>Ga0075430_100001341_pt1 | contig 19901 bp, 23 predicted proteins | sample RhiMetdeltSRZDD4_FD_75294 | JGI IMG/M metagenome (GOLD analysis project Ga0075430, IMG submission 75294) | Populus rhizosphere microbial communities from Tennessee, USA - Rhizosphere MetaG P. deltoides SRZDD4 | ecosystem: Host-associated > Plants > Roots > Rhizosphere > Soil | place: USA... | reverse complement strand
TTTTTCCCCGGGGGGCCTTTTAGCACTAACTTTTCGCTCCGAAAAGACCTCCGAAGTAAGCCGAAAGGAGTTGAAACCATGGCAACGAGACGGAGAACTGAGCCCGAGGCACAGGCAAGTCCTCGTCGAAGGGCCACAACTCCTGAGGGGCGAGAGAACCAGCTGATTACACTGGCTGTAGACCTCGCCGAACAACAGCTGAGGGCAGGCACCGCCTCGGCACAGGTGATTAGCCACTACCTCAAGCTGGGTTCGACTCGTGAGCAGCTAGAACAGCAGCGTCTAGAGCATGAGAACGAGCTGCTCAAAGCTAAGACGGGTGCTATCGCTGCCACGAGTCGGATCGAAGAGCTCATCGCTAATGCTATCACAGCGATGCGTTCTTACACTGGTCAGGAAGTCCCTCAAGATGGAGACTCCTATGAGGGTTAGATCATACAGAGAACTGCGTAGACTCGACACCCTTCAAGATCGTTTTTCTTACCTGAAACTCAACGGAGTTGTCGGCCAAGACACCTTCGGATTCGACCGATGGATGAATCAACAGTTCTATCGGTCACACGAATGGCGCCAAGTCCGGCACCGGGTCATCGCTCGAGATCTCGGGTGCGATCTGGGTATCGAAGGCTTCGAGATTCACAGTCGGCTCTACATCCATCACATGAATCCAATGACTCCTCAAGAGATTCAGAACGGAGACGACTCGATACTGGATCCCGAATACTTGATCACTGTAAGTCAAGCAACACACAACGCAATTCACTATGGTGACGAACGGTTGCTCCCTCGACTAGTTGTAGAGAGGGTACCCGGAGACACCCGACTCTGGTAGAAGGGAAGCAACATGCGCGCACTGAACATGCAGGCTCTGACCACAGATCTGAAGAATCGTTTTCCTGGCGTTGTGATCTACGGCATCGGCGATGATGCACACAAGCTCTCTTACTCGGACCACAACGAGGACGATACAGTCGGTTCGAAGTCTTCTCAGTCTGATGCCGATAGCAATCCAGAGCATCGTGCTATTGACGTCATGATCGGACCGGTCTTCACTGCTGCTGAGGCCAACGCTCTAGTCTCCAAGATGGTCGCAGACCCGCCGACTCAGCGTCGTCTGTACTACATCATCTGGAACCGTCACATCTGGTCACGCTCATCCGGATGGGTGATGCGGTCGTACACTGGCGACAATCCTCACACCGATCATCCGCATTTTTCCGGATGGGCTGCGGACGATGAGAACGCCTCGAGCTGGCCGATCGTCTTCGCTTCTTCTGGATCAGGCCCAGCGCCGATTCCGCCGAACACTCTGTTGATTCAGATGGGCGACACTGGTCCGAAGGTGACAGAGGTTCAGCTGTTCTTCCGCAACACGTTCCCGGCATACCGCTGGACCGTGACCTACAAGCGTGGTGTGATGATCGTCGTCGATGGTGACTTCGGCCCGCAGACAGAAGCTTGGGTCATGGAGTTCCAGCGTCGAGTCGGAATCACGGTTGATGGAATCGTCGGTCCGAACACGAAGTTCCACATGCGCAAGTACGGCTACAAAGGCTAACTACTAGACCACCGAGGGAGGTGGCCAACATGGAGGAAAGCATCCTCAAGAGTGTCAAGAAGGTTCTCGGGATCGATGCGGATTTCACAGCCTTCGATCTCGATATTCTGATCCACATCAACACAGCCTTCGCCGTGCTAAACCAGCTCGGCATCGGACCAGAAGCCGGATTCATGATCGAGGATGACTCTGCCGTGTGGGCTGACTTCTACGGCACTGATCCTCGCTACAACGCGATCCGAACCTACGTCTATCTCAAGGTTCGCATCATGTTCGATCCACCTCAGACGGCATATTTGGTCGAGGCGCTCAACGCTCAGATCAGAGAATACGAGTGGCGGATCAACGCTTACCGCGAAGAGACTCAGTGGGTCGATCCGAATCTTGAAGAGCCTGTACTTGAAGACGGTATGGTTCTGGACGGAGGTGCGCCATGACTTACACCTTCAAGCTTCGTCGCGGACCTGCTGCTGAGTGGACGACCGACAATCCGATTCTGTCTTCCGGTGAGCCTGGCGTTGAAAGTGATACCGGCAAACTAAAGATCGGTGATGGTGTCAATTACTGGGCAGACTTGCCATATTTCTTGAACGAACCACTCGTTCAAACGCTGATCGATGGCTCAAGTACAGACGATTCGGTCATCGTTCTAACTGCCGACTTCGAATTACCAGCTCCAGCAGATCCTGGGGCTGGTACTACTCGCTTGATGATCGAGGTCGTTCAGGATGGCGTTGGGGGTTGGAATCTAACCTTGAACGGAGCGATTCTGGATCCGAACAGCTATTACGATGGAGTGTCAACCGCTCCTGGTTCATCGTCGTTCATTGGATTACGCTGGTCGGAAACCCAATCAGCTTGGTGCCTACTCGCGTTCGCGAAAAACTTCTAGGAGGAGATTCAAATGGCAAAAGCTATGCCCGACGCCACTGGCGACGCCTACTTCGACTACATCGATCAATGCAACATCATGCATGTCACCTCGGCTGAGCCAGCGAACTACGCGGGCATTGCCGCTGTATCTCTGGCCGACGTTGCGCTGACTCCGGACACCGACTTCACCAAGGCGAACGGCGATGTTTCCGGTCGTAAGGTTACTGTCGCTGCCAAGCCTGGTGTGGTGATCGACGCAAGCGGTACCGCTACGCACGTCGTGCTCGCGCGCACGACAGACTCTACGATGCGGTACGTCACTACGTGCACGAGCCAAGCGCTCGTAGCCGCGGGTACAGTCGATATTCCGGCGTTCGACATCGAGTTGCTTGATCCTACGTGATCTGGATGGTCACAGTTTAGACACTTAGGGGGTGAACTATGGCGTTTCCGGTTGTTCCAACGGCAGCCGCGTCCACACTCTTACAATCCAATCAGGCTACCGCTACCACGACGCACACGTTCCCCAATCAGTCGAGCTTGCCGAACACGCCACACGCTTTACTGTTGGCCATCATCGTCACATATCTTGGTGCTTCTACCGATGCTGAGTTTAGCGGCTGGCCAGCTGGCTGGAGTGAGTTCATCGACCAAGCCGCTAACTCATCAACAGTTCAAGCGATTGGTGGAGCATACAAATTAGACGCGACTGGTTCTGAGTCTGGAACGTTTAACATTACGAGTGTAGGTTCAACTCGTTCTGTGATGTTCCTTATGGAGATTGTTGGCGCAAGCCTAACTACTGCTCCACAAGCTACTCCTAAAGCTAATGGAACGTCAGCTGCAGCTGATCCAGCTGCACTTGACCCATCAACTTGGGCTTCCGAAGATACGCTGTGGATTGCTGTTGCTGTCAATGGCGAAACATCTCTTACTGGATCCTTCACAGGTATCACAGCCGCTCCAACTAACTACACCGGATACCTTGATTCTGGAATCATCGGCGGCGATGTAATCGGAGCGCTGGAAGGCGCTGTAGCTTTCAGGCAGCTTAACACAGGTTCAGAGAACGTAGGCGTTTGGTCGCTAGATGTGGGTGCTGCTGGTAACTCGGCGCTTCTGATAGCGATTCGTCCAATGGCGCCGGTTGCACTTACTGTTGCGGATGCGTCTCAGGATCAGACTGTTGACAATCTTGCTCTGACTCAGCATCAAGTACTTGCTATCGCGGATGCGTCTCAGGCTCAGACTGTAGACAACTTGGCGTTAACACAGCATCAGATTCTTGTCGTTGCTGATGCGTCTCAGTCTCAGACCGTCGACAACCTAACATTGACTGCAAGTTCAGGTGTACAACTTGAGGTTGCTGATGCGTCTCAAGCGCAAACTGTTGACAACCTAGCACTGACGCAACATCATATTCTGGTTGTCAATGACGCAGCACAAGGTCAAACCGTTGACAACATAGTGTTGACGCAGCATCAAGTGCTTACAGTTGCCGACGCATCTCAGCAGCAAACGGTCGACAACCTTGTTCTAACTCAGCATCAGGTGCTTGCGGTTGCTGATGCAGTTCAACAACAGACTGTCGACAACCTTGTTCTAATTCCAGCCGGTGCTTTCATCGTATTCGGCGCAGTTCAGCAGCAAACAGTAGACAATCTAGTGTTGGTTCAGCATCATGTGCTTACAGTTAATGATGCGGCTCAAGCGCAAACTGTCGACAACCTTGCGTTGCTTCAACACCATATTCTTACAGTCAATGATGCAGTCCAACAACAAACTGTTGAAAGCTTAGCATTGCTTCAACACCATATTCTGGCTGTCAACGACGTATCGCAAGCACAAACAGCAGACAATCTTGTTCTTCAAGTTGTAGGCGGAGGACCAGATCCGGCTCTCAAGTCAGCATTCATGAATTTCTTCTAAGCGGAAGGAGGCCCCATGCGTGGAGTAGCAATCGTAGCCATTCCTGCACAGGATGACTATGTGTGGAAGATTTCGAGCGAGAAGGTGCCCCACCTGACGCTTCTGATGCTTGGCGAATCGATGGAAGACACGGCCGACATTGAAGAATACATCGATCACGTTGTGGATACTTCGCTGTGTCGATTCGGTTTGTCGGTTGAACGTCGGGATACGCTAGGAGAAGAAGAAGCGGACGTCTTGTTCTTCCACAAGTACAACGTCAAGAAACTCGAGGAGGTGCGAGCTTACCTTCTTAAGAATCCGACCATTCGAACTGCCTACGATTCGATCGAGCAGTTCCCTAAGTGGATCCCACATCTGACACTCGGCTATCCAGAGTCTCCCGCGCACGAGGACACGCGCGACTACCCGGGTATTCATTGGGTCAACTTTGACACAGTGGCTCTCTGGGTTGATGACTTCGAAGGTCCTGAGTGGCGTCTTGATGACGGATACGGATGGGACGAAGATCAAGCCTACATGAGTGCTCTTGGCGAAAAGGCTATAGAGCACTACGGCATTCGAGGAATGAGATGGGGAGTTCGGCGATCTGAGCGTCAGCTTGCGCGCGCAGCGAAAGCTAGTAAAGGCGCATCGCAGGACTACAACACGGCTTCGGCAGCTGCTCTGAAAGCAAAAAAGGGCGGAGTCAAAGCTCTAAGCAATGCGGAGCTCAAGACGCTTGTCGATCGGATGAATCTTGAGCAACAGTACGCGCGTGTGGTTCCTCCTTCAAGAGGAGCAAGAATTACCAGAGCTGGAGGAAAGTTTGCTGGCGAAGTTTTGGTCGGCGTCGGCAAACAACAAGCAACAAAACTAGCTAACGACCAAGTATCACGTCTCCTCGCCAACGCACTCAAGAAGTAGAAAGAGAGATCATCATGGTTGACGTAGATCAGCTCAAGACGACCCTGGCTGCGGCCGAGGAAGCCAAGCCAGTCGGTGACTGGTCCAGCAAGCCAGCAATTCCTGCCTCCACGGTGCCAGTAACCAACGATTCTGACTATGTGATGTGGGTCGAGGTCGTTGGTGGAACAGTTACGGTTGTCGCTGTCGATGGCGTAACCGTTGGTCGCGTTGTCGGCGCGTTCTTCCTCCGTCCAGGCAGTTCCATCGCCATGACCTACAGCGTCGTGCCGACATCCTGGAAGTGGTTCGCTCTGTAGTCCGAAGAAAGGATTGACAATGGCACTGTCGAATCGGGCGACGCCGATCTACTACGGTCAGTTTCGAGAGGCAGTGCTGCGCGGAGAAATTCCGGTAAATCGTGAGATTTCACTTGAAATGAACCGAATTGATGCGCTAATTGCCAATCCTAACATCTTTTATGACGATCAAGCCGTCGAAGGCTTTGTTCGTTACTGCGAGAACGAGCTCACGTTGACTGATGGCGGTGATCTATATTTGCTACCATCATTCAAACTTTGGGCCGAACAGATCTTCGGGTGGTATTATTTCGTTCAACGAAGCGTCTTCGAGCCTGATAACCGTGGTGGAGGACGTTTCGTTGAGCGAACGATTAAAACTCGCTTGACAACGAAGCAGTATCTGATTGTAGCTCGTGGTGCAGCCAAATCCATGTATGCTGAATGCATTCAGAGCTATTTTCTTAACGTTGATACTTCGACTACACACCAGATCACGACTGCGCCAACGATGAAACAGGCCGATGAGGTCATGTCACCGTTCCGAACGGCCATTACACGTAGTCGAGGACCATTATTCAAGTTTTTGACTGAAGGTAGTCTGCAGAACACGACTGGCAACCGTGCATTACGTCAAAAGCTTGTAAGTACCAAGAAAGGTATCGAAAACTTCCTCACCGGATCACTTCTTGAGGTCCGACCGATGTCTATTGCCAAGTTGCAGGGTCTTCGTCCGAAGGTCAGTACGATCGATGAATGGCTCTCTGGAGATCTTAGAGAAGATGTTGTGGGTGCTGTAGAACAAGGAGCCTCGAAATTGGACGATTGGCTGATTGTGGCCATTAGTTCAGAAGGAACGGTTCGAAATGGCTCTGGCGACACAATTAAGATGGAGCTCGCTAAGATTCTAAAAGGCGAGTACAAGGCCCCACACATCTCCATTTGGCATTATCGGCTCGATGAGCTCGATGAAGTCGGAAATCCGGCAATGTGGCCGAAAGCCAATCCGAACCTTGGACTCACTGTTTCTTACGAAACATACCAATTGGACGTTGAGAGAGCTGAGAATGCTCCTGCGTCTCGAAACGATATTCTGGCAAAGCGCTTCGGCATTCCGATGGAGGGCTATACCTACTTCTTCACCTATGAAGAGACTCTAACACATCGCCCAAGAGAGTTTTGGGAGATGCCATGCGCTCTCGGAGCTGACTTGTCGCAAGGCGACGACTTCTGTGCGTTCACATTCCTCTTTCCGTTGCCAAACGGTCAGTTCGGAGTGAAAACGAGGAGTTACATCACTTCGTTGACGCTTAAGAAGCTACCTGGCGCCATGCGCCAGAAGTATCAAGAATTTCTCAATGAAGGTAGCCTTCACGTGCTCGAGGGAACAATTCTCGACATGATGGAGGTGTACGACGATCTCGAACAGTTTATTGAGGCATCGAATTACGACGTTCGAGCTCTAGGTTTCGACCCATATAATGCCAAAGAGTTTGTTGCTCGTTGGGAAGCAGAAAACGGACCATTTGGAATAGAGAAAGTTCAGCAAGGTGCTAGGACTGAATCTGTGCCTCTTGGTGAACTCAAGCATCTAGCTGGACAACGTCTTCTTCTTTTCGATCAAGCTCTTATGCAATTCGCTATGGGTAACGCAATCACCATCGAGGATACTAACGGGAACCGTAAACTCCTCAAGCGGCGTTATGAGGAGAAGATCGACAATGTATCTGCGTTGATGGACGCTTTCGTTGCATTCAAAGTGAACAAAGAAGCGTTCGAGTGACAATCCGCCGACAGGAGGTGTTACATGGATTACAAGACGAAGCCTGGCTCCCCTGAAGAAGTCTTAGAACACTTCGGCACTCGTGGAATGAAGTGGGGCGTACGGCGTTCACAGCATAGTATGAATAAGGCCTCTCGTCAGCGGGATCGTGCGGCGCGCAATGCGTCTATCGATCAAGCTCGCGCGCGCGTTGCAAGTGGACAAGTTCGTCGCGAGTATAAGGCAGCAAAAGCCAAGTACAAGAGAGACCGTCAGATCGTTGGTCGTCGTGAAGCGAGAAAGACACTCAACAGTACTCGCAGTAAGCTGAATAGTGAGTACAGACTGTCACAGCAAGCTAAGCATGGCTCAGAGACAGTCACAACCGTAATGGCTCTCGCTGGCGCAACAGTCCTTTCGGGCGCCGGAGCTGCCGCTGCCGCTCGTCGTTTGTAGCCATATTCTCATCACTCGAACGTCCTAAGGAGACTGTTCAATGAATCAGGTCGTCAAGCAGGTAACTGTTGTTCCTCAAACCGCACCAACACAGAACCAAGTGATGGAGCGCGTCTCGCTCTTTAATGCGGCTGGAGAACCTCTTGCCGCTGCTGAGCCGGCTGCGGCTCAGGCTGACAGCGTTGCTGCCACTCTGGGCGCTATGGTGGTCGACTTCAACGCTCTTCTCGCCAAACTCCGTGCTGCTGGAGTCATGCTGACGTAACACCTCCGCCCCAGAACTTCTTCCTGGAAGGGAGGTGACATATGGCTATATTTGACCGTTTGAAGCATGCGTGGAATGCGTTCATCAATGTTGATCGTCAGATTCATTCGGCAGCTGCAGCAGCTAGTTTCGGCTCACGGCCTGATCGAGTACGACTCCGAATCTCTAACGAACGATCAATTATCTCCTCAATCTACACACGTTTGGCCATCGATGCGGCAGCAGCAGATCTTCGACACGTTCGACTTGACGACGAAGGTCGTTATGCGGAAGACATCAAGAGTGGTCTACAAGATTGTCTTACAGTCGAGGCTAACATCGACCAAGCCGCTCGGCACTTCCGCCAGGACATCTTCACATCGCTATTCGACAAGGGCGTTGTTGCTCTTGTTCCCGTTGATACAACGTTGAATCCTTCAGTTGGCGGATTCGATGTTAAGACAATGCGGGTTGGTGAAATTGTCGGTTGGGAGCCTTATCACGTTCGAATAAACGTGTACAACGAACGTAAGGGCATCCGAGAACAGATTACCCTCGAAAAGAAGTACGTTGCGATCATTGAGAATCCGATGTACAACGTTATGAATGAATACAACTCAACTCTTCAGAGATTGCTTCGGAAACTGAATCTTCTCGACGTTGTCGACGAGCAATCGAGTTCTGGAAAGCTTGACATCATCATTCAGCTACCATACGCGGTTAAGTCTGAATCACGACGCCAACAGGCATCGCAACGAAGAACTGATCTCGAGTATCAGCTCAGTGGTAGTAAGTATGGCATTGCTTATGTCGATGCTACTGAGAAGATCACACAACTCAATCGTCCTGCCGAAAACAACCTTCTCAAACAGGTTGAGGTCCTCATGGAGCTGCTTTACAACCAGCTGGGCCTAACCGCCAACATCATGAACGGCACAGCCGACGAGAAGACGATGCTCAATTACCACAACAGGACGATCGAGCCGCTCGTCACAAGCGTCATGGAGGCCATGCGCCGCGCCTTCCTAACCAAGACCGCCCGTACACAGAAGCAGTCAATCATGGCGTTCCGTGATCCATTCAAGCTGGTACCTATCAGTGAGGTGGCCGAGATCGCCGACGTCTTCATCCGAGGTGAGATAGCTTCTCCCAACGACATGAGAACTGCCATTGGATGGAAGCCCTCTAAGGATCCGAAGTCCGACGAGCTCCGGAATACCAGTATGCCGGAACCAGAACCAGTTCCGTCGGAGGAAACCAATTCGACACAAACAGAAAAGGAGGAGGACAGTCAAAATGGAAGCTGATTTCAGCGGTTATGCCACTAAGGCTGGTCTCAAGTGCTCCGACGGACGAACTATTACTGCCGAAGCGTTCAAGCACATGGACGGCGTTCAGGTTCCTCTGGTCTGGCAGCACGGTCACAACACCCCAGAGAACGTTCTGGGCCATGTCATTCTTCACGCGCGCGAGGATGGTGTCTACTGCGACGGTTTCTTCAATGATACCGCTGCTGGTCAGACCGCTAAGGCGCTTGTCGAGCATGGTGACATCAATTCGCTCTCGATCTACGCTAACGCACTAGTCGAGAAGATGATCGGTAAGGCTAAGCAGGTTCTTCACGGTATTATTCGTGAGGTCAGTCTAGTCCTGTCTGGAGCAAATCCAGGAGCACTTATCGACTACGTAGCCGTTCAGCACGGTGACGGAGAGGTCGAAACTCTCGAGGACGAGGCCATCATCTACACCGGTCTCGAGCTTGAATTCGAGCACGCGGACAGCACATCAGCCGGTCGGACGCTTCAGGAAGTTTATGACTCTCTGACTGAAGAGCAGAAGAACGCTGTCCACTACATGATCGGCGTTGCTGTCGAAAACGCCGGCGAAAACTCCGCAGCTCAGTCGGGCATCGGAGATGGCACCACCGAGAGTACCGAAACTGGTACCGAACCTACTGAGAGCACTGCGGAAGGTACTGAAACCACCGAGGGCGACCTCACCCACCAGGAAGGAAACACCACCGTGACGAAGAACGTCTTCGACCAGACGACTGGCCCGTCGCAGGGTGAGAAGCACACCCTCACTCACGACGCCATCAAGGGAATCTTCGACGACGCCCGTAAGGGTGGTTCGTTGAGGAACGCTCTAGAGGAGTATGCCCTCGCGCACAACATCGACAACATCGACGTTCTGTTCCCCGAGGCTCAGGCGATCACCGCCACTCCGGAATTCGACAAGCGTCGGACCGAGTGGGTCTCCGCTGTTCTGAACGGCACCCACAAGACTCCGTTCTCCCGCATCAAGACGCTGTCCGCTGACCTGACTCTCGACGAGGCTCGGGCGAAGGGCTACGTCAAGGGTTCACTGAAGAAGGAAGAGTTCTTCGGCGTCTCCAAGCGTACGACCGGTCCGACCACCATCTACAAGAAGCAGAAGCTGGACCGCGACGACATCATCGACATCACCGACTTCGACGTGGTGGCGTGGCTGTGGGGCGAAATCCGGCTCATGCTCGAAGAAGAGCTCGCGCGCGCGATCCTGATCGGCGATGGCCGTGACGTAAGCGACGAGGACAAGATCAAGGACCCGATCGCGGCAGCAAGTGGCGATGGTATCCGTTCGATCCTTCACGACCATGACTACTACGCCATGACGGTCAATGTGAACCTCGACGACGCTTCTTCGAGCTACCTCGAGTTTGTCGACGCGGTCATCTCGAACCGCCGCTACTACAAGGGCACCGGCACTCCTACGATGTTCACCACTGAGGTGCACATCGCCAAGATGCTGACCCTGCGTGACGCCGTTGGTCGCCGCGTCTACCGGACGCTGGACGAACTGGCTGCTGAACTCCGTGTGGACCGGATTGTTCCGGTGGAGGTCATGGAGGGCGAGACAGATCTCGTCGCCATCCTCGTGAACCTTCAGGACTACAACGTCGGTACGAACAAGGGTGGCGAGATCGCCACATTCGACCAGTTCGACATCGACTACAACCAGTACAAGTACCTGATGGAGACACGTTTGTCGGGTGCTCTCACCAAGCTCAAGTCAGCACTCATCTTCAAGAAGGTTGCTGGCACGGACGTTCTCGTGGTTCCGAACGCTCCGACCTTCGTCGCAAGCACTGGCGTGGTGACCATTGTCGCTACCACTGGTGTCGTCTACAAGAACAAGGACACCGGTGCGACTATGTCTACTGGTGCTCAGGCGGCTATCGCAGCCGGCGCCAGCGTTACCGTGGTTGCAACTCCGGCCTCGGGTTACTTCCTGGCAGACAACATCAACGACGAGTGGACGTTCACCCGCGACGAGGCGTAAATCGGAGGTGTAGTACCCGGTGGCTAAGTTTTTTGGCGCAATCGGGTACGGCGAGACTGTAGAGAGTGCTCCCGGAGTTTTCAGACCTACTATCACGGAACGTCCATATTATGGCGACGTGATGCGAAACGTGCGAAAACTCCGGGAGGATGAACAGAAAGTGAATGATGATATTTCTGTTCAAAACTCGATCAGCATTGTCGCGGACGCATACGCTCTCGAACACTTCTTCGCGATGCGTTATATTCGGTGGCAAGGGGTTCTTTGGAAAGTTACAGACGTAACTGTCGAAAGACCTCGGCTCATTCTGCGACTGGGAGGTGTTTGGAATGGGGACACGGATTCAACTCCAGTCTCTTCTTGAGACCATTACTCCTAACGTATATTTCCAGCCGCCCGCGAGTTTCGAGATGGCGTATCCGTGTATCGTGTATAAAGTTGATAACATGAGCACGGACTTCGCAGACAACTCACCGTACCATCTAGCTACGCGATATTTGGTGACCGTAATCGATCCAGATCCAGATAGTATTATTCCGAAAGCGGTCGCTTCTTTGCCTCTGTGTATCTTCAACAGGGCGTATGCGAAGAGTAACCTCAACCACACCGTCTTCAATCTCTACTTCTGAAGGGGAGTACAGTGACTGCTCTTACCTGGGACAACGTCGGCGAACGGTTCTATGAGACTGGTGTCGACCACGGTGTTCTGTACCTGCCGAACCCGAGCGGTGTCTATGACACTGGCTTTGCGTGGAACGGTCTCACTACCGTCACCGAGTCTCCGACCGGTGCGGAAGCGACCGCGACTTACGCAGACAACATCAAGTACCTGAACCTCCTCTCAGTTGAGGAATTCGGGTGCACCGTCGAAGCATACACTTACCCTGATGAATTCGCTGAGTGCGATGGGTCAGGGGTGCCAGAGCCAGGTGTGTTCATTGGTCAGCAGCCGCGAAAGCTGTTCGGCCTGTCATACCGTACTCGGATGGGCAACGATCTGCTCAACACTGAGCTCGGCTACAAGCTGCACTTGGTGTGGAACTGCCTCGCGGCGCCTTCCGAGAAGGCTTACAACACGATCAACGACTCGCCTGAGGCAATTACGTTCAGCTGGGAGGTCACCACGACTCCTCTGGCCGTGAATGGCTACAAGCCGACCGCCAGTATGACGATCGACTCAACCAAGGTCGATTCGACTGCTCTGGCTACTCTCGAGGCGATGCTCTACGGTGGCGTCGGTACCGATCCGGCGTTGCCATCGCCAGACGCCGTCGTGGCCATCTTCACCGGGACGATGACGTCAGCCACTCCGGTCGAGCCAACGTACGTTCCGGCCACCGACATCATCACCATCCCAGCCGTCACCGGCGTCATCTACTACACGGACGAAGACGGCGACCTGCCTTCCGGTGCGATGGCTCCAATCACGGCCAACAAGTTCATCAAGGCCAGGCCGGCTGCCGGTTACTACTTCCCGCCGGGTGTCGACGACGACTGGCTCATCGTCTTCTCGTAAACACTTCCAACAAAGAAAGGAGACCAAAGGTGCTCAGCATTACTGTTCCACTTACTGAGGGCTTCAATGAAGCAACCGGTGAGTTTGTTACCATGCAGTCTTTCGACTTGCAGCTTGAGCATTCTTTGGTCTCACTGTCAAAATGGGAGTCAGAATTCGAAAAACCGTTCTTGGGTAATGATGATAAGACTTCTGCAGAGACTCTGGCATACATTAAGGCTATGGTTTTGTCTCCGGAAGTTTCTGCAGAAGTCTTTCAACATCTATCTAAAGAGAATGTTCAGGCAATTAACAAGTATATCAATGCAACACAGACTGCTACAACGTTTAAGGAGATCGGTCCGAAGCGTCCCACTCGAGACATTATTACAGCAGAGATCATCTACTACTGGATGGTTGCTCTTAACATCCCACTCGAATGTGAAAGATGGCATCTAAACCGTCTTCTTACGTTAATCAAGGTAGTTAACTTGAAGAATCAACCGAAACGTAAGATGGGGCGTCGAGAGATGATACAACATCAACGATCTCTAAACGCTCAGCGACGCGAAGCCATGGGCACAAGAGGCTGAAAGGAGGGATGACATGGCACAACTTGTTTGGGGAACTCGAACCGAACGATTCTTTGAAACCGGTGTCGATCAAGGCGTCTTGTATCCCCTTGTAGGCATCGGTGTTGCTTGGTCTGGCCTCATTTCGGTGACAGAATCCCCCGGGGGAGGATTACCACGACCTTACTATCTCGACGGCGTGAAATACCTCAATCTTGCTTCTTCCGAAGAGTTTAATGCCACAATTGTGTCCTATGGAGCTCCGGCGGAATTTGGCCCAAGTGATGGGGTCATACCGATCCAAAATGGGCTTTTCGCTACACAACAGCCAAGAAAGCCTTTCGGATTCTCTTATCGAACACGAATCGGTAATGAGATCGAAGGACCAGACCTAGGATACAAGATTCATCTCGTTTACGGAGCACTTGCCGCTCCTGCTACTCGAGCGTATGAAACTCTTAGTGATTCTGCAGATCCAACGCAGATGAGTTGGGCAATTACAACACTTCCGCCTTCTGTTACTGGAGTCAAGCGTACGGCACATTTTGTAGTAGATACGCGTTATGCCGGTGCTCTGCAGCTTGCTACGCTTGAGGAATTGCTTTACGGTACTGAAGGTGATCCACCACAGTTACCAACACCCGATGAGCTCATAGCTATATTCCTCCACGAGGTCTTAGTAGTTTCCGATGCGTCGCAAGCACAAACAGTTGACAATCTAACGTTAACTCCACACTAGGAGGTGAGTACCATCACTAGGCTAACCTGGGACGCTCGTGATTACGAGGCGGGGATAGATCGAGGAGTGTTTTACCCTCCGATTGGGGCTGGTGAAGCCTGGAATGGACTCATATCCGTGACTGAAACGCCAGCAGAAGCAATTCAACGTCAGTTTTACCAGGATGGACATAAGGTTGTTAATCGACCTAGCAGCGGTTTCTTCGCTGGAACCATTAACGCAATTAGTTATCCACCATCGTTCTATGCCGATATTCTGGTTCAAAGACGCGTCAAGCCAATTGGACTGTCTTATCGAACGATGACAAAAGATCACTACCGTCTACACCTTGTTTACAACGTACTTTTGGCTCCATCGGCTTTCGTAAATCAGCAATCGTCGATTGAAACACATAGTTGGGGCTTTACTACGCTTCCAATCGAAGTTCCTGGCATAAAACGATCTGCGCATCTTGTAATCGAGACAGAAATCGCATATTCTTGGACTGTTCAAGCACTTGAAGACATTCTTTACGGAACCGAGGGCGATCAACCTCGTTTACCTCTGCCAGATGAAGTTTTCGAGGTATTTGAAGTGAATTCCATCCTTCAAATCATCGATCACGGAGATGGTAGTTGGACAGCTATTGGCCCAGATAGTGCGATAATCATGCTTGATTCTACCACTTTCGAGATCACCTGGCCGTCTGCAGTCTATATTGATGCGGAAAGTTACACAATTCATTCGCTATAGGAAAGGAGACCCATGGCTACCGTAACCGGCTTGACTGCTACTCGAATGGAAGCCATCGAAGCGGCCTCAGTTGTCGATGGCGAAATCGACGTAAACGGTCACCTGATCCTTACAAGGTTTGATACAACCACAATTGATGCTGGCTACATGTTGGCGTCGGTTCCAGACGCGAGTGAAACAGTAGAAGGTATCGTTGAACTTGCTACCAGTGCTGAGACCATTACAGGCACTGATGCAGTTCGAGTGGTAACTCCTGCGGGTTTGCAAGCTAAGGTTGCTAGCGCCACAGCTTTAGGCATTGTCGAACTTGCTACTGACGCGGAGACAATCACAGGCACAGACACAATCCGAGCTATAACTCCAGCAAATCTTAAAGCGGCAAGAGCTTCTTTAGGTATGACTGGTGAAGTTCGGATGTGGGCTCCACCCACTGCGCCTACTGGTTGGTTGATGTGTGATGGATCATCGCAAAGTCGTACTACTTATGCTGACCTGTTTGCGGCCATTTGCCCAATACTAGGAACAGCAACGATGACCATAGCTTCTCCATGTGTAGTTACATTTACTGCACATGGTTTGAATGCTGGCGATAAGATTTTCTTTACAACTACAGGCGCACTTCCAACTGGAGTAGCGGCGAACACGATTTACTATGTGATCGCCGCTGGTATAGCTGCAAATACCTTCCGGTTCAGTGCTACTGATGGTGGAGCAGCAATTAACAGCTCTGGCTCACAATCAGGTGTTCATACACTGAGAAGAGCGCCATTCAGCATTCCTAGCTCTACTAACTTCAACCTCCCAAACTTTCTCGGACGATCTCCTCTTGGCGTTGGCGATTCAACAGCTACAGGACACGTGTATCACCCATTGGGCAACCCAGTTGGTGAAGAAACACACTTGCTCACAACGGCAGAGATGCCGTCCCACACGCACACACAAGACTCTCACGTTCATTCGATGGACGCTATTAATGATGGTGGTGCATCCTGGCTTACACCAGCTACTGGCTCTAATGGTTGGCAACCTGCTGGGAATACTGGTGGAACAGTCGCAACAAACCAGAACACTGGTGGTGGCGGTGCACATAACAACATGCATCCATCGCTACCCGTAAACTTCATCATCAAAACTTAAGTTCTAGAGAGGAGAATAACGTGGCTTACGGTACAGAAATACATGATATTCCGCCGGAGTATCCTGGCTATGATCTATGGTTTGATCATCCAGGAACTAACACCCGGATCAAGTGCACCATTGCGATAGCGCTTACTTCCGGCGCACAAGCAAATGAAGGCACAAGAGACGCTATATTTCAGACTCTCTTGACAAAAATAGACGAGATACCTAACACGGATCTTGTTCTTGCGCAAAAACGGGGCATGTTCATAACCCCAGTAACTCCGTAAGCTTCAGAGAGGAGCCTCATGTTCGATATTCAGACGTCCGGCTCCTTTAGTAAGACGGAGGAGTTTCTTGCTAGATTAAAGCGGAACCAAGATACCATGGCGATACTCCACAAGGGTGGTCTTAGCGGCGTATTGGCACTACGTATGGCGACTCCTGTGAATTCTGGTCTAGCCGCTGCTTCTTGGGGATACAACATCAGTAAGAAGGGATCGGTCTATATTCTCACGTTCACGAATTCGGACATTGAGAACGGGTTCCCAGTAGCACTGATGATTCAATACGGCTATGGAACAGGGAACGGTGGTTATGTCGAGGGAATCGACTACATCAACCCAGCACTCAAGCCTATATTTGACGAAATCTCCGACGAGTTGTGGAAGGCGGTGACCTCTGCATGAGCAGCATCGATGAACGCGTTGTCAGCATGAAATTTGACAATGCCCAGTTTGAGCATGGAATCAAGACAACGCTCGCGTCGTTGGACGCCCTCAACAAGAGTTTGAAGCTCGAGGGGGCTACCAAAGGTCTCACCGACATCCATAACGCTGGTAAGAACGTTCAGCTTGGTCATATTTCTGACTCTGTTGACAATCTTGCGGGTAAGTTCTCCGCGATGTCGGTCACAGCCATCACGGCTCTTGCAACTATCGCTCACCAAGCGGTAACCACTGGTATGACTGTTGTTAAATCGTTGACGATTGACCCAATTAGCACTGGTTTTCGGGAGTATGAGACCAATATTAACTCCATCCAGACGATTCTGGCGAACACTGGTGCTGCCGCCGTCACGATGCAGCAGGTTATCGATGCTCTGCAAGAGCTTAACTTGTATGCTGACCAGACGATCTACAACTTCGCTCAGATGGCGCATAACATCGGTACCTTCACGGCCGCTGGTGTAGCGCTTGAACCTGCTGTTGCCGCAATTAAGGGTATCGCAAATCTCGCCGCTGTCTCCGGGTCAAACTCGGAACAGGCTTCTATGGCTATGTACCAACTGTCACAGGCTCTTGCAACGGGAACAGTTCGTTTGATCGACTGGAACTCGGTTGTGAATGCTGGTATGGGTGGTACGGTCTTCCAGCGAGCATTGGCGCAAACCGCTGTAGTCATGGGCACCCTGAACGAGAGTGCTGTGACACTTAGTGGAACGATGCAAACGGTCAAGATCAATGGTGACTCGTTCCGTAACTCATTGCAAGAGGGATGGTTGACGACTGACGTTCTGTCACAGACTCTTGCGCAGTTTACGGGCGACTTGACTGATGCTGAACTTGCTGTGATGGGTTACAGCGATACTCAGATTGCGGCTATTCAGAAGCAGGCAGCAACTGCTAAGGCTGCTGCAACTGAGGTTAAGACGATGACAGCCCTATTGGGTTCTCTGAGAGAATCAGCAGGCTCCGGATGGGCACAAACCTGGCAGATAATCTTCGGCAACTTCGAAGAGGCGAAAACTCTTTGGACTAGCGTGTATGGTGTGCTTGATGGCATCATCGGCAAGTCCTCGCGTGCTCGTAATGATCTTCTATCTGAATGGAAAGAGCTTGGCGGACGTGACAATCTGTTCGCTGGTATCGCTAACGTCTTTAGGGTCTTTGGTGAGATCCTGAAGCCTATCGGCGAAGCATTCCGTTTGATGTTCCCCAAGACCACAGCAACTCAACTTGCTGCCTTCTCAGAAACGTTTAAGAAGTTTACGGACCTACTTGTGATAAATGCCGATATTGCCGATAAGATCCGGAGAACTTTTGCTGGCATCTTTGCTATATTTGGCATCGGATACGACATCCTAAAGCAGGTAGTTCGTGTCATATTTGAGTTGTTCTCTGGTGCTGGAGAAGGCGCCAGCAACTTCCTCAGCGTAACAGCAAGCATTGGTGACTTTCTTGTAGCCATGAGGAAGTCCATCAATGAGGGCGAAGGTCTGATCAGATTCTTCGATAAAATTAGAGACATTATTGAAGTACCCATAAAGTTGCTAACGGGGTTGTCCAAGGGCTTGGCGACTTTGTTTGAAGGCTTCGACGTTGATATAGCTTCAGATAAAGTCTCTGACTTTGTATTACAACTTGGCCCTCTTGGAACCCTGCTTGATTTCATAACCTATGCGTGGACTCGCATGGGCGAAGCAATCAAAGCTATGTGGGACTTCTTTGAGCCGATCTCAGGCAGGTTCGTTGAAATCTGGAAAGATGTTGCCGAGGTTGTCGGAGGTATAAACTTTGGCGACATGCTTGCCGCAATCAACACTGGTACGTTGTTGGGCTTCCTTATCATCCTGAAAGACTGGTTTGGTAGGGGTGGCATCACCGGCGTTATCGGATCGTTGACTAGCGCATTGAATTCTATGCAGAGTACTTTGCAAGCGGCCACACTTCTTCAGATCGCGATTGCTGTTGGCGTGCTTGCTGTAGGCATCTCGATTCTGTCTAACATCGATTCGGCGAAACTTGCGTCGGCTTTGTCAGCCCTTGCAATCATGTTCACGCAGCTTCTTGCTTCTTTGGCGATCCTTACGCAATTCCCAAGTACTCACGTCATAAAGATCTACGTGATGGCTTTAGCGATGACTGTGCTTGCTATCGCTGTGAATATTCTGGCTCTCGCAGTGAAGAGCATGTCTTCACTTAATTGGGAAGAACTCGCCAGAGGATTAACAGGAGTTACAGTTCTTCTGGCGGCTATCACTGCGGCGTCAGTTCTCATGCCAGACGGTGCAAGGCTTATATCCACAGGCCTTGGGATAGTTGCTATTGCGTTCGCCATTAAGATTCTGGCTAGCGCGGTACACGATCTGGTAGATCTCAACTGGGAAGAGATGTCTAGAGGGCTTACGGGCGTTGCTGCGCTTCTTGCTTCTCTTACTCTCTTTACCATGTTTGCGAAAGCTAATGCGACTGGCGTTCTTTCTGGAGCAGGTATCGTACTTCTGGCGGCAGGCATCAAGATACTTGCCAGTGCAGTACAAGATCTCTCCAGTGTTTCATGGGAGAACATAGGTAAGGGCATAGCTGTTCTAGCAGCAAGTCTTGTGCTCATGTCCTTAGCTCTCGCTTTCATTCCACCAACAGCTCCTCTTCAGGCAACCGGTATTGCGATCGTAGCCGCGGCGATGTTGATTCTAGCTGAAGCCATAAAGAGCATGTCCGGTATATCTTGGGAGAACGTCGGCAAGGGTATGGCTATCCTTGCTACAAGTCTTGTTCTTATTAGCGCAGCTCTGATAACCATTCCACCGACTGCTCCTCTGCAAGCTGCGGGTGTTCTAATCGTAGCTTTTGCGATCGGTATCCTCGCCAAGGCTCTCGAGCAGATGGGCGGAATGAGTTGGGGCTCTATCGTCAAGGGTCTTGTTACCCTTGCTGGAGCTCTAGCAATCATTGCTGTAGCTTTGATTGTTATGAGTGGCACCCTCTCAGGAGCATTCGCTCTCTTGATCGTATCTGGCGCTCTAGTTGCGCTGGCCGGAGTTCTCAAGACTCTAGGCAGCATGTCCTGGAGTGAAATCGTCAAGGGCCTTGTCACTCTTGCTCTCGCATTTACTGTCCTTGGGCTAGCAGCTCTCGTGCTGCAGCCTGTTATTCCGGCGATGCTTGGCTTAGGTGCTGCTGTTGCTTTGCTTG
>Ga0075430_100001339_pt1 | contig 19905 bp, 12 predicted proteins | sample RhiMetdeltSRZDD4_FD_75294 | JGI IMG/M metagenome (GOLD analysis project Ga0075430, IMG submission 75294) | Populus rhizosphere microbial communities from Tennessee, USA - Rhizosphere MetaG P. deltoides SRZDD4 | ecosystem: Host-associated > Plants > Roots > Rhizosphere > Soil | place: USA... | reverse complement strand
AATCGGACCGGCGCCGGACCAGCGGCGGGTTGAGGAGGTGCAGTCCGCGAGAGGTTCGCCGTTCTGGCTGCGCGTCGGCCTCGCCGCCGGCCTGATGCTGGTCGTCGCCAGCCTCGTCGGCCTCGCGATGCGGTCTGGCCCGAGCCCCACCGTGGCTCCGGCATACGCGAAGACGCGCAGCCTGCAGGCCATTCAGCGACTCGAGCGAGGACGCTCCGGACTGGCGGATGCATCGCCCACGGAGTTGCAGCATCGGGTCCGCTACTTCGAGTCTGCGCTCGAACTGGAACCAGACTTCGCCGAAGCTTACGCTGGCATTGCCGACGCGAAACTGATCCTCGCGTCCTACCGGACCGAGACACCTCAGAACGCGTACACCGCGGCAAAGGCTGCGGCAACGAAGGCACTCGCGTTGAACGAATCGCTGGCTGATGCACACGCGACGTACGCGGCCGCGGTCCTCTTCTACGAATGGGACTGGTCGTCAGCCCGCGAGCACTTGTCACGCGCCGCGGCGTTGGGCGGGACGCCACGCGTTCATCATTGGTTCGCGCGCGCGCTGACGGCCGCCGGTCGTCACCGTGACGCCCTCATGCACGCCGAGAAGGCGGTGCAGATGGATCCGACGAGTCCGAGCGCGCTGACCTATCACGGAGTGGCGGCCTTCTATGCCGGTCACGCCGACAAGGCGGAACAACTCTGCCGTCGGGCGCTCGAGATGATGCCCGAGTTCACCCCCGCTCGCATCTGCCTGGATGCCGTGGCCGATCCGATCCGAAGCGCAGGGCCGGCAACGCCTGACGTCTATCTCGCACGAGCGGTTAGCCTGACGTCACAAGGCGAACCCGTGAAGGCGCTGGACTGGCTGCAGTCGGCAGCTAATGCCCATACTGATGCACTCGTATTCGCCGCGGTTCATCCGGGCCTGGCTCCTCTGCGCCAAGAGGTCCGCTTCACGTCGGTCCTCACCCGCGTCGGCCTGCCCGCAAGTGCAGCACATGCACGCCGCTAACTAGCTCACTGGTAACAACTTCGGCCCCAAGAAACAATCAAGCTGACGCCCATTGCCGCAGGCGGGAGCAGATCCCTATCTTGCGGCCCATGGCTTCCAACGTACTCATTCGGCTGCGTCCGGCGTTCTCGATGATTGTTCTGGTGGCCGGCTTCGCCGGTTGCGGCGGCGCGTCGTCGTCTCCGGCACCCTCGCCAACACCGACGCCCACCCCAGGGACCCCCACAAACCAGATAGCCGGCACGTATCAGATCGTTCAGCGCGCGGTCGAAACGACTTGTGGAGACACAGGCACGCCGGCAACGGTCAACGGAACGGTGACCACCACGGCTGGGACCGACGCCTTCGTGCTTCGAGATACCGGCGGGACGACATTCAATGGCACCGTGCAGGCCAACGGCCAGTTCACGGCCAATGCGGTCTTTGGTCCAGACGCCTCAGGTCAGACATTCACGCAGCGCCTGGAAGGTACGTTCACGACCACCGGCTTTACTGGCCGTCTGAGCGTCGACGTCCAGCCGCGAAACTGCCGGTTTACCAGAGACTGGACGGGGACGAAACTCTGATTCTTGTCCGTAGTTCGTCGCTCGTCGCTCGTCGAGCTTCACACGGCATAACGCTCGATTGTCTCATTCGACGGCGGTCGTGTCATCAGCGACACCACGATCATCAGCGCGCACGAGATGAGCGTCATCGGTACGACCGGCATCAGGCCGAACCACGCGAGGGCACCTGGCATCCGCGCCGTGTAGATGACGGCAAACGCCACCCACAGCGTGACCGCCAGCGCGCCCCATTTCGTGCTGCGCTTCCAGAAGAGCGCGGCGACGAGGAGCGGCGACAGCGCCGAGTAGCCTGAAAACGCATACTGGACGGCCAGATCGAAGATGCTCTGCGGCGCGCGCAGCGCGATCATGTAGGCAACGACGGTCAGGAGCACGACAAAGATTCTGCCGGTCTGCACCTGCACGTTCTCGCCGAAGCGTGCCTTTCCTCCGTAATAAGCAAAGACATCCTCGGTGAACATCGTCGAGAGCGCGAGGATCTGCGAGTCGCTGGCCATGACCGCAGCCATGATGCCGGCGCCCAGAATCCCGGCGAGCCACAGTGGCGCGAACTGCTGGAGCATGATGGGCACCACATCGTCGCCCGCGGCCTGACGACGGAGTGATGCACGCTCCTCGGCCGGCATCGATGCCGGTGCTGAAGCGAGCGCCTGCCGGGCCTCGAGTTTCTGCTCGATGCGCGGCACGTCGCGCATGGCGTTGGCGGCGACGCCCAGAAACACGCAGGGCAGCCAGATGGCGAGGATGCACAGTGGATAGAAGATGATCGTGCGCTTGAACTGCCCCATGCGCCGGGCGGTCAGGCAGAAGATGGTGATGTGCGGGAACGCGATGGTCGACAGCGGAATGAACGTGTAGCTGAAGAAGAAAAGCGGAGAGATCCGTTCGCGCGTCAAGAGAGGCGCTGTCGCCGGTGACGCCATCAGCGATTCGATGGCGGCGGGGAAACCGCCGACGCCGCGTGCGATCACGACGAGTGCGATTGCGCCGAAGGAGAGAAACAGGACGGTCTGAAAGGTGTTGACCCAGGCCGTTCCGCGCATCCCGCCGAAGAAGACGTAGCTCATGACGACGAGCGCGACAACCGCCCCGCCGAGCCAGTAGGGAATCACGCCGCCGGTGATGGCCCGCAACGCGGTGCCGCCACCCATCACGCCAATGATGATGTACGGCACCAGCAGCGCTGCCTGCAGCGCGAAAATCATCGTCCCGATGTGCCCGCATTCCCAGCGATCGCGAAACATCTGAACGGGCGTCATGAACCCATGGCGCTTGCCGAGCGCCCACATCCGCGTTCCCACGAAGAACAACGTCAGCGGGATCACGAACGCGGACGAGGATGCCATCAGCCCGAACGTGACGATGCCGTTCGCGAACGCATGCCCGGCGGAGCCGAGGATCGTGAACGCCGTCATGTTGGTGCCGAACAGCGACAGCAGGAACACGGCCGGACCGAGCGCGCGGCCCGCCAGGAAGTAGTCTTCGGCCCTGCCGCCGGATCCCTGGTGACGGAAGGCGAAGATGCCAATGTAGAGAACGACACCGAGATAGCAGAAGACGATGACGGCCGGAATCAAATCGGAGCTACTCCTGACGCGCGCGGGAAGTCGAGCCCGAGCGCGCAGCGCGAGCAGATGAGAACGACGATTGCGCGCTCTCGAGGTGGGCAGGCCACGCGAGCCGCGTGAGGGCCCACATGAGCGCGCTGGCGGCAATGCAGTATGCCCCGTGATACGCGAGGCCAATGGGCAGGAACCCGAACACGAGCGGCGTGGCCGAACGCCAGAACCAGATGTCCTGGTGCAGCACGTACAGGGCGGCGATGGCCGCAGCGAGCAGGAGATGAACGGGTCGCATCGTGTGTAACGCTACCTCAACACTTGACGTCTTATCACAGGACGGCCGGGTTCGCCCAAGCTCGCTGATAGAATCGTTTGCTGCGGCCTCCACCTGGCCGCTTCCGGTAAGAGGTTCTTCCTGATGGTAATCCGACGAATCGCTCTGATGTTCGTGTGCCTGCTCGTCCCGCCCCTCGTCCCGGCCGCCGCCGGCCAGACGACGGCAACGATCGCCGGCACCGTGAAGGATGCCAACGGCGGCGTGCTGCCGGGCGTCACGGTCACGGTGACGAATATCGGCACCAGTCTCGTTCGAACGGGTGTCTCGAGCCAGGAAGGCCGATACGCCATTCCCGCCCTGCCGCCAGGACGTTACGACGTCCGCGCCGAGCTGTCTGGATTCAAGCCGCACGTCCGCCGTGAGCTGGAGTTGACGGTCGGCGAGAGCGTTGCGCTGAACATCGTGCTCACGATCGGCGATGTGGCCATCGAAGAGGTCGTCGTGGGAACGACGCCGCTGGTGAACACCGCCAGCTCAGAGCTCAGTTATCTCGTCGGGACCGACACGATCGAGCGGCTGCCGCTGAACGGCCGCAACTACACGGACCTCGCTCTGCTGCAGCCGGGCGTGCTGGCTTTTCCGCATCGCGACGGTGGCTCGGTCGTCGCGCACGGGCTCGGCATGAGCGTCAACGGTCAGGATCCGCGATCGAACGTGTACCTGCTCGACGGCACGCTGCAGAACGACTTCACCAACGGCCCGGCAGGCAGCGCCGCAGGTACTGCGCTCGGCATGGAGACGGTTCGCGAGTTCAGGGTCGAGGCCAATGCGTATAGCGCCGAGTACGGGCGCAACTCGGGAGGCCAGATCAACGTCCTGACCAAATCCGGCACCAACCATTACTCCGGAAGCGTCTACGAGTTCTACCGCAACGACGCGTTCGACGCGCGCAACTTCTTCGACGTCGACACCAAGCCGGCGTTTCACCGGAATCAGTTCGGCGGCACGCTCGGCGGACCAATCACGCCGAACCGCACGTTCTTCTTCCTGGGCTACGAAGGCCTGGTCGAACGGCTTGGCAAGACGATCTCCACCGTCGTGCCCGACGACAACGCACGGCTTGGCATCCTGCCGACTGGCAACGTCGGCGTGAACGCCGCGGTTGCTCCGTACCTGAACGAGTTTCCCCGTGCGAACGGGGCAGCGCTCGGCCAGGGCCTTGCCGTCCACAACTTTCCCTTCAATCAGACGCTCGACCAGCATTTCGTGCAGGGCCGGCTCGACTACAATTTGAGCGCAGGCCGTCACCTCTTCGGGCGCTACACGTTCGACAATGCCGATCAGTTCCTGCCGACGGACTACCCGCAGTTCCCGCGAAACTTCCTCTCGCGCAACCAGTTCTTCACGGGCGAATACCGCCATGTGTTCTCGACCAACACGCTGGGCACCGCGAGGTTCGGGTTCAGCCGCACGCGGATCGGACAGAACGTCACGGCCGATACGTCGCAGCCACTCGCGGAGTTCGTGCCGGGAAGAGGCATCATGGGCGACATCGACATCGGCGGCCTGCGCCGGTTCGGTCCCCAGAGCTCGGGCAATCTGCGGCTCACGCAGAACGTGTTCAGTCTGCAAACGGACTTCGTGCAGAACCGTGGCCGGCATCTGCTGAAGGCTGGCGCACTCGCCGAACACTATCAGGACAACATGGTCAATCCGACCTTCAGCCTCGGGATCTATGCGTTCCCCAACCTCGAGCGGTTCCTGCGCAACCAGCCGAACAACTTCATCGGCCTGACGCCGGAAGCGCAGTTCGATCGCTACTGGCGCTTCACGCTCTTCGGGTTCTACCTGCAGGACGACGTTCAAGTGACGCCGCGGCTGACGGTCAATGCCGGCTTGCGCTACGAGTTCTCGACGCTTCCGGAAGAGAAATACGGCCGCGACGTGGCCATGCCGGACCTGAGCGCGCCCACAGAGACGATTGGGCCGCTCTACGAGAACCCCACGTTCACCAATCTCTCGCCGCGCGTGGGCTTCGCCTGGGACGTCGGGGGTGATGGCCGGACGTCGCTGCGTGCGGGCTACGGCCTCTACTTCAATACCAACAATCACCAGAACCTGATTGTGACCGTGACCAACCCGCCCTTCACGCCGAGGCCGGTCATCGTGAATCCGACGTTCCCCAATCCACCGTTCGATCGTGCCGGAGCGAACTCGATCCGGCCGATTCAATTCGAGCTGGAGAACCCGCGCGTGCACGTCTTCAACGTCAACGTGCAGCGCGAGCTGTGGTGGCGGACGGCGGTCACGGTCGGGTATGCCGGTTCACGCGGAAAGCACCTGCTGCGCAGCAACGACGTCAATACGGCGCTGCCGACATTCCTGCCCGACGGCACGCCGTTCGTGCCGGCCAATACGCCGAGGCAGAACACGGCGTTCTCGACGATTGAGTTGAAGAGCAGCGATGGCGACTCCTGGTACAACGCGTTCATCTTCGAAGTGCGACGGCGATGGAGCAACGGCGTCGCACTGCAGTCTTCGTACACGCTGTCGAAGAGCGAAGATACGACTCAGGCCTCGACGTTCTTCTCGGACGCCACCAACGGCACCACGTCCGCCATGCCCGAGTACATTCCCGACTACAACAAAGGGCTGTCGGACTTCGACGTCCGCCACAACTGGGTGTTCAACTTCACCTGGGAGCTGCCGTTCGCCAACGGGCTCAGCGGAGTCCCCGCAGCGATTCTCGACGGGTGGACTCTTTCCGGAATCTGGACGATGCGGAGCGGTCCGCCGCTGACCGTATTCGTGACGGCAAATCGATCGCGCTCGCAGTGGAACCCCTCGCGCGGCCCCGGCCACGGCCAGGACCGCCCGAACTACGCGCCTGGATACGGACCGGACAATGCGGTCAGCGGCAGCCCCGACCGGTGGTTCGATCCAGCGGCGTTCGCGCTCCAGCCCGCCGGCTTCCTCGGGAACACGGGGCGTGGAGATGTCATCGGACCAAACCTGCGCACGCTCGATCTCTCGTTGACGAAGCAGGCCGCGTGGGCGCGCCTCGGCGCGAACGGCCGCCTCGAGTTCCGCCTCGAAGCCTTCAACATACTCAATCGCGCCAATTTCGGAATCCCGGAGCTCCGCGCCTTCGCCGGTCAGGCTGACAACGAAGCGCCGCTTGCCACCTTCGGCCGCATCAGCAACACTGTTACCTCGTCACGACAGATTCAGCTGGGGATACGGGTTGTATTCTGATACTTGCCGTGGTTCGTGGGTCGTGGTTCGTTGCTCGAAGAGCTCATAGCAACGGCTTCGACCCTCGAGCTACGAACTACGAGAAGCAACGCTCATACGGATGGTGTCTATGAATTGGCTGACGTTCGTTGCGGGTGCGGTGATGTCCTGGGGTGTTTATGGCGCGATGCTGCACCAGGGGCAGGTGAAACTGGGGAATCCGATGCGCGCCTTACTGTGCGTTGGAGTCGCCTACTTTCTCGTAGGAGTGCTCGTTCCGATCGTCGTGCTGGCCGTGCAGGGGCAGGGCCTGACCGGTTTCAACTCGTCCGGCACCACATTCGCAACAGTGGCAGGCATCCTCGGCGCGCTCGGCGCGGTCTGCATCATCTTCGCGTTCCGCACGGGTGGAACACCAACCTACGTGATGCCCCTCGTCTTCGGCGGCGCGCCCCTCGTCAACGTGCTCTACACCATCTATATCCACCCGCCGAAAGTCGCACCCAATCCGCTACTCTACGTGGGCTTCCTCGTCACGGCGATTGGAGCGGGGATGGTGCTGTATTTCAAGCCACAAGCATAGCCCTGCGGCGTGCCGTGGTTCGTGGTCCGTCGCTCGTCGCTCGTAGTGCCTCGTCGCCGATATCGGTTCTTCGAGCCCCGAGCGACGAGCCACGGACCACGACACGCGTCGCGATCGCTAGTTTCCCTTCCCAATGGCGTAAAGGTGTCCCTCGGTTCTAAGGAAGATCTGTCCCTTCGAGACCGCCACCGAGCTGAGCGTGTATTCGTTCATGGCGTTCTCTGCCAGCAGTTCGAACTTCGGGCCCGCGGTGAAGACTGACGTGACGCCTTCCTCGCTCGTCACATAGATGCGGCCATCGGCCAGCACAGGGGACGCGCTGTAGGTTCCTGGCTTCAGACGCTCAGGGCCGTAGACGACGGTGCCCGTCGCGGCCTCCAGCGCGTACACGACTCCTGAGTCGCCTACGATGTAAAGGAGTTTACCGTCGCTGACCGGAGTAGGAACGTCGGGCCCACGATCGAACGACCAGACCTTGTGCGACTCCGTGATATCCCCGGTCCCACCCGGCTTGATCGCCAGCATCGGTTTGACTCGCGTCGGCGCGATGATCAGTCCCGCGGAGATGAGCGGCGAGGCGACGATGCGATAGCTGGGAATGTTTTGGGGGTTGAGTCCGTTGGCTCGCCACAGTTCCTTGCCGCTCTCCGGATCGTGTCCCGTCACGACGTCGCCGCCCGTGATCACGATCTCCGTCTTGCCACCATGCTCAAGCAGCGCGGGCGTCGTGTAAGAGTCAGGAGATTCTTGGATCGCCTCGGTCAGGCGCTCGACGCGCCACAGGGTCTTGCCGCTCTTGCCGTCGATCTTCATCACGTACGACGGATCGTCGGTCTTCATCCCGTGCAGCACCTGGACGTAGAGCGCGCCGCGATGCAACAACGGCGACGAGGCGTACCCCCAGTTGAGTCCAAAGCGACCGTAGTCCTTCTGGACGTCGCGCACCCACAGCTCTTTCCCCTTGAAGTCGAAGGCCCTCAGCATGCCGGTACCCGTCATGACCCAGACCGTCGTGCCGTCGGTGACTGGAGACGGGGACGACATGTTCTGCTTGCGCTGCATGTTGTTCCCGCCGCCGAGGGGACTCTTCCACAGCACGTCGCCCTTGACGCGGTTCACGGCCCACAGCTCGAGGTCGCCATCCTTGGGCTGCAGGGCCACGTTCAGAAAGATGTGATCGTTCCAGATGATCGGAGTCGCGCCGCTTCGGGTCGGCACGGGAAGCTTCCAGGCAAGGTTCTCTTCCGGTCCCCACTTGATGGGCAGGCCCTTTTCTGCACTGAAGCCATTCAACTGCGGACCCCGCCACTGGGGCCAGTTCTCCGCAGCCAGCGTGGCAGCACCCATAACCGCAAGGGTCAACGACAGCGCGATTCGTTTCGGCACGAGCAAGTCCTCCCAACCTCTGCTGCTACAGACAGGGTGCCCGGGCACACCTATCCTGTTTTGCTTACATACGTCCGGGGGGTCCCGAACATTTCCTTAGCGGGACGAAAAGTGTTGATCCAGACCAGGGGTGCCGTAGTTCGTTGCTCGTAGTTCGTTGCTCGCAAGGCCCAGCGGTCGTTGGGGCATTCCGAGCGACGAGCGACGGACCACGGACCACGGACCACGGACCACGGACCACGGACCACGACTAGAAGCTACCCTAGCCCCCTAGCTCGAGCGCCATCATCGTCTTCCGATCACGGATGTAGAGCCGGGTGCCCACCAGCGTTGGCACCGTCCAGGCCCGGTTCTTCAGGAGTGAGGCCTTCGCCAGCACTTTGAGACCATCCCGCGAGGCCGTCGCGAGACCCAGATTGCCGTCTTCGTCCACGATGATCAGCTTCCCGTCGCCGTAGAGGAACGTCGAGCGGGCGAACTCGCGATTCTGCCAGAGCACGTTGCCGGTCTTCAGGTCGATGGCCACCGTAGGACACGGACCGAAATCGCCGCTCGAGCCGACCGCGAAATCACCCAGGCGGATGATCGTGCCGATGTGGACGCGCATCCTGTTCTGGTACCAGAGCTCCTGAACGGCGGTCTTGCCATTCGCCTGCGAGAGCTTCAGCAACCGCGTGCCGTTGTTATAGGCCGACGACAGGAGGAGCAGGTTGCCTTCACCCCAGACGGGCGTGCTGATATTCAGGCCCCATTCGGTCTTGTGCGGATGCGTCCAGAGCACGGCGCCGTCTGCGGGACTCATACCTACGACGTCGTTCGCACCCAGCACGACGAGCTGATCCTGGCCGTCGACGTTGATGATGATGGGCGATCCCGGAGCGACAGGAAAGCCACCCGCCTTCCACGCGATGGCGCCGGTCTTCTGATTGAAGGCAACGACCGACGACCCAGGCCCGCCGGCCGGAACGATAACCGTGTCGCGGTACGCGATGGCGCTCGGCGAGTAGCCGCGATCGTCGAGCGGGGCCTTGAATTCGGCGTGCATGTCGTGCGACCAGGCAAGCTTGCCCGACTGCTTGTCGATCGCGAAGATCTGCGATCGGCTGCTCAGCGCGTAGACCAGGTTGCCGACGATGAGCGGAGTCGAATGCGGGCCGGCCCCCTCCGAGAGGTTCAGGTCGTCGACGGCGGAATCGTAGGTGTACTCCCACACCGGCTTGCCTGTCGCCGCGTCGATAGCGGCGACCGTTTCCTGCCGCGCGCGACGTACCACGGTCAGCAGGCCCTCGGGGCGATACATCGTGTAGAGGCGGTTGCCTTCGACAACGATGGCCGAATGCCCTTCACCAATCGTTCGCTCCCAGATCCGTTTGGGACCAGTGGAGGGCCAGCTGCTGGCGATAGTCGGGCTGTCGACCATGAAGTTGCGCCGCGGTCCTCCCCATTGCAACCAGCTCGTGTCAGGCGCTGGCGGCGCGGCCGCAACACCGAGGACGATCGTCAATAGCGCGTTCAGCCAGGGAAACATGCTGCTCTCCTCAAAGTTGCCGAGGATCATCTCCCATCAAAAGGCCCAGTAGGTCAGCGATTCTGCATCCTTGATCAGCACGCCGGACGCGGTCGGCGCCGGGTGCGCCCAGATGGCCGACTCGGCGACCGTATAGCGCTTCACGATATCGAATGACTTGGGATTGGCGCGCATTACCACCAGCTCGCCTTCGGTTGTCGTGATCAGAAGCACGTCGCCTGCGAGAGCCAGGGCGGCATTTTCGCCTTCGCGGCCCCGGCTGGTCCAGATCGTTTTGCCCGTCAGCGCGTCAGCGCAGAAGAACTGTCCGCGGCTGCGCTGGGTAAGCCCATAGAGCTGATTACCCGACGCGACCGGTGAGCTCATGTACATCGGCAGCTGCTCGTTCTGCCAGGCGATCGCCGCAGACCATTGACCGCCCTGTCGCGCAACTCGATACGCGAACAGCGGCTTGCCGATTCCAGAAAAGACAACCAGGTCGCGCATCACGACGGGCGTGACCGAGTTCTGGTCATAATCGGTCGTGAACGGAATCTGCCACAGGAGCGTGCCGTCAGCCAGCGAGAGGCCGACGACGTGCTTCTGGGTCTGCGTGATGACCTGCGTCACGCCGTCGATCGTGGCTGCGATCGGAGAGGCATAGGCAGGCCCGTCGCCCTTCCACGACCAGATCTGCTTGCCGGACATCGGATCCAGCGCCACCACAGCGCCGTTTCCAGGCCCGCCGGGATGAACGATCAGCTTGCCGGACGCAACGATTGGCGACATGGCCACGCCAAAGTCCGGCGAGGTCGATGGAAACGCCTTCTTGAAATCCGATCGCCAGAGCAGTTTGCCTGAGCCTGCGTCCCACGCGGACAGAATTCCACCGATGCCAAACGTATAGACCCTCCCGCGATCGAACACAGGCGTCGACTTGGGGCCCTTGCCATGGCTGGTCGCCGCCGAGTTCATCTGATACGGCGCATCGTATGCCTGCTGCCAGATCTCCTTGCCCGTCGCCACTTCGTACGCCGTCACGACTTCCTGTTCAGCCCGGCGCGAGAAGAGATAGACACGATCTGCCGCGACGATCGGGGACGCGTGACCTTCGCCGGCCTGCACTTTCCAGACCTGCCGCGGCCGATCCGGCCAGCTTGCCGGAGCCTTGAACGTGGTCGTCACCCCTGTCCGCGACGGCCCTCGCCACTGGTTCCAGTCCTGCGCGAGCACGAGCGCCGGACAAACCACCAGAACACCAATTACCAGCCTGCGCATAAACCCCTCGTGTGAACCCGTGTGACCAACCTACTCCGCCCGAAGAGCGTCCATCATCTTTCCGCTCAGCGCGGCGCGCGTCGCGACGAACGACGACAACAAGCCTGCGAACACGACGCCGGCGAGGAGGCCGATCAGGCCGGCACCCGGGAGCGAGCCGCCTCGGCCGAGCCAGGCCGGAGCTATCGCGATCGCGGCACAGACGGCTCCGGCGAGAAGGCCCGCCCCGAGCAGAAACGCCGCTTCCGCCAGAATCATCGTCGAGACGCTGCCGGCGTCGAAGCCGACGGCGCGCAGGAGGGCCAGCTCGCGCCGGCGTTCCAGGACGTTGCGGAACATCACGGTTGCCAGGCCGACGGTGCCGAGCAGCAAGCCCAGGCCGCCCAGCGCCTGGAAGGTCGAGAGGTAAGTGTTCTCGACGCGGTGAAACTCTTCGAGACGGTCGCCGGTCGTCACCGCGTCGACGCCAAACGGTTGAAGCTCGCGTTCGATCGCATCGGCGAGGGAGCGCGCGGGCTCTGCTGCGCGCACGGCCGGATCGGCGACGAGAAACATCCGGTAACCCTGCTCGGCCGGAAACATCCGGATGAACTGCTGCTCGCTGACGATCAGTTCACCTTGCAGCACGCTGTCCTTCAGCGCGCCGACGAATCGCAGGACGATCGGCTTGCCGGATCCAGTGTCGAGCGAGAACGTGTCGCCGACGCTCGCGTGAAGCACATACTGCAGCGACGTCGCATCCGCGATCACCGGCACCGTGCCGTCGTCGCTGCGGCGATTGAGCAACGTCCACGGGTTTGCCCGCTCGGCGTCGTTCTCAGCGAGCGATGCGGCGAACGTAAAGCGGTTGGCCTCGATGAAGTCAGGTTCGGGAGCGATGATGGTCGGGTTCGTGGGGCGGAAGAGATTCAGGCAGCTTGCGTCCTGGCCCTGGCGCACACGGAATCGGGTGAATCGCGCATTGGCCAGTTCCGGCGCCTGAATCAGCATCGCCTCACGCCCGGAGGTCGTGTTCGGGTCGTGAATCACGGGCAACTCGGCGCGCGCCAGCACAGCGTAGCCTCCGCTGCCAGTCTTCGGATCGCCGGAAAAGTCGCCGCCGCCACGGCGAAATGCATCGACGGAGACGATGATGAACGCCGCGGCAGCGATCAGTGCGGCCGACAGCACGCTGCGTCCCGGTCGGAACGCCGCGCTGCGGAACCCCAGCCGGGATACCGCCCACGTGCCGCGGCCAGCAATCATCCGGGCATCGCGGGCGCGCAGCCAGCCAGACAGGAACGTGAGGAACGCAATCAGCAGTGCAGCGCCGGCACCGAAAAAAGCGCCGGCCTGGGCCGAGCGCATGACGAATCCAAGCGTCATCAGCAGCAGACCGAGCAGGGCAAAGGCTGCCGCCATCAGCTTGTTCCGCCTGGACCGCCTGGGATCAGCCGTCCCCGCCGCATCCAGCGACTGGGCGGTCAGCAGCGCACGCGGTGACAACCGCGCGACCGCACGCAACGAGACAAAGATGCAGATGACGGCGGCAACGATCCCACCCACTGCTCCCGCAATCAGAGACACGGGTGTGACGTGCACGTCGAGCAGCGTCGTTCCCACAGCGCCAACCCACCAGGTGCGTAGTCCGTGAACGATGACTCGCGCGTAGAGGACGGCACCGGCCACGCCGAGCAGCGCACCGATCGTCGCCAGCGCGACGGCCTCGGCAAGAAACAGACGCCTGATGATGCCGACGGTGAACCCGGATGCGCGCAGGATAGCCACCTGACGCAGCCGCTGTTCGATCCCGAGCTTGAAGAACAGCACCGCGAGCATCAGGGCTGAGACAACGAGAAAGAAACTGAAATACGTGAAGTACTCGCCGAAGTCCGTTGCGCCGGTAGAAGCTTGAAGGGCCTGCTGGCGTGCGGGATAGGCGCTCACGCCCATCGCCTGCGGCGAGATCGATTTCGACAGATGTGTCTGGAGCTGGGCTGCTACGTTTTCGGCCGTCGTCCCGGCCGGAACCACGAAGCGAATCGACGTCATCGCCCCGTAGCGCGTGCGCCAGAGATCGCGGCCACGTTCGTAGGTAATGAACGCTTTCGGTGTCGCTCGATAGACGTCCCAGTACTTCTCGTCTTGATCGCGGACGCGCGACAAATCAACCGGAAACGGCGGATCCCAATCCGCCAGGCTCGGTGAATTCGTGATGCCGGGATAGTCCGGTGCGAGCGTCCGGTCCGCTGCGAGACCAGCGATTGGAACGATCCCTTCAAGCGTGAATGACGCTGACTGCGTTCGCAACCCGCCGGCGGGATCCCAGAGGTAGTAATCGATCTCCAGACGATCGCCTGGAACGGCGCCGAGTTCGCGTGCCGCCCATTCATTCAGGATCAACCGGATCGCCGGATCACCTTCAACGGGCCGTGAAGCCGTCGCAGGCGGCAGCTTGGAGAGATCGATTGCGGTAATCAGCGAGTACGGGACCTGGCGGTCGCCCTTGCGAATGCTGTTTGCCAGGTACGTGAATACCGGCAGCGGCGCCAGACCAAGCTCCTTGCTCGCGCGCAGCGCGGCCTGCTCGAGTTCTTCGCTGATGATTCCGCTCGCACTCTCGACGGCCACCCGAGGTTCGACGGCGACGACTTCGACTCGCGCGCCGAGATCCTCCAGTTTCAATGTCGATCGCAGCGTGTCCAGGCTGGCGGCGCCGGAGACTAGAATGGTGTTCACCTGTTCGGGTACCGCGAGATCGCGCTGAATCCTGCGCAGCGGCGCAAAGACGGCGCGCACTTCGGTCTGTTGCGGCTGGAGTGCGAACTCACCAAGCCGCTCACGCGGCTGGACGCCGGTCACGGTCAACCGCACTGTGCGCCCCACTTCGTCCTTGCGGCCGAAGAGCGACTCGATTGGAATCTCCGACGGCCGCTGCAGCCTCGTCAGCAGCACGTCGCCTTCCTTCGCGCCGAGCTCGGTGGCAAGCGCCCGTGATGCGTAGACGCCGTCGGGCACATCGAGGCCGTTGAAGTGCCAGAAGCGCTCGTCGACGCCGTAGACCAACACACCCGCGGATCGCCGCCCGGACGCCTCGTGCGTCACAAATCCGTTGGCGATGATGAGTGGCGCCGTTCCGGTCACGCCTGCCTGATTCCTGAGGTCAGTGGAGAGGGCGTCGCGGAAGAAACCGCGGGACGCGACAACCTGATCGGTGCGTCCCAGACGGCCAAGGGCAATGTCGCGCAGGCTTCCGCGGACCGAGTCGCCAACGACGAGGGCGCCGGCAAGCACCGACACCGCGGCCGCCACGCCCAGGATCACGGCGAGGTTCGTCCGCCAGTGGTACGTGACGCTGCGGCGAACGAGGGCTGAGAGCGTCACACGAGCGTCCCGCCTGACATCTCGTATCGCTTGGGGAACCGCTCGGCCAGCGCGACGCTGTGCGTCACGACGACCAGCACCGTCTGCCGCCGGGCGTGCATGTCGAGGAGAAGTGACGCAACAACCTCCGCGGACGCGCGATCGAGATTGCCGGTTGGCTCGTCACAGAGCAGCACCTGCGGATCCCTGATGAGCGCGCGCGCGATCGCCGCGCGCTGTTTTTCTCCGCCGGACAGCTCTCCAGGACGATGCTCGAGTCGATCGCCCAGGCCGACCTGTTGCAGCAATTCGCGTGCACGAGACTCGTCCTTGCTCGCATCGCGCTCATCTGGCGGCGCCACGAGCGTTGGCGTCAACACATTCTCGAGTACCGAACACTGCGGCAGCAGCGAGTGATCCTGGAACACGAATCCGATGCGCTTGTTCCGGAATGCCGCCTGCCGGCTCTCGCTGAGCGCAAACGGATCCTGCCCGTCAATCGTCACGGACCCGGACGTCGGCGGGTCGAGCGCGCCGAGGATGTACAGCAGCGTGCTTTTTCCGCTGCCCGAGGGACCCATGATGGCAATCGCGTCGCCGCGGTCGAGCGTCAGCGACACGTCCTTGAGGATCGGAAGATCGCCTCGCGGCGTCGCGTATGACTTGGAAACGGATTTCGCGGTCAGCACTTGGTCAGGTCTCTGTAGACGGATTCCGCGACTTCAGCCATGTGCCCGACGCTGTAGTGCTCGCGGACACCTGACGCGCCGGCCTTCCCCAACGCCGTGGCCCGCGCAGGATCGCGCCACAATTCGAGCAACCCATCGGCGAGCGCGTCTGGATTATCAGGGTCGACGAGGATGCCGCCGCCTGTGGTCTCGACGATTTCCGGGAATGCACCGCGACGCGGCTGCACAACAGGAACACCGCTGGCCATCGCCTCGAGCAGGAACAGGCCCTTCGGCTCTTCGTAGGTGGCCGGAACGGACAGGACGTCGATGTTCTTCAGAAAATCGAGCTTCTCCGCGCGGCCGAGTTCACCGCGGTACTCGAATTCACGCTCGAGCCCGTGCTCACGAATCGTCGACCTGACGCGTTCCAGGTAGTCGTGATGCTCAGGCGCCAGGTACCCCGCTGCCACCAGTCGCGACGCGCCGATGGACGGCCTCGAGCGCAGGCGGCCATACGCTTCTGCCAGCACCTGAAGACCCTTCTCCGGTGCAACGCGCGCGAGGTACCCGATGGTGAACGGGCCTTGCCGCTGTCGATGCGTGAGGGAATAACCGTCCAGATTGATGCCAAGCGGAACCAGCCGCATCTTCTCCCGCGGAATACCCAGGTAGCCCGGCATGTAGTTCAGGTAGTACCGGCTGACCGGAAGGAACGCGTCGACGTGGACGCTCGCGGCGCGGATCAAGTCGAGCGATTGCTGTTTGTACGGCTCGCCGATGCCATCGAGAAACAGATCCTCGCCCTGCAACGTGCAACAGACGGCGACGTTCAACGCGCGCTTCAGTGGTTCTGCAAGGCCAAGCAGCAACGTGTACGGCAGGTTGACGACGTCGAAACGCGGCTCCGACTTCAGCCAGTCAAGCAGCTTGATGATCTCTTTCCGCTGGAAGCCGCGATCGCCCTTGAGCATCGAAACGGTCAGCTCGCCAAGGCTCTTGGGATCGACCTTGATCTGCCGTTTCGACGCCATCTTGATCACCCACTCGGCATCCCAGAGGCGATCGAGCATGCGTGGTGTATGGCGAAAGAGCGCGGAGTGCTGTTCGAGAAAAACGCTGATGCCGCCGAAGAAGACGTGATTCTGGCTGACGTTACGCTCGTCCGTTCGCGTCGGCGTATAGACCGGCGTCAACACCACGTCGTGCCCGCGCGACAGCAGCTCAGCCGCAAGCGCGTTGTCGCGCAGGCAGCTGCCGCAATACATCGACCCCGCACCGCCCGTAAATGACAGTATCCTCACGCGATATCCAGTCTATCTCACGACGTTTCGGGCACGCACTGAGGGCCGGGACCACCAGGATGCAGTGGTGCGGATTAGTCAATGGCTGGGCCGGCTCAGCGGCCGCGCAAAGAACCGGCGGGTGGAGGTCGTGAAGCGGTAGTGGACACTACTGAGTAATCGCGACGAACCCCCGCCAGATTGGCTTGTCGTTCATGAACACGTCTGCCCGATAGAATCCTGGCGCGCTTGGAACAGTAAGGGGCCACATCGAAAGGACCAACCGATCTTTTCTGAGATCACTCTTTGCTGGCTTGCTTTCGAACAAGAGGCTGTTGCGAGCGTCGTACACCTTCAAGCGCGTCTCACCACGCAGACGCTCGTGAGGCGACCAGTTCACGAAGACCACGAACTCCTTGTCTCGAACGGAGAAATCGTCTCGCTGTTCAATCGCCTTGACTGGCGACTTCGAGATCCCACGCGCGAATCCACCGGACACGATATGGTGTGCACCGTGGAGCGGAAGCGAGACCTCATCCCGTCTGAGGAGGTCGGCGAGGGTGTCAACGCGTGGATTGTCGGGGAGCGCAATGAGCGAAAGGGGAACCACCGTCGTTCCGCTCAAGTCTCGGCGAAGTCGAGAATCGTCGTTCACCTGGATTGCGCCGGCGACGCCAGCACCACCCATCAGACCGATCAACTGTCCGAACTCGTCAACGACAGGTGAACCCGTCGTGCCCGGTCCCTCGGGAAAACCTACGATGAGACGCTTGCCTGTCTCAGGATTCTCCAACAAACCTGTGACAGCTCCTGCTCTCAGTACGCGGCCTCCTGCAACGCTGTTCTCGAGCGTGAAGACTCGGTCTCCTACCTTGGATTCCCTTGAGGTTGTCAGTCGTTCAGGAGCTGAAGATCCGATCGGGCCCAGCACGGCCCAGTCCCCCCGCCGACTCCAGGCGAGTACTGCCGGCAGCTCCCGTCGCGACCCATCCGGCAGGATCGCTGTGAGTCCGATCGCACTGTCGAGTACAGAGGCGGACGTGAAAACCTGCCCTGCCGTCGACGAGAAACCCGCTACGTGACCCAGGGATTGTCCGTCGTAGCCGGACCGCTGGAGCGTGATGAAGCTGCGACTGAGAGTTTCGTAAAGCTCGGAAGGGGTGAGCGGAGGCTTGACTGGAGGCGCAGACTCCACCTTTTCGTCCCGTATCTCGAATGTGTACCGGCCTGCCGGCTGTCCATCCAACGTGACTTCAACTGACCACGTGCCCAAGGGCATCGTCGGTGACAGGTAAAGGGGCCAATTGGCGCCAAATCGTGGACCTGGTGCCAGATAGTCCAGCGCTGAGGAGGAGGAGACCGAGCCGTCGGGGCTGCGCCACTGGGCAACCAGCTTGTGAGGGCCCGCCTTGGCCTCCCATTGAAAGAACACCACGACCTGTTTGTCCGTGGAACGGCTGAAGACCGACCGCTCCTCGGTGAGCGCGAATGTGCCATTCGCTTCGCCACCTGCCGGGCCGGCTGAGATCTTCAGGACCTTGAACTGGACGGCCGCGGTCGTGACGGCACTTTGCGAAAGGGCGACAGCAGGGAACACCAAGGACAGCCCGACGAACGCGACGAGCGCGTAGCGCTGTTCAATGGGCACAATGAGCCCTCGGTCCGGCTGAAGCCGGACGTCACGAGGTCTGGCTAAAGCCAGACACTACGATGTCTGAAATGCACGAGCGCGGAACAGGAACTCCACGATGTTCCCTTCGTGGGGCTGCAGCCAGTTCAACTGAATCGTCGGCACCGGTCCGAGATTCAGGCGATCGATGTGCACGGCATCAATCAGACGCCTCCGCAGCTCGGGCTTGTTGGTGATCGCGCTGCACACGAGCGTCGGGCCGATCGCGTCGAGCATCTTGTCCTCGGCGCACTCGACGACGGTCGCGAAGGGGAACATGTATTCCTTCTTCGCAATGGCGGCGTCCGATGAGGCGCAGTGAACGACTGTGGGAAGCAGATAGTCCGCACGACCGTCCTTGACCACGCGCTGACCATCACGATGGGCGGCAGTCACGTCCGTGACGCCCGGCGCCTTCAGATCGGCATCGATGGACTGCGAAACGGCATCGGCGACTCCGGGAACTGTGAATGCCGCGAGGCTGGCTTCGGGATGTTCCGGCGGCAGGGGACGAACCGATGCAAGCCGGCGCGCCAGCGCATCGGCGATCTCCCGCGTGTGACGGCTGGCCCAGATTCCCGAGCAGTTGATGCAGCCGCGGCCGCTGTTCGCGAACACGCTGTCGACCATCAGGTCGAGATACTTCTCCCAGTTGTCGACCTCGTCGTCGCCAAGCAGGATCTTCGAGAAGCCTGGACCATGCGCCTGCACCTTGGGATTGCCGCGGTAGCGATCCACCGTCGGCGTTCCACCGAACACGAGGCTGCGATCGCAGCTGGCCAGCACGGCGGCGCCGACTTCGGCTTCACCGGGATAGACAGAGATGGCCTCGCGCGGGATTCCAGCCTGGAAGAACGCTTCCGCCATCCGGTAGGGCGTCCACGGCTCCTGTGGGCCAGGCTTCAGGACGAGACCGATCTGCATCGGAATGATCGGCAGCCACAGCGTGTGCACCCCCGGCGAATTGGAGGGCAGAACCAGCCCGAGGACAGGGCTCTGAGCCTGATAGCTGATCGGCACACCACGCTCTTCGCCGTAGCCGCATGTGAGCACGTCGAGCGAAAGTCCTCGCGTGAGCGAGGTCAGGATCGTGCGCATCTCGCCAAGCACGAACATGTTCTTCTTCATGTTCGCGCGGCAGAGACGCTCAGGGAGGCCCGTGCTCGCCGATTGAGCGCGAACGAACTGATCTGGCGTCTGCGATCCGTCGCCCATGGGGAGCTCGCCGTTCGTGTAGAACTCCCCCGCCTTGCCGACCCGCTCGATGAGATCGTCGATGGGGATCTGGCGAAGGACGTCCCGCGCCCGCTGCGCCTTGCGCATGTCGCGCTGGATGAGGCCGCCATTGGCGCGGCTGACGCGCGCCATCGGCTCACCCGTCGCAAAGTGGACGACGTCGTCCACCTCCATGCTCGTATACGCCTGCCCCCAGCGAAGAACCGGAATGTTCAACATGAAAACTTCCAACTCCCAACTCCCAACTCCCAAGGGACTCTCGTACGCTCGACTCCGAACTCTTTGGGAGTTGGAGGTTGGGA
>Ga0075430_100001337_pt1 | contig 19912 bp, 22 predicted proteins | sample RhiMetdeltSRZDD4_FD_75294 | JGI IMG/M metagenome (GOLD analysis project Ga0075430, IMG submission 75294) | Populus rhizosphere microbial communities from Tennessee, USA - Rhizosphere MetaG P. deltoides SRZDD4 | ecosystem: Host-associated > Plants > Roots > Rhizosphere > Soil | place: USA... | reverse complement strand
CTTGGGAGCCGGCTCGTTCGTGATTTCGAGGTAGGGCGTGGCGCCGCGGACCTCCTTTGCGCTCAGAGCGACGGCCTTGACATCAGTACTGGTTGATGTTTGAGCGCCGCCGTTTTTTTCCGCGGCCGCGGGGGCCCGCCGCGTACATGAGAGGTCCCGCGCGGCGCGCGGATGCTGACGAAAGCACCAGAACCATCATCGCGGCAAATACGATGATTCCAGCTCGGGAGGCAACGCGGCGAGTCGGTCGTTCGAGTGGCTTCATGCTCTTCTCCTGGAGCGCATGAAACCAGACACGCGTCGATCGATCTATCAGACGATGGTATCGACGATACCTTCGTATCAAGGCTCCTGACCGAAACCGATACCAAGGTCTGATAGACGACAGCACTTCGCGCGCGCATGCTTCGTAGCGCTTCGCCGTCGCTGGTGGTCACGGAGGTACGGAGATGACGCAGGAGTTTGACGTCGTGTGTCTCGGTGGTGGCGTTGCCGGCGAAGCGATCGCCGAGGGTCTTCGCGAGAGCGGCATGACGCTCGCCGTGGTCGAGCGGGAACTGGTCGGTGGCGAATGCCCGTACTGGGGATGCGTCCCGTCGAAGACCTTGCTTCGCTCGGGCGAGACCTTGAGCGAAGCCGATCGCGCTCGTCTTCTCGCTGCTTCACGCGTCGAATGGACGGTCGACTTCCCCAAGGTCTCTACACGCGTGCTGTGGATGGCACGCAACCTCGATGACAGCAGGCCGGCTGCCGCGCTCGAAGCAACCGGAGCCAGGCTCTTTCGAGGTGAAGGGAAACTCGACGGTCTGCGCACGGTCATCGTTGGACGCGAGCAGCTCAACGCGCGTCGGGCCGTCGTGATCGCCACCGGCAGCACCGCGACGATCCCGCCGATTCCCGGCCTGGACACCGTTGATTTCTGGACCAATCGCCAGGCGGCGATTCCGAGGGAGCTGCCGGCATCGCTCGCAATCCTCGGCGGGGGCGCTATTGGCGTAGAGCTGGGGCAAGCATTCGCACGCCTCGGTTCGAAGGTGATCGTGATCGAAGCCGGACCGAGGTTCCTTAGTTTCGAGGATCCAGAGGCTGGAGCCGCGCTCCGGCCGCACCTGGAAGCGGACGGCATCACGCTGACGATCGGGGACCCGTGTGTCGCCGTGGAAAAACAATCCGATGGGCCATCGCACCAAGGCTCAGCGGTCGTACTCCACTTGAAGTCCGGAACCGTGGTCTCGGCCGACCGGTTGCTCGTCGCGACGGGTCGCCGCCCCAACGTCGAGGCATGGCGCGCCGCTGGGCTCGCTCAGACGGAGCGCGGCTGGTTGAAGGTGGACCCCGCGACGCTCGAAGCGCAACCCGGCGTGTTCGGAGCCGGCGACGTCACGGGGCTTGGTGGATTCACCCACCTCGCTCACTACCACGGTCGGGTGATCGCGCAGCGATTGCGGGGCATGGACGTCACGGCCGACCACGCTGCCGTTCCGCGCGTGACCTACACCGATCCGGAAGTCGCGTCGGTGGGACTGTCTGAGGCCGCCGCGCGCGCGAGCGGCATTGATGTCGTCGTCGCCACGGCCGATCCCAGCGAGACGGCGCGAGGCTACATCCACGACTTCCGCGGCGGTGTGCTGAAGCTGGTTGCCGACCGCGGCCACGGAGTGCTGGTCGGCGCGACCCTGGTCACTCCACGTGCGGGCGAGATCGTGGGCGAGCTCGTGCTCGCGATCAAGTTGCGAACGCCACTGAAGGCGCTCGCCGACATCATTCATCCCTTCCCGGCCTTCAACCGCGTGCTTGGCGCAAGCCTCGACGAGCTCGCCACGAAAGCGGCTTTGCAACACGCGGCGCAATCCTGATCCATCCATCACCAGACACGGAGGTCACAATGAGCACTCAGACAATCACTGAACACGCGATTCAGAACCGCACCGCTGCAGCCGTTGATCTGAAACTCGAGGTCGTCGTCATCCCGGTAGCCGACGTCGGACCGTAACAGTTGAGATTTCAACAGACCGAAATGGACACACGCAAACGCTCACAGGTGTCGATCGTCGACGACGACGAGTCCATTCGCGAGTCGCTGCCTGACTTGCTGCGGCTGTTGGGCTTCGCTGCCCAGGCGTTCTCATCGGCGGAAGCATTCCTCGCCTCGGAGGTTGTGGGCGAGACACGCTGCCTGATTCTCGACATCGCAATGCCTGGCATGTCGGGCCCTGATCTTCAACAGGAGTTGATGCGCCGCCGGCAGGAGATCCCGATTGTCTTCATCACCGCTAACGGAGATCGAACTGTCCGTCCGCGCCTGATCGCACAGGGCGCCGTGGAGTGTCTGTTCAAGCCGTTCAGCGAGACCGCCCTGCTCGACGCGCTCAACGCCGCACTTCGGACGAGGTAGGCAGGACAATGACCAGCACGCGAAATGTTACACGCGCGTCTGTCTCGAGCAGCCTCGAACAACCATATACTGGGACTTCGGCGATCGCTTTCCGTGCGCTCGAGGCCCTCAGCATGCCGGACGTAAAGTCGATTGTCTTCGTCGTCGACGACGACGTCTCGGTACGCGAATCGTTGGAGCTGCTGATCAAAGGCGCAGGCTGGCAGTCCAGGACGTTTGCGTCGGCGCGGGAATTCTTATCCAACCCCCAACCCACGGTTCCATGTTGCCTGGTGCTCGATGTCACGCTACCGGGGCTCAACGGCCTCGAGTTGCAGCAGCGGCTCGCCGGCCGCCGGGACATGCCGATCATCTTCATCACCGGATACGGGGACGTGCCCATGAGCGTGCGCGCGATGAAGGCGGGAGCGGTCGAGTTCCTGACGAAACCGTACAACGACGATGTGCTGTTGGACGCCATCCGCGGCGCCATCGAGCGGAGTCGCGCCGCTTTGCGTCACGATTCGGAGATGCAGGTGCTGCGTGATTGTTACGCGTCACTGACACCGCGCGAACGCGACGTAATGGCTTTGGTCGTGTCCGGGCTGTTGAACAAGCAGGTCGGTGGACAACTCGGTATCAGCGAGATCACGGTCAAGGCACACCGAGGCCAGGTCATGCGCAAGATGAAGGCGGACTCGCTTCCTGACCTGGTGACGATGGCCGCGCGTCTCGGGCTCCGGTCTTTACCGAGTCACTGATAGAGCCGACTCCCCCGCATTATTTCGACCCGTCACGCTGGCGCGCCTCCAAGTCGTTGCGCGGCAACGCTGAGCACCCCGCAAACCCTGGCGACTAAGACCGCGACCCTGTGACGTAGAATCCCGGCAGTTTCTTTATGCCCGGCGCCTCTGACATGCCTCGGTCCGCCGCTTCAGACGATCGCCCAGAGCCTGAACGTCCGTGACATTTTCGCGCGCATTTCCGAAGAGGCACGCCCCATTGTTCCGCACGACTTTCTCTATTTTGGCCGGCTGCTGGACGAACAACGTCAGCGCATTCGTCTGATCGCGCTCTCAGGCGCCCTACCCGATGGCCTCGGTGAACTGTGCTCGAACGAGCACGGAAAGGTAGAGAGACCTTTCGATCTCAGGTCCTCTCGTCGATCACACATCGACCGAGTACGTAGGGAATCAGCACGGTGAGATCGTCGAGAAGCAGCCGCATGACGTTCGTGGCCGCAGACTCGAAACCGGCGAGCGATCCGATCATCTCTCCCGTCTGCGTGTTTACCAGATCCGATATTGCCCTGATGATGATGAGCCGGACGCTTCGTCGATGCGCCACCCAGGCGATCGCGCTGGACTCCCAATCGGCCGCTACGGCGTCGAAGCGGTCAACCAGTTCGGACACCTGCGACGGAACGAGATCGCGATCGCCAGAGACCAGCAGGGCTCTCCTCACCTCGATGGGGAAGGAGTCATCCAGCCACGTGAGATCGATATCTGTCGTGTACCAGTCGATCGCTTGGGAAGAATCGCCTATCGCCTCGTGAACGTCGTACGTGACTGCACGCGTGACGAGCAGCTTCTCCCCGCGTTGCGCGCGTCCTTCGATTCCGCCGCAGGTCCCGAGGTTGATCAGGATTTCGGGATGCCATCGATTGACGACGTACTCCGTTGAGGCCGCCGCGGCGATCTTTCCCCAGCCGCCGTGGAAGAACAGGATTTCTTGATTGCCAATGGCGTGCGTCAAGCACTCACCGTACGGAGTACGCTCGACGCGTGCCGGTTTCAACAATTCCTTGACCGGAACCCACTCGGCGTTGGCGGAAACCAGGACAACGATCGGATGACCGACCTCGGTCGTGCTCATGCCGGCTCCAGCGTTCTTTCCAGGCCAAAGATCTTTACACGACCTCGTATCCTTAGTGCGGTTGCGTGCGTATAGTTCTTGAGAGCGAATGAAGGACGACCTCGCACGTGACGGACAAGTCGAGGCGCGGTATCTCGCGTTTCTCGAGACGATTACCCACCTTCGGCCGAGTTTGCACCGCTACTGCGCGCGCATGACGGGCTCCGTGCTGGACGGAGAGGATGTCGTTCAGGAGGCACTCTTCCAGGCGTATCGGAAACTCGAGACGTTCGACGAAGGGCGACCTCTGACGCCGTGGTTGTTTCGTATCGCCCACAATCGGTGCATCGACTTTCTCCGCCGCAGGAGTATTCGTGAGCAGGCGGAGGTGGAAGCCGCCGATGGCGAAGAACCTTCCACCGCGCCCATCGAGCCGATCGGCCCGGCACTCGGGAAGGCTGTCGAGCATCTCGTGGTCATGCTGCCGCCCAAAGAGCGGGCGTGTGTGCTCCTGAAGGATGTGTTCGACTACTCGCTCGAAGAGATCGCAGATCTCGTGGACTCGACTGTCGGAGGCGTCAAGGCCGCGCTCAATCGAGGCCGATCGAAATTGGTCCACCGACCGGCAGGTCTTCCGTCAGCTCGTGCTCAAACGGGCAACGACGCGGAACTCCTTCGGCTGTACGTCGAGCGATTCAACCAACGCGACTGGGACGGGCTTCGCGAACTGATTTCGGCCGACGCTCGCCTGCTGCTGGCGGACCGGTTCCGCGGACGTCTCGCCGATGCACCGTACTTTGTCACCTACGAGCGTATGGAGGTCTCGTGGCGCCTGGCGGTTGCCGAAGTCGATCGGGAAGCCGTGATCGTCATTCAACAGGAAGACCGCGAGGGTCGGATCACACAATCCCTCGTGCGCCTGCATGTGTCAGCCCGTCGAATCGCTGGCATCACTGATTACTGGTACTGCCCGTGGATGCTTCCAGCCGCCGCGACCGTTCTCATCAACTAAGACTCCGTATCCTCGCGGCGCTCGCCTCCGTAATAGCAGCAAGAGATTCAACGCAGGAGCGATTCCATGCTGCTGGAAAACAAGATTGCCGTGATCTACGGCGCCGGAGGTGCGATCGGGAGCGCGGTCGCTCACGCCTTTGCGCGCGAAGGCGCCAGGCTTTTTCTCGCCGGGCGGCACGGCGCCTCGGTCGAAGCGGTGGCGCGGGATGTCATCGCCGCCGGAGGATCAGCCGAGGCGGCGGAAGTCGATGCTCTCGACGAGCAGGACGTGGACGGGCATCTGCAATCCGTGATCGACAAGTCTGGGCGCATCGACGTCTCGTTCAACGCCGTCGGCATGCCGAATACGAAGATTTTGGGTGTGCCGCTGGTCGCCCTCGATGTCGAGCAGTTCCTTCTACCGATTGCAATCTACGCGAGGTCGTACCTTCTGACCGCCCGACTGGCGGCGCGGCGGATGGTCGCGAACAGATCGGGAGTGATCATGACCGTTACCGCGCTCCACTCGCGCATGGGCATCCCGTTGGTCGGAGGCTACGGTCCTGCGATGGCCGCCAAGGAGGCACTCACTCGAGATCTGTCTGCCGAGCTCGCACCTCATGGCATTCGCGTGGTTGGTCTGCGCCCGCAGGCCATGCCGGAGACACCCACGATCAAAGACGCGTTCGAGCCTCGCGCCAGGGCAGCGGGAATGACGTGGGAACAGTGGCAAGAATTCCTCGCAAGCAGAACCCACGCTCGACGACTCATGGGCGTCGAAGAGCTGGCAAACATGGCGGTATTCGTGGCTTCCAATCGGGCAAGCGGGATGACCGGAACCATCGTCAACTTGACCATGGGGAGCCTGGATGACTAAGGCCTTTCTCCGTTCCAGCGCGGCTTAACGATTCTGGTTGGTCCGCTGGGCGGGCTCGAAGAGCTCGATCGGATTGCCGTCGGGATCTTCCACCTGGATCTGCCGTCCGCCCGGACCGGCCTCCATTTGATTGCGAAACTTCACTCCGCCTTTCTTTAGTACGTCTATCAGCGCCGGAAGATCGATCACGCGCAGGACCACTCGATTCCACCCACCAGGCTCCTGGGTCTGACCATCAGGCAGCGGCCGGGATCCCGATGCTCCTGGCCCACTGAGGAGCAGCGTTACCCCTCCAAGCGATACGCTGGCGAATGCGGGGAGCTGCTGATGTTCCAGCGTGAATCCGAGATGGCTCGTGTAGAAGGCGGCCGCGCGGGCAACATCCTTCACCTGGTAGCGCACGCCGTGCACCGTGACGATGCCATGTGTGCTCGCATGCTCGACGTCACTCGTCACTGCTGACATTCCTTTGTGCGTCTCGCTCATCACAACCTCCTGAGGTCATGCGTCATCCACAATCCTCGCCAACTTCCTCCATCAACCCGAAGCTCGTGTGAACAAACAGCTCACCTGCGGGGGCGTGCCGGCGACTCGAGGATCTCAGCTTGCATCTGGCGCGGCGCAGACGTGTTGCTCAGTCTCTACCGCGAATGTTGGCACGAGCCGAGAGGAGGTTGGCGTCAGCCGAACGTGAAGGCGTACGCCTCGACACCAGCATCCAGAAATTCGATTGCGAAGGTTCGATCGACGATCGGCCGTTGTTGTCGGAGCAGCTGATAGAGCCGCTGTTCAACTGCCGTTCCGTTGCCGGCCTCGTCGACGTCCAAGCCATGGGCTGCGCCCGGCGGTTGACCATCGATGGTCACACGAAAACGGACTGGGTTCCCCGGCCGTGGCGGACCCATGACGAGATGGAGGTCGCGCGCGTGAAAGCGGTTCACGATCTGACCGGACGCTTTGTTCAAGACCGCCGCCTGCGAGCCCATCGTCCATTCGCCCGCGAGCGCCCATTCGTAGAGCGACAATCGCGTCGGTGCCGAATAGACCCGGCGTCGATCCGTGTCTGCCCCACCACGCGACGCGAAGTTCGCCGTCCGCTCGTACCCGAGATAATTTTCGGGAGACCGTAAGTTTTCCCAGTCAGCCGCCGCTTCGAAGCCGCTGCCAGCGACTGACACGGTGCCGTCGCCGATACCAGTGACGCCGGCGTCCGCCAGCAATCGTTGAATGACCCTCTCGGACTTTTCGTACTCCCCTTCGCCGAAATGGTGCTCGCGAATGCGGCCTCGCGCGTCGAGGAAGTACAGGGCCGGCCAATACTGGTTCCTGAACGCGCGCCAGATTGCGTAGTCGTTGTCGATGACGATCGGATACTCGATCCTCATCGGCTGTATGGCACGGCGGACGCTATCGACGTTCTTTTCGAAGGGGAACTCGGGTGTGTGCACGCCAATCACGAGAAGCCCTTGCGTGTACTTCTGCGCCCACGCGCGAACGTATGGCAGCGTGCGCAGCCAGTTGATGCACGTATAGGTGCAGAAGTCGACAACGACGACCTTCCCGAGCAAGCTCTCCGCCGACAGGCGTGGCGAATTGAGCCATTCCGTCGCTCGGCCGATGGCAGCCAGCTCACGTGGCAGGCGATTCTGAGCCTCCGCCGCGAATATGCCGAGGTGCGCGGCTGCCATCGTTATCGTCACGCTGCCCAGAAAACGCCGGCGCTCATGGTCAACGCCCTCGGCCATGTCATCGCGCTTCATCGCTACCGCTGATCTCCTGGACCAGATGAAACCAGAGGGGCGACGCCGGATCTATCAGACGAAGGTATCGATCGCAACTTCGTACGGTCGGGCTCCCGCCTGATCAACCATGGCCAAGACCGACACGTCCTGAGGATATCGTGATAGACAAGCGTGGTAACCATCACGAGGGGGGACACTTGGGCCAGGAATTCGACGTCGTATGTCTCGGTGGCGGCGTCGCCACAGAGGCGATCGCGGCTGGCCTTCGGGACAGCGGGTTGACGCTCGCGGTCGTCGAGCGAGAGCTGGTCGGGGGCGAGTGTGCGTACTGGGGGTGCATGCCTTCCAAGACGTTGCTTCGCTCGGGCGAAACGTTGAGCGAGGCCGATCGCGCGCGCACGTTGGCTGCCTCTCGCGTGGACTGGACCGTCGACTTCCCCAAGATCTCCAAGCGTGTGCTCTGGATGTCACGCGATCTCGACGACAGCCGTCCCGCTGCTGCGCTGGAGAAAACCGGGGCCAGGCTCTTTCGAGGCGACGGGACACTGACGGACCTGCGTACGGTTGTGGTCCGCCTGCCATCGACCTCACTCGGGTCAGGGAGGGCGGACACGACAAACCTTAGGACCGAACAGCTCGTTGCGCGACGCGCAGTGGTAATCGCTAACGGCAGCACCGCGGCGATCCCTCCCATCCCGGGCTTGGACGCCGTCGAGTTCTGGACCAACCGCGAGGCGACGATACCAAAAGAACTGCCGGCCTCGCTCGCAATCCTTGGCGGCGGTGCGATTGGCGTCGAACTAGGCCAGGCGTTTGCGCGGCTCGGCTCAAGGGTCACTGTGATCGAAGCCGCACCGACGTTCCTTGGTCACGAGGAGCCAGAAGCCGGTGCCGTGCTTCGGTCACACCTCGAGACGGACGGCATCAGGTTGATGATCGGGGATCCCGCCGTCGGCGTCGGAAAGGCATCCGGGGACTCATCGCGTCCCCTCTCGGCCGTCGACATCCACTTGAAGTCGGGAGGTGTCGTCTCGGCCGATCGCTTGCTGATTGCCACGGGCCGCCGCCCCAACGCGGAGGCGTGGCGCGCGACCGGGCTCGCACAGGCGGACCACGGTTGGTTGAAGGTCGATCCCGCGACGCTCGAAGCGCAAGCCGGGGTGTTTGGCGCGGGTGACATTACCGGACTTGGTGGGTTCACCCACCTCGCCCACTATCACGGTGAGGTGATCGCGCGGAGACTGCGCGGCATTGACGCACGAGCCGATCACACGGCTGTCCCTCGTGTGACCTTCACCGATCCCGAGATCGCGTCGGTCGGGCTGTCGGAGTCAGCCGCCCGCGCAAAAGGCATTGACGTCATCGTCGCCAATGCCGATCCGGGCGAGAGCGCCCGCGGCTACATCCATGACTTTCACAAAGGCGCGATCAAGCTTGTCGGTGACCGGGCGCGCGGGGTGCTGATCGGCGCGACGCTGGTGACGCCGCGTGCGGGTGAGATCGTGGGCGAGCTCGTGCTCGCGATCAAGTTCGCCACGCCGCTGCAGGCGCTTGCCGACGTCATCCATCCATTCCCGGCTTTCAATCGCGTGCTTGGCGCAAGCCTCAACGAGCTCGCCGCGAAGGTGGACTGAACAAAGCCGGCAGCCTTGACGTATAAGTAATTACTTATTAGAATCCGCAGTCGCATGAGAGCGTCTGCAGCCACTGCCGCTCCGCCGGTCGATGTCTTCCGCGCCGTCGCCGATCCCACTCGCCGCGCCATTCTCGATCGGCTTCGCGCCACCGAGTTGTCGGTCAACGATCTTGCCGGACCGTTCGACATGTCGCAGCCGGCCATCTCGCAGCACCTGCGCATGCTGCTCGATGCGGGCCTGGTCGAAGCGGAGCAGATTGGACGGCAGCGGCTCTACCGGCTGAACGCGCAGCCGCTGCGCGAAGTGTTTCAGTGGTCGGCTCTCTACCGGCATCTGTTCATCGATCCGGCCGGACACGCCTGGCGCATCTCCCCACGGGCGCGTCCGACGCGGAAACAGACTCGCAAGAAGTAATCGACCCAGTCGAGATCAGGAGGAGTGATGGCAATCAAAGGCGCACGTGCGGAAGACGGCCGCGTTACCCCGCATCTGATGGTTCGCGGTGGAAAAAAGGCAGTGGCGTTCTACACACGCGCGTTCGGCGCGACAGTTCTGTACGAATCGGCCATGCCCTACGGCGACGGCATCCATGCGCATCTGCAGGTCGGAAAGACCATGATCATGATCACCGACGAGCAGCCGCCCTCGCCCGACGGCATCATGCTCGGCGTGGCGGCGCCCGAAACGCTCGGGGCAACGACGACGATCCTCGAATACTACGTCGACGACGTGGATGTCGCGATCCAACGCGCGATCGACGCCGGCGCCAAACCGATGATGCCGGCGACCGACGGGTTCTTCGGCGACAGGTTCGGATGGGTGATGGATCCGTTTGGTCATCTCTGGGCGCTCGGGACGGTCAAAGAAGAACTCACGCCGGAACAGGTTCACGAACGCATGACCGCATACAAGCGGTCTTAACGAGACGCATAGACGCTCAAACACCCCTTCACGTTTCTGTGCTGTTTTCCCATCGCCCTGTTCCCATCGGGGGAGCAGTCCGGTGACGTTTGTTTCGGGCTCAGTTATGCCGACATCAAATGCCCTCCTCGCCTCGCGAGCCGGGAGTAGGAGCCGGTGTCACCTCATGCGGGATGCGGCCTGAATAGAGGTTGACTAACAACCAGGGCTTCGCCTTCAGCAAGGCGACGATGGGCGGCGGCGGGAGATCCCTGGACGCGTTTCGCGCGCGGGCGGGCGACTCCGGCCACACGAACGGGAGCTCGATGTAGGCGTCGGGCCCTTGCGCGGTGGCCAGGATGTCGAGCGTAGCGCGCAAGACGGCGCGCTGACCATCCGCGTCGTGCGGCTGGCCGAGCGGCCGGCCCATCGGATGACTGATGCCGGCCAGGCGGGGCACACCGACAGCACGGGTCAGTTCGGGAATCATCGAAAGGGCCACTGTCGAAAAGCCGCTCACTTCGAAGATGTTTTGTACCAGTCCCACGGACCGGCAACAGAAAGGTCACGCAGGCACCAGCACAACCGCGTCGACGTCATCGGCATGCATTCGATCGGCGAGCGCCGGCGCGGTTTCTTTGACGAGCACCGCCGGGTCCAGGATGTATCCCATGAGCGAATAGTGTCTGGGCGCCGCCTGGCCCACGAGGCCCTCGCTGGCAAGCTCGATGAGCCGACGCATGGGGAGCACGACATCGAGATCCGCCTCCCCAAAGCGCGGATCGATGTGCATGTGGTACAGCCTCACGTCCTGCTCTGTCGTGCCGAGCGGGATCACACGAAAACTCGGATCGCCCCACCACGGATCGCGTCTCTCGCGTTTCTGGTCAAATGGCTGGTCATCGTTGCGCGCGATGCCGGCAGTCGAGACGAGGGCGATGGTGCACTCGCGCAGCGGTTTTGCGAGCGGCGTGAAGGGGATGACGCCACGCTGCTGACGAGCGGCCCACGCCTTCATCACCTGACGTGTCCCAAAATCCAGGAAGCGATACGAGTCGATGCTCATCGTTCTGCCTCACGGCGGAGCGCCTGGCCTCGGATTTACACGGGCAGTCCGCCAGCGAGTTTGAGGATCCATCGCATGCACTTGTGACCCAGGTCGACGTTCGCGCCGTACATCATCGGGCAGGCACCAGCGATCACGCTGATGTCGTGACGGCGGCAGTAGTCGACGGCTTTGGGCGAGACGCTCGTACCCTTTCCCACCGATTGGTGCATCCACACGCGGCGGACTCCGGCGTCGCGGCAGTCGTGCACGATCCGCTCGGTGAGCTCGGGTCTGGTGAGGATCACCACGCCATCGACGCCGCCCGCGATTGATTGCACGTCGGGGTAACAGCGAACGCCCTCGAAGCTCCGCATGTGCGGATTTACCGGAAACACATCGTGCCCGCTCTTCTTCAACCGGCGATAGATCAGAGTGCCGGCAGGATGATGTTTCTTGTCGCGCGAGACGCCCGCAATCGCGATGCGCTTCTGAGCGAGGAAGTCGTCGACCCTGGCTTCAAGAGTTGTTGGCGTCACGGGTTCCTCCCTCCTCTTGCAAATCTCTTACTTACCGAGACAGGGAATCTGTCTGCCTGATCTCGACGGCGGTCGAACAACCGGCTCTGTGTCCGAGGAATAGTTCGCGCCGCCGGGAAAGATTCAGCGATCCGGTTCGAAGCGGGAACGGGAGTTGCTATTCCTTCCGGAGCTGAGATCGTGGTTGTGAGCGCTTTGTCAGGCGCAAACGACTGAGTCGCAAGGGACTGTTTGACCTCGTTTGACGCGCGTGGACTCGACGTGTTGAAGAGTCCCACGGCATTTCGCGATCAGAGTGTCAGCGAGTGGGGACTACACCGTCCTGTTCGACTCCATCTACCTGGGGCGCGTTACGCTTCTTCTGGCCTTCGTGGCGTTCGGCCAGCGATCTGGCGACGAACGTCAATTTCGGACGGCCCTGGTGATCAAGTTCTAACGAGATTCACCCCCCAGGATCTCGGCGTTCGACTGTTCCGCAACCTGTCTTACCCACGCCATCTGCAACTCTTGCCGCGCTGTGATGAAGACGGCGTACCGATCTCGGGGACGTGAGTTCTTGAACTCCACAATCGGGACCGACGCGCTTTGAATTCCCGGCTGCCCGCGCATGGCTTGAGCAAATGCGAACGCCCGGTCATGTGGGCCTTTGATATCGAACCTGTACTCGAATGTCGGAGCAACCCGATCTTGAGACGGTGGCGCCGCAGCGCTGACGACTGTCTTTGAGCCGCCGGGCACATGAAGATGTTTGACCAGATCTTGACTGCGCCAGGTGCTCGATCGCCTGGCACTCTCATGCGCACCGTACCAAAGCGGGAGGACGTGCTCTCGTATTTGTTGATGGGAAAACCGCTGGTCGCCGCGATCCGCCATGATGACGAGATCCCACCTGACTCGAAAGGACACGACGTCGCTGACCTTGGAGAAATCCGGCTGGTACAAGCCCCAGTGCACGGGACAGCTCAGGAGGACGAGTTGGCGAATCTTGACGTGATGGCTCGCCAGCATCGCGACGTTGGCGCCGTGACTGTGCGCGAAGAGATCGAGCTCGGACTGGCCATGAGCGCGCATCCACGCCGAGAGGTTTTGCACGGCTTCTGACCGTGCGAAATCGTTCCAGCCACCAGACCATCGGTAGTAGTCGGGTCCGCTGTACACGTTGGGCCGCGGGCCCTTTCTCAAATACTCATGGAAGTCGCCGGTCCCCGGCTTCCACCATTCCTCGAGGTGTCTTCCGACCGGCACGAACAGTGTGCCGTGAACGATGCAGGTCACGTCGTCGGTGGATCTCACTCGCGTCACCGCAGGGACGTCTCGCGATTGCCAGAAACGCGCGGTCGCCTCCCGGACACGTTGATGTACTTGCCACACGAGCCATCGCCAGGTGCGTAAGCTGTGGTCGTTGCGCATCAACCCCGTCGTGGCGATCGCACGAACCAGCGCGGATGGACTACGCATCGCCGCTGTGACGAGCGTCCACGTCGCGGCGTACGATGTATCAACCAGATCCAAGGTTGAAACCGCCGCGGCCACGCGCACGAGTTCGTCCGGACCGACAAGCGATGCAGCGAGCAGACGCAGCGCTCCGTCTGCGTTGCCATACTCAGCGGGACGCCGATAGAGATCTTCAGCAGCTCTCCACTGCAGTTCATCCGCCCCGGCTTCCAGAGCCTGACGCCGCGCTTCCTCGAGCACACGATCGAAGCGTGCTTCGGGGACCGGCTCCTCCACGGGCCGCAGCTCCGGCAGTGGAAACGGCGCCGGGTCCCGCAGCGTCTGGAGAAGCCCCGCGTACTTCGGTTTGAGGGCAATGCCGAGGGCCAGCAACAACGCCGCTTGCGAGTACGACGCTGACTCACCGCCCTCTCGAAACGCATCCGGACACGGAATCGGGTCGACGATGTCCTCGTCGTGCATCGATCAGCACTCCGCTTCGTTTATCCAGCTCGCACGATTGTCCGTCGATCGACCTTCGCCGCAAAATTCCCGGCGCGTAACAGCCTGGGCGACACCTCGCCATTCCGAAGGACGGCGAAGAAATCCTCGAGCCGATGTCGATTCTCGGCGGCGCTGCAAGCGTCTCAGATCACGGCCGCTGTCCGTCTGCCCGTGCCGCCCACCGTGTCCAAGGAATCCGCCAACAAGAATCGCGTCGTCGCTTCCGCGTACGACTCCGGCGCGGTCGTCATTCCCTCATGGGCCTGCCCGGCGAGCGTGTCGATGTGGACGTTCGGCAGAACTGCAGCGAGCGCATCGGTCACGTAGAGATCTCGCGGGCTCTCGGATCCGACTTGCAGCATCACCGGCACACCGAGCGCAGCGAACAGGCGCGGATCGAAACGGTACGCGCACAACGCACGCAGATCGTGCAGCGTCGCGGGCGCGTCGGCAATGATCGGTAACCAGAGGTCGGAGGCGCGAACGGCTTCGAGTTCCTGAGTCGGCACGTGCAGCGTATTCGCGAAGAATGCAAAGGCAAACTGATCCCACGCGCCGGCGGCCGCGAGCGTTTCGAGCGCCGCGAGCGCATCTGGCTTGATCGCGTGAGGCCAGATCGGCTCGTAGAGCACGAGCTTATCGATCCGATCGGGCAGGTGCGCCGCCGCAAGCAACGCGCAATGGGCGCCGTACGAGTGTCCAAGTAAACGGACCGGAACGCCAATCGAGCGAATGACGTCGGCCACGTCCCGCGCCTCGTCTTCCAGCGTGTGGCGTTCGGTCACATCCGTGGCGCCACGCCCTCGCCGCGCGATCGCATAGACGGTGAACTGCCGCTGGAACAACGGTGAGACGAACGACCAATTGGTTTCGTGATCGCTGAACCCGCCGTGCACGAGCACGAGCGGCGGGCCGCTCCCCGCGACTGAGTACGACACCGTGGTACCCGCAGAGCCTGTGATAGTCTTCATTGCGCCCTCCCGAACGGAGCGGAGGCGCCTACCAGCTTGTCATCCAGCGGCTTTCTCCCCCGTTCACAGTACGGGCGTGAGGGAGCGCCTCCCGATGTGAGGACCGAGCGGAGGGGACGTGGCTGCCGCAACCATCGCGTTTGCGCCATTCGACAATCTCTCAGGCGATTCGACCCATGACTACTTCGCGCGGGGATTCGTCGAGGACATCGCGACCGAGCTCGCGAGATTTGGGGCCGTCGAGATCCTTCATCCGAATACGGTCTGGGCATCCCTCATGCGTGGCGGCACTGCTGACCGGCACGTTCCCGCCGACCACATCGTTCACGGGAGTGTTCGACGCGCCGGACAAGCCGTGCGGGTCAGCGTGCAACTCGTGGAAGTGGCGAACGGCCGGCAAATCTGGGCCGATCGCTACGACGCCACCGCTGCGGACTTGCACGCCGTGCAGGACGCCATCGCCGCACGAATCGCGCGCACCCTCGCCGTCGAGGTCGAAGAGGCTCGGCTGAGCATCGCGCGGCGTGCGCCGCTCGCCAGTCTCGACATCTACGATTGCTGGCTGCGCGGGCTCGAGTGTGTCCGGAACGGAACCGTCGAAGGCGATGCGGAGGCGCGATGCTACTTCGAGCGGGCGCTCGAGATCGATCCCGCCTACGCTCGCGCCTACGCCGGCCTGTCACTGACCCACTTCAACGAGTGGAGTTGCCAGGCGTGGGAAAAATGGGACGAGAAGGAGCGCCTCGCCCACGATTACGCGCAGCGTGCGGTCGCCCTCGACAAGAACGACGCGATGGTGCAGGTCGTGCTCGGTCGAATCCTGGTCTATCGCCGCCGATACGACGAGGCCGCGCACCATCTCGAACGTGCCCTGATGCTCAATCCCAACGACACCGACGTGCTCGTGCACGCCGGCCTCTTGCAGGCCTACTTGGGCGATCCGGAGGCGGCCCTGGCGATTGCGAACAAGGCGATGCGTCTGAATCCGGCGTACCCGCCGTGGTACGCGGCGCCTGCCGGGCTCGCCCTCTTCATGCTCGGCCGCGACCGCGAATGCCTCGAGATCATCGCGAGGGCGCCGACCCGGATGTTCGTCGACGTTGCGGCGTTCGCCGCCGCCTCTTCGGCTCTGAACGGGGATATCGCGGGTGGGAAGCGTTACCTTCAGGAGTTTCTCGAGGATTTTCAGGCGCGAATCGGGTTCGGCCGCCCCGCCGAGGCGGGCGAACCGATGCGATGGCTGCTGCACGTCAACCCGTTCAGGCGGAGCGAGGACGGAGAGCGCCTGGCTCGTGGCCTGGCGCTCGCCGGGCTCGAGGCCGATCCGGACGAAGGACGCGCTGACGCCATCCCCGTTCCGGTGACGCCCGATCTCGCTCGAGCGACATTTCGCAAGGACGGGGCATTATGGACGTTGGCGTTCGGCGGGTCGTCGGTCAAACTCACGCACCAGAAGGGCTTTCGCGATCTCGCGCAACTACTGGCGCGGCCTGGAACGGAGCTGCATTGCCTGGAGCTGGCAGACCGCCCCGCCGAAACTGGTGGCGACGTTCCGGTGCTCGACGAGCGCGCACGCCGGGAGCTCAAAGCACGGGTGCGCGAACTCCAACAGGAGATCGACGAAGCCGATGCCGCGCATGACGTTGGCCGTGCCGAGCGCGCTCGCGAAGAGCTCGATCAGCTCGTGGAGCATCTCTCAGGAGCGCTCGGCCTCGGCGGGCGTGCGCGGCCGCTCGGCAGCGCCGCCGAGCGCGCCCGATCGGCCGTGACCTGGCGCATTCGAAACTCCATCAAGAAAATCACGTCCGCACACTCCCGCTTGGGTCGTCATCTGGAGAACAGCGTACGCACCGGGACGTTCTGCGTATACGAACCGGAAACACCGACAAGTTGGGTGCTCTAAACCAGTAACGGCCTTCCCTTGCCCCTTCCAATGTAAGTCCACCACCTTACGCCCATGGGATGAAGTCTGAACGTTACCTAACGGACCACGTTCAGAAGTCTGAACGTTACCTAACGGACCACGTTCAGAAGTCTGAACGTTCCCTAACGGACCACGTTCAGGGCTGCGGAGGAGTCCCATGATGTGCACCGTTGTACCAAGCATAGAAGAGGCGTTCACGTCGCGACTGTTGCAGTCCACCGTACACGCGCTGGAGCTTTACGGCGTTTATCTGGGCAAGGAGCTCGGCCTGTATGCGGCGCTGCACTCATGCGGGCCGCTGACGGCAAGTGAGCTCAGTCGTGAAGCGCGAATTGCCCCGCGCTACGCACGCGAGTGGCTCGAGCAGCAGGCGGTTGCGGGCGTGCTGGTCGTGGATCGACTCACGGCAGCCGCCGACCAGCGCCGCTACCGCTTACCGAACGAGCACGTCAACGCGCTGGTCAACGAAGAGCACCCGAACCACCTCGCACCTCTCGCGCAGATGGTCGCCGGGATCGGTGGCGCACTCGAGCAGGTCGTGATGGCATATCGAAACGGCGCCGGGGTCCCGTACCCGATGTATGGCGAGGCATTCCGTAACGGCCAGGCCGGCATCAACCGTCCGGCATTTCTCGTCGACCTCGTCGAGCGATGGATTCCCGCGGCGGCCGACGTGCACGCTCGACTGCTGTCGTCGCCGCTGCGTGTCGCTGACGTCGGATGTGGCGCGGGCTGGTCGACGATCGCCATGGCACGCGCCTTTCCGAAGGCGCAGGTCATTGGATTCGACGCGGACGAAAGCTCCATCGCCGATGCGAAGGCGAACGCGGCGACGCAACGGGTCGCTGTCGAGTTCGAGACTCGTGACGCGGAGACGATCCCCGAGGTCGGCCCGTTCGATCTGATTCTGGTGCTCGAGGCGCTCCACGATATGGCTCGTCCGTGCGAGGTGTTGCGGTCGTTGCGCCGCGCGCTTGCCCCAGGTGGAGTGGTCATCGTCGCCGACGAGAAGGTTGCCGAGCGATTCAACCCGCCCGGCGATGAGATCGAACGTCTGATGTACGGCTGGAGCATCGTCCACTGTCTTCCCGTCGCGCTGTCGGATTCGCCTTCGGCCGCAATCGGTACGGTGATTCGGAGCGAAACTATCCGGGAGTTGGCAGCGGCGGCCGGCTTCGCGGGCACCGACGTGCTCCCGGTGGACGCCGGCTTCTTCCGCATTTATCGCCTGAGCCCGCAATAAAGCTGTCCGGAGTCTGCTCGTGGGAAGCGGCCGGACGCTCTCGTAGAGGCGGTCTTTAGACCCGCCTGGCCAGTCTGTAGACCCGCCTGGCCGATCCCACGGGCTTGGGTCACCTGTGAATCGAAGAAGGAGTTCTCATCATGCTTGGCGTCACTGGCGGCGCCGGCAACTATGTCGGATTCGTGGGTGAGCAGCGGCAGACGTTCCTCGGATTCAATGCGACGGGCGGTGTCAACCTGCGCGTCACCTTCGTTCTGTATCCCGTCGCGCAGTGAGCACGCGTGGCTGCCATGCGCAAATCGTGGTGCGGGGCGTTCCGCTACGCATCCACTCACCATGATTCGGGCACGCCTCCAGCTATGGCGTGACCCGATACCTGTCTCGCGGATACAGCGTCGCCTCTCGCACGTTCTGCAACCCGAGAATTTGCGCCGTCAAGCGTTCGAGACCAATGGCGAGCCCTCCGTGCGGCGGCATGCCCAGCTCGAACATCTTGAGGTGACTTTCGAACGGAGCCGGCGAGATGCCGCGCTTCCCCAGCGCGCGTTCGAGATCACTGCGGCGATGGAGCCGTTGCCCTCCCGTCGTGATCTCGATTCCGTTGAACAGCAAGTCAAACCCCGCAGCCGTCGTTTCCGTGCGGGGGTGGGTGTAGAACGGCCGCGCAGCGAGCGGGAAACCCAACACGAACACCGCGGCGACACCGTGGTCGCGTTCAGCAAGCCGACAGAGCTGTCGCTCGGCCTCGGGATCGAGGTCGTCCGCAAGGTCGGCCCGGGACAGCCGCTCCAGGCATTCGTCAAATGTCCAGATGGGCACATCCAGCATCGATGGAAGCGGCGCGGAACGATATCGCCCAAGCACGGCCCCGTGGTGGTTATTGAGTTTGTCGAAGATGTACGAGAGGAGCTCTCGTTCCACCTGGATGACGTCCTCGGGACCGTCGATGAAGCCGATCTCGAAGTCGAGCGAGTAGTACTCCGTCAGATGACGGCTCGTGGCATGCGGTTCTGCCCGATACACGTGGCCCGTTTCGAACACGCGCTCGAAGCCCACGACGCCGTGTTCCTTGTAGAACTGCGGGCTCTGCGCAAGATAGGCGACCCGATCGAAATACTTGATCTCGAAAAGGTTCGTCCCTCCTTCGGTGCCGCTGGCGACAATCTTGGACGAGACAATCTCCGTGAAGCGCTGCGACGTCAGATAGTCCCTGAAGTACCGCAGAATCGCGGCCTGGATCCGGAAGATGTCGCCCACACGATCGTTGCGCAACGACAGTGGCCGGTAGTCGGTCAGGATCTCCAATCCAACTGCTGACACATCAGACGAAGACGTGAACGGCAGGAGGTGGCCGGCCCGATTCAATATCGTGGCGCTCGCAATGTCTATCTCGATGCCGCCTCGCGCTCGACCGTCTCGTCGAACCACACCCCGCAGCTCGATGGCGTCATCTACCTTGGGCCGAAGATCGTGCAACACTTCCGTCGGCGCAACGCATTGCACGTCTCCGGAACAGTCGCGCATGATGATGAAGGTGGTCTTGGCCAGAACACGAAGGCGGAAGACCCAGCCGCGCAGCAGCACGTGCGAGCCGACGAGGGACGGGAGATCGGCGGCGAGAGTTCGATGGATGGCGGACACAGCAGCTCACCTTTCGTAGACTGCTGGAACCGCCAGGAATGGAGGAAGGCGGCGATGCCATCCAGCTTCCGCCTCGACGCGCGTGCACACCGAGACGGCGCTCACTTCGTGCAGTGTCGTTGCACCGACGTTCCTTCCTAATAGGGCCTGTCGCCAATTCGACGACTTCCGGTTCGGGAGGACCTCTCGGAGGGGTCTGTCCTCGTCGACGAGTTCGATTTCGATTGTATAACA
>Ga0075430_100001334_pt1 | contig 19925 bp, 15 predicted proteins | sample RhiMetdeltSRZDD4_FD_75294 | JGI IMG/M metagenome (GOLD analysis project Ga0075430, IMG submission 75294) | Populus rhizosphere microbial communities from Tennessee, USA - Rhizosphere MetaG P. deltoides SRZDD4 | ecosystem: Host-associated > Plants > Roots > Rhizosphere > Soil | place: USA... | reverse complement strand
TTCTTCTTCGCCAACAACATCAACACGATCGACGGCGGCACCCACCAGACGGGCTTCCGCCAGGCGTTGACGCGCACGCTGAACGACTACGCCCGCAAGGCGAGCATCCTCAAGGACAACGACCCGAACCTGACGGGCGAGGACGTCCGCGAGGGGCTGACCGCGATCGTCAGCGTCAAGCTGCCGGAGCCGCAGTTCGAGGGGCAGACCAAGACGCGGCTCGGCAATTCGGAGGTCACGCCGCTGGTGGCGTCGGTCACGACCGAGGCGCTGGTCCAGTACCTCGAAGAGAACCCGTCGGACGCCCGCCGGATCGTCGAGCAGTGCCTGCGCGCCGCGCGTGCCCGCGAGGCGGCGCGGAAGGCGAAGGAACTGGTGATCCGCAAGAGCGCGCTGGATGGGATGGCCCTGCCGGGCAAGCTGGCGGACTGCACCGAGAAGAACCCGGAGCTGTGCGAGATCTACCTGGTGGAGGGGATCTCGGCCGGCGGCTCGGCGAAGGGCGCGCGCGATCGGCGATTCCAGGCGATCCTGCCGTTGCGCGGCAAGATCCTGAACGTCGAGCGGGCCCGCATGGACAAGATGCTGGGCAACGAGGAGATCCGGGCGATGATCACGGCGCTCGGCGTCGGGATCGGCGACCAGTTCGACATCTCGAAGCTGCGCTACAACCGCGTCATCATCATGAGCGACGCGGACGTGGACGGCAGCCACATCCGGACGCTGCTGCTGACGTTCTTCTTCCGCCACATGCCGCAGCTCGTGATGTCCGGGCACCTGTTCATCGCCCAGCCGCCGCTCTACGGCATCCAGCAGAACCGCGAGACCCGGTACGCCTTCTCGGACGCCGAGCGCGACCAGATCGTGGCCGAGATCCAGAAGCGGCGGAAGGGCGAGGTCCGGATCCAGCGCTACAAGGGCCTCGGCGAGATGAACGCCCAGGAGCTGTGGGACACGACGATGGACCCGAGCAAGCGGACGATCATCCGGGTGGACCTCGAGGATGCCGTGGTGGCGGACGAGACGTTCGACATGCTGATGGGCGAGATGGTCGCCCCGCGCAAGAAGTTCATCCAGACCCACGCCCGGAGCGTCCGCAACCTGGACGTGTGACGCGGAGCAGGAAGCAGTCAACGGGGCCTGGCGAAACGTCTGCCAGGCCCCGTCCACGTCTCGTCCGGCCGTGGATCGGAGACCGCGTCACCGGGCCGTGGGTTGAAACCCACGGCCCGGTGACGCCAGCCGACACAGGCTCCGCGCCACCCTGTTTCCTACGGGCAGGCCAGGTCCCGGCACTCGGGGCCGCGGTCGATGCGCGAATCGTAGAACCGGACGATCTGGTCGCGGTCGAACTCGTCAAGCTCCAGGATCCAGCCCCAGGCGACCACCGCGATCTTGTGGTCCATGTCCGGGTACTTCTGGATGATCGCGCGCGGTCCGCGCCCACGGGCGTTTCGCCCCTGCGGCAGGCTCGGGTAGAGATCCTTGAGCTGCTGCTCCAGGTCCGGGCACGCCTGGGGGCAGTTGTAGAGGATCGCCACGGCACCGTGCTCCAGGTTGTGGAGCCAGGTGCCGGCTGGGAGCGGCGGATCCATGAAGCCGTAGGTCTGACTCCAGGTCGGGTAGTGCGGCCCGGAGGCTGGCGGGCGCGAGGTGTAGGTCACCGACGAGCCCTCGCCGACGTGGTCCGCACCCTCCAGCGGCACGGTCCGGCCGACCGGGGCGCTGGGGACCATCGAGGTGAGCGCGCCCGACATCACGACCCAGGCGCCGACGCCGAGCAGCACGACCGCCAGCACGATGAGTACGGCGTACCGTCGGATCGCGGCGGTCCGTTGGGCGGCTGCCGCCCGTCGCTTGCGGTCCTCGCGCGCCGCGAGCCGCCTCTCTCGTTTGGTTACGGCTTCCTGGCTCACGTCGCGTCCCGTTCCTCGGCCGTGGCGACGGCGACCGCACTGTTCGCCGAGCCGTTGGTGGTATGGATGGCGACCGGCGGGGCGACCCGCAGGTGGCTGGTTACCGAGGCAACCAGCGGCACGCTCGACGCGACCTCGACGGCTCGCCGGGCCAGCTCATCGGACGGCACGTCCCCGATCAGAATCACGACGCCGTCGCGGGCATCGACGATCGGGCAGGCCGGCCCGAGATCCGGATCGGCCGCGAACGCATCGGCGACGGCCCGCACGACCTCCGGATCGGCGATCAGCTCGTTCCGGACGGCCCGGACGGGCGCAAGCTGGTGCACCAGCAGCTCGGCGATCTCTTTGATCGCCGAGGTCCGCACGCGGCCCCGCATGTACACCAGCCCCTCGTGGACCGTCACGTCGAGGATCGGCCGCGTTGCGCGAAGCGGCTCGTAGTCCAGCAGCGTCTTGCGGATCACATTGAGGACGCGGCGATCCGCCTCCGGCAGATCGTCGTCGATAGGAAATATCTCCTGGGCCATCGTCGCTCCGACTCGGGATCGCCCCGCGGTGATGGGGCACTCGGAGGATCTACGGTCGAGTCCGCCCGACCGGATCGCCCGGCGCGCACACGACCGGCCGGGCACAGCAAGGATACCAGGATCGGGCGGCCGGATCAGCGCCGGCGGCGGGCTCTCCGAGAACGGCGGGCCGGGTCGATGCCTAGCGCGCCGCCTCGGCCGTGGCCCCACGCCGCTTCTGCCCAAGCTGTCCCTTCAGCGCCTCGATCTCCTGCTCCATCTCGCGCATCCGCTCGGTCAGCTTCATGATGACCTCGACACCGGCCAGGTTGACGCCGAGGTCCTCGATGAGCCGCTTGATCTGCTGCGCCCGCTCGATGTCGCGGGTCGAGTAGAGGCGGATGTTCCCGCGCGAGCGAGACGGCGCGATCAGGCCGGCCCGCTCGTAGTAGCGGAGCGTCTGGGGATGGACGTTCAGCAGCCGCGCCGCGACGCTGATGACGAAGCAGGCCATGTCGGCCATGACCTCGTGGGAGGTGGTCGATTCTCGTGCCATGGCCTAGCTCGCCCTCTGGGCCGCGAGCTCCTGGAACAGCTCGCGCTCCCGGTCGTTGAGCCCCTTCGGCGTCACGATCCGCACCTCAGCGTACAGGTCGCCGTGGCTGCCGCCGGGCTTCGGCATGCCCTGGCCGGCCAGCCGGATCCGCTGGCCGTTCTCGGTCTCCGGCCCGATCTGCAGCGCCAGCCGGCTCCCCTTCAGGGTGGGCACCAGCACCTCGCCGCCCAGCATCGCCGTGTAGAGCGGGACGTCGACCGGCACGGTCAGGTCGTCGCCGTCGCGGGCGAAGCGCGGGTGCGGCCGGATCGAGACGACCAGGTAGAGGTCGCCCGACTGGCCCCCGTTGATGCCGGGGCCGCCCTTGCCGGCGATCCGCACGCGCTGTCCATCCGCGACGCCGGCCGGGATCTTCGCCTCGATGGTCTGGGGCGGGCCGCTGGCCGGTGTGATCTGGATCCGCCGCGTGGAGCCGGTGAACGCCTCTTCGAGGGTCAGGGACGTCGGGTGGTCGTAGTCCTCGCCGCGCTGCGGACCGCCCCGTGGGCCGGCCCCGCGCCCCATCCCGCCCATCTTCTCGAACAGGCTGCTAAGGAAGTCGTCGTCGAACGTGGTGCTCGACCCGCCGCCGAAGCCGCCCGTGCCGGTCGTCCAGCTGAAGCCGCCGGACCCGAACGGGCCGGCCCCGCTCCCCGGCGCGCCGGCGCCGGCACCTGCACCGGCCTTGCGGGCCTGCTCGTACTTCTCGAAGTCCGGCCCCCAGCGGTCGTACAGCTTGCGCTTGTCGGCGTCGGACAGGACCTCGTAGGCCTGCCCGATCTGCTTGAACCTCGCCTCGGCCTGCTTGTCGTTCGGATTCAGGTCGGGATGGTACTGTCGGGCGAGCTTCCGATAGGCCTGGCGGATCTCCTTCTCGGAGGCCGAGCGCGACACGCCAAGCACGTCGTAATAGTCACGCCTTGCCATTCCCGCTCACCATCCTCGCAGAGTGACGGCGCCGCGCGTCGGTGCGGCGCCCTACTGAGTGGCATTGTAGTTCCTTGATAACGTAGTTGTCAAGCCTGTGCGCGGGACTGGGGGAGGTCGGCTAAGGCTACGGCGGCACCTGACGTGACGGCCGGGATCATGCTCGTACTCCCTCGAGGACACAGTTCGGCGATGGAGTGGGGATGACGCGCGTCAGCTGCAGTCCCGCGGCGGCGAAGAGATCACGGAACTCGGTCTCCGTTCGGAGACGCCCGCCTCCGAACAGGATCAGCATTTGCACGTCCATGATCTTGCTGAAGCTCGGCTCGCCACCCGGAGGCATGACCATCTCGACCACCACGACGCGGCCCTGATCGTTCATGGCCGCCGCGCAGTTCCTGAGGAGTCGGACTGCTAGCTCATCCGGCCGGTCCATCAGCACCCACTTGATGAGATAGGCGTCTCCACCGGGAGGCACCGCCTGTTCCATGTTCCCACCGATGATCGTGCAGCGCTCGCCGAGGCCATCGCCGCTGAGATGGGTGGCCTGATCCGCCACCTCCGGGAGATCGAACAGGACACCGCGGAGCGACGGGTGCGCAGCCAGGATCGCGGCCAGCGTCGCGCCGTGCCCTCCACCGACATCGACAACGGTGCCGACAGACGAAAAATCGTAGCTCGCCACGATGGCGGCGTTGTGCTGCTCCGACGTCCTGGACATGTACCGATGGAACGGCGTGCCGATCTCAGCACGCTGGGACAGATACTCATAGAGCGGCGTCCGATGCACCTGCTCGAACGCGGACTCGCCGGTCATGACCGATTGGGGAAGGTTCCCCCAGGCTCGCCACATGTCGGGGTGACCGTAAAAGATCGCCCGATCCCGGACCGAATGCGAGACGTCGCTGCGGAGCGTGTCGCCCAGGGCTGTGAGCGAGAAGCGGCTACCCGGGTGTTCGGAGAAGACCCCGATACCAGCCAGCATCCGCAGGACGCGATACAGGGACGGCCCATGGGCGCCGGTCGCGCCTGCCAGCTCGTGAACGTCCTGCTCTGCGCTGGCCAGCAGATCCGCGATGCCCAGCACGGCGACGACGTGAAGCGCCTGCTCCACGCAGTGGGCGTTGAGCAGTTGGAGCATCTCCTGAAGCGGTTCGGGCGAGCGCATGGAATCGGCCTGGGTCATCACTGCACCCCCTGGCCTCGACTGCGAGGCCAGGGTCAGGATACTCGATGACCTCGGAAAGCCTGATCCGCGCGTCCTATCAGAAGGGGCAGGCGGGCCGCCGGGTCCGCATCGATGGCACACAGGCCGACGAGCGAGGCAGGCATCTACTGCTTGAGCCGGACGGCGACACGGTCCCGAAGACAGCCGATCAGGAGGCCGGTTCCGCGCCCGCGCGAGTGAGCACGTGCCCTCAGCCGAGGCCGAGCCTACGGCGCCGAGCGTGCTACCGGTTCAGCTCCCGCGCGATCAGGTCCGACGCGATCTCGACCGTCCGGCGCACCCTCCACGCGCCGCCGAGCGGGCTCAGTCGCCGCCCGATCTCCTCGGGCCGGGCGCCGTTCCGAAGCTGGTGGAGGATCGTCGGGACGCGGTCGGCGTACCGGCCGACCTCGCGGAAGGCGCGCCGGCGGTCGTCCGGCATCCAGCGGGCGGTCTGCGCGGCCATCCCCAGGACGCTCTCGGCGCGCGGGCCGTGCAGGCGGCCGGCCAGCGCGTCCGCCACCTCACGGCCGGTGAACCTGGCGGTCGAGCGCCGGGCCGGCAGCATGCTCGTCGGGGCATGCAGGCGATCGAGAAGGTCGCGGGGACCGGCCAGGCTCGGTCGAAGAGAGGCCAGGCCCGCGCGCGGCGAGAGGTGCAGGTGCCGGTGCCGAACGAACGCGGCGATCGGGTCGAGCAGGCCACGCTCGGCCGCGACCAGCATCAGGGCGACCCCGGCGAACAGAACACCGTCGAGCGCCAGCAGCAGGGCCGGGCTGACCTGGATCAAGGCGCCCGCCGTCAGCGGACTCGCGGCCCAGCCGAGGATGCCGGCACTCGACGCCAGGCTGACCAGCCGGCCGCGCCGCTCCGGCGGGGCTGCCGCCGCCACGGCCGCATACGCCAGCGTCGGGCCGGCGCCGGCGACCAGCGCCAGCAGGACCCGCAGCCCGACGAACTGCCACCAGGCCGTCACGAACGCCATCGGCACCAGTAGCACCAGGCTGGCCATCGAGGCGAGCGCCATCAGCCAGGTCGGCGAGCGCCTGCCGCTCAGGCGACCGGCCACGGCCGCCGCGACCGTCGCCGCCAGGTACGTGACCGAGAGACCGACGCCGTAGATCATCGGGAAAACGTCGTCGCCGACGCCGAGCCGCTCCAGCTCGATCGGGAAGAGGATCAGGAACGTGCCCTCGATGAACTGAAGGAAGAATGCCGCGATCAGGGCGACCGCGATCCCGATACCCAGGGCACCCGACCGGCGAGACACCTCGCGCGTGGCCCGGACCGGCGCTTCGACAATGGCCGGCATCTCGCGGTAGAGCACGTGGATCAGGCCGAGCGCGACCACGAAGATCGCGGCGGAGAGGACGAACGACTCGCGCATCCCGACGACGGCGCCGAGCATGCCGCCCAGCAGCGGCCCGAACATCGCGCCGGCCGTCTGGGCGGCCTGGAGCGTGCCGACGGCCGGTCCGATGTCGCGGCGGGGCGTGGTGGCGGTGATCGCCGCGAGCGCCGCCACCGAGATGCCGCCGAGGCCGCCGATGATGCCGCGGAGCGCCACGACGTGGACCGGCGAGGTCGCGAGCGCCATCAGCCCGATGCCGACGCCGATGCAGACGATCGACCGCTCCAGCATCGCCTTGTGGCCGAACCGATCGCCCAGCGAGGTCCAGAGCGGGCCGCAGAGGGCCGTCGCCAGCGGGGCGATGCTGATGGCGAGCCCGAGCCAGAGCCCGGAGCCGGCCGAGTCGGAGCCCGTGACCTCGCGGAGCAGCCCCGGCAGGAACGGCATGATGACCATGAAGCCGACCGAGGCCAGGAAACAGGCGATGCTGATGGCGAGCAGGTTGCGACGCCGCTCGGCTGCCGCACCGGTCGCACCGCGCCCGAGCGAGAACGCCGAGACCAAACGAACCATGAGAAGGGAACCCTCACCCGTAAAATCGGCCAACAAAAAAGGGCCGGTTCAGCCAGTGACTGCTGAACGCCCCCTTCGCAGGCCTACGGGGTGAGCATTGGGCTCGGAAGGAAGAGGCTTCCCTAGGCGCCGAAGCGCCATTCGCCCTGGAGTCGGTTCCCCCGTTCCCAGCACCTGCACCACGACGTCAGGCGCGGGAATTCGGCCGTGGCGGGTGGGTGGACCCGCCTCACTCAGTATAACGCCCCGGCCCGACGAAAGGTTCCGGTGGCGACGGCCGGACGACATGACGCGTCCGTCAGGCTCGGGCCCGGACGCGTCATGTCGTCCGGCCGTCGCCCGTCACCAGCCGCTCTGCCCGCTCCAGACCGCTCGCCGGACGCTGCCGATTAGATCCTCCAGCTCGAACGGCTTGCGCACGACTTCGCAGCCCAGGGTGGCGATCTCCGGGCCGTAGACGCGCGTCAGCTCGGTCGCCCCCGAGCAGATCACGACCGGCGTGCGGCGGAGCGTGGTGTCGGATGCCAGCAGCCGCAGCAGCTCCATCCCGCCGAGGCCCGGTAGGCGCAGGTCCAGGACGATCGCGTCCGGGGCCAGGAACCGGATCTGGTCCAGGCCGTGCGGGATCCGACGCAACGTGTGGACGTCGTACCCTTCCAGTGTCAGCAGGTCGCCGATGAGATCGAGGATCTCCGGCTCGTCCTCGATGATCAGGACGCGGAACACGCACACCTCCAGGAGCCGATCCGCGCAGACCCCGTTCCAGGGCCCGCGGTAGTATCGGGCTACTGGAGGGGCTCCGGCACGCGGATCACGACCAGGCGCGGGGCGGAGCCGCCCCGGACGACCCGCCCGCGCGAGTCGATGGCCGAGACCCCGAAGTCGTTGTCGTTGACCACGGCGATGGTCGTGGAGTCCACGAGCGCCAGCCCCTCGAACTTGTCCGGGCTGAAGCCGAGCTTCGCGAGGTCCACCACCATCGTCTTCCTGGCGTATTCGACGCCGGCCTTCTTGAAGTCGGCCTCGCTCGCCTGCTCGATCGTCTTGCCGTCGATCTCGTCGTTCTGCGAGACGTCGGTGGCGCCGGCCAGGTCCACCAGGTAGACCTTCTTGTGGCTGCCGCCCTCGACGCTGTCGCGCTCGCCGACGAGGATTCGGGTGCGGCTGACCGCGGCCAGGTCGCCGATCTTCAGCTCGTCCTGCTCGGCCGCGCCGACGTCGGACGCCTTCTGCATCTGGTAGACGTAGATGCCGGCCAACTTCGGGTTGTCGCCGTCGCTGGTGTCGAAGACGGCGATCCGGACGTGGCGGGACGCCTCGCCGGCCTTCTTGTCGGGATTCAAGAGCGGGCTCTGGAGCATCACGAACAGTCGGGTGCCGTCCGGGGAAAGCGTCAGCCCCTCGAAGCCGCGATTCGCCTTGCGCAGGCGGTACGCCTCGGGCAGCAGCTCGCGGACGGCCACGCCCGGCAGGCTCAGCCCGAGCCCCTTCGGCGTGATCCGCATCAGCAGCGTGCCGTCCGCGGCGACGCGGACGATGCTCGGCCCGTACTCCTCGCCGAGCCAGTAGCTGCCGTCGCGCGGGTCCAGCGCGATCGACTCCGGATCCACACCGTACGGGTCGGTCCCGTACGCCTGCTTGCCGTCCGGCGAGTACGCGTCCTCGCCCGAGCCCTCGAACGCGGGCAGGCCGGTCAGCTCACGGCTCCTGGTGACCGGATCGGTGTAGCCGTCCGGCACCTTCAAGACGATCGTGTCCGTGACCTGGAGCTGGCCTCCCTCGAGCCGCAGCTTGACGATGCGCGGGCTGAAATTCGGGAGCGGGAACGCCAGCTCCTTCTTGCCGTCGACCTTGATCTCGCCGTTCGGGCCGCGATCGGTCGTGGTGATGAAATTGGTGCCCGTGGCATCCGGCGCAACCAGCCCCGAGAACCCGCCGATCTTGAAGCCGTTCTCCAGCTCCGGCGCGTTCTCCAGCCTGGCGTCCATGGCGACGGTGGCGACCGTCACGGCCGGACGGGTCGAGACCGGCGGCCCCGCGCTCGTCGAAGAGGCAGACTCCGGCTTGCTCCGGGCGGCGGTGCTGGGGGCGGACGGCGCCGAGCTTGCCGTCGAAGCGGCGCTCGCGGCCACGGTCGGCGAGGTCGAGGCGACGGTGCCGGCCGGCGCCGGGTCCGGGTCCGGGAGGGGCGCCAGGGCGAGCATCGCGTCGAGGCGTGCCGACATCTGCACCGCGTACCCGAGCGCGTTGTCGAACGTCGTCGACGTGGAAGGCCCGGTCACGATCGCGCCGATCAGGTGCCGGCCGTAGCGGAACACGAAGCCGTGGCCGACGTTCGAGGCACCGCCGGCCGGGGTCCCGCTCGTCTCGAAGCCGACCGCCTCGTCGCCCAGGAGCGGCGCATCGCGCTGGGTCCAGCCGCCCGAGAGGAGCGCATCCCGCGTGGCGGCGAGCGCCTGGAGGCTCGCCTTGCCGGAGGCCGTCCGCGCCGCCGCCAGCCGCACCTCGGTCGGCCCGGTGCCGCCGGTGCGCAGGAAGACGGCATCCAGGCTCGCCGAGCCGTCCGGGCGATCCTGGAACGACGTTCGGGACTCGTCCGCCGTGTAGCCGGGCATGTCGGTCGCCGGCAGCATGATCGCCCGGAGGTCCGGAACGAGTGCGCCGGACTGGGCGTGCGCCCTGGAGCCGCTCGCCGAGGTCGTCAGCAGCAGCAGCGCGGCGACTGCGCGCACCGCGAGACTCGTCAGGGTACCTGTCCGACGCGGGTACGGTCGTCCGAACTGTCTCAAGCCGTCATCTCCGTGAATCGCTGGTGCGCCGTCACGGTTGCCCGCCGTGAGCTCGGCCGCCCGCCGCTGCTTCCCGGATTGGTGCAGACAGCCTCTCACCATACGGTAGCCGGCCAGCGGTGTCAAACTCGGCGGCCTCCGAACCGAGACGACCCGTCCGAGCTCATCGCGGATGCTCCCAGTACGATCGAGTACGATGCCGGCGAGCGTACTGTACTCGGCAAACGTCCGCGCGTGTTGGGTCCGACCCCACGCTCGAGCGGAATGTCGGCCAATTGCCACCACGCGCTGGCCGGGCCTCGCTCGCCCGGCTCCCACTTCTACAACGGACGGAGGGGATCGATGGTCGAGCGTCCGCGATTGGGGTTCATCGGGACCGGCAACATGGGGCGCCACATGGCGCGGCATCTCCTGGAGGCCGGCCATCGCCTGACGGTTCACGACGCGCGCCGCGCCGCGGCCGAACAGCTCGAAGGCGGTGGTGCGGGCTGGGCCGAGAGCCCGGCCGAGCTGGCGGAGGCAAGCGACGTCGTCTTCACGTCGCTGCCCGGTCCCCCGGAAGTCGAGTCGGTCGCGCTGGGCGAGGGTGGGGTCCTGGCGAACCTGCCGGCGGGCGGCATCCTGGTGGACCTCTCGACGAACTCGCCAACGACGATCCGGAGGATCGCGGCGGCCGGCGCCGAGCGTGGGATCGTGGTGCTGGACGCGCCGGTCTCGGGCGGCGTGTTCGGCGCGGAAACCGGCCGGCTGGCCGTGATGGTCGGCGGCGACAAGGATGCCTTCGAGCGCTGCAAGCCGCTGTTCGACGCGATCGGCGACCACGTCGTCTACTGCGGCGCCTCGGGGGCGGGATCGGCGACCAAGCTGGTGAACAACATGATCTCGTTGAGCCTGAACGTGCTGCTCGGGGAGGCGCTGGCGCTCGGCGTGCGGGCCGGCGTGGAGCTGGAGACGCTGGTGGACGTGATCCAGAGCAGCAGCGGCGCCACCTGGAAGCTCGGCAACAACTACCCGAAGTTCCTGTTCAAGGGGAACTTCGAGCCGGGCTTCGCGCTGGACCTGGGAGCGAAAGACCTGCGGCTCGGGACGACGCTGGCGAAGGAGCTGGGGATGCCGCTCGACCTGGCAAACCTGGTGGAGCAGCGGTTCGTCGAGGCCCAGGCGCGCGGCTGGGGGAAGCTGCATTCCGACGTCGTCGTGAAGCTGATCGAGGAGCGGACCGGCGTCGAGCTGCGGATTCCGGACGGCGGTTCGAACTCGGGCTGACCTCGGGACTGCACCGCCGCGCCCGTCTGCCTCGGGCTCGGCTCGCGATGCCCGATCGCGCAGACCGCCGCTCGCGTCAGCCCCGAGATGGCTGGCTGCGTGACCAACGTTCGGTCACTAGGGCCGGGTGCGCTGCTGGCCATCGACGGCCACGCGTGGGCGGGGTGACAGGATGCGCGGGGCCGGCGGCGCCGGCCCACCGGGACGAGACGGAGCGACACGCACGGCGAAGCGCCGGCCGCTTGCCTTCTGGCCGTGACCAAAGTAGCATATGCATCGCTCTGCCGCGTCAACATGGCGGGACAGGGGTCGTCTGTTCGCGACACAACACATGGACTGCCGCATCACTTGCACACCTGTCCGGTGCCGGCCGCTATGCTCACACTGGGGATACGGCCGGCCTCGCCCCGGTGGCACGGTCGACCGGGGACGGAGTCGGCGGGAGCGTCGGCCTGCGATACCGGGCTCAGATCGGGGGTCCAGCATGGCTGCCATCTACGAACGACGGATGATCGCGGCGAGCCTGCTCGCCCTGGCGCTGACCTTCGGCTTCGGGCATCAGACGGCGTCTGCGGAGACCTTCCTGGTCAATAGCCCGGACGACGCGGTCGACGCCGCGCCCGGGGACGGCCGCTGCCTGACGAAAGCCCAGGGTTGCACCCTCCGGGCGGCGGTCATGGAGGCGAACGCCCTGCCTGGACACGACGTCATCCGCCTCCGGGCCGAGCACTACCGCCTGACGATCCCCGGCCGTCGCGAGGACGCCGCCGCCACCGGCGACCTCGACGTCACCGAGAACCTCACGATCGAAGGCGCCGGCTTCGATCGGCCGGGCGCGCAGACCATCGTGGACGGCAACAGGCTGGACCGAGTCTTCGACGTTCCGGAGGGCCGAGCGCTGGTGCTGCTCGACATGATCGTGCAGGGCGGTGAAGAGACTGACGGCGTCGGCGGGGGAGGCATCCAGAGCCGCGGGGTGCTGTCGCTCACCCGCGTGCGGGTGGTCGGCAACCAGACGGCTGCCAGCGGCGGTGGGATCCTCAGTTGGGGCGTGCTGGCGCTCCAATCCACGGTCGTCGACGGCAACCGGGCCGAAGTAAATCACGGCGGGGGCCTCGCACAGTACGGCGGGCAGGCCCGAATCGAAAACGTCACCATCAGCGGAAACGACGTCGGCGCATTCGGCGGCGGGATCTGGGCCGTGGAGGGCGCGAACATGACCCTGCACGGCGTAACGCTCTCGAACAACGCGGCGCGGCGCCAGGGCGGCGGCCTGCATGTGAACGGGGCCACCGTCAACGCGACCAACGTCACCTTCAGCGGCAACTCGGCCACCCAGGGCGGCGGACTTGCCAACATCTCCATCTTCGGCTCCGATCCCGCGCCCATTCGCCTCCTCAACGTGACCTTCTTCGGCAATCGGGCTGTGGACGGCGGCGCGATCTTTGCCCACGAGTCGCCGGTGCTGATCAGGAATAGCATCGTGGCGCGGAGCCTCGGCAATGCCAGGAATTGCGTCGGCCCGGTCACCTCTGAAGGATTCAACATCGACAGCCGTGAGTCGTGCGGCTTCACTGCCCCGGGCGACCTTATGACAACCGACCCGCGCTTGAGCGCGCTCCGCGACAACGGCGGCCCCACGCGGACTCACTCGCCCCTGCGGCACAGCCCGGCCATCGACAGCGCGGACAACAGCACCTGTCCACCGGTCGACCAGCGCGGCGTCCCCCGGCCCGTGGACGGCGACGGCGACCGCCGCGCGGTCTGCGACCGCGGCGCAGTCGAGGTGTCGCGACGCGCCCAGTGACGGCTCACGAGGATTCTGTTCCGCCCCCGATCCGGGGGGTCCAAGGAAGGAGCGAGCGATGCGATGGAGAATCCGCGCCCTGGCGACGGCGCTGGCCCTGGCGGCGTCGCTCGGCGGGCTACCGACGGCGGCGCCGGCCCACGCCCAGACCATCGAGGTGACCACGACGGACGACACGACTGACTGCGAGCCTCGGAACTGCTCGCTGCGCGGGGCGATGATTCGAGCCCACCGATTGGGGGGCGCCCACACGATTGTGTTGCTGGCCGGGGTGTACCAGCTCAGCATCCCGCCGGATCCCCGACAGGACTGGTGGGGCCTCCCCGACAACGGCGCCCTCGACATCGCCGGTGGGCCGATCACGATTCGCGGTGCAGGCCCCGATCGCACGATCATCGACGGCAGCCGTCTCGATCGAATCTTCGACGTCGACTTCGGCGCCCAGGCGATCATCGAGGGCCTGACCGTCCGCAACGGCGACAATTACCGTACGGGGGGCGGGGGCGGCGGGGGGATCCGCAACCGGGGGCGCCTGGCACTACGGAACGTCGACCTGTTCGGGAACCGCTCCGCCGACGGAGGCGGTGGCCTGTCGAGCGGTCAGCAGGGTATCCCCGATGCGTCGCTCTCTCTCATTGAGGTCCGCTTCCTGAACAACGAAGCCGGCTGGGGTGGCGGGCTGCTGATCGATTCGGGCGATGCGAGCCTCTCACGGGTGACGTTCGCGGCCAACACGGCGCGATGGCGCGGCGGCGGTATCGCCAACCACGGCCACGTCGACGAGTTCGACGGCGTGACGGTCATCCACAACCGGGCCCGGGAGGTCGGCGGCGGCATCTTCCAGGCCGGCACCCTGCTCGTGTCGAATTCAACCATCAGTGGCAATCGTGCGAACGACGGTGCAGCGATCTCCGCAGTGCCGGAGGCGTTCACCAGCTTCACTGCCGTGACGATCACCGAGAACGTGGCCCGCGACGGCTCCGCGCCCGTCTCCGTGACCGGGGGCCGGGTACGATTCGTCGGGACCATAGTGGCAGGCAATAGACCGATCGACTGTACGATCTCGGCGAGTACCGCGATGGAGTCATCCAACGGCATCGAGGGTAGGAGTAGCTGCGGCCTGCGAGGTCCGGGCGACCGGGGCAACCTGGACCAACTCGGCCTGCTCCCGCTACGCGACAACGGCGGGTTCGGCCCGACCCACGGCCTCCGACGCACCAGCCCCGCCGTCGACGCCTACGCGCCCTGCGTCCTCCCGCGCGACCAGCGGGGTGTGACACGGCCCCAGGACGGCGACGGCGACGGCACGGCCCGCTGCGACGTCGGGGCCGTCGAGCGCGTCCCGGGGCCGTTCGACTTCCTGTTCTGGCAAGTCGCGCCGGGCTCGGTTCCGCTCAATCAGCAAGTTCGCGACCAGTTGATGCGACACCTGTCGCAGGCCGACGAACTGGCCCAGAAGGACAACCTGAAGGGTGCGTGCGCCCAGCTCGACGTGTTCGCCGGGGACGTCGCCAGGCTCGCCGGCAAGGGCGACCTGGACGAGAAGCTGGCCGGCGACCTCCAGGAGGGAGCGAAGAAGGCGCGAGCCGGCCTCAAGTGCCAGTAGCCACTCACGGGACCGAGCTGTACCAAGTCGGGCGGTAAAACCTGACGGAGCGCACGAGCAGAGGCCCCGGCTCGATGAGCCGGGGCCTCTATGAATTCAGCCCTCGTGGGGCGACGTTAGCGCTCGAACGGCTGCGTGCCCGGGATCGCCCGGAGGATCAGCAGGAACAGCACGGCGCCGAGGAACGCGACCAGGATGCTCGGCAGGTTGAAGCCGCTGACGTCCCAGCCAAACAGCGCGCCGCCGACGAACCCGCCGAGCAGGGCGCCGATCACGCCGACCACGATGTTCCCGAGGATGCCGAACCCTCGGCCGCCCATCGCCATACCGGCGAGCCAGCCCGCGAGCAGGCCCACAACGAGCCACGCGATGATACCCATGAAACTGTACCTCTCTGATGGATGTGATTCGGCCTGCCGGAGCAGGCCGCCTGTATGCTCTCCAGTAGCGCAAACGGCGTGCCACGCTGGGTCACTCGGGTGAGAGTTTCAGGTCGTACGCCTTCGGCCGGGCGCGAACGCTCTCAGGAGTGCGGCTCTGGCTTCACGACGTCAGGTCACTCGTCGCGCCCGGATGCGCTAGCATCCCACGAGGCACCCGATGCGAGGCCGCGACTCGGCGCGGCGGCCGACCTCGACCCGTAAGCAGGCAGGAGCACGTACCGCCATGGTGACCGTCCCTGAGAGCCCGACCACCGCCACGCATCCGCTCGATTCGCTCAGCGCCGCCGAGATCGCCGAGGCGGTCGCCATCGTCCGAGCAGCGCGCTCGCTCGGGCCGCGCACCCGGTTCGTCAGCGTGGCGCTGCGCGAGCCGAGCCGCCACGAGCTCCGGCTGTACCGCCAGGGCGGAGCGCTGGAGCGGCTGGCCGAGATCGTCCTGCTCGACAACGACACCGGCCTGACTTCGGAGGCCATCGTCTCGCTGAGCCGGGGCAGCATCGCCAGCTGGCGCGACGTCCCGGGCGTCCAGCCGGCCGTGATGCTCGACGAGTTCTACGAGTGCGAGCTGATGGTCAAGCAGGACCCGGACTGGCAGGCGGCGGTCCGAAAGCGCGGCGTCGCCGACGTTGACCTTTGCATGGTTGATCCGTGGTCCAACGGCCATTACGGCAGCGCCGAGGACGGCGAGCGCCGGCTGGTCAGGGCGCTGACCTGGGTGCGGAGCAGCCCGCTCGACAACGGCTACGCCCGCCCGATCGAGAACTTGGTGACGGTGGTCGACCTGAACGCGATGAGGGTCGTGCGGATCGAGGACGGTGAGGTCGTGCCGCTGCCGCCGACCGACGCCAACTACACCGAGGAGGCGGTCGGCGCCGTCCGCACGGACCTGAAGCCGATCGAGATACGCCAGCCGAACGGCCCCAGCTTCGCCGTCGACGGGCAGGAGATCCGGTGGCAGAAGTGGCGTCTGCGGGTCGGGTTCAACGCCCGCGAAGGGCTGGTGCTGTACGGGATCACCTACCAGGACGGCGAGCGCGAGCGGTCGATCCTGGAGCGTGCCTCGGTCTGCGACATGGTGGTGCCATACGGCGATCCGCGCCCACACTACCACCGCCGCAACGCGTTCGACGTCGGCGAGTACGGCGTGGGAGTCTTCGCGAACTCGCTGGCCTTGGGCTGCGACTGCCTCGGCGAGATTTACTACTTCGACGCTTGCCTCAACGACAGCAAGGGCGATCCGGTCCCGATCCCGAACGCGATCTGTCTCCACGAGGAGGACGTCGGCGTCCTCTGGAAGCACGTCGACATCCGGACCGGGTCCGTCGAAGTGCGCCGCTCGCGCCGGCTGGTCGTCTCGTTCATCGCGACCGTCGGCAACTATGAGTACGGCTTCTACTGGTACTTCTACCAGGACGGCACGCTGGGCCTGGAGATCAAGATGACGGGCGTCCTCTCGAACGGCGCCCTGCCGATCGGCGAGGAGGCGCCGCCGTGGGGGACGCTGGTGGCGCCCGGCGTCTACGCCCCGATCCACCAGCACTTCTTCAGCGCGAGGCTGGACGTGGCCGTGGACGGCCCGACCAACCTCGTCGAGGAGGTCCAGACGGTCGCCGATTCGTCCGGGCCGGAAAACCCGCTCAAGAACGGCTTCCACGAGGTCGCGACGCCGCTCACCCGCGAGTCCGAGGCCCAGCGCACCATCGACCCGCTCGCGGCGCGCTACTGGCGGATCACCAGCCCGAGTAGCCGGAACGCGTACGGCCGCCCGACGGCGTACCGCCTGGTGCCGGGCGACAACGTCCTGCCGTTCGCGGCGCCGGACTCGCCAATCCTCCAGCGGGCCGCCTTCATGACGAAGCACCTCTGGGTCACGAAGTACGACCCGGCCGAGCGGTACGCCACCGGCGACTACCCCAACCAGCATCCGGGCGGCGCTGGACTGCCGTCGTACGTCGCGCAGGACCGCTCCCTTGACAACGAGGACCTGGTGGTCTGGTACACGTTCGGGGCGCACCACGTTGCCCGGCCGGAGGACTGGCCGGTCATGCCGGTGACGTCGATCGGGTTCACGCTGCGGCCATCCGGCTTCTTCGACCGGAGCCCGGCGCTTGACGTGCCCGGGCCGGTCTCGGCGCACTGTGCCTCGGATAACGGCGCCAACGGAACCGCCTGCCACTGATCGCCTGTCCCACTCCGGCCCCTCTCCCCTTGAGCGGACGGGCCGGGGTGGGCATCTTCGCGTTGTGGCGCGGACACCGAAACTGTGCCGAAGCGGACTGTGTGCGACCGCCGAGCCGCGTGACAATCGAGCGAAGACCACGCTGATCCAGATCCGATCTCGAGGAGCACGATGTCACGCAATCAATACGCTCTGATCACGTCCGCGATCCGCACGAGCGCCGCCCTGGCGATGGCCGTCAGCGTCCTGTGGACGGCCGCCGGGGCCCAGGCCCAGGACGCCCCGGCCGCATCCTGGATCCAGACCGGCCTCACCACCCCGGCCAGGAAGCTGTACGCACCCTCGAGCGGGGCGCTCTTTGCGCGGACTGCCGATGGCCTGATGCGCAGCGACGACGCCGCCTCGACCTGGACGGCGGTGAGCCTGCCCCAGGTGGCGCCGGTACCCGGCATGCCGGCCGGCTGGACCAGGGCGGTCGTCGTCGACCCGACCAGCCACGCGGTCATCTACGTGGCGACCGCCGACGGCGTCTACAAGACCGAAGACGCCGCCGCGACCTGGCGGCTCGCGCTGCCCACCGATCCCGACAACCCTGGATACCTGGCGCTCGCCGTCAGCCCGGCCGACAACCGCCTGGTCTACGCGGCGCTCCGCAACGAGCGGCAGAAGCGACTGCGCCTCGTGCGCAGCGCGGATGGCGGCGAAACCTGGGAGACAATCGCGACCCGCGAGATGAATCAGAACGTCTCGTGCGAGTGGGGCGTGGCGTTGCTCCAGGCCCACGCCACCGACCCGAACCGGGTCTTCCTCGCCGCCAGCTGCTCCCGGAACGCCGAGCAGGCCGTGCTGGAGCAGAGCACCGATCGCGGGAGCAACTGGAGCGACCTGTACACGCCGAAGCTGGCCGAGCCGGACTGGCTGCTCGCCGGCAACGCCGGCCCGGCCGGCACCCAGCTGTTAGCGCTCCACAAGGACGCGCGCGGCGGCGGATCGATCCTGGCGCGCAGCCAGGACGACGGCGCGACCTGGGCCACCATCCTGGAGCACACCGGAGGCGGCGGCATGTCCGGCGGCGGACCGAACGTGACGATCGGCGGGCTGGCCGCCGATCCGACCGCGCCCGAGCGCATCCTGCTCGGCCTGAACGCCCGCCAGGGCCCGCGCGACCTCCCGAGCCAGATACGCCTGAGCGGCGACGGTGGCGAAAGCTGGGCCGACGTCGCGCCGCCGGACCTGCCACGCGTCCACGACCTGCGGTTCGGGATCGACGGGCAAATGATGTTCGCCGCGACCGAGAGCGGCGTCTGGCGAGCCACCGCGCCTCGCTAGCGCGGCTCGCCCGCACTGGACGACGCATCGGACCAGGAAGGACAGGGGACGACGATGTCACCACGATCGCTGCTGATGATTCGGCTCGGCGTTGCCGTTGCCGTCGTACTCGGTGCACTGGGCGCCTTACCAGGGGCCTCCCGCGCCTCGGCACAGGCGGCTCCCGCCACGGCCTCCGCCGTCCAGTGGAGCCAGACGAGCCTCACCGAACCGATCAAGCGACTCTACACGCCCGCCAGCGGCGCCTTCTTCGCGCAGACGGCCGCCGGGCTGGCCCGGAGCGACGACGGCGGCACGACCTGGCACACAGTCTCGCTGCCGGCGGCGCCGGTCGACCGGCCCGGCGCCATCGTCGTGGATCTGACGAACCACGCCACGATCTACCTGGCAGCGGCCGACGGCATCTACAAGACCGCCGACGACGCCCGGTCGTGGACCCTGATCGCGCCCGTCGATCCGAAGTACCCGCGGTTTCAGGCGCTGGCCGTCAGCCCGGTCGACGCGAACGTGCTCTACACCATCGCCACATCGCAGAGCCTGCAGACGATCAGCTTCAAGCGGAGCACGGATGGTGGCCAGACCTGGGACGAGCCCGACGATGCCCTGAACCGCAATCGTGGCAGCGCGTCGCTGACCTGCTACTGGGTCGTCTACCTGCTTCAGCCGCATCCGGTCGATCCAAACGGCCTGTACCGGGCTTTCTCGTGCGAGACGCGTGGGCTCCAGGTGACGCTTCGGCGGAGCCACGATGGCGGCGCGACCTGGCAGGCGCTACTCGGGCCGATTGGGGCCACCCCGCACTGGCTCGTCGGGGGGCAACACGATGCACCGGACCGGCTGGTGATGGGCGCAAACACGAGCACCATGACCTTCGGCGGCTACCTGCTTACGCGGAGCGACGACGACGGCGCCACCTGGAAGACGATCGAGGAGTACAAGGAGGGTGGGCAGACGAATCGCGGACCGAACGTGTTCAACGGCGGCCTGGCGATGGACCCGACGCGGTCGGATCGACTGCTGCTCGGCCTGAACGCATCCGGCCGAACCGGCGAGTCGGCACCACCGGAACCGCTCCGCCTGAGCGAAGACGGCGGCCTGACCTGGACGGACGTGACGCCGCCGGACCTGCCGAAGATCACGGACCTGAAGTTCGGCATCGACGGACGCACGATGTTCGCGGCGACCGAGTCGGGCCTCTGGCGCGCGGCGGCGCCCTAACGGCCAGCCGAGCAGGTCGGCAAGCCAGCAAGGTGCCAGGACAATGTGGGCGCGTCAGGGCCAGGCGCGTCAGGGCGGGCGTACCGGCCGGGCGTGCCTACCGGGCGGGCGTACCGGCCGGGCGGGCGTACCGGCCGGGCGGGCGTACCGGCCGGGCGGGCGTGCCAGCGGCACGCCCCTACGATGCACGCGGCGATCCCGTCATCATCG
>Ga0075430_100001332_pt1 | contig 19936 bp, 10 predicted proteins | sample RhiMetdeltSRZDD4_FD_75294 | JGI IMG/M metagenome (GOLD analysis project Ga0075430, IMG submission 75294) | Populus rhizosphere microbial communities from Tennessee, USA - Rhizosphere MetaG P. deltoides SRZDD4 | ecosystem: Host-associated > Plants > Roots > Rhizosphere > Soil | place: USA... | reverse complement strand
CGTTTTCGCCATGATTCCTAACACCCATGAGCTCGTGCCGTCGAGCGAGGCCGAGGAGTTCTGCGACCAATACGGGTATGTGCGGCGGCACACCATTCTCCAGCCCACCCCTCCTAGCGTCTCGTGGGTAACACCCGCGGGAGGACGCAAATGTTGCACCGTGACTACTGACGGGGTCAGGGCTGGTATCCGACGATGGCGCGCGGGGTGCCCAGCAGCGTCGTGCCGACGTGCAGGGTGAGCTGGACATCGCCTTCGTTCACGTCGACGTCGACGATGAGCAGCCCCGCGCCGCCGTGCTTGGAGGCCGTGGCCAGCGCCCAGGTCCCCTGTGGCCGGTCCTGGTGGTTGTCGTTGACCGCGACGACCACGCCCGGCCGGGCCAGCGCCCGCATCCGGGGCGTGTTCCCGGCCGCCCAGGCGCGGACAAGCTCGCTGACGTACGCCTCACCGTTGGCCGGGTACGTGGTCAGGCTCGCCGTCAGCGCCACCACGGCGTGCGGCCCGCCCAGGTACTGGTTGGTGACCCGCAGGGTGAGCGAGTCGCCGTCACCGTTGCGCAGGGTGCAGTAGCTGGAGCCGGCGGCACCGTCGCAGCGGTGGTATATCCAGTCCGTCCTCAGGGTCCCCGGGATCTCGAGGAGCTGCTCGTGGGCGGTTGGGGTGGCCAGCTCGCCGAGCCGGGTCAGGTCGCCGGTGCTCCACGCGGCGACGGTCGCCTCGGCGTACCCCCTCGCGGTGGTCGGGAAGGACGGCGCCTGCGGGGCGGGCTTGGCTGGCGTGACCTGCGGTGGGGCGGCGACGGGCGGGCTCAGGCCGGCGCCGCTGGTCGCCGGGCTCTCCGGGGCGGGGGCCCAGCCGGACGCGGAGGCGGTGGCCGCGCCTGCGGGAGCTGCCTGGTCAGCGGCCTGGACGGGTTCGCCGCCGGCGCAGCCGGCGAGAGGTAGAGGTAGCAGCGCCGCGGCGAGCACGGCGAGGAGCACCGTACGGGACAGGGGTGTTGAGGACATGGCCGCTCCGAATCTTCTGGTACCGGCACCGCGCCGGTCACCAGGTAGGAGCGGTCGGCTGACGCCGGACCAACAGAAAAGGGCGCTACCGTACAGCGCCAGCTGCGGCTACCCGGCCGCCTGTTGCAGCAGTGTGCAGGCTAGCTACCGGCTCCACTGCCGTACGGGCGGGTGATGATCTCCAGGAGGTGGCCGGCCGGGTCCTCCCAGTACACGCCCCGGCCGCCGTCGTTGGTGTTGGTCTGGCCGGGCCGGCGCCGGCCCGGGTCGGCCCAGTACGCCAGCCCGCGCGCCTGGATCCGGCCGAAGATCTCGTCGAACTCGGCCTCGCTGACCAGGAACGCGTAGTGCTGCGGGTGGACCGGACCGTGGTCGTCGGCGAAGTCCAGGCTGACGTCGTTGTCGACCTGCACGACCAGGAACGGCCCAAAGGGCGTCGGCGGGTCCAGGCCCAGGATCTCGGCGAGGAACGTCGCCGACTCCTGCTTGTCCCGCGCCGACACGATCGTGTGGTTCAGCCGGACGGTCATCGCAGCTCCTCACCTCGCCGTGACGGGTACCCGTACCCAGGAGGGCAGGTCCATCCTCCCCGACCAGGCCTGACGAGCCACGTCACGGTCAGGCGGCGATGCGGAGCGCTGGTATGCCTAACCACGCTGACCGGTGTGCGGGGTGGCTGGGCGCCAGCCACGGCCGCGCGGCTGGCGCAGGAGCGGTGCGGCACCGAGGCCGAGCGGGTTGGTGCGTTGCCGCGTGCGGTGCAGCCCGACCGGACGGAGTCCGGTCACGTCCGGCCGGGGCTTCTTGCGCCTCAATAGGTAGGAGCACAGGACCGGGTCTGGAGTACGCCTGGGCAAGATACGACAGTTCGCAACATCGCAGTCAAAAGAACAGCATGTTGCCATGATCACTCAGAAACGATGCCGCTGGGCAACCCGGTGAGGCGGCCGGCTGTCACCGTGTACGGCCAGGGGCGAAGCTGAGGTCATGGTGGCCGGCTCAGTCGTGTCGATCCGGCAGCTGTTCCATGTAGCCGCGCTGGGTCATCTGGAAGCTGGCGAGCGCCTCGGCCAGGAACCCTGCGGCGGCGCGACCGATATCGTGTAGCTCGTCCGCGGTCTTGACGCTCGCCAACAGGTCGAGCAGGACGTCGTGGTGGACCTGGACGAGATCGAGCATGCCGACCGGGTTGGCCATCGCTCGCCGGCCGAGCTCGTACGCGGCGCGCAGCCCGGTCTCGTCGCGCCGGTTCAGGTAGCCGAGGAACGCGACCGCGTAGTCCTGCCGGAGCCTGGGGGAGGGATCCATCACCGCTCGTCCCGTCCACGGCTGTCCGAGGTCAGCTCGTCGAGGAGCGCGAGCCCTTCCTCGAGGTCGAGCACGGTGGGGATCGGTTCGAGGGTGATGCCGAACTGCACCATGGCGAAGGCGACCTCGGGCTGGATGCCCACGATGACCGTCTCCGCGCCGCGCAGCCGGCTAACCCGCCCGAGATCACGCAGCGTCCGGGAGCCGAACGAGTCGAGCACGTCGAGTGCGGCCAGGTCGATGATCACACCACGCGCGCGTCTCTGCCCGATCTGGTCGACGAGGTCCCGCCGGAAGCGCTGGAGCTCCTCGTCGTCCAGCGCCATGTGGATCGAGGCGATGAGGTACGAGCCCTGCGAGAGGATCGACACCCGCAGCGGCTCACCCCGTCGCCGGCTACTGCTTGGCACCGTCGACCCTGGTGACCCTGAAGCCGAGCTGGCGCTCGGCCTCCTCGATGCCGCCCTGGAGGTCCCCGACGGTGTCCATCTTGCTCAGGTCGACGCCGATCGTCACCAGGGTCTCCGCGATCTCGGGGGAGAGCCCGGTGATGATGACCCCGGCACCCATCAGACGGGAGGCGTCCACGGTCCGCACGAGGCTGTTGGCCACCTCCTCGTCGACGTCGGGCACACCCGTGATGTCGACCACGACAACCTTGGCCCGGTGCGTGCGGATGGCCCTGAGCAGCTGCTCGGTGAGCTGCCGGGCCCGTTGCCGGTCCAGCATCCCGATGATCGGCAGGATGAGCAGCCGTTCCCGGACCTGCAGCACCGGCGTGGACAGCTCCCGGATGGCGTCCTGCTGGTCGCGGATGATGCGCTCGCGTTCCTCGACGAAGCTGACCGCCACCGTGTTGGCGATCCTGTTGGCGGCTGGCTCGTAGGCGTCGAGCACCCGGTTGAGCAGGTCGAAGTCCCGGCTGTACTTCTCGAACAGGGAGCGGGCCAGCACATCGCGTAGCAGTAGCACGATGCTGAGCACCTCGTCGGTCTCCACCCCCCGGGGGATGATGCGTTCGGACAGGTCGCGCGCGTAGTGCTGCAGCGCATCCATGCTGCCGGTCTCCAGAACCTCGACGTAGCTGTCGTAGACCGCCGTGGCCTCGGTAAAGATCTCGTGTGAGGTCATCGCTGACAGCAGGTGCCCGTCGGTGATCCGGGTCGCCCACTGTTCGCGCAGTCGTTCCCGGTTGTCCCGCAGGTGGGCGACGAGCTCATGCAGCAGGTGGTCGTGCTCGGCCTGGGCCTCGTCGCTCTGGGCTGGCCCGCCCGACCCGCTCGGTGCCATGGGGTCTCCGTCCTTCCTGCGCTCGCTGGGCGCCGGTCCGATGCCGGTGCTAGAGCCACTTGGTCATCGTCACGGTGGTGCCCTTGCCGGCCTCGGAGACGATCTCGAACTCGTCCATCAGGCGGCGGGCGCCGGGCAGCCCGAGCCCCAACCCACCGTAGGTGCTGTAGCCGTCCTGGACGGCACGTCCAAGGTCGGCGATGCCCGGTCCGACGTCGCGGGCGACGACGGTGACACCGGCCCGCTCGTTCTCGTTCACCACCGAGACCACGACCTCGCCGCGCTTGGCGAACATCACGATATTGCGGGCGATCTCTGAGATCGCGGTGGCGATGACGGTCAGCTCGGCCGGGGAGAACCCGACCCGGGCGGCGAGCTCGCGCCCCTCCTGCCGCGCCACGACCACGTCCGAGTCCGTGGCCACCGGCACGCGCGTCTCGTCCTCGCCGACCGGCGCGGGCCGCCGGTCCAGCAGCGGCCCACTCAGCCCGGCGCAGAAGTCACAGGCCAGCAGGTGACCGCCGGCATCCAGGTCCCGCTGGCGGCGCCGGTCACCGGCGGACAGGGCGAGCAGCACCGGCCGGCACCGGTCCGTCGGCGGCTCACTGCCCTCCTGGGCCAGCAGGTACTCCACCCGCAGCTTGGCCCGGGTCCGGCTCAGCCGGGCCGCGATCGCTCCGGGCGTCGAGCCCTGCCTGGCCGCCAGCGTCGCCGTGTCCTGCCCGTGGATCTCGTGCGCGATCAGGACCTCCCGCTCGGGTGCGCTCAGCCGGGCCAGGGCGGCCTCCACAGCGGAGCGCTCCTCCTGCCGCAGCAGCTCCGTCTCGGGCGGCTGCGCGGTGTCCTCCCCGGCAAGCAGGCGCGTCAGCCGCCGGGTCCGCTCGTCGCTTCGGGCGAGCGATGCCACCAGGTTCCGCGCGGTTACGGCCGCGTACGGCGCGAGTGTCCCACCCTCGACCCGGGCCCGTGCCGCCATCACCCGCATCAGCGTCTCCTGCACCAGGTCATCGACCAGGTACGGGTCCCGGACCCGGGCGGCTACCACCCGGCGGACGAGTGGGACGAGATCGATGATCGACTGGTCCCCCGGCTCCGGCGTAGGGCGGGAGCCGGCCATACGCACCTTCCTCCCGGTCATGAGTGCGTCGGGGCCGCGACAAGGTCTCGCGCCGGACTCCGGTGTCGTTCTCCGTTGCGGCGGGACACCCTGCCATGACCCTGCTGGTCCCGCACGGTCTACGGACAGCGGGCAGTGGCAAGCGAGGGGGAGGACCGAGCTGACAGCCATCTTAGGTCGGACCATGCACAGGCGCCCGTCGAGCGAGGAACCGGTCGACCGCCGGGGCCCCGCCGCGTAGCGGACGCAGTAATGGATAACAGATATGACGCACGGCACAGGGCTGCATGACGCGAAGCGCGCCGCCTGGCTCGTACCACGTCATGCTGGCCGACGTCCGGCTCGTTGGCGCGTGGCATGCCTGAGCGGCACAAGGATGCGGCTCAGGGCCCGGCCGTCCGGCGACCGCCTCCCGGCGTACCGGCCAGCACGCGCGGACGTCATGCGGCGCCGGGCCAAGCCTCATAGAGGTGATGGGAGATCCCCAGCCGAGAGGAGGGCACCGTGACCACTTCGCGTGGCCAAGAGGCGTGGAACCCGTGGAGCTACCGCAGCTCCGTCGGAGTGTCCGGGGGCAAGGTCGACCTCGTCGGGTTCGACGTGGAGGCCACCGACGGTGACATCGGCAAGGTTGATGAGGCCACCTACGACGCCGGTTCCAGCTACGTCGTGGTCGACACCGGTCCGTGGATCCTGGGCCACAAGGTGATGCTGCCGGCCGGCGCGGTCAACCGCGTCGACCGCAGCGCTCGGAAGGTCTACGTCCCGCTGACCAAGGAAGAGATCAAGAACGCGCCGGAGTTCGACAAGAGCACCTACACCAACCGGGAGTACCACGACCGGCTGGCCGAGTACTACCGCCGGTTCCGCTACTGACCGTCGCGCCGGTGGCGCCCCGCCGAGGCGCCACCGGCCCCCGGCACCGCGACGCCCCTGTGCCCTGCCCGGGACGGCCGTGGATGGGCCGAACGCCCGATGCCACAGCGGCCTGCCAGGGCGAGCTGGAGGGGGTCCGGCGGCGGCTATGGTATCGGCCATGTGCGGGGAGTCAGGGGACACCCGGTCGAGGTCGGCCTGGCCGGCTCCGCAGCTGCGTGGCGAGCGCGTCGACCACAGCGCCCCGCACGGCGTGCCCGGCCTGGTCCGCGCGCGCCGCATCGAGACGCCGGACGCGCCCGCGACCGAGGACGAGAGCCACCGGCTCAGCTACGCCGAGCTGGACGCGCGCAGCGACCGGCTGGCCGACGGCATCCTCGCCGCCACCGGCGGCGCGACCGGAGCCGTGGCGCTCATCCTGCCCCGGGGCGTGGACCTGCTGGTCGCGCTGCTCGGCGTGCTCAAGGCCGGCTGCTGGTACGTGCCGGTGGCGACCGACGAGCCGCCGCAGAGGGCCGCGGTAATGGCTGAGCTGGCCGAGCCGGTCGCGGTCGTCGCGCCGCCCGGCCGGGACCTCGGGCCGTTCAGCGTCGCCCCGCTGGTGCCGGTGCCGGCGTGGGCCGACCCCGCCGGCCCGCTGCGGGACCTGCCCGAGGTCGCCCCGGACCAGCGCGTGTACATCATGTTCACGTCCGGCTCGACCGGCACTCCCAAGGGCGTCGTCGCGGCCAACGCGGCCCTGTGCAACCGGATCCTGTGGGGAGTGCGGCACTACGACCTCACCCCCGCCGACCGGGTGCTGCAGAAGACGCCGTACACCTTTGACGTCTCCGGCTGGGAGCTCTACTGGCCGCTGGCGGTCGGCGCCTGCTGCGTCTTCGCCCCGCCGGACAGCCACCGCGACCCGGCCCGCATCGCGCAGCTCATAGTCGAGCAGAAGATCACGGTATGCCACTTCGTGTCGTCGATGCTCGACGAGTTCCTCCGGCTCGGCCGCCCGTCCCGCGACACCAGCCTGCGGATGGTCTTCACCAGCGGTGAGGCGCTGCCGCCGGCCCTGGCGGCCCAGTTCGCCGCGACGCTCGACGCCGGCCTGCACAACCTCTACGGCCCCACCGAGGGCACGATCGAGGTCACCCAGTGGGCCATCCCGCCGGACATGCGGCCGGACGCGACCGTCTACATCGGCGCCCCGATCGACAACGTGGACCTCTACATCCTCGACCCGGACGGGCGCCCGGTGCCCGACGGGGAGCCGGGGGAGCTGTGGATCGGCGGGGTGCACGTGGCGCTGGGCTACGTCAAGCAGCCGGAGCTGACCGCCCGGGTCTTCGACGCCACCCCGTACGGTCGCCGCTACCGCACCGGGGACCTGGTCCGCGCCGTGGACGGCCAGGTGGAGTACCTCGGGCGCATCGACGACCAGGTCAAGATCCGGGGGGTACGGATCGAGCCGGGCGAGGTGGAGCGGGTGCTGACCCTGCACCCGGCGATCACGCACGCCGCCGTGGTCGCCGTCCCCGCCCGCGGGGGCGCCGGTGACGAGCTGGTCGCCGCGGTCACCCCGGCGCCCGGCGCCGGCCGGGTCCCCGCCGCCGAGGTGCGGGACTTCGTCGCCCGCCGGCTGCCGGCCGCGTTCGTACCCAGTGGGTTGTGCTGGCTGGAGCGGCTGCCGCTGAGCTCGGCCGGCAAGGCGGACCGGCGGGCGCTGCGGGACGAGCTGCGCCGGTGGTGGCACGGCGCCGAACCGTCCCCGGCCGCGGCGGGCGCCGGCGCTGACGTGCGCGGCGGCTCTGACGATGTCTCGCGGCTGTGGTGGGGCCTGCTCGGGACGCCCGGCACCGAGCGCGACGAGGCCGCCGGGTTCCTCAACCTCGGCGGCCACTCGCTGCTCGCCGGGCGGCTCGTCGCCGAGCTGCGCGCGGGGCTGGGAGTCGACGTGCCGCTCGCCGCCCTGCTGGGCGAGAACGCGTCGCTCGCTGTGCTGCGCGGCCTGGTGGAGAGCCTGGAGGTACGCCGGCCGGCCGGAGCAGCCACGGTGGGCCACGTTGAGCCGGTGGGGCACGGGGCGCGGGGGACCAGCCGCCTCGCGCCCGGCCAGCACGCCCTGTGGGTGCGCAGCCAGCTCCTGGCGGACCCGGGTGGCTACAACGTGGTCGGCGCGGTACGGCTGGGCGGCGTGGTCGACCCCGCGGCGATGCGCGCGGCGCTCGCCGACGTGGTCGCCCGCCACGACGCGCTGCGGGCAGGCGTGCCGGGCTACTCCGGCACGCCTGGCTCGGTTGGCTCGGACGGTGGGCCGCTCCTCGTCTTCGCGGACGCGTGCGACGCGGTGCTGGAGGTGCGCACCGCGGCCGGCCCGCTCGACGCGGCAGCCGTCGACGGCTTCGTCGCCTCGCTCGCCCGCCGCACGATCCCGCTGGACCGCGCGCCGCTGCTCACTGCGGGGCTGCTGCTGCCACCGGACGGCGGCCCCGGCGGCTGCCTCGTGCTGGCGCTGCACCACATCGTCTCCGACCAGCAGACCCTCGACCTGGTACTGGCCGGCCTCGCCGGCGCGTACTCGGCCCGGCTGCGCGGCTCGGCACCGCGGTGGGGCCCGGCGCCGAGCTTCGCGGCGTACGCCGAGGCCCAGGCGGGCGCCGCCGGCGGCCCGGACTGGACGGCCGACCTGGCCTACTGGCGGGGCCTGCTCGCGGACGTGCCGCCGGTCACGCTGCTGCCGTTCCACCTGGCCGACCCGGCCGTGCCGAGCACCGCGGGTGAGCGGGTCGCGGTGGTCCTCGACACCGGGACCAGCGCGCGGGTCGACGCGTTCGGGCGGGAGCGCGCGGTCACCCCGGCCACGCTGTTCGTGGCGTGCGTAGCGGTGGTCCTGTCGGCCTGGTCGGCACAGTCCACAGTGGTCGTCGGCACGCCCGCCTCGCGCCGCTATGCCGAGCTGGAGCGGGACCTGGTCGGCTTCCTGCTGGCCACCCTGCCGCTGCGGGTGGACGTCGGCGCCCAGCCCGACGTCGCGGCGCTGCTCGGGCACGTGCGGGAGCGCTACGCCGGCGCGCTGGAGCACAGCACCGCCACCTTCGAGGCCATTGTCGAGGCGCTGGGCGTGCCGGCGTCGCCGGTGCGCAACCCGCTGTTCCAGGTGTGGGTGAACGACATGACCCAGGCCGCGCCGGCCCCGGCGTTCGGCGGCGTGCCAGCCAGCCACCTCGACGTGGTACCGCCGGCGGCACTGTTCGACCTCAACTTCTACCTGCACCGGCCGGACGGCTACCGGGTGGAGCTGGTCTACGCCACCGGCCGCTACCCGGCCGGGGTGGCCCGGGAGCTGCTCGAGCAGGTCGTGCGCGTGCTCCGCCAGGTCGTCACGACCCGCGGCTCGGCTCCGCTGTCCCGGCTCCGGCTGGCTGGTGAGGGCGACGTGCCGGCGGCCGGTGACGCCGGCGTGCTGGTGCCCACCGCCGCCACCACGCCGGCCGCCGCCCCGCGGATGCTCGACGCGGTACGGGCTACCGCGGCGCGCGTACCGCACTCGGTGGCGGTCAGCGACGCGGCCGGCGGCGTGTCGTACGCGGACCTGGTCGGTGAGGTGGACCGGCTCGCGGCGGGCGCCGCCGGCGCCGGGGCGACCGGCGGCGACCTTGTCCTGGTGCACGCGGAGCGCAGCCGCTGGCTGCCGGTGGCGCTGCTCGGGCTGTGGGCCGCGGGTGCGACGGCGGTGCTGGTCGACGCGGCGCTGCCGGCCCTCGTGCGGCGCGGCTACGAGGAGACCGTTCGTCCTAGGTGGACGTTGCGGCTGCCCGGCGCGGATGGTGGCTTCCATCTGGCGCCGGGCGGCGGCCTCCATCTGGCGCCGGGCGGCCTCCAGCTGGCGCGGAGCGCCGCGGCCGAGCCGCTGCGCCTGCCGGGCGCGAGCCACGCGCTGTTCACCTCGGGCACCACCGGACGCCCGGCTGCGGTGGCGGTCCCGCCCAGCGCGCTGGCCGGCACGCTCGGGTGGTACCTGGAGACGTTCGCCCCGTCGGGGCGGGACCGGGTGGCGCTGCTGGCCGGCCTCGGCCACGACCCGGTCCTGCGGGACATGCTCGTGCCGCTGATGGCCGGCGGCACCCTCGTCGTGCCGCCGGATGACGTCTTCGCCAGCCCGGAACGGCTGTTCACGTTCGTCCGCGAGGCGCGGGTCACCATCCTGCACGCGACCCCGGCGCTGCTCGGGCTGCTGGTAGCCGGTGGTCTGGTAGCCGGTGGTCCGCACCACCCGGTGCAGCCGGCGGATGGCCAAGTGCAGCCGGCGGCGGGCCTTGCGGACCTGCGCCTGGTGCTCTGCGGCGGGGCGCCGCTCACCGCACGCCTGGTCCGGGCGCTGCGCCGGCTCACGCCGGCCCGGGTCGTCAACGCGTACGGCACCACGGAGACGCCGCAGGTCGCGTCCTGCCAGGTCGTTGCCGAGGCGGGCGAGCCGCTCCCGGCCGGCGTGCCGGACCAGGCGGTGCTGCCGGTCGGCGCTGGGGTGGGCGGCGCGGAGCTGGTCGTGGTCGACGCCACGGGTGCCCTGGCGGGCATCGGGCAGCTCGGCGAGGTGGTGGTCCGCAGCCCGCACCTGGCGCTCGGCTACGCCGGGGACAGCGGGGACGCCGGCCGGTTCGTCCCGGACCTGGCCGGGCGGCCGGGGTACCGGGCCTACCACACCGGTGACCTCGGCCGGCGGGACCCGTGGGGCGGCGTGCACCTCGACGGCCGGCTGGACCGGCAGGTGCTGGTCGACGGCTTCCGGGTGGCGCCCGAGCAGGTCGAGGCAGCCGCGCTGGGTCTGCCGCACGTTGCGGACGCGCTGGTCACGCTGAGGTCGACGCCCGCGGGTGAGGCGCTGGTGCTGCAGGTGGTCGCCGCTGCGGCGGGCGGGCTCTCTTCCGGCCAGGGTTCTTCCCGCCAGCCTCCGCCGGGCGGCCTTTCGCCAGATCAGCTTCCACCAGACCAGCTTCCACCAGACCAGCTTCTGCCGGGCCGGCTTTCGGCCGACGAGGTGCGGGCGCGGCTGCGCGGGGTGCTGCCGCCGTATGCGGTGCCGGCTGACATCCGGGTGGTGCCCCGGCTGGGCACGGACCACAACCACAAGGTCGCCGCGGCGCCCGACGACGCGGTACCGCCGGCGCCAGGCGTGCCGGCGCCACCCGACGGGTACGACCGGCCTGGCGGGTACGACCGGCCTGATGGGGCAGGGACGCCGGGCGCGGTGGTCGCCGAGCTGTCCCGCCTGGTGCGCGAGGTGACCGGTCGGGACCTGCCGCCGCACGAGAACTTCCTCGACGGCGGGCTCAGCTCGGTGGGCCTGGTGCGCCTGCACGCCCTGCTCAGCCAACGGCTCGCGGTGGAGCTGCCGGTGACCGCGCTGTTCCAGCACCCCAACCTGGCGGCGCTGGCCCGCTACCTGGCCCACCGCGGCGCGGGAGACGGCGCACGCGACCCGGAGCCCGCGCCCACCGGTAACAGAGAGACGGTGAGCGCCGGTAGCCGGCAGGCGGCGATGGTCGGTAGCCGGGAGGCGGTGCCGGCCGGCGCCCGGGACGCTGGAGCGGCCGGCCCCGACCCGGCACAGCAGCGGCGCCAGCTGCGCGAGCGCCTCTACCGCGAGCTCGGAGAGGTCCCGTGAGCGGCACCCACGAACCCATCGCCATCATCGGCCTCGCCGGCCGGTTCCCCGGAGCTGATGACACCGACCAGCTCTGGTCGCTGCTGCACCGGGGGGCTGAGGGCATCGCGTTCCCGAGCGACGAGGAGCTGCTCGCGGCGGGTGTGCCGGCCGCTGCACTGGCCGACCCGGCGTACGTGAAAGCGGTCGCCGCGGCCCGCGACGTCGACGGGTTCGACGCTGAGCTGTTCGGGCTCACGCCCCGCGAGGCGCAGGTCTGTGACCCGCAGATCCGGATGTTCCTGGAGTGCGCGCACGCCGCCCTGGAGAACGCCGGCTACGCCCCCGGCCGTACGGGCGACGTCGGCGTGTTCGGGGCGGCCGGGACAAACCGCTACCTGCAGCTGCTGGCACCGGCCGGGCCGGGCAGCCTGCGCAGCACCTCCGGCATGTCGCTCACCTCCTGGAACAACACCGACTACGTCAGCCTGCTGGCCTCGTACAAGCTGGGCCTGCGCGGGCCCAGCCTGACCGTGCAGACCGCCTGCTCCAGCTCCCTTGTCGCGGTGCACCTGGCGGTGCAGGCGCTGCGCAGCGGGGAGTGCGAGCTGGCCCTGGCCGGCGGGGTGGACGTGGAGCTGCCGCTGGGGCACGGGCACTGGTGGGAGCCGGGCGGGCCGCTGAGCCGGGACGGGCACTGCCGCCCGTTCGACGCGGCGGCCACCGGCACGGTCTTCGGCAGCGGTGTCGGCCTGGTGGTCCTCAAGCGGCTGCGGGACGCGCTCGCCGACGGGGACTGGGTGCACGCGGTTGTCCGGTCCACCGCGGTCAACAACGACGGGTCGGGCAAGGTGGGCTTCACCGCGCCCAGCGTGACCGGGCAGGCCACCGTCATCGCCGAGGCCATCGCGCTGGCCGGGGTCGGCGCCGAGGACATCGGCCTGGTGGAGGCGCACGGCACGGCCACCGTGCTAGGCGACCCGGTCGAGGTGGCCGCCCTGGGCGCCGCGTTCCGCCGCATGGCGGGGACCGCGCTGGCCCCGGCGAGCTGCGCGCTGGCGTCGGTGAAGGGCAACGTCGGGCACCTCGGCCACGCCGCCGGGGTCACCTCGCTCATCAAGGTGGTGCTGGCGCTGGCGCACGAGGCGGTCCCGGCGAACGCCAGCTTCACCGAGGCGAACCCGAAGCTGGCGCTGGACGGCTCCCCGTTCTACATCCCCGCCGCCACCAGCGCCTGGCCGCGTACGCCGGGCCGGCCGCGGCTGGCCGGCGTCAGCGCGCTCGGCATGGGCGGCACGAACGCGCACGCCATCGTCGAGGAGGCGCCAGCGGTCGACCGGGTCGTACGGCCGCAGCGGCCCCGCGTCGTGGTCTGGTCCGCCGCGTCGGCGCAGGCCGAGGCGGCGTACCGGGAAAGGCTCGGTGGGCACTTCGCCCGCGCCGGCGCGGCGGGCTTCGCCGACAGCGTGGCGACCTTGCAGCGCGGGCGCTCGCTGCACCGGTACCGCGGCGCCGCCGTCGCCACGAACGCGGCCGAGGCGGCGGCCGCCCTGGCCGACCCGCGCTCAGCCGCGGTCATCCGGCCGGCGGAGCGCCCGGGCCCGCGTGGCGTCGCGCCGCTCCCGGGCGAGCGGGAGAGCCCGCGTGGCGTCGCCTCCATCTCGGGCGAGCGGGAGGGCCTGCGTGGCGTCGCCTCCCCCACCGGGGAGCGGGAAGGCCTGCGCGGTGTGGCGTTCCTCTTCCCCGGGCAGGGCTCGCAGCATGCCGGCGTCGCCATTGACCTGTACACGCACGTGCCCGCGTTCGCCGCCGCGCTGGACGAGTGTCTTGACCTCTTCGGCGCTGAGGGGCTGCCGCTGCGGCAGGCGTGGCAGGACGCCACCCGCGACGAGGACCTCGAACCGACCGCGGTCGCGCAGCCGCTGCACTTCGCCGTCGGGTATGCGCTGGCGCGGGCCTGGCAGGTGTGGGGGGTAACCCCGGCCGCGCTGCTCGGCCACAGCGTCGGCGAGCTGGTCGCCGCCACCGTCGCCGAGGTGCTCACCCTCGCTGATGCGGTCCGCGCGGTCGCCGTACGGGCGCGGGCCATGCAGGCGATGCCGGCCGGCGGGATGCTGGCGTTGGCCGGCTCGGTCGAGGCTGTCACGCCGCTGCTGGCCGACGGGGTGTCGGTCGCCGTGGACAACGGCGCCCGGCAGGTCGTGGTGGCCGGTCCGGTCGACGCCATCGGCCGGGTGCAGCTCCTGGCGCGGGAGCACAGGCTGCCCTGCCGGCCGGTGCGTACCTCGCACGCGTTCCACAGCCCGATGATGGCCGGCGCGGTGACGCCGTTCGAGGCGGCGCTACGGGCGGTGGACCTGCGCCCGCCACGGACACCGCTCTACTCGGCCGCCACCGGCCGGATGGTGACCGCGGCCGAGGCGGGCGACCCGGCGTTCTGGTCGAGGCAGCTGGTCGAGCCGGTCCGGTTCGGCGCGGCGCTGGACGCGCTGCTGGCCGACGGGGACCGGCTGCTGGTGGAGGTCGGGCCCGGCCGGACCCTCACCGTGCTGGCCCGCCAGCACCCGGATGTCACCGGCGGCCGGCACCGGGCCGTCGCCACGCTGCCGCAGCGGCGTACCGAGCCGCCGGGGGACCGGCACTCGGTGCTCACCGCCGTCGCCACGGTCTGGGCCGAGGGCCACCCGGTCGACTGGGCGGCCCTGGACTGGGACGGGACCAGTCGGGATGGGGCTGGTCAGGACAGGACGGGCCAGGATGGAGCCGGCGAGACCGGGCCGGGCCGGGATGAGGCCGCCTCGGCCGGGGCTGGTGCCGGGGCGCCGGTCCGGCGGGTGCCGCTGCCTGGCTACCCGTACCAGCGGCAGCGGCACTGGGCGGACACTGTGGACACTCCTGGGCCGGCCGCGGTGCCGGCCCAGCCGTCGGGTGAGGCCGCGGTCTCGCCGTTCTCCCTCGTCAGCTGGGTGGAGAGCCCGCGCCAGCCAGCCACCGCAGCCGCCGACGGGCTGACCGCGCTCACGCTGCTGCCCGCCGACCGGACGTTGGCCCGCCAGCTCACCGCGCAGCTGCGCCGGGCCGGGCTGCGGGTCATCGCGGTACGTCCAGGCGACGCGTACGCCGACGGTGGCGGCAGCTTCGTCATCCGGCCCGGTGAGCCGGGCGACCTGCGTACCGTCCTGGCGGCGCTGGCCGACCGCGACGACCACCCCGGGCTGTTGGTCCACGCCCAGACGGTCGGCGCCGTCGACCCGGCCGCGAAGGTCGACGACCAGCTCCGGCTGGGCTTCCACACGGCCTGCGCGCTGGTCCGGCTGGCCGGCCGGGTGGCCCCGTCCGGGCGGCGCCCCAGCCTGCTCGTGCTCACCCAGGGCGCGGTCGACGTGGGCGGGGCCGAGCCGGTGCGGCCGGGTAACGCCGCACTGCCCGCCCTGGTGCGTACCCTGCCCGGCGAGGAGCCCCGGGCGACGGCGAAGCTCATCGACCTCGGTGCCGGGGTGGACGAGCAGGACCTGGTCGACGAGGTACGCGCCTGGCAACGCAACGAGGTCGTGGCGCTGCGCGGGGACCGGCGCTGGGTGCCCACCGAGCGGCCGTACCCGCTGGCCCCGGGCGACGGGCCGGGGCTGCGCCGAGGCGGCGTCTATCTGCTGACCGGCGGCCTCGGTGGGCTGGGTGGCGCGGTGGCGCGGGCGCTGGCAGGCACCGGGCTGCGGCCCCGGCTGGTGCTGCTCAGCCGCGGCGGGCGCGCCGAGCCGGGGCTGGTGGAGGAGCTGGGTGTGCTCGGCGCCCAGGTGGAGACGGCCGCGTGCGACGTCGCGGACGCGGCGGCGCTGGGCGACCTGGTCGAGCGGGTCACTGCCGCGTTCGGGCCGGTCAACGGGGTGCTCCACCTCGCTGGCCAGGCCGGCGGCGGGCTGGTCGACTTCAGCACCGGCGAACGGGCCGGCGAGGTCTTCGCCGCCAAGGTCGGGGGTGTGCTGGCGGTGGCGGAGGTCTTCGCCGACCGGCCGCCGCTGGACTTCTTCGTCGCCTTCTCCAGCCGGTCCGCGATCGAGGGGGAGGCCGGCGGCGCCGCCTACGCGGCGGCGAACGCGGTCCTCGACGCCCTCGTGCGGGCCGGCGAGGTCAGCGCGGGCCGGCTGCTGAGCGTGGGCTGGTCCGGGTGGCGGGAGGTCGGCATGGCGGCGGCCACGTTCGCCATGGACCCCGCCATGGACACAGTGGACAGTGCTGACCCGGTCGGCGCGGCCAACGGCATCCCGCCCGCGCTCGGCGGGCGGCTCCTGCTCGACCTGCTTGGCGCGCGTACCCCCCGGCAGGTCGCGGTCCGTCACTTCCGCGGCGGCCGCCCGGTGCCCCTGGCGGCTCCCGGCGCCACTGCCCGAGCCGGCCCCGCGGCGGCCGGCCCGGCGACGCCGCCCGCCGGGACCAGGCCCCCAGCCGCCACCCCGGCAACCAGCGGCGCCGCGGCCGGCGGCGGCGCAGCGGCGGCCTCGGTCGTGGACCGGCTGTCGTCGCTGTGGACGCAGTCGCTCGGCATCCGCGACATCGCCCCGGACGCGGACTTCTTCGAGCTGGGCGGCAACTCACTGACCACAGTGGAGCTTATGTCCCGGATCCGGGAGAGCTTCGGCGTCACCCTTGAGATCGGGTCGATCTTCAACTTTCCCACGCTGCGTACCCTCGCCGGAGAGCTCGAACGGCTCGGCGCGCGATGACCGGCACCGGCACCGCCAGCACCGCGACCGCCGCCGGCACCAGCGCGGAACAGGCCGCCGGCTCGCACCTGGTGCCCCTCGGCGGCACCGGCTGGCACCTGTGGCGCGACGTGGTCCTGCGCAGCGCGGGGTTCCCGGCCCGGGAGGTGCTCGCCCTCGCCGACGCAGACCTGGCCGCCGCCGCGGACCGGGCGCTGACCGGCGCAGGGCACCAGGCCCGCACCGCCTACGACGGCGAGTACGCCGCGGCGACCGGGCGGCTGTCCGCCGCCGTCCGCCGCGTCGCCGGCGACACCCGGTTCCGTGAGGCGGTCACCTGGCAGAACCGGCGGCTGCTCAGCGAGTGCCTGGACAAGGCGGCGGCCGGCGAGCCGCGCAACGTCCGGGGCCGCAACCACGAGCTGACCATCGCCAGCTACCTGCAGCGCTACTGCCTGAAGAACGACACGATCGGGTTCTTCGGCCCGGTCGGCTGGGCGAGGTGGAGCGAGGGTGAGGGCCCGGGCGGTCCGGCGCTCACCGTCGCCACCGGGGACCGGCTGCTGGCACGGCGCACCGTCTACTTCGAGACCTGGACGGTCGACGCGGTCGCCCGGGCGCTGGGCGAGGACCCGCTGCTGCGCCCCTGGCTCGTCCCGCGCCTGGTCGCCGCGCACCGCCTCGACGGGCAGGTGGTGCACACCGCGCGCGGCGTACCGGTGGCACTCTCCGGTGTGGAGGCTGAGCTGCTGGGCCTCTGCGACGGCCAGCGCAGCGTACGGGAGATCGCCGCCGAGCTGGCGTGGTCGGAGTTCGGCGAGCTCGGCGACGAGGACGAGTGCCACGCCCACCTGGCCGAGCTGTGCCGGCAGGGCATCGTCCACCTCGACCTGACCGGCCCGATCGAGGCGTGGCCCGAGCGGACCCTGCGCCGGCGGCTCGAGGCGGTCACCGACCCCGCGGTACGGGAGCGCGCGCTCACCGCGCTCGGCGACATCGTCAGCGCCCGGGACGCGGTGGCCGCCGCGGCGGGCGACCCGGCCCGCCTCGCCGCAGCCATCGACGTGCTGAACACCCGGTTCCAGAAGCTCACCGGCGTGCCCGGCGAGCGCCGCCACGGCGAGACGTACGCCGGGCGCACGCTCCTCTACGAGGACGCGGTCCGCGACGTGCGGGTGGAGCTGGGCGGCCCGCTGCGCGAGGCGATCGCCCCGGCGCTCGGCCTGCTGCTGGACAGCGCGCGCTGGCTGGTGGCCGCGGCCGGGGCCGAGTACCAGCGGCTGTTCCTGGGGCTCTACGAGCAGCGGCGGGCCGGCTCGGGCGACCCGGCGGTGCCGCTGGCCGCCATCCTGAGCCTGGCCACCCCGTACCTCTACTTCTCGCTGCGCGAGCTGCCGCGGCCGGTCGCCGCGGTGCTGCCCGAGTTCCAACGGCGCTGGGCGGAGGTCCTTGACGTGCCGGCGGGCGCCCGCCGGCACACGGTCCAGGCCGCCGAGATCCGCGACCGGGTCGCCCAGGCGTTCCCCGCCGCCGCCCCGGCATGGGCGACGGCCATCCAGCACGCGCCGGACGTCATGCTCGCCGCGGCTGACGTCGCCGCGCTCGCCCGGGGCGAGCTCCTGGCGGTCCTCGGCGAGCTGCACGCCGCGTTCAACACCCTGGAAAGCCGGGTCTTCGTGGAGCAGCACGACCAGCCCGGGTCGCTGCTGGCCGCGGCCGCCGCAGACCTCGGCCGGCGGCGGGTCTACGCCATCCCGCCCAAGGAGTGGCCCGCGGTGACCTCACGGCTGGCTCCGCCGTCGGCCCTGCTCTCGCCGGAGTACACCTACTGGACGCTGCACTCGGACTCGGTCGGCGCGCCCGGCCCGGTCCTGCCAGCGGCCGACCTCTTCGTGCACCGCGCCGGTGACCGGCTGCTGGTGCGCGCCCGGCGCGGCGGGTTCGAGGCGGACCTGCTCGAGGTGGTCGGCGAGTTCCTGTCCGCGGCGGTGGTCAACGGCTTCAAGCCGCTGCCGCCAGCCCCGCGCCGGCCCCGGGTCGCCATCGACAGGCTCGTCATCGCGCGGGCGGCGTGGACGTTCGCCGCCGCCGACGTGCGCTGGGCCTTTGCCAGGTCCGAGGCGGACCGGTTCCTCGCGGCCCGGGCCTGGCGCGCCGCGCACGAGCTTCCGGAGCGGGGCTTCTACCACGTGCCGGTGGAGGACAAGCCGGCGTTTGTCGACTTCCGCAGCCTGGTCTTTGTGAACCTGTTCGCCAAGGCGGTACGCCGCACCGCGGAGCACCCGGCCGGGACGGTGAGCGTGACCGAGATGCTGCCCGACCTCGACCAGACCTGGCTCACCGACGCCCAGGGCGAGAGCTACACCTGCGAGCTGCGCATCCTGGCGGTGGACCCGCTGTCACACCGGGCCCCGGAGGCGGGACGGAGACCCACGTGGAAGACGAGCTGACGGCCACCGCGCCGGTGCGGGAGGCGCATCCGGGCCCCGGGCCCGGCGGCCCGGACGGGTCGGGCCTGTCGCTCGGCCAGGAGCGGATGTGGCTGCTCGAGCACCTCAACCCGGGCACCGCCGCGCAGCACATCGTGGCCGCCTTCGAGGTGGCCGGCCCGCTCGACACCACCGTGCTGGACCGCGCGCTGCGGGCGGTCGTGGACCGCCACGAGCCGCTGCGCACGAGCTTCCACGACGCAGCGGGCGTCCCCTTCGCGGTAGTGCACGAGCAGGGCGAGGTCGGGCTCGACCTGGCCGAGGCCTGTTCCGTCGCCGACGGCCTGGCCTGGGCCGGCCGGTACGCGAGCCGCCCGTTCGACCTCACCCGGCCGGCCCTGCTGCGGCTGGCCGCCGTCCGGGTAACCGCAGGCACCCACCTGCTCGTGTTCGCGGTGCACCACATCGCCACCGACGGCTGGGGCCTCGGCGTGCTCTACACCGAGCTCGCCGCCGCCTACGAGGCCTTCCGGCGTGGCGCCGGGTGGGCACCGCAGCCGCTGGAGATGGGGTACGGCGACCACGTGGCCGCGCAGCGGCGCGCCCTCGCCGGGGACGGGTGGCGGGCGTCGGTCGACCACTGGCGGGCGGTGCTCGCCGGCGCACCGCCCGAGCTGGGCATCCACACCGACCGACCGCGGCAGGCGGAGAACACGCAGCTGGCGCACTCGGCCCAGGGCCGCTACGAGGGTGCGGCGCTGGCCGCCCTGAAGGCGTACGCCCGCTCGGCGCAGGCGTCGGTGACGATGGTGCTCGCCAGCGCCTGGGCGGCCACCCTCCACCGGCACGGCGCAGGCAGCGACCTGGTGGTCGGCGTACCCGTCTCCGGGCGTGACCGCAGCCGGTCCGCGGGCCTGGTGGGGCTGTTCATGAACGTGCTGCCGCTGCGGGTGCGGGTCAGCGGCGAGCTTGCCTTCGCCGACCTGCTGCGCCAGGTGCGCGCCGCGTTCCTCACCGCGCTCGAGTACCGGCAGGTGCCCTTCGAGCTGCTCGTCATGGAGCTGCACCCCGAGCGCAGCCCCGGGCGTACCCCGATCTACCAGGTCCTGTTCAACCACGGCCCGGCCGGCCGGCTGGAGCTGGCCGGGGTCGAGTGCCGCCCGCTGCCGTTCGACACGCCGTACGTGCAGACCGACCTCACGCTCACCCTGGTCGACCTGCCCGACGGCGCCACGGTACGGATGGACATGCAGTGCAGCGCCGACCTGTTCGCCGAGCCGGTCGCCGGGCACCTGCTGCGGCGCTTCACCCGGCTGCTCGACGACGCGGTGGCCAACCCCGACCGCCCGGTGAGCCAGCTGGAGCTGCTACACCCTGACGAGCTGGAGCGGATCACGGCGTTGGCCGCACCGGACCCGACGCCGCTGCCGGCGGCGGCCAGCGTGGTGGAGCTGTTCGAGGCGTCGGTGGCCCGGCACCCACGCGCCATCGCGGTACGCGCCGGCGAGCAGACCCTGACCTACGCCGAGCTGGACGCGGCAGCCAACCACCTGGCCCACCTGTTCCGGGCACACGGC
>Ga0075430_100001328_pt1 | contig 19966 bp, 18 predicted proteins | sample RhiMetdeltSRZDD4_FD_75294 | JGI IMG/M metagenome (GOLD analysis project Ga0075430, IMG submission 75294) | Populus rhizosphere microbial communities from Tennessee, USA - Rhizosphere MetaG P. deltoides SRZDD4 | ecosystem: Host-associated > Plants > Roots > Rhizosphere > Soil | place: USA... | reverse complement strand
GCGAACGACAGGATCAGGATCCGGCGCTTGCCGATCATGTCGCCGACGCGCCCCATGATCGGCGTGAACACCGACGCGGCGACGAGGTAGGAGGTGATCACCCACGTGACCGTGTTCTGCGACGTGTGCAGGTGCTGCTGGACCGTCGGCAGCACCGGAGCGAGCAGCGACTGCAGCAGCCCGTAGAGCGCGACCCCCGTGGCGAGCACGGCGAACGTCAGCCGGTTGCGGCGATCCGGCATTCGGCCCGCGCTAGGCGTGATTCCGGGCAACGGAGAGGACGCGGGCACGATCCCGCGGCACTCTAGTCTCCGTCTGGTGACGTACGACACGAACGAGGCTCGCCGGGAGTTGCTCGACGAGATCGTGCGTGCGGCCGATGAACTCGCGGAGGCGCTCGCCGCGATCGGCGAGGCCTACGAGATGGTCGACGACGACAGCGCAGACCGGCTGGAGACCGAGGTCTTCGCGCCGATCCAGGCCGCGTACGGGCGAGCGAAGAAGACGCATGCGGCGTTCGCGGCCACCTTCGGGCTCCCTCCCGCCGCGTTCCTGCCGGCGTCACCCGGGCATCCGTCCCAGGGCGCGGCCGGCTTCCTGCGAGCCGGGGTCGAGGCCGTCACCCGCGCCGACACGATCCTCTCCGAGCTCCAGGACTCGATGCGCCCGGCGGAGGTCGGCGATCCGGCGCTGCGCGCCGGCCTCGCCGAGACGCGCCAGCTGTTGGCGGTGGTCCGGTCGCGGGCCGTCGCGTTCGCGCGCACGCTCGGGCGCTGAGGGCCTGCGCGGAGGCTCCCGGCCCCGCATACACCGCTCGCTATCCGGGCGCTCGAAAGTCGTATTTGCCGCGACCACCCGCCGCAGTCGATGCTGGCCCTGACCAAGGAGAGTGCCGATGTACGACCTGACGGCGCTGGAAGGCCCCATCGCCACCCGCAGCATGCACCACGCCGGGATCGTCGTGACCGATCTCGATCGCTCGGTCGAGTTCTACACCCGCGCGTTCGGCGCCGAGGTGGAGCTGCGCATCGACGACATGCGCGATCCGCGGATCGCGGAGATGCACGAGCTCGACGACGAGCTGATGTCGCTGGCGATCCTGCGGATCGGCGAGACGCGCTTCGAGCTGGTCAAGTTCACCGAGCCCGAGGGCCGTCCGAACGACCGCCGCGGCTATGACGTCGGCGTCGCCCACCTCGCGTTCGCGGTCGACGACGTCGAGGACGCCTACGCGCGTCTGTCGGCCGCCGGTGTCCACTTCGGTCGCCCGCCGGTGCACATGACCGAAGGCCCGGCGACGGGGCTGGTGCTCGCGTACGCGCGCGACCCCGACGGGATCCAGGTCGAGCTGATCGGGGAGGAGCCCGCGCCGAGTAGCTGACAGGTCCGCGGTGGTGTGCCGCGAGGCCTTGTCTGGCCTGGCTCGCGGTGATTAGGATCGGCGGCGTGCCACCTTCCAGGCCCGAAGGAGCGGCGCTCTTCTCGGCAGCGTTCACCCAGTCGAGGAACGCGATGGCGCTGGTCGACGGTCAGCGGCGTCACGTCGACGCCAACGGCGCCTACGTGTCCCTGCTCGGATACGCGCGCAGCGCGATCATCGGCAAGCCGGTCTACAACTTCATCGCCGGTGGCCCGTTGGCCACCCCGGCCGAGTGGGAGGCGATGATGGCCTCCGGTCGCTTCACCGGGGAGACCGAGCTGGTCACGGCGGATGGCAGCCACGTCGCGGTGCAATGGGCGGCGACGACCGAGATCGTGACGGGGCGCTACCTCGTCCTCTTCGTCGGCCTGAGCACGTCGCGCTGGGGTGCGCGCTTCCGCCGGGTGGAAGCGGTGCCGAGCGAGCGCGGCACGCTGACCGCGCGTGAGCACGAGGTCGTCCGACTCGTCGCCCTCGGCCGCACCGGCCCCGAGATCGCCGACGAGCTCGTGATCGCCCACGACACGGTGCGGACCCACGTCCGCAACGCGATGTCGAAGACCGGCGCTCGCTCGCGCGCGCACCTCGTCGCCAAGGTGCTCGGCGACGGCGTCGTCCTGAGCTGACTGCCGGCCGGTGAACGCGGCCGGCCGCGCCTCTTCGGCCGGCCGGCCGCGCGTTACTGGTTCTGCGCCCGCAGGCTTGGCCAGGCGACCCGCAGGAACGCGAGCGCCACCAAGTCGTGATGCTCGTCGTCGCTGCCGGCGATGTCGCGCAACGCCGCGGCACCCGCGAGCTCGAGGTCGTGCGGAGTGAGCTCGCGATCGGCGTCCGGTTGCATGCGTGAAGTCTGGCTCCGAGCGGCGCCGCCGTCGATACCGCAGTTGTGCGATTCGGCCGTCAGCGCGCGCCGCGCGGTGCCCGCTGCCGGGCGATCCGGAGGCCCGCCGGGGTTCGGTTTCGGGAACATCCGCTCGTGGACGGGAACCCCGGGGCTCCGAGCGGCGTATCCCGGGCGGTGGGCGAGGAGCCCGAGCCCGAGCAGCAGCTGATCGACCGCGCGCGCGGTGGGGACGTGCGCGCCTACGAAGACCTCGTGCGCCGTCACCAGCACACCGCCTTTCGCACGGCCTGCGTCCTGGCCGGCTCGGCCCACGATGCCGAGGAGGCGGTCCAGGACGGCTTCCTCAAGGCCTGGGATGCGCTCGGCCGCTTCCGTCGCGATGCGCCGTTCCGGCCGTGGCTGCTGGCGATCGTGGCCAACGAGGCGAAGTCCCGGAGGCGTGCGGCGAGCCGCCGCCGCGGCTGGACGGCGCGCGCCGCCGAGGAGGTCGTGGTGACCGGCGCCGGCACCGCCGCCTCGGCCGAGGTCACGGTGCTCGCCGGCGAGCGGCGGGCGCAGCTGCTCGGCGCGGTCGCGCGGCTCCCGCAACGTGACCGGGAGGCGATCGAGCTGCGCTACCTGCTCGATCTCTCCGAGGCCGAGATGGCGGCGGCGCTGGGCTGCCGTCGCGGCACGGTCAAGTCACGGCTGTCGCGCGCGCTCGAGCGGCTGCGCGCCGAGATCGGGGAGGCGCCATGAGCCTCGAGCGCGAGCTGCGCGAGCTCGGCGACGCCTGGCCGCCGACGCCTGACGTCGCGGCGACGGTCGCCGGCCGGATCGTGCCGCGCTCGCCGCGGCAGCCACGGCTGCTCGGACAGCCGTGGCTGCGGCCGGCACTCGTCGCGGTGCTCGTGCTGCTGCTCGCGGCGGCCGCCGCGGTGCCGCCGGTGCGGGCCGGCATCGAGCGCCTGCTCGGCGTCGCCGGCGGCGAGCGCATCGAGCGTGTCGACCGCGTGCCGCGTGCGGCGCGGCGTCTCGACCTCGGTAGCCCGGCGACGCTCGCCGAGGCGAGCCGGAGGACGGATGCCGAGATCGCGCTGCCCGGCCGTCTCGGCGCGCCGGACGGCGTTCGCGTCGGCGGCGATCTCGGCTCCCGCGCGGTCTCGCTGCTGTTCGGTGGCGACACCGTGCTCAGCCAGATCCCCGCGGCGTCGACGATCGGTGCCGTCAAGCAGATCGGGAGCCAGGGCCGGCTGCGCGTCGTCACGATCCGCGGGCGCACCGGCTTCTGGATCGCTCCAGGGGAGCGCGCGCTGGTACTGCCGGGCGCTATCGGCGGCGCCACGGCGACCACGAGGCGCACGGCACTGCCGGGAGCGAGCGTGCTGCTCTGGGATCGCGGCGGCGCCGCCTACCGGCTCGAGACCAGGCGCCCGTTCGCCGAAGCGGTCGCGATCGCTCGCTCGGTCCCGGCTCGCTAGCGCGGGGCGGCGCGGCACGGCGCGTCCCGGGACGGCCGATCGGGTACCCGCGCATCCGCCGGGAGGGCGTGGGCTCTGCGAGTATGGCGCGATGGCGACCGACCGGGCGACGCATGACTCCGCGCAGGGAGTCAAGTCGGTCGAGGTCGGCGCGAGGGTGCTGTTCGCGCTGGAGCAGGGCCGCGGGCCGATGCCGCTGTCAGAGGTGGCTCGCCGAAGCGACATGCATCCGGCGAAGGCGCATCGTTACCTGACGAGCCTGGTGCGGGCAGGGCTGGCGTCGCAGAGCGTCAGCTCCGGGCTCTACGACCTTGGTCCCGCCGCGCAGCATCTCGGCGTCGAGGCGCTGCGGCGGACGGATGCTGTCAGCGCGGTCTCGGCCTATGCCGCCGAGCTGCGCGATCAGACAGGCCACACCGTGCACGTCTCCGTCTGGGGCGAGCACGGGCCTACGATCGTCCGCTGGGACACCGGCACGCACCTGCTGCCGATCGTGATTCGCGTCGGCTCGGTCCTGCCGCTGCTCGACTCCGCGGTCGGTCAGGTGTTCCTCACGCACCTGCCGGCGTCGACGACCGCGGCGGTGCTCAAGAACCAGCAGCGGCAGGGGATGACGCGGCGCGTGCCGGCCAAGGACGTCACCGAGCTCAAGGACCGGGTCCGGCGCGACGGGCTCGCGCGGACGCGAAACCAGATGATCTTCGGGCTCGCGGCGCTCGCGGCCGCGGTGTTCGGTGCCGGCGGCGACATCGAGGTCGTGCTCGGCCTCTCGCTGCCGGCGCAGACCGTGGCCGGCAGTGAGGCGAAGTCGCTGGGCAGCGCGCTCCGCGATGCCGCCGACCGCTGCTCCCACCAGCTCGGCTTCAGCGGCGCGGCGTCGCCGGACCGCGGCGCGACGACGGGGTTGCGCCGTCGCGCGTAATCTGTAATTCATTCCGTAATGACTTCAGGGGAGACTTCAGTGACCGACGGCGGCACGAACGTTGGCGTGAGCGCCGACGGCAAGATGGACCAGGTGACGGTGTCGACGATCTGGCACTACCTGCAGACGACGGCACGGGAGATGCGCCACATCATCGACCGCACGGCGCAGAACTACCTGATCGGCCAGCTGCACGACGTCTCGGTCGGTATCTGGGGAGCCAACGGCGACACGATCGCCGTGCCGGTCGGCCTCCCGGGCCAGTTCCTCGGCAGCGCCTTCGCCGTGCGCGACATCAACGAGAAGTTCAAGGGCAACCTGGCGCCGGGCGACGTGATCCTCACGAACGACCCGTACAACGGCGGCCACAACAACCACCTCCCCGACTGGGGCTTCTTCCGCCCCGTGTTCTTCGAGGGTGAGCTGCTGTTCTGGACGCTCGCCCGCGCCCATCAGCAGGACACCGGCGGCTCGTTCCCGGGCGGCTACTTCCCGAACGCGTTCGACATCCACGCCGAGGGCCTCTGCATCCCGCCGACGAAGGTGATCGAGGCCGGCGTCGAGCGCACGGACGTGTTCGAGCTGATCTGGAACAACGTGCGCTGGCCGCGTGGCGTCCAGCTCGACAACTACTCGATGATCGCCTCGACGAAGAAGTGCGAGGAGCGGCTGATCTCGCTGCTGGAGAAGTACGGCCGCGACGTCGTGCTCGGCTGCGTCGAGCAGATGTTCGATCGCACCGAGGCGGCGGTTCGTGCCGAGATCAGCAAGATGCCCGACGGCACCTACAGCGGCGAGGCGTCGACCGACGACGACGGCACCGTCCTTGACGAGCAGGTCACGGCCCGCGTCGACGTGACGGTCAAGGGCGACCATCTGACGCTCGACTACTCGCGCTCGGACGCTCAGCGGAAGGGCTTCATCAACGCGATCTACGCGTCGACGTACGCCCAGGGGATCGCCGCGGCGATCATGACGTTCGATCCCGAGCTGGCCGATTTCCACAACGAGGGCACGCTGCGTGCGATCGACGTCGTCGCGCCGCCCGGGCTCGTCGTCTCCTGTGAGTACCCGTCGACGGTCGGCGCTTCGCCGGTCGCGATCGGCATCCAGATCATGGAGTCGGTGCTCGAGGCGCTGTCGAAGGCCGTGCCGGACCGCTCCGCGGCGGCATGGGGCAAGCATCGCGGCGACTACGTCTTCGCCGTCGATCCTCGGACGGGCGAGCGCTACGTGCGCACGACGTTCGACTACGACGGCTCGGCGGGCGCGGTCTGGGGCTTCGACGGCTACGTCGCCGTCAGCTGCCTGACGACGATGGGCGTCGTCAACCGCGGCACCGTCGAGGAGGAAGAGCAGCGGATCCCGTGGATGATCCGCAAGTGGGAGCTGATCCCCGACCTGACCGGCAACGGCCGCTGGCGCGGCGGCCCCGGCATCCAGTGGGAAGCCGTCAACGAGGGCAGCGACGGCCAGATGGCCACGGGCTCGAGCGACGGCGACGTCGTCCAGGGCTTCGGCGCCGTCGGTGGCCAGCCTTCGCCGGTCTGTCGCACGTTCATCGATCGCGACGGCGAGCAGATTCGCGTCAAGCCGCATCGCCTCGTTCCGATCAAGACCGGCGACGTGATGATCAAGATCTCGAGCGGCGGCGGCGGCGTCGGCCATCCGTTCGAGCGCGACGTCGAGGCGGTCCACACCGACGTCGTCAACGAGCTCGTCTCGGTCGAGTCGGCGCTCGCGGACTACGGCGTCGTGATCGATCCGGCGACGCTCGTGGTCGACGAAGCGGCGACCGAGACCGCTCGCGCGGCCGGTCGCTGACGCCCGCGCGGCGTCTCACGGGGTTGACGACGGTGGAATTCGATCAGCGGCTGGTCGGCGGCGGCGCGACCGATCTCGCCGGCCGCGTCGGCATCGTCACGGGCGCGGCGTCGGGCATCGGCCTGGCGACCGCCCGTGCGGCGGTGGCCCTCGGAGCGCGACTCGCGATCGCTGACGTCGCCGCCGAGGGCCTCGAGCGCACGGCGCGCGAGCTGGCTGACGCCGGCGCCGATGTCGTCGCCGTCGCCGGCGATCTCACGGACGAACGGCATCATGAGGAGCTCGCGGCAGCTGCCGCCGGCCTGGGGCCGCTCGACTTCGCCGTCAACGTCGCCGGCATGGGCGTACGAGGCACGGTCGCGGAGCTCGACCTGGACGGCTGGCAGCGGACGCTCGACGTCAATCTGACGGGCTGCTTCCTGAGCATGAAGCACGAGCTGCGCGCCTTCGCGAGCAGCGGGCGTCCCGGCTCGATCGTCAACGTCTCGTCGAGCTCGGGCGTGAACATCACGGCTCCGGGCGGCTCGGCCTACGCGGCGAGCAAGGCCGGCGCGGCGATGCTGACGAAATGCGCCGCGCTCGAGGTGGCCGCGTCCGGCGTCCGCGTCAACACCGTCGCCCCCGGCGGCACCGAGACGCCGATGACCGCGGGACAGGACCCGGAGTTGCGGGCGGGGCTCATCGCGCGTCATCCGCTCGGCCGTTTCGCGCAGCCTGACGAGATCGTCGAAGCGATCATCTGGCTCGTGTCCGACGCGGCGTCGTTCGTCACCGGCACCGTGATGACGGTCGACGGCGGTTACGCCGCCATCGCTCGCTGAACGGCGCCCGGGCGCCGGCGGCCGCGGCTCGCGCCGACCTGGCAAGCTCCCAGGCCGGAGAACGAGACGGGAGAGCCTCATGAGCGGTCGATTGGTCGAAGTCACGACGCCGGACGGCGTCGCCGATGCCTACCTGGCACGTCCGGACGGCGACGGCCGCCACCCCGGCGTGCTGCTGATCCATGACGCCTTCGGGTTGCGCCCGCAGATCGAGCGGATGGCCCAGCGCATCGCGGCGGAGGGCTTCGCCGTCCTCGTTCCGAACCTCTACTACCGCGCCGGGCGCGCTCCGGTGGTGTCGATGGACGGCGTCGACGACCCCGAGCGGCGCGGAGCGCTGATGGAACGGATCAGGCCGGTGATGCAGAGCCTGACCCCCGACCGGATCGCCGCCGATGCCGACGCATATCTCGATCGGCTCGCGCAGGAGGGTGATGGGCCGTTCGCGATCACCGGCTACTGCATGGGCGGGAGGCTCGGCTGGCTGATCGCCGCGGCGCATCCGGATCGCGTCGCCGCACTCGGCGCGTTTCACACCGGCCGGATGGTCACCGAAGACGCCGACAGCCCGCATCTGCTCGCCGGCCGGATCGCCGCCGAGGTCTACTTCGGCCACGCCGACAACGACCAGGGCATGACGCCGGACAACGTCGCCGCGATCGACCATGCGCTCGAGGCGGCAGGCGTCCGCCATCGCTCGGAGATCTACGAGGGTGCCGGGCACGGCTACACGATGGCCGACACGCCCGTCTACGACGAGGCCGCGTCCGAGCGCCACTTCAGCGAGCTGTTCGCGCTGCTCGAGCGGACCGTCGCCGCGTAGGCGGATTCCGCTCCGGCGTTCGCCGCCCTGGCGCTGTATCGTTGTCGGCGGAGTCGATCGTGCCCACCGTGGGCCAGGGAATCCGGTACGAAATCCGGAGCTGACGCGCAGCGGTAGGGATCCGCGAGCCGACGACATGCCACTGGACCCGCGGGTCTGGGAAGGCTGTCGGCCCGAACGTATCCAAGCCCGAAGACCTGTCGATTCCGCACCGGCGAACGCCGGCGCAACCGATAACAGTGGCCTCGCGACAAGGGCCGCACGGCAGACAGGAGCAGGACGACATGGCACGTACCGCCATTCTCGGATTCCCCCGCGTGGGAGCCGACCGCGAGCTGAAGTTCGCCTTGGAGGCCCACTGGGCCGGCACTCTCGGACACGACGCGCTGGAGGCCACGGCACGCGACCTGCGCGCAGACGCCTGGCAGCGCGCCCACACAGCCGGAATCGACGTGATCCCGTCTGGGGACTTCAGCCTCTACGACCACGTTCTCGATACCGCCTGGGCGCTGGGGGCGATTCCATCGCGCTTCGGAGCGATCGATCGCACGAGCCTCGACGACTACTTCGTGCTCGCCCGCGGCGACGCGACGCGGCGGCCACTCGAGATGACGAAGTGGTTCGACACCAACTACCACTACCTCGTGCCGGAGCTCGTCGCGGATCAGCGGTTCGCGCTGCGCGCCGAGCACTGGACGAAGCCGCTCGCCGAAGCGGCGTCGCTCGGGATCGAGACACGGCCGGTCGTGCTCGGGCCGCTGAGCTTCCTGCTGCTGAGCAAGGGCGTCGATCGCCCGCTCGAACTGCTGCCGCGGCTGACCGAGGTCTACGCCGAGCTCCTGCGGACGCTGGGCGCGGCGGGCGCGCGCGAGGTCCAGCTCGACGAGCCGTGCCTGGCGCTCGATCGCGGCGCAGCCGAGCTCGACGCCTTCGCGACGGCGTTCGCGACGCTGCGCGAAGCCGGTCCGTCGTTGTCGCTGGCGACGTACTTCGCCGGGCTCGACATCGGTACGACGCTGGAGCGGGTCGTCGCGCTCGAACCGTACGAGCTGCATCTCGACCTCGTGCGGGCGCCGGCGCAGCTGGCGCCGGCGCTGAAGGCGCTGCGCGGCTCCGCGACCCGGCTCTCGCTCGGGCTGGTCGACGGGCGCAACGTCTGGGCGGCGGACCTCGACCGGGCGCTCGACCGCATCGACGCAGCCGTCGCGGAGCTCGGCGGCGACCGCGTCACGATCGCACCGTCGTGCTCGATGCTGCATCTCCCGTACTCGGCCCAGCGCGAGACCGCCATCGATGAGGAGGTTCGCGGCTGGCTGGCGTTCGCCGCCGAGCGGCTGACGGAGCTGGCAACGCTCGGCGAGGCCGTCGACGCGACACCCGAGCAGCGCGACGCGCTGCTGGCGGCCGGGCGCGAGCGCCAGATCGCGCGGCGGCAGGCGGCGCGTACCAACGACGCCGCCGTCCGTGCCCGCGTCGGCGCGCTCGGCGACGACGACTACGCCCGTGACACGCCGGCGGCGGAGCGCCGAGCGGCGCAGCACGAGCGCGTGCCGCTGCCGCTGCTGCCGACGACGACGATCGGCTCGTTTCCGCAGACGGCCGCCATCCGCGACGCGCGACGGCGGTTGCGCGAGGGGGAGCTGGCGACCGGCGACTACGAGCGGTTCATCCGTGACGAGATCGCCGGCGTGGTCTCCTTCCAGGAACGGCTCGGCTTCGACCTGCTCGTGCACGGCGAGCCCGAGCGCAACGACATGGTCGAATACTTCGGCCAGCAGCTTGCCGGCTTCGCGTTCTCGGAGCACGGCTGGGTGCAGTCCTACGGCAGCCGCTGCGTGAAGCCGCCGATCCTGTTCGGCGACGTGTCGCGGCCGTCGGCGATGACCGTCGGCTGGTGGCGCTATGCGCAGTCGCTGACGGAGCTGCCGGTCAAGGGCATGTTGACGGGCCCGGTGACGATCCTGCAGTGGTCGTTCGTGCGCGACGACCAGCCGTTGCGAGAGAGCTGCACGCAGATCGCGCTGGCGATCCAGGACGAGGTCCGCGATCTCGAGGCCGCTGGCTGTTTCGCGATCCAGGTCGACGAGGCCGCATTGCGCGAGGGGCTGCCGTTGCAGCGCCACGAGCAGGACGACTACAACCGCTGGGCCGTCGACTGCTTCCGGCTCACCGTCGCGCCGGCTCGCGCAGACACGCAGATGCACACGCACATGTGCTACTCGGAGTTCAACGAGATCATGGAGCACATCGTCAGGCTCGACGCCGACGTGATCTCGATCGAGGCGTCGCGATCCGACATGGACGTGCTCGAGGCGTTCACGTCGTCGCGGCCGTACCCGAACGACATCGGGCCGGGCGTCTACGACATCCACTCGCGGCGTGTGCCGTCGGTCGAGGAGATCGAGCGGCTGCTCGAGCTCGCCGAGTCGCGGATCGGTCGCGAGCGGCTGTGGGTCAACCCCGACTGCGGCCTGAAGACCCGCGGCTGGGAGGACGTGCGGCCGGCGCTCGAGAACCTGATCGCCGCCACAAAGCTGCGGCGCGCAGTCGCCGCGAGCGTCCGATGAGCGCGCTCGATCGACTGCCGCCGTGGGCCACGACCGGGGTCGGAAGCCTGCCGCACGAGGATGTGCGTGCGGCGGCAGAGCACGCCGTGCAGCGCTACGACGTCGCGTTCTGCCCTCAGTTGCCGAGGCTCGAAGGCGACATGCTCGTCGAGTGGCTCGGCGCCGATCCGCGCCGCTGTGGCTGGAATCCCGAGCGCGATCGCGAGCGGCCCCGTGCCTGGGAGGCGTTGCTCAGCGAGTTGGACAGCGGCGCGGAGTCGCGTGTGGTCAAGCTCCAGGTGACCGGACCGGTCACGTTGGCGCGGGCGCTGTCGCAGGAGGTCGGCGATCACGGCGACGCCGGGCTTCGCGCCGAGATCGCCACCTGGACCGCCGCCAACGTCGCGGCCCAGGTGCGCGCCTTGGCCGCCCGGGGCCACCACGCTCTGGTGATGGTCGACGAGCCCGCGCTCGCCGCTGTCGCCGGCGGTCGCGAGCTCGATCGCAGCTGGGATCCGTATCGCTCGATCGGCGCTCCGTGGGGGTTGCACCTCTGTTGCGCGGTTCCCTGGGACCTGATCGATTCGGCCGCGCCTGACGTGCTGTCGTTCGACCTCGTCGCGACCGCCGTCGATCGCCGTGCCGTTGCCACGATCCGGTCGCTGCTGGCGCGTGGCGGCAGAGTCGCCTGGGGCGTGACGCCGGTGCAGCAACGGGACGAGCGGGTGAGCCGCGTCGGCACCGCGTCCGGCAGGCTCGCCGCCGCGGTGCTCCGTTGCGGCGCCGACGGCTCGCAGTCGCTGCTGACGGCGTCGTGTGGGACGGGCCGCCAGGCGATCGGTCGCGAGCACGAGATCGCCGCCAGCCTGGGGCTGATCGCGTCGGCCGCTCGCGCTCACTGGCCGGCGGCGATCCGGGCGACGGCGCCGTTCGCCTAGGCTCGCGAGCATGCCACCGCGGCCGCAACTCGTCGTCGCCGCGATCCGCTGGTCCGCCGCGTCGCTGGCCTGGGCCGTGCTTGCGGGCGGCGCCTCTGTCGGCGTCGGCATCGCCGCGTCATCGGTGGCGCTGATCGGCTTCGGCGCGAGCTCGGTGCTCGACGGCTCGGCGTCGGCGGTCCTGATCTGGCGCTTTCGCCACGAGGCGGCCGGCGGTGACGCCGACGCGGTCGAACGCAGTGCCGCACTGGCGATCGGTGTCGTCCTCGGGCTGCTCGCGATCTACCTGACGGCGAGCGCAATCGCTGCCCTTGCCACGCACGGCGCCCCCGAGCGGACGGTCACCGGCATCGTGATCACGGCCGCGTCGGTGCTGGTGCTGCCGGTGCTGGCGTCGGCGAAGCTGCGGCTTGCCGCGCAGCTCGCGAGCCCGGGGCTGCGCAGCGACGGCGTGCTCAGCATGGCCGGGTCTGCGCTCGCCGGAGCGACGCTCGTCAGCATCGTCGTCGACGACGCGTTCGGGTGGTGGTGGGCCGACGCCGTGGCGGCGCTGCTGATCGCTGCTCTGCTGCTCGCCGAGGCACAGCGCGCGGTTCGCGTGAGCCTGTCCGCGGGTAGCTTCGAGGCTTGACCGAAGGCTCTACTCCGGCTCGTCCGCGCCGGCGGTCCGGCGCTCGGCCTCCGCGCGCTCGGCCTGGAGCCGCTCGGCCGCGGCTCGGACCTGCTCGACGGCCTGCTGGCGGTCGATGCCGTGGGCCCGCAGCAGGTCGACGGTGATCGAGCGCATCAGCCCGACGATCACGCTGACCTGGAGGCTCGGCGCCTCGTCGAGCACCAGCGTCGCTCCGCCCGCGGCGCGCAGCGCGGCCTCGATGCCGCCACCGTCGTCCTCGCCCTCGAGGTCGTTCTGCAACTCGCGGATGCCGATCGCGAGATCGCGGATCGCGCGTGGCAGCGCCGGCGGGATCTCGACGCCGTGCTCGACGGCGGTGATCGACGAGCGCGCCAGGACGCGGATGTTGCGGACCGCGTAGTCGACGTGCGCGGCGGCGTCGACGTAGTGCTCGACGTCCTCGCGCGAGCTCCAGTAGCCCGGCGCGAGATGGACGGTCTCGTGGGCCGCCTCGAGCTCCTGGCGGAAGCGGCCGGCAAGGTCGCTGGCGGCGCGGGCGCGGGCCAGCGCCCGCTCGACGACCGCGGTGTCGTGTTGCTCGAGCCCGAGGGCGACCGCGTCGAGGACGCGCGCGAGGTCGTCGAACAGCGGGTCGGTGACGCGCTGCACCAGCCGCACCGGGTTGCGCGGCACGGCGACGAGGATCAGCAGCCCGACGGCGCCGCCGACCAGCGCGTCGACGAAGCGCGTCGGGATCGCGTTCGTCGACGGCAGCGCGGCGACGAGCACCGCCGACGTGACGGCCTGGGTCGTCACCAGTGGGCCTCCGCTGAGCAACAGCGACGCGCTCATCGCGAGCAAGACGATCAACGCGATCTGGATCGCCCCAGGCCCGATCAGTGCGATCAGCAGGTCGCCGACGGCGATGCCGACGGCGACCCCGATGACCATCTGGATGGCGCGGCGCGTGCGCCGCCCGGGCGCGAGCCCGAGCACGATCGTCGCCGCGATCGGCGCGAAGAACGGCCGCGGATGGCCGAAGAGGTTGTGCGCGATCGCCCAGGCGATCCCGGCGGCCGCGGCGGTCTGGCCGAGCGGCACGGCGGCGGCTCTGAGGCTGTGCAGCCGCTGCCGCATGGTCACCCGAAGCTCCTCGGCCGAGACATTCGTCGTCATCTGTGCTGAGAGCGGCACGCCTGCTTAATTGCCCGTTCCGCGCGCGATGCCTGCGCCCGCACGGCGACGTGCCGCGCGGACTCCCGGCCCGCACCGGCTCCAGCGCATACTCTTGGCCGCGTGGAGCGCCCCGTCATCGTCCACAGGAGCCGGCCGTGGATCGCGGACCAGCGGACGCGCTGACGCGCAGCGGCGCGACCACGCCGCGACGGAGACCGGTGCCGACGACGGCCACCGCCGAAGGCGACGATGGGCTGCGCGAGCTCGTCAGCCTGGCGTCACGCGTGCTCGGCGCGAACGGGCACGACGACTTCATCTGGGGCCACGTATCGGTGCGCGACCCGGGCGATCGCGGCGCCTGGATGAAGCCGTGGGGCCTCAGCCTCGCCGAGACGCGCCCCTCCGACGTGTTGCTCGTCGGCCGCGACGGCAGCGTGCTCGACGGCGACGGCCCGCGGCACACGGAGTACCCGATCCACACCGAGATCCTCGCCGCGCGAGCCGACGCCGGAGCCGTGGTGCACTCGCACCCGCCGCATGCGGTGGCGCTCGGCGCCGCCGGCGTTCCGCTCGAGCTCGTGTCGCACGCCGCCGCCGCGCTGGTGCCGCCCGAGCTGCCGCGGTTCGACCTCGTCACCGATCCGATCACGACCGCCGACGTCGCCGTCGAGCTCGCCGCGACGCTCGGCGAGGCGCCGGCGGCGCTGCTGGTCAACCACGGCATCGTCACCGTTGGCCCCGACGTCGAGACGGCGGTCGTGCGGGCGATCGTGCTCGAGCGGGCGTGCCGGCAGCAGCTGCTCGTGCAGGGCATCGGCGGGTCGCTGATCGCGTCGTCGCCCGACGACGCGCTGCGCAAGCGCGACGGCGTCTGGAGCGCGCGCCAGATCGCCGCGGTCTGGGCGTTGCTTGTGCGTGAGCTGGGAACCGCAGGTGAGAGAGGAGCGAGCAGATGACCACGCTTGACTCGCAGGTCGACGAGCTGCGCCGCGACATGCGGCGCGAGCACCTGATCCCGCTGTGGGAGCTCGAGGCGGAGATCATGGGCATCACGCCGAAGCCGAAGGCGGTGCCGTGGTTGTGGCGCTGGGATCAGGTCTACGGCATCGCCGAGCGCGCCGGGGCGCTGGTTCCCGTCGAGCGCGGCGGCGACCGCCGCGCGATCGCGCTCGCCAACCCCGGCCTCGGCGGGCTGCCGTACGCGACCTCGACGCTGTGGGCGGCGGTGCAGTGGCTCAACGGCCGCGAGGTCGCGCCGGCGCACAGGCACACGTCGCAGGCGATCCGCTTCATCATCGACGGCGCCGGCTCCTACAGCACCGTCGAGGGCGACAGGGTCTTCCTCGAGCGCGGCGACCTGGTGCTGACGCCGCCGTGGACGTGGCACGACCACGGCAGCGAGTCCGATGAGCGCGCCGTCTGGATGGACGCCCTCGACATCCCGTTGAACAACTACCTCGACGCGAGCTTCTTCGAGCCGTATCCCGAGCGGCAGCAGGAGGTCACCGAGAAGCTCAACGGCAGTGTGCTCAAGTACGGCGTCGGTCACATGCGCCCGGCGTGGGAGGAACCGGCGACGGGCTATCCGCCGATGTCGGCGTACAAGTGGGCCGACACCGAGCGGGCGCTGCGCGACGTCGCGAGCGTCGACTCGGACCCGTTCGACGACGTCGCGCTCGAGTACACGAACCCGCACACCGGCGGGCCGGTGATGCGCTCGTTCACGTGCTGGATGCAGATGCTGCGGCCCGGTGTCCACACGCTCGCGCACCGGCACACGAGCAGCACGGTCTATCTCGCCTTCGAGGGCCACGGCGCGACGATCATCGACGGGGTTCGCTTCGAGTGGGGCCCGGGCGACATGTTCGTGCTCCCGAGCTGGGCGACGCACGAGCACCTCAACCGCGATCCCGGCGCGCGGGCGCTGTTGTTCTCGGTCAGCGACGCGCCGCTGCTGCGGGCGCTCGACAAGTACCGCGCCGAGGCGCTCGACGGCGGGCGACAGGCCGTCAGCGGCGACTTCGTCGCGGCCTGAACGAGCGCGCCGATGGGCAGAACGAGCCCGACGTGACACCGCGACGGCTCGCCGACTACGACCGCAAGCGCCGCTTCGACGAAACGCCGGAGCCGACCGGCGACGGCGCGAGCGCTGACGGCGACGGCGCCCGCTTCGTCGTCCACGAGCACCACGCGCGGCGGCTCCACTGGGACCTGCGGCTCGAGCACGAGGGCGCGCTCGCCTCGTGGGCGATCCCGAACGGCATTCCCGACGACCCGCGGCATAACCGCAAAGCCGTCCACGTCGAGGACCATCCACTCGACTACATCGACTTCGAGGGCTCGATCCCCGAGGGCAACTACGGCGCGGGCACCGTCAAGGTCTGGGATCGCGGCACCTACACGCTGGAGAAGTGGCAGCCGAAGAAGGTGATCGTCGTCTTTCACGGCGAGCGCCTGCGCGGCCGCTACGCGCTGTTCCAGGCCGGAAGCGACGAGAAGGATTGGCTGATCCACCGCATGGACCCGCCGCTGGACCCGACGGCGGACGAGATGCCGGAGCTCGTCGCGCCGATGCTGGCGCAGCTGTCGGAGATGCCGGCGGACGAGTCGCAGTGGGCGTTCGAGGTCAAGTGGGACGGGGTTCGCGCGCTCGCGCGGTCCGAGCCCGGGCGGCTGCGGTTGCTGACGCGCAACGGCAACGACGTCACCGCCGCATATCCGGAGCTGCGCGTGCTCAATCGGGCGCTGAGCTCGCACAGCGCGATCGTCGACGGCGAGATCGTCGCCTTCGACGAGCACGGCAAGCCGAGCTTCCAGGCGCTGCAGTCGCGGATCCACCTGCGTGGCGGGACGGCGGTTCGGCGTGCGGTCGAGGCGACCCCGGCCACCTACGTCGCCTTCGATCTGCTCTGGCTCGACGGCCACCCGCTGCTCGAGCTGCCCTACGAGCAGCGTCGCGAGCTGCTTGCCGCGCTCGAGCTCGGCGGCGATCGCGTGCTGGTGCCCGAGTACCACGTCGGCGACGGCGTCGCGCTGCTGCAGGCGACGCGCGAACAGGGACTCGAGGGGATCGTCGCCAAGCGCCTCGGCTCGCGCTACGCACCGGGCAAGAGGAGCGCCGCGTGGCTGAAGATCAAGAACGCGCAGCGCCAGGAGCTGGTGATCGGCGGCTGGAGCGACGGCAAGGGCGGTCGGTCGGGGCGGATCGGCGCGCTCGACCTGGGTGTCCACGACGAGGACGGCGAGCTTCGCTACGCCGGACGGGTCGGGACCGGCTTCGACGCCGCCGAGCTCGACCGGCTGGCGAAGCTGCTGGAGCCGCTGACGCGCGACGAGACCCCGTTCAGCGGTCGCCAGCCGCCGCGCGGCGCGCACTTCGCCGAGCCCGAGCTCGTCTGCGAGGTCGAGTTCGGCGAGTGGACGAAGCAGGGGCTGCTGCGCCATCCGGTGTACCGCGGGCTGCGCGACGACAAGCCGGCGGCAGCGGTCGTGCGTGAGCGCGTGGCGCCACCCGCGAAAGCCGAGAAGCCCGCGGCCCCGAAGCCGAAGCCCAAGCCGGTGGCGAAGCGCCGCGCCAAGCCCGCCCCGGGCGCGGCGATCGACGAGCTGATCGCCGCCGGGCGGCCGGCCCGCGGCGGCGTCGAGGTCGACATCGACGGCCGCACGCTGAAGCTGACCAACCTCGACAAGGTCCTCTACCCGGCGACCGGCTTCACGAAGGGCGATCTGATCGCCTACTACGCCGCCGTCGCGCCGGTGCTGCTGCCGCACCTGCACGACCGGCCGCTGACGCTCAAGCGCTACCCGGACGGCGTCGACGGCAAGTTCTTCTACGAGAAGCAAGCTCCGCGTCATCGTCCCGAGTGGGTGCAGACGAAGCCGATCTGGAGCCGGCACAGCAACAGGTCGATCGACTACTGCCTCTGCCAGGACCTGCCGACGCTCGTCTGGCTCGCGAACCTCGCCGCGATCGAGCTGCATCCGTCGCTGTCGAAGGCCGACGAGATCGAGCGGCCGACGACGCTCGCCTTCGATCTCGACCCGGGGCCGCCGGCGACGGTCGTCGAATGCTGCGCCGTCGCGATCGAGCTGCGCGACTTGTTCGATCAGCTCGGGCTGCGCGCGTTCGCCAAGACGTCCGGCTCCAAGGGTCTCCAGGTCTACGTCCCGCTCAACGCCGCCGCGGTCCGCTACGACGACACGAAGCCGCTGGCACGCGTCGTCGCGGAACTGTTCGAGCAGCGCCACCCGCAGCTCGTCGTCGCCGGCATGGCGAAGGCCGATCGCACGGGCAAGGTGTTGATCGACTGGAGTCAGAACGACGAGCACAAGACGACGATCTGCGTCTATTCCACGCGAGCGCGCGAGCGGGCGACGGTCTCGGCCCCGGTCACGTGGGAGGAGGTCGTGGCCTGCCGCGACGCGGCCGATCCGGCCCTGTTGACGTTCGATACCGCCGACGTGCTGACGCGCGTCTCCGAGCGCGGCGACGCGTTCTCTGACGTGCTCACGGTGTGCCAGCAACTGCCGGATCTGACCTAGCGGCGCATGTCGCTCGCGCTGCGCGGCGCAGTACGATTGAGCGTATGAGCGACGACATGGACACCGCTTCCCTGGAAGATGCCGACGGCGCCACCCCGATGGACATCGCGATCTTCCGCGAGGTCCTGTCGACGTTTCCCGCCGGTGTCGTCGTCGTCACCGCGGTCGGCCCCGGCGACGTGCCCGCGGGGCTGACGATCAGCGCCTTCTGCTCGGTCTCGGCCGACCCGACGCTGATCCTCGTCTGCGTCGACAACGGCTCAAACACGCTGCCGGCGATCCGCGCGTCGGGCAACTTCACGGTCAACATCCTCGCCGCGGGGCGCGAGGAGCTCGCGCTGCGCTTCGCCTCCAAGCGCGAGGACAAGTTCGACGGCGTCAGCTGGGAGGCGCCGCAGCTGGCCCAGGGCGGCCCGATCCTGCGCGACGACGCGGCTTCCTACCTGGTCTGCAGGATCGATCAGGAGATCGAGGCGGGCGACCACCAGATCTTCATCGGCGAGGCGGTCGAGGCGGGCGTCCAGCACGCACACCCGCCGCTGCTTTACCACAACCGCGGCTTCGCCTCGCTTAAGTGACGTCGTCCGGACGTCGTCGCTTGCGACGACGGTAGGACGAAACTCGTCGCCTCAGGCGGCGAGACGAGCGTCACGCACGCCGCTGCGCGCCCGCGCGATCAGCGCCTTTGTCGCCGCCACCGAGGTGTCGAGCTCGTCGGCGATCGCGCTGTACGGGCGTCCCTCGAAGGTCCGCAGCACGAGCGCGCGACGCTGGCGCTCGGGCAGCTCGGCGAACGAGCCGAGGATCGCGCGCAGCTCGATCCGGGCGAGCACGTCGCTGAAGGTCTCGTCGCCCACCGGCATCGCGTCGTGCAGCTGGCTGTGGGCGGGCGCGCGCAGAGCGTCGACGATGCCGTTGCGAACGATCGCGTAGAGCCACGAGCGCAGCAGCATCGGGCGGTCGTCGCGGCGCAGCGCGGTGTAGGCCCGTGCCAGCGACTCCTGGACGATGTCCTCGGGGTCGTGGGCGGTGTCGCGCAGACGTTGGGCGGCGTAGCGCCGTAGCGGCTCGCCGTAGCGCCGAACGACCTCGCTGAACGCATCCTCGTGCCCGGCGCGGAAGTCGGCGACGAGCCTGGTGTCGGTCGATCGCTCCATCGTCACCCACACAATGCGTCGAGCGGGTGCTTTTGTGACCAATCAGCTGAATCTGCATCAGGACGACCACGCAACACGCGCGCTTCGCGCGTCCGCGCCGCGGTGGCCCGCGGCACCCCACGGATTACAGTGAAGGCCATGGCCGGTGGCTCATCCGCGCTTCCCTGGGCTCCGATCGAGGCGCTCGGCGTGCTGATGGAGCTGCTGTCCGAGGTCGAGAACGCGACGCCGTCGTCGTCGGAGTTCTACGACCGCGTCTGCGAGGCCACCTGCCAACTGGCACACCTGCGCCGCGCTGTGATCTTCCTCTACGACGACGCACGCCGCGAGGTCCGCGCCGTCGGCTCCAGCGATGTGCCGCTCGAGCTCTTCACGCGGGCGCGTGTGAAGAACGCGACGAACGTCCCGATCGCCCGTGCGGCGCTCGTCGGAGACTGCGTCGTCGAGGTTCACGATCACTTCGAGGACCACATCCCCGCCGAGCTCGTCGCGGAGTTGCAGCCTCGCAACCTCGTCTGCTCGCCGATGAGCGCCGGCGGTCTCTGGTTCGGCGCGCTGATCGGCGAGCGCGAGGCCGACCGGCTGCTGACCGACGCCGAGCGGCACACGCTGTGGACGCTCGGCAAGGTCGCCGGCCTGGCCGCGAGCGCGCGCATCGCGACGCGCCAGCAGGAGCGTTCGCGGCGGCTGACAGAGCGGATCGACCTCGCGCGCGAGCTGCACGACTCCGTGATCCAGCGCCTGTTCGCGGTCGGGATGGTGCTCGGCGCCGAAGGCCCGCTGACCGACGAGGATCGTGCCCGCGCCAACGACGAGGTCCACGTCGCGGCCTCCGAGCTGCGGGCCGCGATGCAGCGGCCGCTCGCGCGGCTGTCGTCGA
>Ga0075430_100001327_pt1 | contig 19975 bp, 17 predicted proteins | sample RhiMetdeltSRZDD4_FD_75294 | JGI IMG/M metagenome (GOLD analysis project Ga0075430, IMG submission 75294) | Populus rhizosphere microbial communities from Tennessee, USA - Rhizosphere MetaG P. deltoides SRZDD4 | ecosystem: Host-associated > Plants > Roots > Rhizosphere > Soil | place: USA... | reverse complement strand
CCGGCGGGAGGGACATCCGATGATCACGCAGCGGCATGCCACGGTGGCCGGCGTGGGCTCGGTCCTGCCCGAGCGCGTGGTCCCGAACGAGTGGTTCGAGTCGTTCATCGACACGAGCGACGAGTGGATCCGCGACCGGACGGGCATCGCCGAGCGCCGCTTCGCTGTCGAGGGCGAAGCGACGTCCGACCTCGCCACCGAGGCGGCCCGGCGGGCGCTCGAGGAGGCAGCGGTCGCGCCGGAACAGGTGGACATGCTGATCTGCGCGACGCTGACCGGCGACACGCCGATCCCCTCGACCGCCGTGTGGGTCCAGCGCAAGCTCGGGATCGGCGCGCCGGCGTTCGATGTGAACGCGGCGTGCGCCGGCTTCTCCTACGCGGTGTCGACCGCGACCGCGTTCATCGAATCGGGCCAGGCGGAGACCGTCGTCGTGATGGGCGCCGAGATCCTCTCGCGGGTGATGAACTTCCACGACCGGACGACGTGCGTGCTGTTCGGCGACGGGGCCGGCGCAGCGGTCCTGCGACGCTCGGAGGAGCCCGGCGTGATCGGCTCGGTGCTGGGCGCGGACGGCCGCTCGGCCGAGATCCTCATCATCCCCGGTGGCGGCTCGGCGCTGCCGGCGAGCCGCGAGACGCTCGAGGCCGGCGACCTCACGATCCACATGCCGAACGGCCGCGACGTCTTCAAGCGGGCCGTGGTCGAGATGGCCAGCGCCTGCCGTGAGCTGCTCGAGAAATCCGGCTACACGGCGGAAGACGTCGACCTGCTGATCCCCCACCAGGCGAACTCGCGGATCATGATCGCGGTGGCCGAGCGCCTCGGCATCGACCGGGAGCGGGCGGTGATCGACGTCGAGTCGGTCGGCAACACCTCGGCCGCGTCGATCCCGATCGCGCTCGACCGAGCGTGGCACGCCGGGCGGATCCGCGAGGGCGATCTCGTCCTGCTCGCCTCGTTCGGCGCCGGCCTCGCGTGGGGCGCGAACCTCGTCCGGTGGACGGGACCCACGCCGTGACGGACGCCGTGGCCAAGGTCGCCGTGATCACCGGGGGGTCCCGCGGGATCGGGCGCGCCTGCGCGGAGGCGCTCGCCGGCGACGGCTGGGCGGTCGCGCTCGGCTACCGAACGAACGAGGCCGCGGCCAAGGAGGCGCGAGAGTCGCTCGAGGCGACGGGGGCCCGCGCGCTCGCGGTCGAGCTCGACGTCACGGACGAGGGATCGGTGACCGAGGCGTTCCGCCGCGTGGCCGACGAGCTCGGCGCCGTCACCGGCCTGGTGAACAACGCGGGGATGTCGCGGGACGGGCTGCTCGTGAAGTACCCGATGGACGTGTACGAGGCCACGATGGCCACCAACCTGCGCGGGGCGTTCCTGTGCAGCCAGGCGGCGCTCCGCGGGATGCTCCGCGCGCGGTGGGGGCGGATCGTGAACATGTCGTCCGCGGTGGCGTTGCACGGCAACGCCGGCCAGACCGTGTACGCGGCCACGAAGACGGGACTCATCGGGCTCACGAGGAGCCTCGCGCGCGAGGTCGGGGGCAAGGGCATCACGGTCAACGCCCTGTGCCCGGGGTACCTCGAGACCGAGATGACGGCCAACATCCCGGACAAGGCCCGCGAGTACTTCATGGAGCAGACGCCGATCGGCCGTGCCGCCACGCTCGAGGAGCTCGCGAACGTCGTTCGGTTCGTGATGTCCGAGGATGCGTCGTACGTGAACGGGGTCGCGCTGCCGGTCGACGGCGGCCTCACCGCCTAGTCGTCGGCACCCCGCAGCCCATAGCATGGGCCGGGTCTGACGAGGGAAACGACAGGGAGGATCGATGGACAAGGGAGAGATCGAGGGCCGGGTGCGGAAGGTCCTCGCCGAGCAGCTCGCGGTGGACGAGGCACAGGTCGTCCCCGACGCTCGGTTCGCCGAGGACCTGAACGCGGACTCGCTCGACCTCGTGGAGGCGGTGCTCGCGCTGGAGGAGGAGTGGAACATCGAGATCCCCGAGGAGGAGATGGAGGGCGTGAAGACGGTCGGCCAGGCAGTGGCCCTCGTCCACCAGAAACTCGGGGTCTCGTGACCGCGCATGGCTGAGAGGGTCGTCGTCACCGGGATCGGACCGGTCACGCCGGTCGGCTCCGGCGTCCAGGAGTTCTGGGAGGGCCTGACGTCGGGGCGCAACGGCGTCCACACGATCAGCCGCTTCGACACCGCCGACCTGCCAGTGTCCGTCGCCGGCGACATCCCCGGCTTCGACCCGAGCCCGTGGCTGGACCCGAAGGAGATCCGCCGGACCGACCGCTTCGTGCACTACGCGATGGCCTCTGCGGCGCTCGCGTGGACCGACGCCGGCGAGCCGGAGCTGCCCGCCGAGCGGGGCGGAGTCGTGTTCGCGACCGGGATCGGCGGCATCGAGACGCTGCTCAAGCAGCACACCGTGCTCCAGGAGAAGGGCGCGGGACGGGTCTCGCCGTTCATGGTGCCGGCGCTCATGGCCAACGCGGCGAGCGGCCACATCGCGATGCGGTACGGTTTCACGGGACCGAACCTCTGCACGGTGTCGGCGTGCTCGTCGTCGAACCACGCGATCGGCGAGGCGCTCCGCTACATCCGCGACGGCTACATGGACCTCTGCATCGCGGGCGGCTCGGAGGCAGCAACCCTGCCGCTCACCGTCGCGGCGTTCGCGCAGATGACCGCGCTCACGAAGAACCCCAACCCGGCGACGGCCTCGCGCCCGTTCGACGCCGGCCGCGACGGGTTCGTGCTCTCCGAGGGCGCCTGCACGCTGATCCTGGAGTCCGAACGCCACGCGAAGGCGCGCGGCGCGCGCGTGTACTGCGAGGTGGCGGGCTACGGCGCCTCCGACGACGCGTTCCACATCACCGCCCCCGACCCCAAAGGCTCGGGCGCCACGCTCGCGATGACCTGGGCGCTGCGCGACGCCGGCGAGGAGCCGGAGGCCGTGACATACGTGAACGCCCACGGGACGTCGACGCCGCTGAACGACGCTGCCGAGACGGCCGCGATCAAGGCGGCACTCGGCGACGAGGTCGCGCACCGGGTCGCCGTCTCCTCGACCAAGTCGATGACCGGCCACATGCTGGGCGCGGCCGGCGCCGTCGAGGGCGCCGCGTGCGCGCTCGCGATCGCCAACGGCACCGTGCCGCCGACGATCCACTACGAGACGCCGGATCCCGACTGCGACCTGGACTACGTGCCGAACGAGGCCCGCGAGCTGGACGTCACGTTCGCGATGTCGAACTCGTTCGGGTTCGGCGGCCACAACGCCGTGGTGGCGTTCCGTAAGGTCGCGTAACTCGTTCCGCCCAGACCCCGCCCGGTAGGTTCAACACCATGAAGGGTCGCACGCGCATGTGGCGGTACCGCCATGCAGTCACCCGGTACGTGGATCCCGTCCTTCGCCCGATCGCCGGCCGACTGCCCTCGTTCGGCATCGTGACCCACCGGGGCCGAAAGACCGGACGCACGTACGAGACGCCGGTCAACGTGTTCCGGCGCGGAGACGACTACGTGTTCTTCCTGACCTACGGCTCCGACGTGGATTGGGTGAAGAACTGCCTCGCCGCGGGAGGGTGCATGATCCGGACGCGCGGGCGGGACGTGCGACTCGTCGAACCCGAGCTGATCGAGGATCCGGAGCTCAGCCTCGCGCCCGGGTTCGTTCGGCTCGTCGAGAAGCACCTGGCCGGCGTCTCCGAGGTCCTGCGGATGCGGCGGGTATCGGAAGCGCCGTCGATCGACATCCACCCGCTCCGTCGCAACGAACTCGTGCTCGTTTCGAAGACCCTGACCAACCGGTCCGCGCGCCTGCATCGGGAGCGGCTCGAGAGGCAGGAGGGTGGGGGGTTCACCTACCTCATCGCCTGGCGCGACGGCCGGCCGATCGGCCACGTAGGGATCGACTGGCCCGACGACCGCCGGCCGCGGCACGAGCTCGAGTGGGGAGCCGACCGGGCGGTCGTGCACGACCTCGAGGTCGCTCCGTCGGAGCGCGATCGAGGCGTCGGCCGGGCGATGCTGCTCGCGCTCGAAGACCGCGTTCGCGCACGCGGGCTCGTCGAGATCGGACTCGGCACGGGCCTGTCCGAGGGCTACGCCGCCGCCCGTCACCTCTACCGGTCGCTCGGCTACGTCGAACGACCGGGCACCCTCCACCTGGAGTCCGCGCGCTCGCCGTTCAAGCCACCGAAGGAGGCGTGGATCGACATCCTCACCACGTGGTTCAAGACCCTCTGATGGTTCGACGCCGCGGCTCAGGCGAAGAACAGCTTGAGCTCGCGCTCGGCCGACTCGGGCGAGTCGCTGCCGTGCACCAGGTTCTCGGTGATGATCGTGCCGTAGTCGCCGCGGATCGTGCCGGGGGGCGCGTCCGCGGGGTCGGTCGGACCCATGATCGTCCGCCACGCGCCGATCGCGCCCTCTCCCTCGAGCCGCGCGACGACGACCGGTCCCGACGTGATGAAGTCGACGAGCTGGCCGAAGAAGGGCTTCTCGCGGTGCTCGCCGTAGTGCTCCTCGGCGAGCGACCGGTCGATCGTGAGCGAGCGGATCTCGTCGATGCGCAGGCCCTTGTCCTCGGCGCGGCGGAGCACCTCGCCGACCAGCCCGCGCCGAACGCCGTCGGGCTTCACGATGAGCAGCGTCGATTCGACCGTCATCAGGGCTCCCCCAGCGACGCCCGGCGGGCGTCCGCGACAGTGTACAGAGACCCCGTCACCAGGATGAGGTCGTCCTCGGACGCGGCCTTCCTCGCCGCCCCGAGCGCGTCCGCGACGCTGTCGAACGTCTCGGACGGCACGCCGGCGGCCGTCAGCGCGTCCGCGACCTCGCTCGCCGGCCGGGCGCGAACGCTGTCGACCGCCGTCGCGTACCCGGCGTCCGCGAGCGGCGCGAGCTCCCGCACGATGCCCCCGAGATCCTTGCCCGCGAACACGGCCATGACCAGATGCAGCTTGTCCCCGGCGAACGTCTCCGGCAGCGCCGTCGCGAGCGCCTGCGCCGCGGCCGGGTTGTGCGCGCCGTCGAGGACGACGAGAGGACGCCGGCCCACGACCTCCAGACGACCCGGCGACGTGGCCGAACCCAGCGCGGCCCGGACCGCGTCCGCGTCGAGCTCGCGTTCGAGCAGCGCCTCGGCCGCGGCGATGGCGGCGGCCGCGTTGCGCGCCGCGTGCTCGCCGTAGATCGGCAGCAGGAGGTCGTCGTACTCGGCGTGCAGCCCTCGGACGACGAGCGCCTGCCCGCCGACGGCCGCCGTGCGCTGCTCGAGCCCCCACTCCCGGTCCTCGAGCAGCAGCGTGGCGATCTCCGCCTCGCACCGGCGTTCGATCACCTCGAGCGCCTCGGGCGGCTGCTCGCGCACGACCGCGACCTTGCCCTGCTTGACGATCCCCGCCTTCTCGGCCGCAACCTCGGCGATCGTCGACCCGAGCTCGGGGTGGTCGAGGCCGACCGGACAGATCACGGCGACGTCACCGGCGACGAGGTTCGTCGCGTCCCACGTCCCGCCCATCCCCACCTCGAACACGGCGAGCGCCACCGGCGCGTCCGCGAACACGAGGTAGCCGAGCGCCGTGAGCGCCTCGAAGTACGTGACGGGCCCCACCCGCTCGTCGACCGTTCGCAGGAACGGCGTCAGGTGCTCGAACTCCTCGCCGAAGGTCTCCTCCGCGATCGGGGCCCCGCAGATCTCGAAGCGCTCGACCACCGAGGCGAGGTGGGGCGACGTGAACAGCCCGGTCGTGAGACCGTGCGCGCACGCGAGCGACGAGGCGAGCCGCGCCGTCGTCGTCTTGCCGTTCGTGCCGGTGACGTGGATCGTCGGGTACCGGAGCTGCGGGTCGTCCAGGAGCTCGGCGAGCGCGCGGATCCGTTCGAGGTCCGGCTCGGGCATGTGCTCGGGCTGCCGCGCGTCGAGCTCGGCCACGGCGCGCTCGAACCGCACGGCGCTCACTCCGGCGCCAGGTCGACCTCGACCGAGGGCTCGGCGGACTCCTCGTACGCGATCTCGGCGACGTTGCCGGCCTCGCGGACGTCGCGCTCGACGCCGCGCAGGACCTTGAGCCGCTCCTCGGTGTCGCGGACGACGACCCGCGTCGCCTCGGTGCGCAGCGAGCGCTTGGCGAGCGCCTTCGCCTTCCGAACCTCCCCGAGGACCCACGCCGCGACCTCGTAGACGATCGGGTCGCCGCCCGCCGCGGGCCCCTCGAGCTCGTCGGCCGTGGGCCACGGCGAGCGATGCACCGAACCCTCCCGCCACCACGACCAGACCTCCTCGGTCACGTAGGGAAGGAACGGCGCGAACGCTCGCAGCAGGACCGACAGCGCCAGCCGGAGGGAGGCGATGGCCGATCCCGCCGCCTCGGGCCCGTGCGTCCCGTACGCGCGGCTCTTCACGAGCTCGAGGTAGTCGTCGGTGAACCCCCAGAAGAACCGCTCGACGAGCTCGATCGCGCGCGCGTGCTCGTAGTCCTCGAACGCGTCGGTGGCCTCGGCCACGGTCTCGGCCAGGCGCCGCAGCATCGAGCGGTCGAGCGGGTCGGCCACCTCGCCCTCGTCGCCCTCGAGCGACAGCCCGAACTTCGACGCGTTCAGGATCTTGATCGCGAGCCGGCGCCCGACCTTGATCTGCTGCTCGTCGAACGCCGCGTCGAACCCCAGGCTCGCCCGCGCCGCCCAGTACCGCACCGCGTCAGCGCTGTGGCGCTCGAAGATCTCGACCGGGACGACGACGTTGCCCTTGGACTTCGACATCTTCTTCCGGTCGGGGTCGAGGACGAACCCGCTGATCGCGGCGTTCGTCCACGGGAGCGAGCCGTGCTCGAGCTCGGCGCGCAGGACCGTGTAGAAGAGCCAGGTCCGGATGATGTCGTGCGCCTGCGGCCGCAGGTCCATCGGGAACACCCGCTCGAACAGGTCGGGATCCTCCTCCCACCCGCCGGCGATCTGGGGCGAGAGGGAGGACGTCGCCCACGTGTCCATCACGTCGGGGTCGCCGGTGAAGCCGTTCGGCGCGTTGCGTTGCTCCTCGGTGTAGCCGTCGGGGACGTCGGAGGACGGGTCGACCGGGAGCCGGTCCTCGGAGGGGACGATCGGGTGCGCGTGGTCGATCTCGCCGTCGCCGTCCAGCTGGTACCAGACCGGGAACGGCACGCCGAAGAACCGCTGGCGGCTCACCGCCCAGTCGCCGTTCAGCCCCTCGACCCACGATGCGTACCGCGCGCCCATGTAGGCGGGGTGCCAAGCGATCTCGCGTCCGCGCTCGAGCAAGCGCTCGCGGAACTCGATCGTCTTCACGAACCACTGCCGGCTCGAGACGATCTCGAGCGGCCGCTCGCCCTTCTCGTAGAACTTCACGACGTGGCGGACCGGCGTCGGCTCGCCCACGAGGCTCCCGACCTCCGCGAGCAGCTCCGCGACGCGCGTCCGAGCTCGCTTCGTCGGCAGGCCGGCGAGCTCGTCGTGCGCCGACCGCGCCGCCTCGACGTCGCGGCTCTCCCATCCCGGCTCGCCCCATCGCGACGCCGCGATCCTTCCGTCCCGGCCGACGACGACGCGCGTCGCGAGCTTCAGCTCCCGCCACCACGTGACGTCCGTGATGTCGCCGAACGTGCAGATCATCGCGACCCCGGTCCCCTTCTCCGGGTCGGCGAGCTCGTGGGCGACGATCGGGACCTCGGCGCCGAAGAGCGGCGTGACCGCCGTGCTCCCGACGAGCGACCGGTACCGCTCGTCCGACGGGTTCGTCACGAGCGCGACGCACGCCGGAATCAGCTCGGGTCGCGACGTCTCGATCTCGACGTGCCCCGAGTCGTCGGCGAGCGGGAACCGGACGTGGTGGTAGCGCCCGTCGATCTCGCGATCCTCGATCTCCGCCTGGGCGACCGCCGTCCGGAAGTCGACGTCCCACATCGTCGGGGCCTCCGCCGTGTAGGCGAGGTCGCGGGCGAGGAGGCGGAGGAACGAGCGCTGCGACGCCCGGCGGGACACGGTCCCGATCGTCGTGTAGGTGTGGGTCCAGTCGACGGACAGCCCGAGCCGGCGGAACAGCTCCTCGAACGCCTGCTCGTCCTCGCCGGTCAGGCGCTCGCAGAGATCGATGAACGTCGGGCGGTCGACGGCCACCGGCTCTCGCTCACCCGCCGGTGCCAGGCTCGAGACGTCGAACGAAGGGTCGCGCGGCAGCGAGGGGTCGCAGCGAACGCCGAAGTAGTTCTGGACGCGTCGCTCGGTCGCCAGGCCGTTGTCGTCCCACCCGATCGGATAGAAGACCTCGACGCCGCGCATCCGCTGGTACCTGGCAACGAGGTCGGTCTGCGTGTACGACATCACGTGGCCCACGTGGAGCGATCCCGAGACCGTGGGCGGTGGGGTGTCGATCGCGTAGATCTCCGGCCGCGTCTTCGAGCGATCGAACCGGTAGCGGCCGTCGGCCTCCCACCGCTTCCCCCAGGTGGCCTCGAGGCCGTCGATGCTCGGCTTCTCGGGCACGTTCATGCGCCGGAGTCTACGGGCTCGCGATCCCCCGGAGTGCCGTCGTGGGCGCTCGATAGACTCGCCGCCGTGACGACCTGCGCGAACTGCGGTACGCAGAACCCGGACGGCGCGCGGTTCTGTGTCTCGTGCGGGTCCTCGCTCGTCCCCGCGTGTCTCGTCTGCGGCGCAGAGATCCCGGCCGAGGCTCGATTCTGTCCGGCCTGCGGCACGCCGATCGCCGTCGAGGAGGAGGCCCCCGCGGGTCAGGAGCGGCGGATCGTCACGATCCTGTTCGCCGACGTGACGGGCTCCACCGGCCTCGGCGAACGGCTCGACCCCGAGCGGCTCCAGGAGCTCATGGGGACCTACTTCGGCGCGATGCGCGAGGAGATCGAGGCCGAGGGCGGGACGGTCGAGAAGTTCATCGGCGACGCGGTGATGGCGGCGTTCGGCGTCCCAGTCGCGCACGAGGACGACCCAGCCCGGGCACTTCGCGCCGCGCTCCGCATGCGCCGGCGGCTCGCGGAGGTGAACGAGGACCTGCGGGCTCGGTTCGGCCTCGCGCTCGAGATCCGCACCGGCGTGAACACGGGCGAGGTCCTCGCGGCAACGAACGCCGACCCCGGGGAGCCGATGGTGACGGGCGACGCCGTCAACGCGGCCGCCCGCCTCGAGCAGGGCGCCGAACCCGGACAGATCGTGGTGGCCGAACGCACGGCGCGGGCCGCCCGCGGGTTCCGGTTCCGCGAGCTCGGCGATCGCGAGGTCCGCGGCCGGGAGCGGCCCGTCCCCTCGGTCCTGCTCGAGGACACCGTCCCGATCGCCCCGGCGGCACCCGAGCGAGGGGTCCCGGGACTCCACGCGCCGATGGTGGGCCGTGACGCCGAGCTCGAGCTGCTGCGGAGCCTGCACCACCGGTCCGTCGCCGAGGGCCGGCCGAACCTCGTGACGATCTACGGCGACCCGGGGGTCGGCAAGAGCCGGCTCACGGCCGAGTTCGTCGCCTGGGCCGAGGCGGAGAACCCCTCGACAACGATCGTCCGGGGACGCTGCCTCCCCTACGGGGACGGTGTCACGTACTGGCCGCTCGCCGAGATCCTCAAGGGGCTCGCCGGCATCAGGGACACCGACCCATCCGATGTCGCGCTCGAACGCGTCCGCGCGCTGGGCGCCGACCTGATCACCGCGGAGGTCGCGACGAACCCGGCGAAAGCGACCGCCGCCCTCGCGTTCAGCGTAGGCCTCGAAGACCCCGCGTTCTCGTTCCGGAAGGCGGAGCCGCGCGAGGTCCGGATCAAGATGCACTCGGCCTGGCGATCGCTGTGCTCGGCCCTGGCGGCCCGGTCGCCGGTCGCCGCCGTGATCGAGGACATCCACTGGGCCGACCCCGCGCTGCTCGACCTCCTGGAGGAGTTGGCCGACCGCGTGGTGGGGCCCGTCGTGTTCGTCTGCCCCGCCCGGCCCGAGCTCACGGAACGACGCCCCGACTGGGGCGGCGGCCGGCGGAACGTCTCGTCGATCGCGCTCGAGCCACTCTCGTCACAGGAGTCCGACCAGCTGATCGGGTTCCTGCTCTCGGTGGACGACCTCCCTGCCTCGGTGCACGGGCGGATCCTCGAGCGCGCGGAGGGGAACCCCTTCTTCCTGGAGGAGATCGTGCGTCACCTGATCGACGAGGGCTCGATCGTCCGGGATGGGGAGCGCTGGCGGGCCGCGTCGGACATCGGCGACGTCCAGATCCCGGACACGGTGCAGGCCGTGCTGGCCGCTCGGATCGACCTGCTCGACCCGGTCGAGAAACGCGCGCTGCAGCGGGCGGCCGTCGTCGGGCGCGTGTTCTGGCCCGAACCCGTCGGACGGCTCCTGAACGGGGACCGCGACGTCGTGCGCGAGACCCTGGATCGCCTCGAGGATCGGGAGCTCGTGGCCTCTCGCCTCTCCTCGAGGGTGGCGGGCGAGCCGGAGTTCATCTTCAAACACGTCCTCACGCGCGAGGTCGCCTACGACAGCCTGCCTCGACGGGAACGGGCGGGGGCGCATGCCGCCGTCGCGTTCTGGATCGAGGAGATGGCGGGCGAGCGTTCGGGCGAGTTCACCGAGCTCCTCGCGTATCACTACCTCGAGGCGTTCCGAGCCGCGCGGACGGAGGACACGGCCGAACGCACCGAGAAGCTCCGCCGGCGCGCCATGACCGCGTTGCTGAACGTCTCGAGGGAGGCACGGAACCGGTTCGCGATGGTCAAGGCGGTCGCGATGGCCGAGAAGGCCCTCGGGCTCGCCTCCTCGCCAATGGAGCGGATCGCCGCGCTCGAGCAGCTCGGGATCGTCGCCCAGGACGACTATCGAGGTGACCTGTCCTGGCGCTCCCTGAAGGAGGCACTCGACCTGCGCCTGATCCACACGTCCGAGGATGCGCACGCGATCGCCGCGACGTGCGCGGAGGCGATCGAGACCCCCCTGCGCTGGCCGGGGTCGATGCGCGAGTTCCCCGCCGTCGAGGAGGTCCGCCGATACCTCGACATCGGCTTCTCGCACCTCGAGTCGGAGGAGTCGGAGGAGGGCATCCGGCTGCTGACCCTTCGGGCCTTCGAGCCCTTCGGGTTCGGGTGGCGCGTCGAGATCGACGAACAGGAGCGCCGGCGGGCGTTCGAGAGCGGCACCCGGGCCGCCGAGCTCGCCCGACAGCTCGGACAGCTCGATCTCGAGTCGGCGGCGCTCGACGGCGCGGCCTCCGCGATCATCGGCGAGGGGATGTACGGTCAGCGGCGGTACCTCTCGCTCCTGGCCCGACGGCGCGAGATCGCCGACGAGACCGAGGACCCCTGGGAGATCGGCGACATCTTCGCCATGAATGCCTGGGCCCAGACGATGATCGGGAACTTCGACGAGGCCATCCGCCTGGGCACGGCCGGCGCCGAACGCGCCGAGGGCGCCGAGGGGCTGTCTACCCATTGCCTCAACTGGGTCTGTTCAAGCCGGTTCCACCTCGGCGACTGGTCCGGAATGCTCGCCGTGTTCGACGAGATCCGCGTCCGCATGGGCGACCGCGCAGGCGAACCCCCGTACTTCATGATGAACTCCTTCGGAGCCGCGGCGTTCGTCCACGACGCCCTCGACCTTCCGGGCGCGGACCGATGGCTCGGCGTCCTCCAGGACGCCCGGGGCAGGAGGCTCGAGGGTTCGGTCGTGGCGAGCTACTGGCTCGCTTGGGTGTACGCGCGCCGTGGCGAGCATGCACGAGCCCTGTCGATCCTGGACGAGGCGCAGATCCCGACGCAGACGCTCCGTCCGATCTTCGGCGAGTGCATGACCGAGATCCTGGCGGTGACCGGACGTTGGGACGACGTCCCCTCGTTCCTGAAGGAGACGAGGGGCTACGCCGAAGAGGCTCGGCTCGTGGCCCTGCCGGTCCACCTGGACCGGTTGGAGGGCAGGGCAGCGGTCGCCGGAGGCGATGCCCGATCCGGCCTTCGGACGCTCGAGGCTGCGAGGGTGGGCTTCGAACGCCTCGGGGCCACCTGGGAGTGCGCCCGGACCGAGCTCGACATGGCCGAGGCCTGCCTGGGTGACGGCCGCATCGACGAGGCCGGGGCGATGGCCGAGGCGGCGTCCCCCGATCTCGAACGCGTGGGCGCGCTGCTGGAGCTCGACCGGATGCGGGCGCTCCGGGCCGCGCTGGGGCGAAGCGTCAGCCCTGGCTGAACTGCAGGACCGGCGTCCCCTCGCCGTCCGCCATCGACATCGCCCGCCCCTCGACCTCGAACGTCGCCACGCTCTCGAGCAGCTGGAGGTAGTGGGCCTCGACGCTCATCTGCGGCTCGGGACACGCCATCTGGGTCCCGGCGATCGGGCCGAAGGAGAGCTCGTTGCCGCTCGCCTCGTAGGAAGCGTTGTACCGGTTGCATCCGGACGTCCCGGCGACCGACTCCCCGTCGAACTCCGCGTCGACGCCGACGTCGACGATCTCCGTGCTCCCGTCCTCGGCGACGAACTGCGTGAGGACCCACGTCTGCCCCTCGAGCGCCTCGGGTCCGGCCGGCTCGTCGTCGCCGCACGCCGAGAGCAGCAGCGCGAGGGGGAGGACGAACGCGATCGGCCGGACGACCCTCGCCCGGCGGCGGGTCATGCGGTGCGTTCCTGCCGCTGCCGCTTTGGGCTCTCCTTGACGGGCACGAGGGTGGGGTTGACCTTTGACCGCACGACCTCGCCGTCGATCACGCACTTGGTGACGTCCTTGCGCGAGGGCAGCTCGTACATCGTGTTCAGTAGGACCTCCTCCATGATCGCGCGGAGGCCGCGAGCGCCGGTCGCGCGCAGGATCGCCTGGTCGGCGATCGCGTCGAGCGCGTCGTCGGCGAACTCGAGCTCGACGCCGTCGAACTCGAAGAACTTCCGGTACTGGCGGACGAGCGCGTTCTTCGGCTGGGTGAGGATGTCGACGAGTGCGCCCTTGTCGAGGTTGTGCACGTTGGTGATCACCGGCAGCCGCCCGACGAACTCGGGGATCAGCCCGTACTTCAGCAGGTCCTCGGGCAGCACCTGGCCGAGGATCGCGCCGAGGTCCTTCTCCTCGACGCGTCGGACGTCGGCGCCGAACCCGATCCCCCGCGAGCCGATCCGGCTCTCCACGATCTTCTCGAGGCCGGCGAACGCGCCGCCGCAGATGAACAGGACGTTCGTCGTGTCGATCTGGATGAACTCCTGGTGCGGGTGCTTTCGGCCGCCCTGCGGCGGGACCGACGCAGTGGTGCCCTCGAGGATCTTCAGCAGCGCCTGCTGCACGCCCTCGCCCGAGACGTCGCGCGTGATCGAGGGGTTCTCGGACTTGCGCGCGATCTTGTCGACCTCGTCGATGTAGATGATCCCGGTCTCGGCCTTCTTCACGTCGTAGTCCGCGGCCTGGATCAGCTTCAGCAGGATGTTCTCGACGTCCTCACCGACGTAGCCCGCCTCCGTGAGCGCGGTGGCGTCCGCGATCGCGAACGGGACGTTCAGCATCTTCGCCAGGGTCTGCGCGAGCAGCGTCTTCCCGCAGCCGGTGGGGCCGAGGATCATGATGTTCGACTTCTGCAGCTCGACGTCCTGGTCCTTCGCGCCCACCTGGATCCGCTTGTAGTGGTTGTAGACCGCGACCGACAGGACCTTCTTGGCGTTGTCCTGTCCGATCACGTACTCGTCGAGGAACGCGTAGATCTCCTGCGGCTTCGGCAGCTCCTCGAGCTTGAGCTCGGAGGTCTCGGAGAGCTCCTCCTCGATGATCTCGTTGCACAGATCGATGCACTCGTCGCAGATGTAGACGCCGGGGCCGGCGATCAGCTTCTTCACCTGTTTCTGCGACTTGCCGCAGAACGAGCACTTCAGCAGGTCCGAGTCGCCGATCCTCGCCATCGCTTTCTGCCCCCCTGCGTCGTGCGGCCGGTCTCCGTCCGACGCCGAATCCTACGACGACGCGGCGGCCGCCGCTGCGAGTTCGGGTGCGATCTTGCGGCTCGTGATGACCTCGTCCACGACCCCGTACTCCACGGCCTCGTCGGCCGTGAGGATGAAGTCGCGGTCGGTGTCCTTCCCGACCTTCTCGAGCGGCTGGCCCGTGTGCTGGGCGATCAGCTGATCGAGCAGCTGGCGGTAGCGGATGATCTCCTTGGCCTGGATCTCGATGTCGACCGCCTGGCCCTGCGCGCCGCCGTGCGGCTGGTGCAGGAGGATCCGCGAGTGCGGCAGCGCGTAGCGTTTGCCCCTGGTGCCCGCGAGCACGAGCACGGCGGCCGCGGACGCCGCCTGGCCCATGCAGATCGTGGAGACGTCGGGCTTGATGTACTGCATCGTGTCGTAGATCGCGAACAGCGACGTGATGTCGCCGCCCGGCGAGTTGACGTAGAGGTTGATGTCCTTGTCCGGGTCCTCGGACTCGAGGTGCAGCAGCTGCGCCATCACGAGGTTGCCGACCGCGTCGTCGATCGGCGTCCCGAGGAACACGATCCGCTCCTTCAGCAGTCGAGAGTAGATATCGAACGAGCGCTCACCACGGCTCGTCTGCTCGACGACGACGGGAACGAGGTAGTCCTTCATGACGTCTCCTCTGCGGTTTCGCCGGCGGCCGGGCTCGGCTCGGGATCGCCGTTCGGCTTCTCCTGACCGGAGTCCGACCGGATGTCTGCGTGCTCGACGAGGAGGTCGAGCGCCTTGGAGCGGATGATATCACCGGCCAGTGATACGACCTGACCGCTTCGCGTCAGGTTCTTGGCCAGTTCCTTCGGGTCCCGTCCGATCGCGGTGGCGAGCGACGAGATCTCGCGGCCGATCTCGTCTTCGGAGACCTGGAGCTCCTCCTGACGCGCGACCGCCTCGAGGACGAGATCGGCCTTGATCGCGCGGAGCGCGTGGTCGCGCGCCTCCGAGCGGAACCGGAGCTCGTCCATCCCCTGCGCCTCGAGGAGCTGCGGCAGCGTCATGCCGGCCTGCTGCGCGCGTTCGCTCGCGTGGGCGACGCGGTGCTCGACCTCCTCGTCGACGAGCGTGTCGGGGAGCTCCACCTCGACCGATGAGATCAGCTCGTCGAGGACGCGGTCCCGAACGTCCGCGTCGGCGGCGCGGTCCCGGCTCCGTCCCAGTTGCTCGCGGATGTTCTCGCGGAGCTCGTCGAGCGTGTCGAACTCCGAGGCGACCTTCGCGAACTCGTCGTCGGCCTCCGGCAGCTTCTTGCCCTTGACCTCCTTCACGAGGACGCGGAAGGCGACCTCCTCCCCTGCGCGCTCCCCCGCCCCGGGGCCGAGCGTGTCGTTGAACGCGAGGATCTCGCCCGCGCGCTTGCCCTCGAGCTCGGCGTCCATCTTCTCGCCGAACTCGCCCGAGCCGATCGCGTACAGGTAGTCGGGCCTTGTCCCCTCCGGGATCTCCTCGTCGTGCACGGTGGCGCGCACGTCGATCACCGCGTAGTCGCCCGAGCGCGCGGGCCGGCCCACGGTCTCGAGCTCGGCGAACCGGTCGCGGAGCGAGTCGAGGAACCCGGCGACGTCCTCGTCGGAGATCGGGATCGCGGGGCGTTCGACGCGGATCCCCTTGTACGCGCGCTCCTCGAGCGTGAGCCTGGGCCGGACCTCGACGACGGCGGTGAACACGAGCGGCCGGCCCTCCTCGACCTCGCCGAGCTCGATGTCGGGATCGGTGATCGGCGCGAGGTTGTGCTCGCGCACGGCCTCCCGGTAGTAGGACGGGACCGAGTCCTCGAGGAACTCGCCCAGCACCGCCTCGCGGCCGAACTGCGCGTCGATCACCTGCTTCGGCACCTTCCCCTTGCGGAACCCGGGGATCTTGACCGCCTGCGCGATCTTCCGGTACGCGCGGTCGAGGTCCTTGCCGAACTCGTCGGGGGGCACCTCCACGGTGAGCTTCACGGTGTGCTTGTCGGTGTGTTCGAGCGTCGTCTGCATGGGACCCGAGCGTATCGGAACGGCCGCTCGACTATCGTGCGCGGGACGGCGGTCGAGGAGCGAGATGTACGAGGAGGAGCTCGCGTTCGCGAACGAGCTCGCGGACCGCGCGGGCGCGATCGGTCTTTCGTACTTCCGCGGCTCGTTCGAGGTGCACGAGAAGGCCGACCGCACCCCCGTCACCGAGGCCGACCTCGCGATCGAGGCTGCGATGCGCGCGGCCGTCCGGGAGCGCTACCCCGGCGACGGTGTCCTCGGGGAGGAGGGCGGGGAGGAAGGGGACGCGACGCGCCGGTGGGTCGTCGACCCGATCGACGGGACGAAGAACTTCGCGGACGGGGTCCAGATCTGGTCGAACCTGATCGCGCTCGAGGTCGACGGCGAGCCCGTGGTCGGCGTCGTGAACCTCCCCGCCCTGGACGAGCGGTACGAGGCTGCTCGTGGAGGCGGCGCCCGCCTGAACGGCGAGCCGATCCACGTCTCGCGCGCCGACCGGATCCCCCGGGCCTTCGTCGTGTTCGCAGGGATGGAGGACTGGCGCACGGGCGAGTACGCGGACGGGGTGCAGGCCCTGGTCGCGGAGGCCCGGAGGAACCGAGGGTTCGGCGACGCCTGGGGCCACTGCCTCGTCGCGCGGGGCTCCGCCGACGTGATGGTGGAGCTCGAGCTCGCCACGTGGGACTTCGCCGCGCTGAAGGTCCTCGTCGAGGAGGCGGGCGGCCGGATCAGCCAGTTCGACGGGTCGCCGCTCGCCCACGGCGGGACCGTCCTGACGACGAACGGGACCCTGCACGACGAGGTCGTCGCCCGGCTCGCCGGGCGGCCGGCCGCTCGCTAGTCGACCCGGCGCATCGCGGCCCTCGCCTCGGCCGGCCCGACCTCCGCCTTGCGGTAGTTGAACAGCGCGAAGCGGTCGCACGTCGTCTCGGCCGACAGCCCGCGGCCGTGCTCGGAGTGCAGGTACCAGTGCATCCACTCGTGCAGGTAGAGGAAGCGCAGGACCTCTCGTGGCTTTCGGAACGTCACGCCCTCGGTCAGCCAGATGAACCGCATCGAACGGCCGGGCCGCCGCTTCGCCCCGAACGCCACCACCTCGCCGAACGGTAGGAACGGCTCGGGCAGCTGGAGGGTCATCGTCCGGGCTTCGAGATCGGTCATCGCGGCGAGGTGCGGCCGGACCCGGTACCGGAGCGGCGTCACGACCACCTCGTACCCGTCGGCCTCGGGAAGCCCGGCGAGCATGCGGCGGACCTTCCCCGCGGGGAGTTCGTCGATCCGGGAGGTGATCACCACGGACCCAGGCTAGTGGCGGACCGCCGTCGGGGCGGGCGGACTCGAACCGCCGACCTCCCGCTCCCAAACTATCGCCGGGCACCATCCACTACCTGCGGAAACAGCGAACTCTCACGTCAGGCGTACTGCACCACTCCGCACGCTTCCCCTATGTTGAGAGTGTGGTGCTACCCATTTGCTACCCAAGGTCCGCCCACGATTACCGCGGTCCCCATCGCCGATCGCCGCCGTCGTAGGTCCGAGCCCAATGCCGCACCTCCGACGCCGCCCAGAGGTCGCCCTTGGCCCACCGATCAACCGGCGCCGGAAAGTCCGGTCGCCAGCGCAGCTGGTCGGCTCGCTGCTGGCTCACGCCGACGATCCGGGCGATGTCGGCGAGGCGGTAGAGCTTGCGGCGTGTCACTATCCGAGTATCCGCAAGTCTTCACCGGCAGCCCGGTATAGCCTTCGTGCTCGGGCAACCGAAAGCCATCATTCGTGGACCTGGCCAGCCAGGTCCCCGCTTGACTCGAGGGGAGGCGAGCCATGACCGAACGTACCCGAAGGAACGCTTTGACGTTCACGCGGCTCTTCTCGCGAAGAGGGGGCATCCCGCGTAAGTCCCTCCTCGTCATTTCTGTGTTCACCGCGACCGCTGCGCTAGTGCTGCCCGCCCACGCGATAGATGAAGACTTCCGCGGCACGTACCGCGCTCGATGGCGAGACGTTTCTGGCAGGGCGGTGTGTGACAGCTTCCGACAAACGGCACGAGTGCGCTACATCGATAGAAGGCACCGCCGTTATAACCCTGCGGGCAGTCATCGGGGTGGATTCTGACGCACGTCGGTGGGCGGTGGGACTGGCAAGCCGAGGAGGAAGGCCTCTACTTCTTCGGCCTCAATTACCGTCGAGCCACCGACACCGCCGTGGGCGTGTGGGGTGATCAGGACTGCTCCTACCGAGTACGTCTCAGGTACGCCGGGTGAAGGTCGCCTTTAGACCACAACCCGTCTCAGGTGGCTGCGACTCGAGCCGCCGGCTGCTCGCGCCGAGCTCCTCCACGTCCTCCGCCTCCCCGACTTCGATCGCGCCCAGTGGCTCGGCGAGTTCTGGAGCTGTCCGCAGAGCCGAACGTTCGCCGGAGCTGCTGATCGACTGCGAGGAGGACCGGACGCTTAGGGCGGTGCTCGTCGGGATGCTGCGGGAGGCGGAGCGCTTGTCTGCCCATAATCCTCCCCGAGGACCGAGAAAGGGAGGGACCTGGAACAAGTGGAACCGCGCAGGTTTGAGGAGGACTGCCTGATGACAGATGAGTTCTTGGCCGGAGCCATAGGTCTACTGGGAGTTATCGCGGGGAGTGTCATATCAGGGTATTGGGGCTGGGCTTCTGAACGCCGCCAGGCAAGGGCGGACTTGTACAAGTACGCGTTCAAGAGCGTCAGCAAATGGAGGACGTTGGGTCGAATGCCCACGACAATACCCGAGCAGGTAAGCGATGAGATCTATCTTCTGGGCGAGGCTCTAGAGGAATATCAAGCCAGGGTCCCCGGCCTGCGACAGCGTCGCGAACGTCAGCTGCACCTTAATGTCGTGCAGGCAATGAGATCGGTATTCGACGAGAAGAACCTAACCGTCGAGAAATCTTTCGGAGAGCTTGCTCCTGAGATCGCTGGCTGGGAGCGGGCAGTTCGGAGCGCGTTCGGGTCCTGATGCTTGTTGACTGCGAGCCGACCGACCCGGATCGGCGAGTACTGGGGAACACCCTGAGACTCGCACCTTCGGCGAGCTCCTGATTGACCTCGAGGAGGACCGGACCTAAAGGCGGTGATCTGGGGCTTGCTGAGAGATGGAGCGGAACTAGACGCTTCCGCCCGCATCTTGGCGCGGATCATCGTGACGACGCCAGAAGTGCCACGACCTGCGCCGAGGCGTCCGGCGCCGGTCGTGACGACGCCAGAACTGCCACGACCTGCGCCGAGGCGTCCGGCGCCGGTGCGCGAGTTCACCGCGCAGCTCATTCGACTTGCCTTGTGCAGCCGAGAACCCCTGGCCGGTGACCGGAACGCCACCGTGGTGTTCTGCTCCTCCGATGCCGCCGTGATCACTCATGGCTCGAGAATACCGCCACAGTCGAGGTGGCCAGAGACACGCACCTTCCGGGGAGTTGCTGATCGACCTGGAGGAGGACTGGGAACTGAAGGCCGTGTTCTGGGGGCTGCTCAGGGAGATGAAGCGGTAGTTTCTCAGGTCCTAGGGTCCTCTCGAACGGCCACCTCGGCGGGAGTTCCCTCTCGCTTGGCGACGATCAAGAAACGATCTCCTTCGAACACGACTTGCTCCACATCAGCGATGAGATGATCCCGATAGATTGCGAACTGACGCGGGTCGCTCCGTACTCCCTCGTACTCGGCCTTCGTGATCTTTAGGGTTTGGTCGCACTGCTCCAGACCACATTCGCAAATGATGAAGGTAAACGCGTCCGGCGGCTCGGACTCATAGGCAATCTCGATCCCTTCGTTGATCATCCTTGAAGTGGCCTCATTCTTCGCGACACGCTCTTCTCGATGGCCCATGCGCCAATCATATGGTTCAAAGGGTGGACCGTTGACTCGTGTTCAGGCTGGCCGAGGAGGGAGAGATAGACGTAGATCCGACAATCTGGGATCGCCGTAGGAGGCATGGGGCTCGCCCAAATGGCCCTACAAGGCATGGCGGGCACCGAGTCACACTTGGTGTTGCCTTCCTCCCCTCTCATTCCCACTTCGAGAGGGCCGGAA
>Ga0075430_100001324_pt1 | contig 19981 bp, 22 predicted proteins | sample RhiMetdeltSRZDD4_FD_75294 | JGI IMG/M metagenome (GOLD analysis project Ga0075430, IMG submission 75294) | Populus rhizosphere microbial communities from Tennessee, USA - Rhizosphere MetaG P. deltoides SRZDD4 | ecosystem: Host-associated > Plants > Roots > Rhizosphere > Soil | place: USA... | reverse complement strand
AGGCCGACGCACATCGCGTTCACGAGGCAGTTCTGCTCGTAGGGCGGCTCGAACACGACCTCGCCGCCGACCGTGGGAACGCCGATCGAGTTGCCGTAGGCGCCGATGCCGGCCACCACGCGCTCCAGCAGGAAGCGCGTGCGCGGCGTGTCGAGGTCGCCGAAGCGCAGCGAGTCGAGCACCGCGACGGGCCGCGCGCCCAGCGCGAAGATGTCGCGCAGGATGCCGCCCACGCCCGTGGCCGCGCCCTGGAACGGCTCGACGGCGGAGGGGTGGTTGTGGCTCTCGACCTTGAACACGACGGCGAGCCCGTCGCCCACGTCGATCGCGCCCGCGTTCTCGCCCGGGCCCATCAGCACACGCTCCCCCTCGGTGGGGAGCTTGCGCAGCAGCTTCTTAGAGTGCTTGTAGGCGCAGTGCTCGGACCACAGCAGCGAGAACACGGCCAGCTCCACCGCGTTCGGCTCGCGCCCCAGCAGCTCGACGATGCGCCGCGTCTCGTCGTCGGTGAGGCCGAGGGCGCGCGCCTCGGAAAAGAGGCGGGACGTGTCCTCGACGGCCACGCTCACGCCGCGACGGGGGAGAGCGCCGTGAAGAGCCGCAGCCCGTCGGTGGAGCCGGTGAGCGCGTCGGTCGCGTGCTCGGGGTGCGGCATCAGGCCGAGCACGTTGCCGGCCTCGTTGGAGACGCCGGCGACGTCGCGGGTCGAGCCGTTGGGGTTGTGGCCGGCCGCGTAGCGCAGCACGAGCTGGCCGTTCGCCTCGAGCTGGTCGAGCTGCTCGGCGGGGGCGAACCAGCAGCCCGTCGTGTGCTTGACCGGCAGCGACAGCACTTCGCCCGGCTCGGACGCGCGCGTGAACACGGTGCGGTCGTGCTCGACCACCACGTCGACCTGCCGGCACACGAAGCGCAGCGAGTTGTTGGGCAGCAACGCACCGGGCAGCAGGTGCGCCTCGCACAAGACCTGGAAGCCGTTGCAGATCCCGAGCACCGGCCCGCCCTCGACTGCGAAGCGCGACACCTCCTCCATGACCGGCGCAAAGCGCGCGATCGCACCAACGCGCAGATAGTCGCCATAGGAGAAACCGCCCGGGACGATCACCGCGTCGACGCCCTTCAGATCGGGGTCCGCGTGCCACAGGTACTCGGGCTCGAGCCCCGCGCGCTCCACCGCGAGCAAGGCGTCGTGCTCGTCGCACGAGCCCGGAAAGAGGACGATGCCGACCCGGGCGCTCATCCGATGGCCTGCACCTCGTAGCTCTCGATCAGCGGGTTCGCCAGCAGCCGCTCGCACATCTCGCGCACCTGCGCCTCGACGTCGCCGTCACCCGCGACGTCCAGCTCGACCAGCCGGCCGACGTGCACGTTCGAGACGTCGTCGTAGCCGAGCGCGGGCAGCGCCCGCTCGACCGCCTGCCCCTGGGGATCGAGGATGCCCTCCTTGGGCCTGATCAGGACGCGGACCCTCAACTATCGAGCCAGCGCTGGAACGGCTGTCCCGCGATGCGCTCGTACGCCTCGACGTACTTTGCGCGCGTGGCCTCGACCACGTCCGGAGGCAGCTCCGGCCCGGGCGGCGAGTGGTCCCAGCCCGTCTGGTCCACCCAGTCGCGCACGAATTGCTTGTCGAACGACGGCTGGCCGCGGCCCGGCTCGTACTGGTCGGCGGGCCAGAAGCGCGACGAGTCGGGCGTCAGGACCTCGTCGGCGAGCACGATGCGGCCCTCGTCGTCGCGGCCGAACTCGAACTTGGTGTCGGCCAGGATGATCCCCTGGCGCTCCGCGTGCTCGGCGCCGCGCGCGTACACCTCGAGCGAGAGGCGGCGCAGCTCCTCCATCGTCGCGCGGTCGCCGACGATCTCGGCGGCGCGGTCGAAGTCGACGTTCTCGTCGTGCTCGCCCAGCTCCGCCTTGGTCGCGGGCGTGAAGATCGGCTCCGGCAGGCGGTCGGACTCGCGCAGGCCGGCCGGCAGCTCGACGCCGCACACCGCCTGGCTCTGCTTGTACTCCTTCCAGCCCGACCCGGACAGATAGCCGCGCACGACGCACTCCACGGGGAAGATGTCGAGCTTGCGCACCAGCATCCCGCGCCCGCGCGCCTCCTCCGGCACATCGGTCGAGAGCAGGTGGTTCGGGACGATGTCCGCGGTGCGACCGAACCAGAACGCCGACAGGCCGGTGAGCACCTTGCCCTTGTCCGGGATCGGGGTCGGCAGCACGACGTCGTAGGTCGAGACACGGTCGGACGCGACCATCAGGAGCTGGTCCCCGAGGTCGTACATCTCCCTGACCTTCCCGCGACTGTGGAGGGTGAGGCCCGCTAGTTCGGCGGCTTCGGGCACCTCCCCGATGCTAACAGCGAGCGAAGCGGGAATGCGGCTAGTCCAAGGCTTGCAGGCGCTTCAGGATCTCGGGCTCGTGGCGGACGAACCGGGCGTAGTCGAACAGCTCGTCGAGCCGCTGCGAGTCGAGCCGCTCGGTGACCGCCGGCACCTGCTCCAGCAGTTCCCGGAAGTAGCGGCCTTCGTCCCACGCACGTTGCGCGTTCTCCTGCACGACCCGGTATGCCTCGTCACGCGTCATGCCGGCCTCGACGAGCGCGTTCAGCACGCCCTGGCTGAACAGCGCGCCGTGGGTCAGCTCCAGGTTCGCGCGCATCCGGTCCGGATGTACGTGCAGCCCCTCGACGACCCGCAGCATCAGGTGCTGCATGTAGTGGAGCAGCGTGGTGGCGTCGGGCAGCACCACCCGCTCGACCGAGGAGTGGGTGATGTCGCGCTCGTGCCACAGCGCCACGTTCTCGAGGCCCGCCTGCGCGTACCCGCGCAGCAGCCGGGCCAGGCCGGCGACCCGCTCGCAGGTGATCGGGTTGCGCTTGTGGGGCATCGCGCTGGAGCCCTTCTGGCCCTCGCGAAACGGCTCCTCGGCCTCGCGCACCTCGGTGCGCTGGAGGTGGCGGATCTCCGTCGCGAGCCGTTCCAAGCCGGCCCCTGCGGAGGCGATCGCCGACAGCACGGCGGCATGGCGGTCGCGCGGGACGATCTGCGTGGAGACATCTTCGGGGCGCAGGCCGAGCCGCCCGAGCGTGGCGCGCTCCACGTCCGGGCCGAGCGCCGAATACGTGCCCACCGCGCCCGAGAGCTTGCCCACCTCGGCGTCCGCGAACGCGGCCCGCAGCCGCTCCGTGTTGCGCTGGCTCTCGAACGCGAAGCCGGCCAGCTTCAGCGCGAACGTGGTCGGCTCGGCGTGCACGCCGTGCGTGCGCCCGATGCAGAGGGTGCCCTCGAACTCGCGCGCGCGCGTGACGAGCGCGGCGGTGAGGGCGCCGGAGAGCAGCTCGCGGCCGGCCTCGCGGAGCTGGAGCGCGAGCGCGGTGTCGAGCACGTCGGAAGAGGTGAGGCCGTAGTGGATCCAGCGGCCGGCATCGCCCACCGCCCCCGATACGACGTCGACGAAGGCGGCGACGTCGTGGTCGGTGACCTGCTCGCGCTCGCGCACCGCCTCCGGCGTGGCCGCGGCGCGCGACTTGATCTGCTCCAGGTCGGCGGCGGGAATCACTCCCTGCTCGGCGAGCGTCTCGCAGACGGCGACCTCGACCTGCAGCCAGGCCTCGAGCTTGCGCTCCTCCGACCACACGAGCGCCATCTCGGGGCGCGTATAACGCTCGATCAACAGCCCATGATGCGCGCCGCGAGCACGGCCGCGTTCTTCGCGCCGTTGATCGCGACGCACGCGACGGGGACTCCCGGCGGCATCTGCACCGTCGACAGCAACGCGTCCAGCCCGTCGCCGACGGTGTTCTTGGCTTTGATGGGCACGCCGATCACCGGGAGGTCCGTGTGCGCCGCGACCACCCCGGGCAGCGCCGCCGACATGCCCGCCGCCGCGATGATCACGCGCAGGCCGCGCATGTGCGCGTTGCGCGCGTAGTCGGCCACCGCCTGCGGGTCGCGATGCGCCGACAGGACACGTACCTCGAAAGCGATGCCGCGCTCGTGCAGTTCCTTGCCGGCCGGCTCCATCGTGGGCTTGTCGCTGGCCGAGCCCATGATGATGCCGACCCGCGGAGCGTCGACCTCCATCCCTTCGAAGGCCTCCTCCACCTCTGGCATCGTCTCGGGTGGCTGCGGGTCGGTCTCGCTGGTGGCGGCGCCGCGCTGCGGCTCGAGGGTCTCCATGCGCGGGAGGCTAACCCACTCGCTCCGCGACGCGGGCGGCGATGTCCGGGCGGTACTGCGCCCCCTTGAACTCGATCTGCTGCACGGCCTCGTACGCCCGCGCCCGCGCCTCCTCGATCGACTCCCCGAGGCCGGTGACGTTCAGGACCCTGCCTCCGGCCGTGACGATCTTGCCGAGCTGCCGCGCGGTGCCGCAGTGCGTCAGTTCCACGTGCTCCAGGCCGCCCAGCCCGTCGAGGCCGCCGATCACGTCGCCCTTGCTGGAGGAGGCCGGATATCCGGCCGACGCGAGCACGACCGTGACCGCCCACTCGTCCGCCCAGTCGAGCTGCATGCCGGCGAGGCCGCCCGGCGGGATGCACGCCTCGAGGGCCTTCAGCAGGTCGGTCCGCAGCCGCGGCAGCACCGCCTGCGTCTCCGGGTCGCCGAAGCGCGCGTTGAACTCGAGCACCTTCGGTCCCGCCGCGGTCATCATCAGGCCCGCGTACAGCACGCCGTGGAACGGCGTGCCGCGCTGCTTGAAGCGATCGACGATCGGCTGGTGCACGGACTGCGCAATCTCGGCAGCGCGCGCGGCGTCGATGCCCGGGACGGGGGAGTAGCTCCCCATCCCGCCGGTGTTCGGGCCGGTGTCGCCCTCGCCGATGCGCTTGAAGTCCTGCGCCGGCGCCATCGGCAGCGCACGCTCGCCGTCGCACAGCGCGAGCAGCGACAGCTCCTCGCCCTCGAGGAACTCCTCCACCAGCACCCGCGCGCCCGCGTCGCCGAAGCGGCGGTCGACGAAGAAGTCGCGCAGCGCGGCACGCGCCTCGGCAGGCGACTGGGCGATGATCACGCCCTTGCCCGCCGCCAGCCCGTCGGCCTTCAGCACGGCGGGATACGAGGCGCAGTCCATCTGCGCCTCCGCCTCTTCATATGTGGTGAACTCGACCCACGATGCGGTCGGCACGCCCGCCTCGCGCATCAGCTCCTTCGCGAACGCCTTGCTGCCCTCGATCTGCGCCGCCGCCGCGCGCGGGCCGAACGCGCGCAGGCCTTCGGCCTCGAGCGCGTCCACGACGCCCGCGACAAGTGGGGCCTCGGGCCCGATCACGGTCAGGCCGGCCTGCTCGCCGGCCGCCAGCCGCACGATCCCGTCGACGTCCTCGGCAGCCACGTCGAAGCACTGCGCGTCGGCCGCGATGCCGGCGTTGCCGGGTGCGCACAGCACCTCAGGCGCGCGCGGGCTGCGCAGCAGGGCTCGCACGATCGCGTGCTCGCGGCCGCCGCCGCCCACGACCAGGACCTTCCCGCCGCTCACTGCGTCCTCTGCCACGCGAAGTAGACGGCGATCGCGGCGCCCAGCACGACGAAGGGCGCACGCGCGAGCGAGTCGGCGACCTCTCCGATGTCCGCGCCGTAGTAGAGCGCGTAGGGGAACAGGTACGCCCACATCACGCCGCCGATCGCGATGTAGCCGGTGGTCGGCCCGCGGAACCGGCCGCTGGCCGCCAGCACCAGCTCACCCATGGCGATGCCGATCAGCCAGCCCAGGATCAGCGCGAAGAACAGCCCGAAGCCCTGCAGGATGAGGATCCCGAGTCCCATGGCCAGCCCGCCGAAGAAGGCCGCGGCGACGGCACGCGCCGCCCGGTCCGGCTTCAGCCGGACGAGCGCGGAGCGTGGCTGGCGCGCGCAGTCCGGGCATTTGATCCCGACCGGCGTGTAGACCATGCAATCCGTGCAGATCGGCCGCTCGCAGTTGGCGCACGACACCGCCGTCTCGCGGCTCGGATGGCGGTAACAGACCGTCTGGGTGGCCGGCTCTTGCGTCGAGGATTCCAAGTACCTCGATGTTACTTGCGCCTCTACTCGCCTAGAGGGACTCGATGAACTCGTCGATCGGGATGGCGGGGAGGGACTCGTAGTGGGCGGTGCCGCGCGATCCCAGCTCGATCGACAGCTTCGACATGGTCTTGTCGTCAGGGGCCTCGATCACGTTGACGAAGTCGAAGCGGCCGAGCGTGGCCCACTGCGCGACGACCTTGCAGCCGATCTGCTCGACCTCCTTGTTGACCTCCCTGATGCGCGTCGGGTTGTTCTTGACCGTCTGGACGCCCTCGGGCGTGAGCGTCGAGAGCATGATGAACGTGGGCATGTCTCCTCCTCTGATTTGCGCGAAGTGGGGGCTGCTCTCGCGTTATAGAGGAACTGGGGCCGGGGCGTAAGATCGGTCTCGTGAAGGAACTGCCGATCGCCTGCACGCTGAGCTCCTCCGGGATGCAGGAGCGGGCCGAGTGGCTGCGGCGCCTGGGAGCGGCGAGCCTGCTGGACGGGCGGCGCACCGATGACGGCCTCGACCTGCGGTTCGAGGCGGGCGCCGAGGACGAGGTTCGCAGGTGGATGAGGGCGGAAGGGGAGTGCTGCGCGTTCCTGGCGTTCGACCTGGATCCCGGCGCGGACCACTTGCGCCTGCGCGTCAGCGGCCCGTCCGGCGCCGAGCCCGTGCTCGACGGCCTCCTCGCCGCGCTGTCGGGACCGACTGCGGCTTCTTACACGCCATAGCGTGTAGTACCTCGCAGGCGATCAGGCCGGAACGGCCGCGGGGGAGTCCTTGCCGCAGTAAGCGCACGTGCCCGCGCCGACCGGTATCTCCGAGAGGCAGTGGGGGCACTCGCGCGTGGTCGTCTTGGCCGGCATCACCTTCTGGATTGCCTGCACGATCAGGAACAGCACGAACGCGATGATCAGGAACGTGACGAGCGCGGTCAGGAAGCTCCCGTAGCGGATCACTCCGTCGCCGATGCTGAACGTGAGGTCGTCGAAGCTCGGCTCGCCGACGATCGCGGCGATCAAATTCATGATCACGTCGTCCACCAGCGAGGTGACGACGGCGGCGAAGGCGACGCCCAGCACGAACGCGATCGCAACGTCGATCAGGTTTCCCCTGAACGCGAACTCCTTGAATGCCTTGAGCATCGGGCTCCTCCTCGTCGAACGGTCGGTCGCGCCTGCCGAGAACGATGGGGAGACTAGGTCAGGCGGGCCCCCTTCGAGAAGCAACAGCCCTGGAATTGCAGGGGAAAGTTCAGTGCCGAGGTTCTCGAACGAACGTCGCTGGTCGTCGCGCTAGGAGGGTCTAGCGAAACTCGATAGTCCAGTAGTGGTGCGGGGTCTGGCGGGTACCTGCATCGCTCGTACCTCACTTTCGGGTCGTTGGCACCCCAACGCCGCGTAGTCTGTCCGTCCGGGATACTGGCCGGGAGATGAGCAAGGAGTTCACGGCGCCCGATCCGGTTGAACTTGTGCGCAAGCAGATTGAGGCTCTGGATCGCGGTGATCTCGACGGGGTGATGAGCAGCGTCGCCGAAGACGGGGTCTTGGACGGGCGGGTGGACTGCTTCGAGGGTCGAGCGGCGATCCGTGGCTTCCTCGAGGACTGGTTCGGGACCTGGGAGGAATTGGACTACGAGATCGAGGAGGTCAGTCACCTCGGCGGTGGGGTTGTGTTTGCCGTGGTGTTTCAGGACGGGCGTCCGGTTGGCGGCGACGGTCACGTTCGATCACGCGAGGGATGGGTCTACCTCTGTGAGGGAGGCTCGATCGCCCGCCTTACGCCCACCGACGTCGACCAGGCCCGCGCAGCCGCCGAACGCCTAGCGCAGGAGCGGGGGTAGGCGCACCGAGTTTCGCTAGTCGTTTCGCTAGACCCTCCTAGGCGGCGACGGGCTCGGCAGTCACCGACTTCTCGAACACGAGGTCGCCGTCCGCGGCGTCCACCACGACCGTGTCGCCCTCGCCGAACCTGCCCTCGAGCATCGCCAGCGCCAGCTTGTCCACGAGCCGCTTCTGGATCACGCGCTTGAGCGGCCGCGCGCCATACGTCGGGTCCCAGCCGAGGTTCGCGAGCAGCTCGCGCGCCGTGTCGGTCAGCTCGACCTCGACGCCGCGCTCGCGCACCCGCGCGATCAGCTGCGCGACCTGCAGGTCCACGATGCGCTTGATCTGCTCCTTCGACAGCCGCTGGAAGATCACGACGTCGTCGATGCGGTTCAGGAACTCCGGCTTGAAGTGCTGTGACAGCGTCGCCTCGACCGCCTCGCGCATCCGCGCGTCGTCGGCCTCGGCCACGATGTGCTGCGAGCCGACGTTCGAGGTCATGATCAGCACCGAGTTCTTGAAGTCGACCGTGCGACCCTGGCCGTCGGTCAGCCGCCCGTCGTCCATCACCTGGAGCAGCACGTTGAACACGTCGGTGTGCGCCTTCTCGATCTCGTCGAGCAGCACGACCGAGTAGGGACGCCGCCGCACCGCCTCGGTGAGCTGGCCGCCCTCCTCGTATCCGACGTATCCAGGCGGTGCGCCGATCAGGCGCGCGACCGTGTGCTTCTCCATGTACTCGGACATGTCGATGCGGACGATCGCGTCCTCGGTGTCGAACATGAACTCGGCCAGCGCCCGCGCCAGCTCCGTCTTGCCGACGCCGGTGGGACCGAGGAACAGGAACGATCCGATCGGCCGGTTCGGGTCCTGCAGGCCGGCCCGCGAGCGCCGCAATGCGTTCGACACCGCGGACACCGCCTCGTCCTGGCCGATCACGCGCTCGTGCAGGCGGTCCTCCATGTGGATCAGCTTCTCGACCTCGCCCTCCATCAGGCGCGAGACGGGGATGCCGGTCCACTTCGCGACCACCTCGGCCACCTCCTCGTCGGTGACCTCCTCGTGGAGCATGGAGCCGGACGTCGCGTGCAGCTGCGCCAGCCGCTGCTCCTGCTCGCGCAGCTGCTCCTCGAGCTGTGGGATCTCGCCGTAGCGCAGCTCCGCGGCTCGCTGCAGGTCGGCGTCGCGCTCGGCGCGCTCCGCAGCGCGGTGTGCCTCCTCCAGCTGCTCCTTCGCTTCGCGGATCGCCGCGATGGCGTCCTTCTCCGACTGCCAGCGCGCCTTCATCTCGCCCGAGCGCTCGCGCAGGTCCGCCAGCTCCGCCTGGATCGCCTCGCGGCGCGCGGCCGACGCCTCGTCCTTTTCCTTCTTCAGGGCCTGGAGCTCGATCTCGAGCTGCTGGATGCGCCGCTCGACTTCGTCGATCTCGGTCGGCATGGAGTCGATCTCGATGCGGAGCCTCGAAGCGGCCTCGTCGATCAGATCGATGGCTTTGTCGGGGAGGAAGCGGTCCGCGATGTAGCGGGAGGAGAGCAGTGCCGCGGCGACGATCGCCGAGTCCTGGATGCGCACGCCGTGGTGCACCTCGTAACGCTCCTTCAGCCCGCGCAGGATCGCCACAGTGTCTTCGACCGACGGTTCGCCAACGAATACCGGCTGGAAGCGGCGCTCGAGCGCCGCGTCCTTTTCCACATGCTTGCGGTACTCGTCGAGCGTGGTCGCGCCGACCGCGCGCAGCTCGCCGCGCGCCAGCATCGGCTTCAGCAGATTTGCGGCGTCAACTGCGCCCTCGGCCGCGCCTGCGCCGACGATCGTGTGCAGCTCGTCCATGAACAGGATGATCCGGCCCTCGCCCTCCTGCACTTCCTTGAGCACCGCCTTCAACCGGTCCTCGAACTCGCCGCGGTACTTCGCGCCGGCGATCAGCGCGCCGATGTCGAGTGCCACCACCCGCCGGTCACGCAGCGACTCGGGGATGTCGCCGGACACGATGCGCTGGGCGAGCCCCTCGACGATCGCGGTCTTGCCGACGCCCGGCTCGCCGATCAGCACGGGGTTGTTCTTCGTGCGCCGGGACAGCACCTGGATCACGCGCCGGATCTCCTCGTCGCGGCCGATCACCGGATCGAGCTTGCCCTGCTCGGCCTCCGCCGTGAGGTCGCGGCCGTAGCGCTCCAGCGCCTGGTACTTGTCCTCCGGGTTCGGGTCGGTCACGCGGTGCGGGCCGCGCACCTCGCGCAGCGCGCCCAGGATCGCGTCGCGATCCGGCAGCACCGCGCCCGCCTCGCCCTGCGAGGACGCCAGGGCGATCAGCAGGTGCTCGGTGGAGATGAACTCGTCCTGCAGCGAGGATGCCTCGCGCTCGGCGGCTTCGAGCACGCGCACGAGCTCGCCGGATGGGGCGGCCTGCGACGCGGCCGCGCCGGCTACCGACGGCAGCTTGTCGAGTGCCGCCGTGACGCGCGGGCGCACGTCGGACGGGGCGACACCCAGCTTTCCGAGCAGCGGGACGACGATGCCGCCCTCCTGCTCGAGCAGCACGGACAGCAGGTGCTCCGGAGTGATCTCCGGATTGCCCCGCTCGTGCGCGAGCTTCTGTGCCGCCTGCACGGCCTCCTGGGACTTGATGGTGAATTTGTCAGCTTGCATTCGGGTTCCTGTCTGAAGTTCGTTTGTTGTTACTGCCTGGTCGCTCGATCGGGATCTGCGTCCCGAGGTGGTCCTTGGGCGGCTCCCAGCGCACGAGCTCGCGCTTGTACGAGCGGTGGACCTCGTCGATGCGCGCGAGCATCTCGCGCTGCATGCTCTCCATGCGCTGCTGCATCGCGTCCATCAGCTCTTCCATCTCCAGCACCCGCTCGACGCCGGCGAGGTTCATCCCGAACTCCGTCGTCAGCTCCTGGATGCGCTTCAGGCGCTCCACGTCGCGCTGCGAGTAGAGCCGCGTCTGCTTCGGCGAGCGCGCCGGCTTGATCAGCCCGCGCTCCTCGTACACGCGCAGGGTCTGCGGGTGCATGCCCGCCAGGCGCGCGGCCACGGAGATCATGAACACGCCCTGCTTCCTCGAGAACAGCTCATCCTTCTTCATCAGACCTCCCTCCGTGCGCGGTCCAACAGCTCTGCCCGCGGGTTGCCGTTCATCACTTCGCTGAGCCGGTCGAACGCCTCGTTCTGCTCCTCGGTGAGCGACTTGGGAATCTGCACGCGGAAGCGGTAGTGGATGTCGCTGCGCCCGGAGCCCGAGAGCTTCGCCGGGCCCTCGCCGCGCAGGCGCTGGACGCTGCCGTCCGAGGTCCCCGCCGGAACGCGGATCCTCTTCGTGCCCGACAAGGTGGGTACCTCGACGGTGCCGCCGCGCACCGCCTCGGCGATCGTGATCGGCACCTCGACCTCGAGGTGGTCGCCCGCCTGCTTGAACACTGGCGACGGAGCCACACGCGTCACGACGTAGAGGTCGCCGGCCGGGCCACCGCCCATGCCGGGCTCGCCCTTGCCGGCGATGCGGATGCGGCTGCCCTCGCGCACGCCCGCCGGGATCTTCACGCGGTAGCGCTGCACCTGGTGCGTGAACCCGCTGCCGCCGCACGTCCCGCACGGCTCCTCGATCACGGAGCCGCGGCCGCCACAGACCGAACACGGCTGGGCGATCGAGAACATCCCCTGTCCCTGCGTCTCGATGCCCCGGCCCTGGCAGCTGGGACAGGTCTTCGGCGCGGTGCCCGGCTTGGCGCCGCTGCCGTGGCAGGTGGGACAGGGAGCGTCTCCGGGGACGGTTACCGACACCTCCGTGCCGTTCACGGCCTGCGCGAACGAGAGGCGCACCTCGGTCTCGAGGTCCCGGCCCGCGGCCTGCGCGCCACCGCCTCCGCGGCTGAAGAGGTCCGAGAAGAAGTCGCCGAACGAGCCCATGCCGCCGCGGAAGCTCGAGGGGTCGAAGCGGAAGCCGCCGGCGCCCGGCGCGCCACCGCCGCCGAAGCCGAACCTGCCGCCGGCGTCGTACTGCGTGCGCTTCTCGGTGTCGGACAGGACCGAGTACGCCTCCTGGATCTGCTTGAAGCGCTCCTCCGCCTGCTCGTCGCCGGGGTTGGCATCCGGGTGCCACTTGCGCGCGAGCTTGCGGTAGGCCTTCTTGATCTCCTCCTCGGAGGCCCCCTTCTTGACGCCCAGCGTGTCGTAGAAGTCAGCCACGGTCTACTCCCCGGCGGCACCTACGACGACACGGGCCGGGCGCAGCACCTGGCCGTTCAGCCGGTAGCCCTTCTCCAGCACCTCGAGCACTTGCCCGGCTTCGCCGGGCCGGGTCAGCATCGCCTCGTGCCAGTCGGGGTCGAACGCCTCGCCCGCGGGCGAGTAGCTCTCGACACCCGCTCGCGCGAGCACCGCCACCAGCTCGTCGTGAACCAGCCTCACGCCGTCCGCGAGGTGGTCCTCCTCCGGGTTTGCGGCCGCCAGCGCCCGCTCGAGGTTGTCCAGGACCGGGACGAGCGACCTCGCCAGCTCCGCACGACCGCGGCCCTCGGCCTCGACGGCCTCGCGCGCGACCCGCTTGCGGTAGTTCTCGAAGTCGGCCTTCGTGCGCTTTGCCAGCTCGAGGTACTCGTCCCGTTCCTTCTCGACGGACGCAAGGAGCTCCGAGAAGTCCTGCTCTACAGCCTGCTCCTCGGGGCTCTCTGCGATTTCCTCGCGGGGCTCGTCGGTCATTACTTCTGGCCCTCGTCCACGACCTCGGCGTCAACGACCTCCTCTTCACCGGCGGGAGTGCCGTTGGCCTGCGCACCATCCTGCGGCTGCTGCGCCGCCGCCTGCTGGTACATGGCCTCCGAGACCTTGTGGAACGCCTGCTGGAGTGCGTCCGTCTTCGCCTTGATGGCCTCGACGTCTTCGCCCTCGAGCGCGGAACGCACCTCCTTGATCGCGTTCTCGATCTCGGACTTCGCGTCTGCGTCGACCTGGTCGCCCAGCTCGCCGAGCTGCTTCTCCGCCTGGTAGGCGGCGTTGTCCGCGTTGTTGCGCGTCTCCGCGAGCTCGCGCTGGCGCGCGTCGTCCGCGGCGTGCGACTCGGCGTCCTTGACCATCTGGTTGATGTCCTGCTCGGACAGGCCGGAGCCCGCCTTGATCTCGATCTTCTGCTCGGTGCCCGTGCCGAGGTCCTTGGCGGACACGTGCAGGATGCCGTCCGCGTCGATGTCGAACGTGACCTCGATCTGCGGGATGCCGCGCGGCGCCGGCGGGATGCCGGTCAGCTGGAACTTCCCCAGCGACTTGTTGTACGCGGCCATCTCGCGCTCGCCCTGCAGGACGTGGACCTCGACCGACGGCTGGTTGTCGTCGGCGGTCGAGAAGATCTCCGACTTGCGCGTCGGGATCGTGGTGTTGCGCTCGATCAGCCGCGTGAACACGCCGCCCTTGGTCTCGATGCCGAGCGACAGCGGCGTCACGTCGAGGAGCAGCACGTCCTTGACGTCCCCGGCCAGCACGCCGGCCTGGATGGCGGCGCCGATTGCGACGACCTCGTCCGGGTTGACTCCCAGATGCGGGTCCTTGCCGGCCAGCTCCTTGACCTTGTCCTGCACCGCGGGCATGCGGGTCATGCCGCCCACGAGCACGACGTGGTCGATGTCGGCGCCGGTCACGCCGGCGTCCTCCATCGCCTGCCGCGTCGGGCCGACGGTGCGGTCGAGCAGGTCGGACGTGAGCTCGATCAGCTTCGAGCGGGACAGGCGCGTGTCGAGGTGCTTGGGCCCCGACTGGTCGGCCGTCACGAAGGGCAGGTTGATCTGCGTCTCCTGCGTGGTCGACAGCTCGACCTTCGCCTTCTCGGCCGCCTCGTACAGGCGCTGGAGCGCCATGCGGTCCTGCGAGAGGTCGATGCCCTGCGACTTCTTGAACTCGGACACGAGCCAGTCGACGATCTTCTTGTCGAAGTTGTCGCCGCCGAGGTGGTTGTCACCCGATGTCGCCTTGACCTCGAACACGCCGTCACCCAGCTCGAGGATCGACACGTCGAACGTGCCTCCCCCGAGGTCCCACACGAGGATGGTCTGGTCCTCGGCCTTGTCGAGCCCGTAGGCGAGGGCGGCCGCGGTGGGCTCGTTGATGATGCGCTTGACGTCGAGGCCGGCGATCTTGCCGGCGTCCTTGGTGGCCTGGCGCTGCGAGTCGTTGAAGTAGGCGGGCACGGTGATCACCGCGTCGGTGACCGTCTCGCCGAGGTAGGCCTCAGCATCCGCCTTCAGCTTCTGCAGGATCATGGCCGAGATCTCGGGCGGGGAGTACTGCTTGCCCTCCGCCTCGACGCGCACGTCCTGGTCCGGTCCCGAGACGACCTTGTAGGGCACGATCGTCATCTCCTCCGAGACCTCCGAGAGCTTGCGGCCCATGAACCGCTTGATGGAGAACACGGTGTTCTCAGGATTGGTGACCTGCTGGCGCTTGGCCGGGACGCCGACCAGTCGCTCGCCGCCCTGCGTGAAGGCCACGACCGACGGGGTGGTGCGCCCGCCCTCGCGGTTGGGGATCACCGTCGGCTCGCCGCCCTCGAGCACGGCCATGCACGAGTTGGTCGTGCCGAGGTCGATCCCTATTGTCTTACCCATAAGAAACCTCCGATTCAGGCGTGGCCGTAGGGGCTCGACCGCGCCCTGCTAGATAGCTAGATAAAAAATCTAAGTGCCAGTATGGCAGATGTTTTCGGAAAAGCCCGAAGGGCGGCTAGAGGCCCAGCGCAGAACGCAGCCCATCGTCGGTAAAACCTTCGATTTGCAGGCTTTTTTCGCGCGCCGAAGCCCCGCGGACCACCTCCACCCGGGTCACGCCGACGCGCAGCCGGCGGGCGATCAGCCGCCGGACCGCAGCGTTCGCCTTGCCTCCCTCCGGCGGCGCGGTCACCCGGACCTGCAGGACACCGTCCCGGACCCCGGTGATCTCGTTCGCGGCGGCCCGGGGCTGCACCCGCACGCGCAGCCGCGCCCCCTTCGCCGTCACCGCGACCGCCCGGTGGCCTGCTTGCCGAACGGACATACCCCCAGCAGCGGGCAGGCCGGGCATTCGGGCTTGCGCGCCGTGCACAGGCGGCGGCCGTGGCGGATCAGGTTCACATGGAGCTCGAAGACGTCCGCGGGGTCGGTCGCGTCGCGCATCACGTCGTGCGCCTCATCGAAGGATGCCTTCGGCCGCAGGAAACCCAGCCGGCTGCACACCCGGTAGACGTGCGTGTCGACAGGCATCTCCGGGCGGTCGAACGCGAACACGAGCACGCATGCGGCCGTCTTGCGGCCCACGCCGGGAAGCCGTTCGAGGAACTCGATCGCCTCCTCGCGCGGAGCGTCGGCCAGGAACGCGAGGTCGAGCCCGCCGGTCTCCGCCTGGATCACGCCGAGCATCGACTGGATGCGCTGCGACTTCACCTTGGAGATGCCGCCGGGGCGGATCGCCTCCTCGACGTCTTCGACCGGCGCTGTCGCCACCGCCTTCCAGTCCGGGAAGCGCTTGCGCAATGCCACGTAGGCGACATCGCGGTTGCGGTCGTTCGTGTTCTGCGACAGGACGGTGAGGACCAGCTCGTCGAGCGGCGCATGATGCGGCTCGTTCCGCGGCCGGCCGTAGTAGCGGCGCAGCCGGTCGCGCACCGCCCGGACACGCCCGCGAGTGGGCCGCTTCCAGGCGGGCTTCGCGCTCATGACACGGCGATCGCGTCGGGCAGCGCGTCGATCGCTCCCCAGCCTTCGGTTGCCCGGGCCGCCGTCGCGACCGCCACCGGGAGTGCGTCCGCCGCTGCCTGGGGGGAGTATCCGCTGGTGGCGAGCGCCGCGATCATCACGCCGGTCACCACGTCGCCGGCGCCGGTCGTGTCGACGGCTGCGACCGGTGTGCCGCGCGCATCGGCGCGCGCCGCGCCGCGCAGCAGCGCCCCCTCGGGGCCGAGCGTCACGGCCACCATCCGGGCGCCCATGCCGACCAGCCGGTCCGCGGCGGCCGCGGGGTCAGCCTCGCCGGTCAGCAGCTGCGCCTCGGAGCGGTTCACCTTCAGGAGCGTCGCGCCGTCCAGCACCTCGCCGACGACGCGCACTGCTTCCTCGGGATCGGCCCAGCGCCGCGCCCGGACGTTGGGGTCGAACACGATGTGCTTGCCCGCCGCGAGCGCCAGCTCGCGCGCCCGCAGCGTGAGGCTGCGTTCGCGCTCCCCGAGCAGCGTGTTCGAACCGAGCAGCAGCGCATCGTGCGCGGCGACCGCTTCCGCGAGCCGGTCCGCGAGCGACAGCAGCCCCGCCTCGATGTCGTCTCCGTAGATCACGAAGTCCGGCTCCGCACGCTCGTTCACGACGACGAAGGCGAGCGGGGTGCGGAGGCCGGGCACGCACGAGAACCAGTCCATGCCGACCCCCTCCGCGCGCAGTCTCCGCTCCAGCCACCTGCCCCACGGGTCGTCGCCGACACCGCTGCCCAGAGACGTGCGCGCGCCGCATCGCGCGGCCACCACTGCGGCATTCGCAGGCGCACCGCCGCTGTGCGGCACGAATGCGTCCGCCTGTTCGAAGCCGGCCACCGGGCGTTCGCAGAAGAGGTCGACGAGCGACTCGCCCAGGCACAGCACTGACACGCGTGAAACATAGCCCCACTGGAAGGATGTGCGGCGATGCCCTCCGCGCCCCCTCGCTGGGCGGCGCCGCTCGCGGCGGCGATCGCCTGTAGCGCATTCGCATTGTGGAACCCGCCGCTGCGCGACCTCGCCGCGCACACGTTCAGGGCCGACTTCTTCGAGGACCACGGCTTCGCGCTCTGGAACAACACCTGGTACGGAGGCCACTACCTGCTCTCCTACAGCGTGCTGTTCCCGCCGCTGGCCGCGCTGCTCTCACCGGTGTGGGCAGCGGGCGGGGCGGCGGTCGCGAGCGCATGGCTCTTCGATCGCATCGCGCGCACGCGGTGGGGCGACGCCGGCGCATGGGCGGGCCTGTGGTTCGGCCTGATCGGCGCGGTGGCGCTGCTCGCAAACGGGTGGCTGGTGTTCGCGCTGGGACTCGCGTTCGGCCTCGGCGCGCTGCGCGCCCTGCAGCTCGGGCGGGGCACGGTCGCGCTGGCGCTCGCGGTCCTGTCGGCCCTCGCGAGCCCCGTGGCGGCCGCGTTCCTCGCGCTGGTGTGCGCGGTCGGCGCCCTCTACCCGGCACGCCGTGCGGCGCTGCTCGGCACCGTTGCGGCTGCGCTGATCCCGCTGTCGGTGCTGGGTCTGCTGTTTCCCGAGAGCGGGGAGTTCCCGTTCTGGTTCTCCGCCTGGTGGCCGCTCGCGCTGTTCTGCGGCCTCGCGCTGGCAGCGACACGCGGTTTCGCCGAGGACCGCGACGTGCGTGTCGCCGTGGCCGTGTACCTGGCGCTGGCGACGCTCTTCGCCGTGCTGCCCAATCCGCTGGGCGGCAACATGACCCGCCTCGGCTCGCTGTTCGGCGGCCCAGTGCTGCTGGCGATCCTGCTTGCCCGCCGTCCCGCTCGCCTCGGGCCGGTCGCGGTCGCGGCGCTGGTCGTGGGGCTCGCGTGGCAGGTGGTCACGCCGGTCCGCCAGACGACGGAGAGCCTCGGCGACCCGGCGACCGAGCGCTCCTACTACGAGCCGCTCAACGCGTGGCTCGACGCGCGCAGCGCCCACCGGGAGCGCATCGAGATCCCGCAGACCTTCAACCATTGGGAGACGGCCTATGTCTCGCCGCGCTTCTCGCTCGCGCGCGGGTGGCTGCGCCAGCTCGACCTCGAGCGCAACCGGATCTTCTACGAGGGCGAGCCGACCCATGCGAGCTACCGGCGCTGGCTGCTCGCGAACGGCATCCGGTACGTGGCCGCGTCGGATGCGCGCCTCGACTACTCGGCGCAGGACGAGGACCGGCTCGTGCGCGAGGAGCCGCCGTACCTGCGGCTACGAGGCCGCCTCGAGCACTGGCGGATCTACGAGGTCGCCGGCGCCACGCCGCTGCTCTCCGGGCTCGGGACGGGACGGGCCAGCCTCGCCGGCCTCGGCCCGGAGTCGTTCGTGCTGAGCGTCGAACGCGCAGGCCGGTTCGTGGTGCGGGTGCGCCACACGCCCTACTGGGACGGTGGCGAAGGCGCCTGCGTCGGGAAAGCCGGCGACTGGACGCTCGTGCGAGCGCCCGCGCCCGGGGAGGTCCGGGTGCGCATCAAGGTGAGTGCCGCCGCTGCATCGCGCGCGGTACGGGGGAAAGCGCGCCGTTGCTGAGCGTGAGATGCCGCACATTTCCCCGCAATTTGTGACCAGTATGTGAATTTTCGCCTGCAAGTGAGTTAGTCTCTTTGGCCGATGTTCCGGCTGATCGTCCCGCTTGCGATCCTGCTGGTGCTCGCCGGGCTCCTCCGCTGGCACTCGAAGCACACAGGTCGTGCACCGCGTCTGCGCTGGCTGCCGAAAGGCGGCTCCGATGCGCTGCTCCAGCTCTCGCTGTTCGTGATGGCGGACATCCTCTACGAGACGGTGCGCGGGGTGGCGGAGTCCAACGCCGCAACCGCGTTCTCCAACGCGCGCGTGATCGTCGAGCTCGAGCAGAACACCGGGCTGTTCTTCGAGCAGGGCCTCCAGACCTGGGCGATGGGCCAGCGCGTCCTGATCGACTTCGCCAACTTCATGTACGTCAACTCGCACTTCGTGATGACGACCACGGTGCTCGTGTGGTTGTACCTGCGCCACAACGAGCGCTTCTACTTCGTGCGCAACATGTTCATGGTCGCGATGGGCCTCGCCCTTGTCGGCTACGTGCTGATGCCCACGGCGCCGCCGCGCTTCTTCCCCGAGCTCGGTTTCGTCGACACGATCGCGTACTACGTGAACGTGAAGCACGACTCCGGGCTGGTGGCGCTCTTCTTCAATCCCTACGCGGCCGTGCCGAGCATGCACGTCGCCTTCGCGCTGATGATCTCGATACCGACGATGCTGATCGTGCGCAACCGCGCGGCCAAGGTGTTCTGGGCGCTGTATCCGCTGCTCGTCAGCTTCGTGGTGGTCGTGACCGGCAACCACTGGGTGTTCGACGCGATCGTCGGAGCCGCCGTCGCGGGTACCTCGGCGCTGGTGGCGCAGCACGTGCTGTCACGCCTGTGGCCGGCTGCATGGTCGTGGTCAGGCGTTCCGCGCGGGGCGACCGCCTAACACCCTCTCCAATACCCTCCCTGCCACGATGACGGCCTCCAGAGGCGGGCAAAGGCCGCGTGCCCAGCGGAGTTCTCGCGACAGACCGCGGGAACGGGCAGCGGGACGCACCGCGTACGAGATGCGCGCGAACGTCCGGGAACGCCTGATCGAGTCGCGCCTCACGCCCAACTCGATCTCCATGACGGGGCTGGTGCTGAACGTCGTGGCGGCCGTGCTCGTCACCCAGCGCCTGTTCTTCCTGGCTGGAATCGCGTTCATCGTCGGGAGCCTGATGGACACGCTCGACGGGCGCTACTCGCGGATGTCGGGCAAGGGCACGCTGTTCGGGGCGTTTCTCGACTCGACGCTGGACCGCATCGAGGAAGGCGTGGTGCTCGTCACCGTGGCGGCGTATTTCGCCTCCCGCGGGGACGAGTTTGCCGTGGCCGCCGTGGTCGTGGTGGTGCTGATGTCGCTGATGGTGAGCTACACCCGGGCGCGTGCGGAGGCCCTGGGCGTCGAGTGCAAGGTAGGATTGGCAACCCGCCCGGTGCGGGTAGTCCTGCTGGCAGGCGGCCTGCTTTTCGCCAAGGGAGCCGGGCTCGGCGATTTCGAGCTCCTGGCGCCCGCGATCTACGTGATGGCAGGGCTGACGACGTTCACCGTCGGCCAGCGGATCTGGCATGTTCGCAAGCAGCTTGCGGGCGAGCAGGCGGAAGCTGGTGAAGTAACCGGCGACGCGTCTCAAGGTAAGGAGACGTGAGAAACCTCCGGGAAAGCCCCCCTTTCTCCGGTTCGGACCCCCACAGGAGGCTTGATAGATGAGCAAGCAGAACGGCTCGACCAACGGCTCGGGCAACGGCGCTGTCGATCACGGGGACGAGGTTCGCGTAGCGATCGTCGGTGTCGGCAACTGCGCCTCGTCTTTCATACAGGGCGTCGAGTACTACAAGGACGCCGACCCGGCCGAATCCGTCCCGGGTCTCATGCACGTGGACCTCGGCGGCTATCACGTCCGCGACATCAAGTTCACGGC
>Ga0075430_100001321_pt1 | contig 20028 bp, 17 predicted proteins | sample RhiMetdeltSRZDD4_FD_75294 | JGI IMG/M metagenome (GOLD analysis project Ga0075430, IMG submission 75294) | Populus rhizosphere microbial communities from Tennessee, USA - Rhizosphere MetaG P. deltoides SRZDD4 | ecosystem: Host-associated > Plants > Roots > Rhizosphere > Soil | place: USA... | reverse complement strand
ACGGTCAAGGCGATCTGGACACCCGGGCACACGCCAGGGGCTGCGGCCTACTTCATCAACACTCAGGAGGACGGACGCACTTATCAGATCGTGTATGGCGGCCCGCCCGGACCGATCACCGGCGATCCCAGATACGACACGCGCCCGGAGGACGCCTTCAATTCGTACAAGTCACTGCGCGCGATGAATCCAGACATCCTCATCTCCGGCCATCCGCAGAATCTGTTCAAGGGCAAGCTGGAGGCGCTGTGGGCCAACAAGCGCCCGAGCCCGTTGGCGCTGGCGCCGGGGCAGTGGTCGAAAATGGTCGACGAGTCCGAGGCGAACTTCAAGAAGCGGCTCGCCGAATCAGCTGCCGCAACGCGCTGAGAGAAGGTCCGGCTGAAGCCGGACACTACGTACCCTGGTTGACTCACCTTTACGGCTGAGCTGCGCGTTCGCAGAACAGCACGCACTCACCACATTTCTGTTCCTGTCGCACCCAATTTGCGCAGGCGCTCTGGCAAATGCGGCTAATATCTGGGTCGCTCGCTCTCGATAACACGGGGAACACCGGCGATAACTCCGTCGCCTGACGTCTCTCCATCCGGTTGTTCGGACGGAGCGGTTCTTACGTTCTCGTGAGGGGGAGTACAGCCTCATGCCGACTCTTTCTCTCAAGAAAAAAGATCTTCCGTTCCTGCTGGGTGGCACGAGCGCGCTCACCGTGGATTCGGGCGATCTCGCGCTGCATCAGCCGATAAAGGAAGGCACACCCGCTGTGCTGAAGGTCGGTTTCAATGCAGACGGCGATGACAAGATCACGCTCGGTCAGGACCGCACCCTCAAAGTCGGAATATCCACGAAAGCCAGCTTCGAGTTGACGCCAATCTTCTCCACATCGGGCGGCTCAGCCGCCAAGCTCCTCAAGACACACGGAGTAGGCGACTTCTTCAAGAATGGCGCGAACAGCGACAGGATGGTGCTGTCGCTCGTCACTGGTGCATCGGCCGACGTTGCCGCTGCAACGTCGTTCACGTACTCCGCGCTCAAGACGACCGTGCGACTCGATACCGGTGCAGACGCCGGGTATGCGTACCTTCGCGCGTTCGACAAGAACACGCCCATCGAAGATCTCGTGTTGCGGTTCTTCGCCACGATGCGCCTCCCCGAGCAATCCCCACATGCGCCCGAATCCGGTGAGGCAATTTCCCTCACATACGGCGGCTACCTGCGCCTGGCGGCCGAAGTGTCGGCAGGATACAAGCTCGCCGGGACCAAATCGTTTTCGGTGGGTCAGCTCGCGCTGTCGGAGAAATACGACCTGAGCATTCTTGGCAAGATCGGCCTGGCTGCAGGTGTCGCGGGACGTTTCTCGATCCTCGTCACCGCGGCAGACGGATTGCCAGGATGGGCGCGTGTGCAGGTGCGCCGCCATCGTGCCCACGATTTCAAGATCGCTGCTGACGTGAACGTGGCCGCGAAGAGCGATCTCGACGGCCTGCCGTCGAACGCCAACGAATTTCTCGGCGCCGTGCTCGGCGTGAACGCCAAGAATTTTCTGAACGTCCTCCACAAAGCCGCGGAGTTGTCGGACTTCAAGAAGCTGGAAGAGGCGATTGACGGCCTGGCCAAGAAGTACATCAATGAACTCATAGGCAAGGGCTTCGACGAGCTCGCGTCGCGAACGGAGTTCGACGAGTTCCTCGAACGCGTGAATGCGATCGTGACCAGCTACGAGCAACTGGAGGATCGCGCGATCGCGCTGTTCGATCGGCATTTCGACCGCCTCGAGGAATTGACCGGTTTTCTCGACAAGCTTCAAGGCCTGAGTGACGACGCATTCGAGACGCTGAGAAACGACCTGGATCCAAGGCTCTGGACGATCCTCGCGCAGCTCACAGGCGGAGATCCGCTGGGTTTCCTGCTGAAGCGCGTCACTGTCGGCGGGATCAAGCTGGATAGCCTTCCGGAACTCAAGAAGCGCGCGGGGGCTGCACTGGATCTCATTCGGAAGCCCGCGCACGCCGAGATTCGCCGCGCCATCGGCATCGCAAAGCAGCAGTTCGGTGCCGACAAGCTGTTTGGCGAGCTGGCCAAGATCGACACCCCCGACGAACTTCAGGCGCTCGCAAGCGAGAAGGTCGGCCTGTTCGTCACGCGGCTTGTCGGCCGCACGTTGGACTCCTCAGGCAACGTGAAGGAAGCATTCAAGGAAGTCCAGGCAGTGCTGGCAAAGATCGACGCATTCCCGGAAAAGCTATTCAAGACGTTCAGGGAGGCGGCGAGCAGCTCGCTCAAGGTTGCCCTTCACGCCGAATACACCCGCGCGTCCGAGAACGATGCGCTCATCGACGTCAACATCAACCTTGCGCATCCACGCGGTCCTGACCTGCTCGCGCTAGCCGGAAAAGGGGATTTCGAGCAGATTATCGGGACGTCCGACACGCAGGTCGTCAGGCTACAGGAGGGCGTTCTGACGCACCGCACCCGGCGTGAGAGCGCGTTCAGGGTGAACATCGTGGGCTGGCACCTGAACTACCGCTACGAAGGGTTCGACCGCGTCATCACCGAAACCGAACAGCGGCTGGTCCCGTCAGATCAGGGCATCACGGTGTTTACGACGGCGACGTTAGGCGTGGAGCGCCAGCGCAAGCGTCAGGGCGAGGAAATGCACATGAATTTCCTGCTGCGTGCCCTGGGCGAGTCAGCGAAGGTCGTCAAGGCGGATTCAAAGAACCTCGCATATCTCATCGAGACGCTCAGCTCGCTGACGGCCCGCTATGAGCTGGCCTTCACAGACGACGACACCTCCGAGATGGAGCTGCAGGATTACTTGGGGTTCGCGGCCGATCTGGGGCTGGACGCCAAGGGTGCCACTATCGCCGAGCTCCGTCCGCTGTTGCCAAGGGCGCCGAATGGCGGTTTCGGGAAGGTCGAGGCGAGCTACGACGTTCGATTCGGCGACGCGGCGCTTCAGGCGCTGCTCGAAGTCAAGGAACTGTCCGACTCGGCGGAGGTGCGCATCCGTGATGCGATGCGGCTCATCGTGCTCTCGAACTATCTCAAGAGTCAGGAACAGCACGACGTCGCCTTTTCGTACGCGACGCCCGCGGTGTTCGAGCGGTTCCGGCAGGAGGGGTTTGCCGCCTTTACGAATCATTCCCAGCGCGAGTTCTCCGTGAGGCTTCCGGTGGCTATTGCTGCTCCGTCGCGCGTCGTACTCGACAGGTTCGAGCTGACCGTGCTCTCCACGCTGTACAACATCGAAAACTCGATGATCGACGCCATCAAGGACTTGTACGCGCTTCTTCGCGGCCCTGCGATCGACCCCGAGAAGTTCGAGAAGAGCCTGGGCAGATTCGGCGACGCCCTGCAGCTATTCGACAAGTTCGACCAGGCGACGAACAAGCGAGGAATCGGAACAGCCAGCATATTTGCGATGTTCGACATGCTTGTGCGGCTTGCCGCGGGGCCAGTGTCATCGACTACAGCCCTGCTGCGTCTGAAGAGCCGGGTGGGCGAAAAGGATGTGGAAAAGATTTTCTTGTCAGATGCGCCACGGGTCCCCGCCTCTGAGGTCTCCGGAGTCGCGCGCGCAAGCACTCTAGAGGGAGGAGCCGGAGTGGGCGTCGTATGAAACGCACCGAAAAGCACCAATTGCTCGAGCAGGTCAAACAAACGCTGCGCGAGCGCAAAGCCACCGACCGCTCCATGTCATCGCGGCAACGCGACGATACCATCCGCGAGGGTCTTCTCCTCGTTGAACAGTTGAAGACGGGCGAGATGTTCGACTACGCATGTCGCGTGCTCCTGCTGCTGCGAAGCGCCGACACAGGCGACAGCGCGCTTCGATTGAAGCTCGCACAAACGCACGCGTTCTGTACCTACAAGAACCAGGATCAACCTGTGTTGGAACGGCTCGACGCCGCGCTCGGGATGCTCGAACAGGGAGCACAGCTCAGCGCTGGACCGACCCAGGAGACGCTCGGCCTGGCGGGCTCGATTTACAAGCAGAAGTGGTTGGTGGACGGGCAGAAACAGCATCTCGAGACGGCATTCCGCTACTACTACCGGGGTCACCAGCTCGGCGTGACGACGAGCGACTTCGGGTACACGGGCATCAATGCGGCGTTCGTGCTGGACCTGTTGAGCGAGATCGAAGCCGACGCCGAGCCTGATGGCTTCGGAGGGGTTGCGGCACGTCAGGCCTTGGCGCGCGAGGTTCGCAAGGACGTTGTGGCCGGCCTTGGACCAGTCATGAACACACCGGCTGGAAGCGGCTACTGGCCCGCCGTGACTCTCGGCGAGGCCTACTTTGGCCTGGGCGACTACGACAACGCGTTGACGTGGTTCCAGACCGCGAAATCGCGACCGGCTCAGGGTTGGCAGCGAGAGACAACGGCACGCCAGCTTGCGCGTCTCGCCTTGATCCAGGAGCGCGCCGCTGCCGCGCAGCAGGCCGCGGCACCGGCTGGAGCGGCCGCCAGGTTACCAGACGGGCTCGATCCCGCAGTTGCCCGCGCGATTGCCGCGGCAGGCCTGTCCGCTACCCCTACCCCGGAGACCGGGCCGTCGCCAGGCGTGCGCGCGCGCCCATACGACGTGGTGCGCGAGCTTCTCGATTTGCCGGAAGACGTCATTCGTAGTGCGTTTCTCGGGAAGGTCGGCCTGGCGCTCTCCGGCGGCGGGTTCCGTGCATCCCTGTTCCATATTGGCGTACTCGCTCGGCTCGCCGAACAGGACATCCTGCGCCGTGTGGAAGTGCTCTCGTGCGTGTCGGGCGGCTCGATCATCGGTGCGCATTACTACCTGGAGCTGCGGCACCTGCTGCAGTCGAAGACCGACGACGAGATTTCAGCAAACGACTACGTCGAGCTGGTCCAGCGTGTCGCGGCGCGCTTTCTCCAGGGTGTGCAGCGAAACGTGCGAATGCGGGCGCTGGCAAGCCTTCCAGCCAACCTCCGCATGATCTTCTCCAGCAAGTACTCGCGCACGCATCGTCTCGGCGAGCTGTACGAAGCGGAGATCTTCAGCCTCATCAACGACGGCGGTGCCGGGACGCCGCGCTATCTCGATGAGCTCGAGATCCACCCGAAGGGAGCGCCCGAAGGATTCCACCCGCGGTGGGACAACTGGCAGCGTCGCGCGAAAGTGCCGGTGCTCGTCCTCAACGCCACGTCGCTGAACACCGGGCATCTGTGGCAATTCACCGCGTCTTACATGGGCGAGCCTGCGTCGTGCATCAATGCCAGCGTTGACGGCAACTACCGCCTAAGGCGGATGTGGTACGGCGAGGCCCCGCCGCTTTTCAAGAAGATGCGCCTGGGCTATGCGGTCGCCGCATCCTCGTGTGTGCCGGGCCTGTTCGAGCCGCTGCAGTTCATGGGTCTCTATCCCGACATAACGGTATCGCTCGTGGACGGCGGCGTGCACGACAACCAGGGATTGATCGGCGTCATGGAGCAGGGGTGCGACAACCTGATCGTCAGCGACGCGAGCGGTCAAATGGACCAGGAGGATGCCCCATCGGGCGGCTTCCTGAACGTGGTGAGCCGGAGCAACTCCGTGCTCCAGGCGCGCCTGCGCGATGTGCAGTTCAGGGAGCTCGACACACGGGCTCGCTCCTCGATCGTGCGATCGGCAGTTGTCCACCTGAAACAGGAGCTCCTGGTCGCGCCGCGCGATTGGGCCGGTTGTGACGATCCGAAGGAAACCGACGACGATAGCGCGTCGCTGCGATCGTTCACTACGTACGGGGTTCGCCGTGACGTGCAGCGTCTGCTGGCGGGAGTGCGGACCGACCTGGACGCGTTCTGCGACGCAGAGGCGATGGCGCTCATGCTGAGCGGATATCGCATGACGGACAGGCGACTTGCACTGAGTCCGGCGTGGAATACGCTCACGCGCCAGCCGGCGGTGTGGCCGTTTCAGCGGCTCGAGCCTGCGATGACGCGCGCCACCGACGACGATCGTCTGATGAAGGTCCTTCGTACGGCCTCATCGCTGCCGTTCAAAGCGTGGCGGCTCGTCCCGGCGCTGAGATACTTATCGATGGCGCTCCTGGCAGCGGTGGTAGTGGGGATCGTGTACGTGCATCTGCAATGGGGGCCGCGTACGCTCGCGGACGTGGCGGCAGTCTTGCCCGAGTCACTCCAAGTCAGGGTTGGCGACGTCATCTTCGTTGTGGTCGCCTTGGCGGTGTCGGTATTGGGGCTGGGTGTCGTTGCACGCGCGTTGCAGCTTCGCGGGGCTGTGTCGCGTGCAGCGCTCGGCATCGGCGTGGCGGCCGTCGGATGGGTAGTTGCACTCGTACACCTCGCCGTCTTCGATCGGCTGTACTTGAGCTACGGACGCCGCGACCGATTTCAGGACTGATGGCGAGGTAACTGACATGCCGACATTCATCGCGCGCGTCTTCGCGTCCCTCGACGATTTCGACAAGACCCTTGCCGGGCTTGCCACCTCGCTCGGCAGCGGCGCTGTCGCCGCCTCGGTCGGGGACAGGGAGCTCGAGCAGATGCAGGAGGCCGCCCTCAGGGCCGGTGCTGCATCGACGAAGCTCCGACGCTCGTTCGACCTGATCCAGCAAACCGCGCTCGACATTGTCGATATGCAGGTACGCGTGCAGGGTGAGACGGCGCTCCTCGCGGGCGCACTCAACGCGCTTGGAAGCGTATTGCAGCGGGTGAAAGAGCGCGAGCAGCAGGGGAGCCAGAAACAGCTTCCTCCGGAGGTGGAGCAGGCGGCGGTCGAGCTCGAGGAGAGGGCCAGTCTCGTCGCGGCCGCGATTTTCCCCGCTGCGATCGGTGGCATCCGAAAAGTCAACGTAAAGCTGTGGGATTTCGAGAAGTTGTTGTGGAAACGCTACACCGACCTCCTGACTGAACTGATCCAGAACCGAAGGCTCACGCCTGAACAGCAAGCCACCATCGAGCGCATTGCAGATGGGATCCGCGAGGGATTCGACCGTGTCAACCAACTGCTCAACACGCTGGCGGAGGGAGCATTCATCGACGCGGGCATGGTCGTCGGGGAAATAAACGCGGCACGCCGGGTTCTCGCGACGCATCTCGAGGAGGCTCGCGGACGGATGACCAGCGCCGTGGAGATGTTCAACGCCATTGTCAACGAGGCCGCAGATATCGCCGGCGATGTAGACGAGATGCTGGCTGACCTCAGAGTCCCGATTTTTCCGTCCCACGACCGGTTACCGCTCGCTAGCTCGATCGATCGAACTCTCTACGAAAACCTCACCGGTGTGCAGCGGTTCGCGTTCATGAACGTCGCCGCGCGCATGTTGGCGACGCGAGTCGGGGGCCAACCGTTATGGTCGTCCGAATACGACATCCGCGTCACTGACGTTTTCCCCGCGCGAATCTACTTCCGCGCAAAGCCGACGCTCATCGATCGTGTGAGTCGTGATCCCGCGCAGTTCACGAAAGCGCCAGCGTCACTCCACCGGTTCAGGGATGGCAGCTTCAAGCAAACCTTGTTCGACAAGGGCAATCTGCAGGTGTGCTTCGCGAAGCGCGATGACGGCGACGTGAACGTGGACGCGGACATCGACCTCTTCAAGTCGCCGATCAAGCATCTGTTCGGCGAGGTGCTGGTCAACCATCTGACGGGCAAGACGACGGACCAGTTCACGGTCCGGAACATTCTGGACGAGCAGGGTGTCGAGGCGGTGCCCGGGTTTAGCATCCTGACGCCCACGGTGGCACTGGCCTAGTTGGTGGCTGGTAGGTGGTAGCTGGTAGCTGGGAGTTGGTGGTTGAGAGTTGGGTAGTTCGGGAGTTGGGCTCAGTCGTCGTAGGGCGGGCCTTTACGGCCCGCCTGGCTCGCTGAGTTGAGATGTGGCCATGATTACTACTGATAGCGCGCCTCTGGCCATGATTACTGCTGAAACGCTGCGCAGATTTGCCCCCCGGATTGTCAACGCCGAAATTCATGCGACGGCGCTGGAGAGCTCGCGTAAAGCAAGCTCCGTGATCACGCCGCGGCGACTGTGTCACTTTCTGGGGCAGGTATTTGTTGAGACTGCCGGCTTCACGGTGCTGGAGGAAAACCTGAACTACCGGGATCCGGTACGCCTCGACATGGTGTTTTCGGCCGTCAGAGGCACGGAGGATGCCCGAGCGCTGATTGCGAAGGGGCCGCAGGCGATTGCGAACCGTGTCTACGCGAATCGGCTCGGCAACGGCGACGAGGCGAGTGGCGACGGGTGGCGCTACCGCGGCTCCGGCTATAAGCAGCTGACCGGGCGCGCCAACTTTCGAGCTATCGGCACGATCGTGAATATCGATCTCGAAGGTGGACCTGACATCGCGCGCGAACCGGTGGCCGCGGCGAAGGTGGCTTTTGCATTCTGGGACGCGTGCAAATGCTCTCCCCTGGCCGACGCCGGCGACATCGAGGCGATCACCGAAAAGGTCAACGGCCCGGCGAGGCTCGGACTCGCCGAGCGGCGTGAGGCGACGCTGCGTGCGATGGACATCTGGCTGGATTGATGTGCACACACGATTGCGGCTCGCCGCCGCGCTGCTGGCGCTTCTAGTTTCCTGGCCAGCGCTCATCGCGGCGCAGTCGACCCCGCCCATCGATGCACCGGTCCCGGCGCTTCCGGCATCGGGCAGCACGGTCGAGTCGCTCGTGCCGCCACGCTGGACGATCGAGCAGCGGCACCAGGCCGATTTCAACCGCGACAGCCGGAGTGACGTTCTCCTGCTGATCCGCGACAACATGGCGCAAGGAGCGACGCCGCGGCGGATCGTGTTGATCGCGCTCGCCACGGCACAGCCCTCCGGCTATGTGCGGTCGGCCGCCAATGTGCAGCTCGTTCCACGCGATCTCTCCGGACAGCTGGAGGATCCGATGGCGGACGGCGAGATTACCGTGCGACCCGGCGGCTTTGACTTGCAGCTTGGAATGATGCCCGCTACCGGCTCCTACCTGGCTGCGACGATGCGCTACCGGTTTCGGTTCGAGGGTGGGTGCTTTCGGCTGATCGGCTACGACCGCGCCGAAACGCACCGCGGCACATTGGACACGCGCGACGTAAGCGTCAACTTTCTGACCGGCGCCGTCATTCGCACGACGGGCAACGCCCAGTCGGCTCGCACGCAGAGTCAGCGCTCGCGGCTGGCTTCGAACCCGCGTCGCTGTCTCGGCGACTTGCCGAGTGGCTGGACCTTCGATCCGCTTGCCGTTCCCCGATAAATCCTCGATGACCGTCGCCTGTCTTCCACCGCGCAGGCTGAAGCCTGCGCGCTACGACTGTTGTGCCGGCCACGCCGACAGGACAGGCTGAAGCCTGCGCGCTACGACTGTTGTGCCAGCCAAGCCGACCGGATCTATACGGGCTGCCCTCGAATCACGCGGATCAGGAGGAAGACGATGGCCACGACGAGGAGGATGTGCAGCCACCCGCCGAGCGTGGTGGTTGTGACCATCCCGAGCAGCCACAGCGCCACGAGCAGAATCACGAGAAACATCAGCATGGGCGTTCTCCGCGCAATCCGGTAGCAGATCGGATGCCAAGGCTTCCCGTCACGGAGAATCTGCGTGGGATCGCCGTCTCTTGGATTACGATTGGGACGCGTTGCAGAGGGAGAAGGACCATCCAATCCCGAACTGAAACGCGGGAAGGGAAGCGTGGCGATGAGGCTGCTGCGCCGGCCAGTGCTAGCGCTAGGGTTGAGCGTGGCGCTCGTATCCATGTCGGTCCCGCTATTTGGCCAGGGCGGCGGACCGCGTCCCTCGGAGCCGGCCAGACCGTGGCCGCCAGCGCGAACCGCAGACGGCCAACCCGACGTTCAGGGGAACTGGCGCCCCGTGATTGGCGGCACGCACTCCCTCGACCCCGCGCAGAGCAGTGCCGCGGATTTCGAGGAGCGGACCGGTGGTGCCGCCAGACGCAATCCGAGCCGGATCGTCGACCCACCCGACGGCCATATTCCGTACCAGCCGTGGGCGGCTGCCCTCCAGAAACGCCTGGCGGCCGAATTCGAGAACCCGACGAGACCCGAGCACATCGACACGCAGACGCGGTGCCTGGTGCCGGGCGTGCCGCGGCTCTACTACTTTCCGACGTTTCGCATTATTCAGCCGCCGGGCAGCATTGTGTTCGTCTGGGATGAGTACCACACGTTTCGAGTGGTTCCTCTCGATGGCCGCCCGCGCGCTGCCGCTAACGTCAAGCTCTGGATGGGCGAAGGGCGCGGCCGGTGGGAAGGAAATACGCTGGTCGTCAGCACGACCAACCTGAAGGCCAAGTCGCGCCTCGACGTGCTCGGCGATTTCTTCAGCGACAACGCGGAGATCGTGGAGCGCTTCATCTTCGTCGACGCCAACACCATGAACTACGAAGCGACGATCACCGACTCAACGGTGTTCACGCGCCCGTGGACCATGCGTGTGGCACAGAGACGCATGCCCGAGGAGGAGTTCCTGGAGTTTGCGTGCCACGAAGGCGAGCGCGACACCGGCGTTTCATCGACTCAGATCGGCGAATCGGACACGGAAAAGAAGTAGTCAATCTACGAAGGGAGGGATCCATGAGGAAAACTGGGTTCGTCGCCTTGTTGTGTGCTTTCACGCTCGTCGCTGCCACCGCCGCCGCGCAGCCGGCGCCGTACAACGACGTGGGCGTGACGATGGGCCACTGGCACATCGCCTCGAAGGATGTCGAAGCCAACAAGAAGCTCTTTCTGGCCATGGGCGGCCAGTTGTTCACGCCAGGAGGAAACCCGTTGATCAGGTTTCCCGGGATCTATATCAACCTGAATCTCGGGACGGAGAAAGGTAATGGCGAGACCGTCGGCTCCGTCGTGAACCATGTCGGCTTCATCGTCGACAACGTCCAGAAGCGCGTGGCCCAGTGGAAGGCCGCGGGCGTGACGGTGCTCCCGGGCGGCAACAACCGTCTCGACCAGGCATTTGTCGTGACGCCGGACGGCGTCCGTATCGAAATCCTCGAGGACAAGACGCAGTCAATGGCCGTTCGCAATGAACACGTCCACCTGTCAGTTCCGAAGGAGGAAGTCGCCAAAGCGCAGGCCTGGTACGCGAAGACGTTCGGCGGCAAGATGAACACCCGCAACAACGCGCCGGTCGTGGATCTGCCTGGAGTGCAGATCCGGTTCGCGACAGCCGAGACGAAGCAGGCGCCGACGCGCGGACGCGTGCTGGACCACATCGGCTTCGACGTAAGGGACCATGCAGCCTTTGTGAAGAAGCTCGAAGCGGAAGGCATCAAGCTCGACGAGCCGGTGCGCAAGAGTCCGACGGGCAGCACCATTACCTACATCACCGACCCCTGGGGCACGCGCATCGAGATCGTTCAGCGAGCGCCGTTGGGCCCACAGGTGCAGTCGACTCAGTAGCTGGTAGCTGGTAGTTGGTGGTTGGTAGTTGGTGGTTGGTGGTTGGTTGCTCTCAACCACGAACCACCAACCGCCAACCGCCAATAGCCCGTGGAGAACCGAATGCGCAATCTGGTCATTGGCCTGCTTCTCGGTGTCGCGCTCGGCGGCGCCTCCTCGACGCTCGTTGCCCAGCGCAGGGCCGACAGCTACCCAGACGCCCTGACCGCGGACCCGGCGCATTACTCCCTGTCGTTCGAGAACGATGTCGTGCGCTTCATCCGGGCAAAGTACGGTCCCGGTGAGCGATCGGTCATGCACCGGCATCTGCCGGGTTGCGTGATTTTTCTGACGGATCAGACGTTCAACTTCACGACCCCCGATGGGACCGCCGAGCCTGCCGAAGTCCGCGCCGGGGCGCTTGGATGCGGCGACGGGAACGTCCACTTGCCGGAGAACATCGCCAATGAGGCGGAGTTCATCATGGTGGAGTTCAAGGATCGAGCGACGTTCCAAAAGTAGCGTTCCAGAGCTGAAGCGCCTCGTGCCAGCGAGGTAAACAAGGAGGGTCTATGGAGTCGATCATTGACGATCTCGTGCGCCGCTTCGAGCACGGCGCGCTGACCCGCCGGCAGTTGATTCAGGGACTCTCGACGCTCGTCGGGGTGACGGGCGCGTCGCGTGTGGAGGCCGCGCAGCCCAGCGGCCTCCGTGGCACCGGGATCGACCACGTGTCGATTCTCGTGAACGACCTGCAGCGATCGGCCGCGTTCTACGAACGTGTCTTCGGGATGACATTTGTCAGCGAGGACAAGCCGAATCAGATCCTCCGACTGGGGATGAAGCGGACGATGGTATCGCTTCGCCGCGAGGGTCCGTCGGGCGTCGTCGATCACTTCGCGATCAGCGTCGAGAATTTCAACAGGGACGTTGCCACCCAGCAACTGAAGCAGCACGGCCTGACGCCGCAGCAGAATGTGCAGTTCGGGTTTCATGTGAGAGACCCGGACGGGGTCGTCGTGCAGGTTGTGTAGAGCGGAGGGATGTCGTGGAACTGGACCGCAGACATTTCATCGCCGCCACGGCGGCGACGTTCGGAACCGATCTCGTCGCGCCCGCTCGTGAAATCCTCGCGCAGACGGCGACGGGAATCACGTCCGCGTTGCCTCCGCTTCCTCCGGATGCCGGCCTGTTCGACGGCTTCGAGGCGAGATGGGTGCGTACGCGCGGCGCCGACATCTTCCTGAGGCACGGTGGCGAGGGGCCGCCGCTCCTTCTGCTCCACGGCAACCCGCTCACACACGCCTCGTGGCACAAGGTCGCCGGTCGCCTGGCGAAGCGATTCCACGTCGTCGCGACCGACCTTCGTGGCTACGGCGACAGCATCGGCCCGGCCGATGGTGGCGCCAACCATGTCAACTACTCGTTTCGCCTCATGGCCCAGGATCAGGTCGAAGTCATGTCGGCGCTCGGCCACGAGCGGTTCTTTCTGGCCGGCCACGACCGTGGCGCCCGGACGGCGCATCGATTGGCGCTCGATCATCCCGATCGCGTGCGCAAGGTGGCGCTGCTCGACATCGTCCCGACGCGGTACGTGTGGGAACACACCTCGCGCGAGTGGGCGCTGGGCTCCTGGCACTGGTCGTTCATGGCTCAGCCCGACGAGCTGTTCGAGCGAATGATGGCCGCGATTCCAGCGCGTGAGTACGTGCTGCGCCACCTCTCCCGCACTGGCAAGCCGGCCTTCTTCGACGATCGAGCCTTCGCCGAATACGTCCGCTGTTTCACGCGGAAGACGATCCATGGCTCATGCGAGGATTACCGCGCCGCTGCGAGCATCGACCTCGAACACGACGACGTCGATCACCGAGCCGGGCGGAAGATCGCCGCGCCGACGCTGGCACTGTGGGGACGCCGTAGCAACGTGGGCCTGTTGTACGGCGACGTGGTGGCCGTCTGGCGGGAGGCGGCGAGCTCGGTGACCGGAGGCGCTGTCGAAAGTGGGCACTATCCCGCGGAGGAGGCGCCGCAAGCCGTCCTCGAGGCGTTCGAGAGTTTCTTCGTGTGAACAATCGAGACATGTGTAAGGCAAAGGTCAAAGGCAAAAGGCAAATGCATGTCGACACCGCTACCACGTAGAGATCTGAAACTGGCGGGCGCGTTGGCCGTCGTAGCCGCGATATCGATTGGGTCGCCGGATGCGCCGATCGAAACTGCCGCACAGATCTCGCCGACCAACACGCTGACGCACAACGGTAAAACGTATCCGCCTCAGAGTCTGGCGATGCCGGTGAACGATCTCCCCGCGCCGTACGAGCGCGTCCACCCGTGGGGAGACATCCCGTACGACGCCGCCAACTACGACGCGCGGGCCTCTTTCATCGGCGCTGCAGAAGGTCCCGACGGCAACATCTACGTGCTGAACCGCTGCAACCGGAACTCCTGCGAGGGGCGCAAGGAGCCGCCGATTCTCAAACTCAATCCAGAGGGGAAACTGCTGGCTTCATGGGGTGTCGGGCTGTTCGTATTCCCACACAACCTGACCATTGATCGCCAGGGAAACGTCTGGACCACGGACGAGGGAAACCACGTCGTCCGCAAGTTCACACCCGCGGGCCAGCTCCTGATGACCATCGGCCAGGTGGGCCAGATGGGCAATCCGCCGAAGCTTCTCACTTCGCCGACGGCGGTCATCGTCGCCCCGAACGGCAACATCTTCGTCACCGAAGGCCACGACAACAGCCCCACGGCCCCGGTGGCGCGCGTGTCGAAGTGGGCCGCTGACGGAAAGTTCATCAAGACCTGGGGCAGCACCGGGCCGGGCATCGGCCAGTTCACCACGCCCCACACGCTCGCGATGGATTCGCGCGGCCGCCTGTTCGTCGGCGACCGTCAGAACAACCGGATTCAGATCTTCGATCAGGAAGGCAACTTTCTCGACATGTGGTACCAGTTCGGCCGGCCGAGCGGCATCGTCATCACTCCCGACGATCGGATCTACGTGGCCGATTCCGAGTCATTCGACTTCCACAACCCCGGCTGGCACAAGGGGATTCGCATCGGCAGCGCGAGGGACGGCAAGGTCGAGTACTTCATCAGGGATCTCGAGCCGACGACGATTTCCCACAGCGGCGCCGAAGGGATCGGCGTCGACTCGAAGGGCAACATCTACGGAGCCGTCGTGCGCAGGCGCATGCTGGAGAAGCATGTCCCGAAACGGTGAAGGAACCAGCGTAAGAGTCAGCGCTGCGCGGAGGCGGCCGGGGCTTTCGGGAACACCGCGTCGATGCCGGCCTGCGCGCACTCTTCCTGCATCCGGGCTCCGCCGATGCCGATGGCGCCCGCGACCTGCCCATCAATCATGATGGGAAGTGCGCCCGCTTTAGGGAAGTCATTAATCCAGACGGAAGCCTGATTGCGCTGCGTGGTGACGTCCTCTTCCAGCAACCTGGTCGAACGCTGCCAGTGCGCGGCCGTCTTCGCTTTCAGGATGGCCGTCTCCGACATGGTCGGACCGCCGCCCTGCATGGCATGGAAGTCGAGTAGCGTGCCGTCGATGCCTACAACCGCGACACCGACGAGGATGTTGTTCTTCTCGGCAAACGCGAGACAGGCGTCGACCATCTTGCGAGCCGCGGCGTTCGACACCTGCGGGCGATTGACGACGTTCGCCTGGGCAAGGGCGTCGACGGCGAATGTGGTCGCGGCCAGCGCCGCAATGACTAGAATCGTCTTGCGCACAGCGGTTCCTCCATATCTCGGGTCGAAGTCTAAACGAGTTTCACGGCCGGACCGCGTCTCTCAGGTGTCTCATCTGAGGACGCGCGGAAGCCTGTCGCCTTCGAAGATCGAGTAGACCTGCGCTTCAAGCTGGTTCATGCCCGGCTCGACGGCATTCACCTCGATCTGGCCGTTGCCGTCTGCGTCCCTGCCCAGGTCGAGCTGCAGGGCGAGCGTTCGCAATTGCTCGACGAGCGGCGCCGCCTGTGTGGCCGTCTGAGCCGCGAGCACCCGCTTGCCGAGATCGGTCATCTCCTGTGCACGGGCCGCCACCGCACGTCCTGCCTGCGCAACCGCGGGCCCGAGCTTTCGGAGCGTCTCGGACGCCCCGGGCGATTTCACCGCGAGCTCAATGTGCGTCACCACGGCCTCCGCGGCTCGCTTGACCCCGAAGCCGAGTCCTGGACCCTTGGCTCCCTGTTCGGGCGCCAGCGCGTGCAGCACGTTGCGGACGTTGGTCTTCATGGCGTCGAGGCTGGTCGGGTTCCCGGCGGCGAAGTTGGCGTACATCATCGCCGTGTTCACTTCGATGGCCGTAGTGACGACGAGCCCCCTGCCCCCGGGCGCACCGGTGAATCCGGTGGCCACGTGGTTGAAATGCGTCAGCGCCTCACCTGTCTGCTGGCCCGCAACCTCTTTCGGCATCGCGAGCAGCCCAGCGGCAAGAATGATGGTGTAGCAACGCGTCATATAAGGCTACTCGATATGCTCGCGTGCCCAGCGGTCGAGAAACGCGGCAATCTCGAGGTTGTTCTTCTCCAGCATCATCATGTGACCCTGCACCGCGTCCGTGTTCGGACGTCGCGTCGGTCCGTCGACGTCAGTGAAATAACCCGAACGTGCACGGCCTGGCTGGTCGACGATATACACGGCGTAGCCGCGCTGCAGAAAGTAATCGCCCCAACCCATGCGTCCGTCGGGAGTACCCATGAAATTGGTGCCCGTCTGCCCGCCGCCATGCCACATGACAACCGGATATGGCTGCGTGCGGGTTTCGGGAATCTGGTACTGGACGTACATCTGTCCGACACGAATCCGGCCGTCCTTCGACGTCGCGTAGTGCCCGCCGACGAAGAAATAACCTTGTTCGGCCAGTACGAGGCGTCTACTGCCTGTGGGCGTGGCTTGCGGCGCGTACAAACATGCTGTCAGGACTGCGATGGCAATCAAGACGATCACGCGCATGAGTCCACGCATTCTATCTGCTCTTTGGATGCGGCCGCGCCATCGTCTGCTAACCGGCCGTTTGACTCGAACTGGTCACAGGCGTATGGTTGCGGTCGCAGTGTGACCGCTCAGAGGTCGGCCAGGAGGCACTGATATGAAAGGACGAACGCTCACGATCGGGGTTGTCTTCATCGCATTGATTGCTGTCTTTCTGTTTATGAACAGCCGGCAGGGCACCGTCACCGTCGAGGGACAGCAGACGCACGCGCCGGGAACCGGCTTTGCCGCCGTTCCCGGACTCAAGGGCGGGCAAGATGTGTTCGGCCCGTACGATCCGGTGCAGAACTGGCCCAGGCCGCTGGCCGAGAGCCTGCCCGACCACAAGGGATGGACATGGTCGCAGGCGACGGATGTCTTTGCGGAGAGTCCCGATCGCGTGATCGTGGCGCAGAAGGGCGAGCTGCCGGAGCTCCCGTCGGGGCGCGGACGCGGAACCACCTGGCTGCCGCAGCTCGGACCCAGCATCAAGTTTCCGGTCGGTGGCGGCGTGCCGCTGCGCGAGGCCGCAAGCGCGACGCCCAGCCTCGGGAAGGGCGCTGAAGATGGCAGCGATGGTCGCCCGGGTATCGACTGGCGATGGGAGCACGTGATCACCGTGTTCGATCGCAACGGCAAGGTGATCGAGGACTGGTCGCAATGGGACAAGATCTGGGGCCGGCCGCACGACGTTGAGATCAGTCCCTACGATCCGGAAAAGCACATCTGGATCGTCGACGCCGACAACCATTTCGTGGCCAAGTTCACCAATGACGGCAAGAAGCAGGTCCTGCTGCTGGGCACGCCTGGCGTGCCGGGCGACGACGATACGCATTTTAGGCGCCCGACGTTCATGGCCTTCATGGACGCCAATACCTGGTATCTGGCCGATGGTTACGACAACACGCGCGTCATCAAGTACGACGTGAACGGAAAGAAGCTGCTGGAGTGGGGGATGAAGGGTACCCAGCCCAACGAACGGCGTCCGGGCTATTTCAACAGCGTCCACGGCATTGCCGTCAATCCCACAACGCGAACTGTGTACGTAAACGACCGCAACAACGGCCGTCTGCAGGTATTCGATGAGAACGGGAAGTTCCTGGATCAGTGGGACTTCGGTCCGCGCCCGCCGATGAACATCCACAGCATCACGATGGGGAACGACGGTGTGCTCTGGGCCGCCGACCAGGGATCGCACAAGATCCTCGGCTACGACGCCAAAGGAAACTTCCTCTATTCATGGGGCACGTTTGGCACGTGCCAGGGTTGCATGTGGGGCGTGCACGGATTCGCCACCGACAAGGAAGGCAACCTCTACACGGCCGAGGTGCGCACGGGCCGTGTCCAGAAATACAGTCCGCGCAAGGGCGCCAATCCCGCGTTCCTCGTGGGCAAGCCCTGGCCAGGCGTCTGGTAAAAACCGCAGACCACTCGTGATGTCCGATTGGTGGTTGGTGATTAGCAATCACCAACCACGGATCGGCAATTGCCGCGGATGAGCTCCGTTCATCGCATGGTCAACCCCCGAATGCGATACTGGATCGCATCATTTCCTTCCGAGCCCTTACTGTCATCCTGTCGACGACCGTAGCCGCAGGCTGCGTCCTCGCCCAAGCGACCGTGCCGGAAGCGGCCTCGCCGGCAACGTGCCGAGGGCTCGTTACCGACATCGAGGAGCGCCGTGCGACTTCAATGGCGTGGCACGAGCTGGTCGATCACCGAGGTCGTCTTGCCATGGCCGAATCGTGTACCGCCGTGGGGCCTGCGGTGTACGCCGAGCCACGGCGCAATGATGCCGTTACTCACGACACGGTCGACGAGCTTGCCATCCTGAGCTGGAACGTTCACGTCGGCGGCGGGGACATCGTCGGCATCGTGAACGCTCTTCGAAGCGGCGAGTTCACAGGCGGTGAACCTGTTCGCAATTTCGTCGTGTTGCTTCAAGAAGCGTTTCGGACCGGCGCCACGGTCCCGAGAACGCCCGCGGGCGTTTCGATCCCCAGGCGCATTGAGGCATCTCCTCCGAATAGACGGCGGCAGGACATCGTGCAGACGGCTCGTGCGCTCGGGCTGGGTGTCTTTTACGTGCCATCGATGCGCAATGGAGCCGATGAAGGCGCGACGGCCGAAGATCGAGGGAATGCGATTCTGTCAACTCTTCCGCTGGTGAATTTCGCCGGCATCGAGCTGCCGTTCGAACGCCAGCGTCGAATCGCCGCGGCCGCTACGGTAACGGGGATCGATAAGGCGGGCAATCCATGGCATTTGCGTCTCGTCAGTGCGCATCTGAATGCGACCGCAAGCGCCAGACGTCTGTGGGTCTTCTCTTCGGGCGTTCGGGGTCGACAGGCGAGACACCTCGCGCGGGTGCTCGCCAGCGAGGACGTACCCACTGTGATGGGCTCCGATTTGAATTCATGGGCAGGCGGTGCTTCTGAGCCCGCATTTACCGAGCTTCTTCCTCATTTCCCGCAGACATCGATTCCAGTCGGTCAGTCGACGTTTCGTGGTGGCCGGATGCTCGACTACATGTTTCTGCGCGTGCCCTCGGTGTGGGCGAGCGACGTCCGCGCGATCGACGGCTTCTACGGATCCGATCACCGGCCCCTTATCAGTTGGATACATCTCCGGAAAGACGAAGCCCAAGGACCTGGTGCTGCTACGAACGCGCAAGGACGAGAGGTGCCGAGGATCAGCGAGCGTCCATCGCACTCGCCAGCGGCGCTCCGAGTGTCGCCTTGAGCTTGTCGAACGGGTCCACCAGCGGATCTCGCTTCGTGCAGTCGATGCCCACGATGCCGTACAGCCAGGCGGGCATGGTCACCGGCTCGATCAACAGTGGAATCAACCGACGCTTTCGGTCGCCCATGTCGAGCACTTTGCAGATGACGGCCTCTTCTTCGCAGTGGCCGCTATCCAGGTATCGCCCGGAGACTACTGCCACCGTGAAACGGCTTTCACGGATCGAGCGCTCCATTTCCTGGAGAAAGCTGGCATTGGCGGCGAAGTCGCGCGCATCGATGGCCACGCGGTAGCCCTCGGCTTCGAGTGCTGCGACGAGCTCCGTCGCGAAGTCCCTGTCGGCGCCGTCATGCCGGTAACTGACGAAGACGTCGTAGCGCATCCGTGCCGCCGAGGGCGCTTCCGATGGCGGCGCGTCCCACCGAACAGGCGCCAAGATCGTGGTCGGGGCCGCCTGAGCTGTCGCGAGCAGACATACGACGAGGAACGGAATCCACAGAAAATACGTGCTGCTCAGCAACGCGTTGCAGCGTCCGATCGAAGCCTCGGTCCAGATTCTTTCCGGAACGCCCGCCGCATCGAACAGTAGATCATCGTTCGAGAGATCAGGATTCGCCTGCTGGTATTCCGCCCCAAGAGGAGTGAGTTCGGTGCCGATGATGACAGCCCTTTTCGCATAGCGCGCCGTGCACGCACGCTGCGCATACTCGCTGCTGAAGAACGATCCCAATCCTAGTATCAGCGCAGCGACGGCCACGACCGCCCATACGTGCGGTCGCGCTCTCGCCGGCCACAAAAGGAACGGCAGTACGGCCAGCGTCACGATCGCGGCGGATGCCAGGGCTGCGAAGACCCGCTCAGCAGCTCCAGAGGCTTCAATGGCCTGCGGCAGAGGGGTGAAAGCGGCCGCGATCGCGGCCAGCAGCATCGCAGTGAGGGCGAGCCACGTGCGTTTGTAGCG
>Ga0075430_100001318_pt1 | contig 20034 bp, 16 predicted proteins | sample RhiMetdeltSRZDD4_FD_75294 | JGI IMG/M metagenome (GOLD analysis project Ga0075430, IMG submission 75294) | Populus rhizosphere microbial communities from Tennessee, USA - Rhizosphere MetaG P. deltoides SRZDD4 | ecosystem: Host-associated > Plants > Roots > Rhizosphere > Soil | place: USA... | reverse complement strand
AGGTCAAACCCCATGACAGGGCCAAACAATCAAGGCACTGGCAAACAAACACCCTGTTGAGTTCTCAAGAAACAAACACACACCGGCTGTGATCCCTAGCTTGAGGGACCTGCAATCGGGGCAACTCTTCGATGCTACCCGGTCAGCTCCGCGGCGTCAAGACGGAATTTTCCGCCTCATCCCGCACCACCCGGGGCCCGCCTGAACGACAACGATGATCCATCGCGTCAGTCAGAGGGGATCCAGCAGACCGGCCGATGATCGCTATAGCGATCCATCCCGCCCGGCTCCTGCCGGCTTGTTAACTTTACCCGATCCAGTTCGCGATCTCAAGTCTGTCTGATGTGGGATAGCTCCCCATCAGGACCTTCCGGGCGGATCACCAACCGGCGGGCACGGAGAAAGCTACGTGACGTCCAGCCTCAACGTCAAATCCGGCGCCGTTGTTCCGGCTCACCGCCGTACTCGGCAGAGTGAAGGCGTGCCAGAGTGGTAGCTGTGCCCGTACCCGGTCGTCTGGTCGCCGCCGACGCGCTGCTCGGTCTGCTCATGCCGCTGTGGCAGCTGACGATCGGCGCCTGTGTCCTGGCGGCGGTGGTCGTCGCCGGGTGGCGGCTGGGCCGCCGTGGGCCGTCCCGCATGTCGCGCGCCCTGGTCGTCGTCGGTACGGCGATCATCGCCCTGGCCGTGGTCGGCATCCTGCTGGAGGGGTGAGGTGGGACGGCGACCGGCCCGCGAAGCGCGGCGCGGCGCCGGCCCGGGTCCCGGCTGTCCCGCCGCTGAAAGTCGCTGGCGGACGCGCCACAAGGGCTCCCACACTTCCGGGCATGCGCTGGAGAGCCGAGCCAGACCTCGCCACGTACGCCCGCCGGGTGCTGCCCAGCCTGCTCGCGGACCCGGTCCGCAACAACGTGGCGTGCACGCTCATCCAGAGCCGCCTGGACGGGATGATGCCGCTGGAGCCGGGCGCACTCTGGCTGCACGGTGACAGGGTGGACGGGCGGACCGCGGTGGCGCTGCACACGCCGCCACGCGCTCTGCTCGTGACCGACATGTCCGAGGCTGCGGTCGACGCGCTCGCCGACCACCTCGCGGCCGCGGAGCTGCCTGGCGTGAACGGTCCCACCGCGGTCGCGGACCGGTTCGCCTGCCGGTACGCCGGAGCCACCGCTGCCCGCGCCTACCCGGGCATGGCTTTCCGGATGTTCCGCCTCGACTCGGTCACAGCTCCCACGCCACTACCCGCGGGCCGGCTGCGCGAGGCCACGCCGGCAGACCGGGACCTGCTCGTCGAGTGGGCCGGCGCGTTCGCACGGGAGGCGCTGCCCGACGACCCTCCGGGGGACCCGGCCGGTCCGGTGGACCGCCGCCTGGCCCGGGGCGGCCTGCTGTGGGTGTGGGAGGCCGGTGGGGAGCCGGTGTCGACCGCGTACCTGACGACGCCGGCCGCGGGCGTGGCCCGGGTCAGCGGGGTCTACACCCCGCCGCGGCTACGCGGGCGAGGGTACGCGAGCGCGTGCGTCGCGTTGATGAGCCAGCGCGCCCTCGATGCCGGCGCGCTGGCGTGCATGCTCTACACCGACCTGTCCAACCCGACCAGCAACAAGATCTACCAGGCGGTCGGGTACCGGCCGGTCGCGGACACCCGGGAGTGGCGGTTCAGCCGTAGCGGGTAGGGGCGGCGGCCCGCAGTCAGGAGCTGGGCAGCCGCCGGTTGGCGAGGCTCGGCAGCTCGACCCGGACCCGGGCGAGCCGGTCCAGGTCCAGGTCGGCCACTGTCACACCGGTCTCGTCGGGAGCCTGTGCCACGACCGTGCCCCACGGGTCGATCACCATGCTGCGGCCGTAGCAGATGCGACCCGGGTCGTGGTCACCGATCTGGCCGACGGCGAGCACGTAGCACTGGTTCTCTATGGCCCGGGCGCGCAGCAGCACCTCCCAGTGGTCCCGGCCGGTGTGCAGCATGAAGGCGGCCGGGACGACCAGCACCCGGGCTCCGCCGATGGCCAGCTGCCGGTACAGCTCCGGGAAGCGCAGGTCGTAGCAGATGGACAGGCCGACCTCGACGCCGTCCACCGAGGCGACCACAAGCTCGGTGCCCGGGGCCACCTCGTCCGACTCGCGGTAGGACACGCGGCCGGGGATCTCCACGTCGTACAGGTGGATCTTCCGGTAGAGCGCGGCCAGCCCGCCGTCGCGGTTGAAGAGCAGCGACGTGTTGAATGTGCGCTCGGCGTCTGGCCCGACCTCATGAAACGAGCCGGCGAGGACCCACATTGACAGCTCGCGAGCTGCCGTGGCAAAGAGGTCGGCGAACTCGCCGTCGACGGGCTCCGGCTTGGGCGCGTCGCTGGCTGGTCCGAGGTAGTCCACGTACTCCGGCAGGATCGCCAGGTCCGCGCCTGCCGCAGCCGCCCGGTCCAGCAGGCCACGCGCGACGGCAAGGTTGGCGGCCCGGTCCGCCCGGGAGTTGAGCTGGCACAGGGCGACTCTCATGAGCGCCAATGGTACGGGCCGGCGCCGGCGCGCACGAGGCGCTGCCGTCGCGCGCCGGCTGGTCTGCCCGGCAACAGCGCGGCCGGTCTGCCGCGGCTGGGTCTACCGCGACGGTTCGGACCGCTCGCCACGGTGCGACACGAGCAGCGCCTCCTGCCCGACCGGCCGGTATCCGGCGGCCAGGAACGCCCGTACGCTCGCCGCGTTTCCCGGCGCGACCTGTGCCCACGCTGGCCGGCCCGCGGGGACCAGGTGGCGGGCTGCCCGCGCCAGCGACCGGCCGAGCCCTCGGCCCCGCAGCGGCGGGTCCACCTCGATCGCCACCTCCCACCGTCCGGCCAGTCCGCGGCCGACCACCAGCGCACCGCCCTCGACGGACCACACCGACACGTCGCTGCGGTACCGGCGGGCCCGCCGTACCCGGGGATGGTCGAGGTTGGCGGCGGTGAGCGGGAGTCCCGCGTCGCCCTCGGCCGGTGGGGCCAGCGCCAGCAGGTCGATGGCGTTGACGCGGAGCCCGGTCTTGTCGGCCAGCGCGCCGAGGAACGGCGGCGTGAAGGCCTCGCTGAGCTCGCCTGGCGGCAGAAGCGTGCGCACCCAGGCGGGGTCGACGTCGGCGGCGACCACGACGTGGCCGGTGAAGGAGACGACCGCAGCAGTGCCGGACGAGGGCTGGGACACGACGGTGAGGCCACCGTCGGCCGGAGGGTAGTCGCCGCGCTCGACCCGCAGGAGCAGGTCGGCGAGGGCGGTCACGCCGACTTTTCCTCGCGGTCCCGCCGGCGCCGGCCCTGGAACTCGCGCGGGACGATGGTCGGGTTCACGTTCTCGAGGACAACCCCGCGGGTGATCAGGACCCGGGCGGCGTTCGGGTTGCTCGGCACCTCGTACATCACGCTGAGCAGGACCTCTTCCATGATCGCCCGGAGGCCGCGGGCGCCGGTGCCGCGAAGCATCGCCTGGTCGGCGATGGCGCCGAGGGCGTCCTCGGCGAACTCCAGCTCGACCCCGTCGAGCTCGAAGAGGCGTTGGTACTGCCGGACGAGCGCGTTGCGCGGCTCGGTGAGGATGCGCACGAGCGCGGCCCGGTCGAGGCTGCGGACGCTGGTGATCACCGGAAGGCGGCCGATGAACTCGGGGATCAGGCCGAACTTCAGCATGTCCTCGGGCATGACCTGGGCGAAGATGTCGTCCGTCGAGCGCTCGGAGATCGAGCGCAGGTTGGCGCCGAAGCCGAGGCCGCCCTTACCGGTGCGGGCCTCGATGATGCGGTCGAGCCCGGCGAAGGCGCCGCCACAGATGAACAGGATGTTTGTCGTATCGATCTGGATGAACTCCTGATGCGGGTGCTTGCGACCGCCCTGCGGAGGCACGTTGGCGACAGTGCCCTCAAGGATCTTCAGCAGTGCCTGCTGCACGCCCTCCCCGGAGACGTCACGGGTGATCGAGGGGTTCTCCGACTTGCGCGCGATCTTGTCGACCTCGTCGATGTAGATGATGCCGGTCTCTGCGCGCTTGATGTCGTAGTCGGCCGCCTGGATCAGCTTGAGCAGGATGTTCTCGACGTCCTCGCCAACGTAGCCGGCCTCGGTGAGCGCGGTGGCGTCGGCGATCGCGAACGGCACGTTGAGCATCCGGGCGAGGGTCTGCGCCAGGTGGGTCTTGCCGCAACCGGTGGGGCCGATGAGCAGGATGTTGGACTTGGCCAGCTCGACGGACTCCGCCTCGCCGCGGCTGCCGCCGCCGCTGTCGGCCTGGATGCGCTTGTAGTGGTTGTAGACGGCGACGGCCAGCGCCTTCTTCGCCTGGTCCTGACCCACCACGTACGAGTCGAGGAAGGCGCAGATCTCCATCGGTTTGGGCAGCTCGTCCCATTTGACGTCGCTGGACTCGGCCAGCTCCTCCTCGATGATCTCGTTGCAGAGGTCGATGCACTCGTCGCAGATGTAGACGCCTGGGCCCGCGATGAGCTTCTTGACCTGCTTCTGCGACTTGCCGCAGAACGAGCACTTCAGTAGGTCGCCACCGTCGCCGATCCGTGCCACCTACGTCTCCCCTGCGCTCGTTGGCTCGTCTGGCAGCCCGCCGCCACCGAAGCCAGCGGGACCCGACTCCTCGACGTTACCCGCTCGGGCCGCAAACTCCGACCCCCTAATTCCGGTGTGTCTGGCGACTGGCAGCGGAGGCCCGGGCCGGAGACCGGGCGCGGAGACCAGTCGAGCGGCCTCCGCTGCCGGGTTGCTGTCGGCAGCGGAGGCCGCTCGGCACGCTGGCTGCTGCGACGGCCCGTCGGTGCAGCGTGGCGGCGGGAGCCACCGTTCTCGATGACTGCGGCTAGCCGACCTTTGCGCCGACCACTGCGGCGGCCTTCTTGCGGCTGGCCAGCACGGTGTCGACAATGCCGTACTGCTTGGCCTCCTCGGCCGTCATTATCTTGTCGCGTTCGATGTCACGGCGAACCTTGTCGATCTCCTGCCCGCTGTGCCGGGCGATCATCTCCTCCAGCTGCGAGCGCATCCGGAGGATCTCCTTGGCCTGGATCTCGATGTCGGAGCCCTGGCCGTAGCCGCCCTCGGTGGCCGGCTGGTGGATGATGATCCGGGAGTTCGGCAGGGCCATCCGCTTGCCGGGGGTGCCTGCGCCGAGGATCACCGCGGCGGCGCTGGCCGCCTGGCCCAGGCACACGGTCTGGATGTCCGGACGGACGTACTGCATCGTGTCGTAGATCGCCGTCATCGCGGTGAACGAGCCGCCTGGCGAGTTGATGTACATGATGATGTCGCGGTCCGGGTCGGCCGACTCGAGCACGATCAGCTGCGCCATGACGTCGTTGGCGGACGCGTCGTCGACCTGCACGCCGAGGAAGATGATCCGGTCCTCGAACATCTTGTTGTACGGGTTGGACTCCTTGATCCCGTACGACGTGCGCTCCACGAACGACGGGATGATATAGCGGTTGTGCACCGGTGAGAACGGAGTCGGCGTCGGGGTGTAGAGGTCGGTCATTGGGTCGCGCCCTTCTCAGTCACGGGTGCCGGCGCCGGCCGGGACCTGCGTCGCCGCTGTGATCACCTTGTCGATGAAGCCGTAGTCGAGCGCCTCCTGGGCGGTGAACCACCGGTCCCGGTCGGAGTCCGCCTCGATCTGCTCCTGCGTCTGGCCGGTGTGGAACGCCACCCGCTCCTGGAACATCCGCTTGGTGTAGAGCATCTGCTCGGCCTGGATGGCGATGTCGCTGGCGGTGCCGCCGATCCCGCCGGACGGCTGGTGCATCATGATCCGCGCGTGCGGCAATGCATACCGTTTGCCCCTGGCGCCGGCGCAGAGCAGGAGCTGGCCCATTGACGCGGCCATGCCCATGGCGATGGTGGCGATGTCGTTGGAGACGAACTGCATGGTGTCGTAGATCGCCATGCCGCTGTAGACCGACCCGCCGGGCGAGTTGATGTAGAGGTTGATGTCGCGGTCGGAGTCCTCCGCGGCGAGCAGCAGCAGCTGCGCGCAGATGCGGTTGGCCACCTGGTCGGTCACCTCGCTGCCGAGGAAGATGATGCGCTCCTTGAGCAGCCGGTCGTACACCCGGTCGTCGATGTTGCCGCCCTGGTCGGCACCGCGCGCTATCGCCGGTGGAATATGCAGCTGCGTCATGGCCCTTGCCCTTCGCCCGTGGTCCGTCCTACGTCGACCCTAACCCGTTGCCGGGCCCCCGATTCCGCCGCCGCGGGGCTGTTCGCTGACAGCGCAGGCAGGGCGTTCAGTGGGCGTGGTCGTGGGCGCCGCCGGGACCCGCCTCGGCTTGGTCGAGGTCGGCCTCGGCCGGGCCGCGCAGGTCGTCGAGGCTGAGCCGGTTTCCTGTGGCGTCCGTGATCGAAGCGCGCTCCATGACCACGGCGAGCGCCTTGCCCCGGCGCACGTCACCGAAGACCGCAGCCGCGTTGCCCGACCGCACCAGCTGGTCGTAGTACGCCTGCGGCGCCATGCCGACCCGCTGCGCCCGGTGCACGACCTCCTGGCCGAACTCCTCGTCGGAGACCTGGATCCGCTCGGCGTCGGCGAGCGTGTCCAGGACCAGCTGGATCCGGACCGCCTCCTCGGCCGCCGCGGTCAGCTCGGCATCGACCTCCGCCTCGGTCTTGTCCTCCGCGCTGAGATAGTCCTCCAGCGATGCGCCGATGCGCTCCAGCTCGTCGACCATGGCCTGCTTGCGGTGCTCAACCTCCTCGCGCACCACGCCCTCGGGCGCCGGCACCTGGGCGCGCTCGACCAGCTGCGCCAAGGCCTTGTCGCGGGCGCCGTAGAGCTGCTCGATGCGCTTGACCCGGGTCAGCCGCTCCCGAAGGTCGCCGCGCAGCTCGTCGAGCGTGTCAAACTCGCTGGCGAGCTGCGCGAAGTCGTCGTTCAGCTCGGGCAGCTCCTTCTCCTTGACGGTGCGCACGGTCACCGCGACATCCGCGTCCCGGCCGGCGAAGTCACCGCCGACAAGCTGCGTGGTGAAGGACGCCGCCCCCCCGGCGACCATGCCGACCAGGACCTCCTCCAGACCAGGCAGGAGCTGCCGGCCGCCGACCTGGTGGGAGATGTTGGTGGCGGTGCCGCCTGGCACCTCCTGGCCGTCCACCGTGGCGGCGAGGTCCATCTGCACGTAGTCGCCGACCTGCGTCGCGCGCTCGACCGTACGCAGCGTCGCGAACCGCTCCCGCAGCCCAGCCACCTGGTTGTCGATCTCCTCGTCGTCGACCGTGACCTCGTCCACGGTCACCGCGACTGTGTCCAGCGCGGGCAGCACCAGCTCCGGCCTGACGTCGACCTCGGCCGTGAAGCGCAGCGGCTGGCCGTCCACGAGCTCGGTGATCTCCACATCCGGCCGGCCAAGGGACTTGACCTCGTGCTCCCGGAAGGCCGCGACAATCTGCTCCGGGATCGCGACCTGAGCCGCCTCGGTCAGCACCGTACTACGGCCCACCCGCTGGTCGATCACGGTGGCCGGAACCTTGCCGCGCCGGAAGCCGGGCACGTTGACCTGCTGCGAGATCTCCCGGTACGCCTTCTTCAGGCTCGGCTCGAGCTCGGCGAACGGCACCTCGATGGCGAGCCGCACCCGGGTCGGGCTCAGGGTCTCGACGGTGCTCTTCACGGGCGTACTCCTCGAAGTAAATATGGTCGTGACCGGGGCATGGCATTTTTGGTCGGGTCGAGTCTAGGCCGGACGCTGCGACCAGCCTCGGCGGGCCACCGGCGCCCGGCCGCCGCCAGGGCCTGCTGGCCCGGGCCTCGATACGGCGCCCGCGGTGCGGCACCCGCTTCGGCACGGCCGCCGTGCCGGGGCCGCGTTGTCGGGGTGGCGGGATTTGAACCCACGGCCCCTCGCTCCCAAAGCGAGTGCGCTACCAAGCTGCGCCACACCCCGTGGCGTCGTGAAGTGTATGCGGTCCGGCACCGGGGCGGCGCGTCGCGGGTCGCCCCGCCGCCCCGGTAGGCTGGTAGCCGCGCCGCGGGCGACCGAGGCGACGCGGCCGTAGCTCAATGGCAGAGCTTCAGTCTTCCAAACTGACGGTGAGGGTTCGATTCCCTTCGGCCGCTCTTGTTCGTTACAGCTCAGGTCAGCGGAGGCTCGTCACGATCGCGGCAGTCGGATCCTCCGCTTCTCGATCCTCGGTAGTCAGCCGACGTCCAGAAGGTCAAGCCCGTCGTGCACAGCGAAGTCCTCGAAGTCTTTGATGTTGAACGTGGCCAGCGGGAGCCCGTCGACCAGGCAGCACGCGGCGATCCAGGTGTCATTGACCGGCCGAGGCCGGCCGCGTCGCTGGGCACGGGCCTGAAGCTGTCCCCACGCTGTGGAGACTGACTCGTCGACCTGCAGCAGCACCACGCCACGGCGCCACGCGGCCAGATCAGCCAGCTTACGAGGCCCCCAACTGCGAAGAACGGTCCACTTTGTCAACTCACCCAAGGTCACAAACGTGATGCACAGGGTCTTACCGGCCAGCCGGGCACGAAGACGGTCCGGCACGCGGGCACGCAGAATCGCCGACGCCACGTCGGTGTCGAGAACGACCAGGCTCACGCAGAACCATCCCGGCGGGATGCATAGAGATCGACAAGGAACTCGTCAAGCTCCTCGTCCGACTCGAACAGGTCGGGCCGGGCCAGCTCGTCAACGGAGACGATCGGCCGAACGCCCTGCCTGCGTGCCAGCTCCTCAGCCGGCACATGTCCAGGCGCAGGCCGCCACTCGGGCGCCCGCTCCGCGCTACTCGATACCACGCCCGGCCCCCAATCTCCGACAGTCTCGATTGTCGCACCCGGTGACGCCCCAGGCAGCCTCACCTCGCCTAGGTGGAACCCGGCCCCGCTCAAGGTCATTTCAGCCGCCGGGTGCTTCACCTTGACCGAGGCCAAGAACCGCCTCCACCGGGTGCGGTCGACGGCATGCCCCAACGACCGCAGACAGCGACCTGCGCTCTGCATGATCGAACGTGCCACAGGCGTGCCACTAACCCATGCCACAAGCGGTCACCAACGGGCACGAACGGACAGCCAGCAGGCGCCATGACCAGCCCTTCCGAATGATCGACGCAGCCGGATTATGGCCTTCCAAACTGACGGTGAGGGTTCGATTCCCTTCGGCCGCTCTGGGCACTTTTGCAGGGCATCTCTGCGACTTGCAGCCTGGCCGCACCGATCACCGCTGGGATGTGGGTACCGGCTCCATCCGAAGCAGGGTCAGCGAAGAGGATTGATCCAGCGGAGGTCCGGAAACCGCCCGAAGTCGGTGTCGTTGGAGTACATCTCCGCGCCGTGTTCGATGGCGAGTGCGGCGAGCTGGACGTCGGTGGTGAAGTTGGCCCCGGTGCCGAGTTCGGTAAGCAGGCCGAAGGCGATATCGAGATGCCGTGGCCCGGGCGAGAGGAACGAGGCGTTCGGTAGCGCGAGCCACTCGCGCACGTACCCGATCGCCTGGTCCACCGCCAGCGGCGCGGTGAGCACGCGCGGGTTGGTGGAGATCCGGAGAAACCCGAAAATAGCCGGACTCGATAGGCCCACCTCGGTCGGCCCGTTCAGCGTCTGTTCCCACCAGGCGTGTGCCTTGGCGTGCTGGGGAAACCCGCTGATCACCGCGTACAGCAGCAGGTTGACGTCGACAACAATCACGCGACGCGGCCGATGCGGCCGATGGTCTCGCTGTCCTCCAGCTCGTCGGCGAGGCGGTTGAAGCCGGCCAGATCCAGACCCGGGCACAGCGACGACTTGTGCGGCACGAGATGGTACGGCTCGCGAGGCGACGTCGATCGTGCCAGCCCTCGGCGCAGCGCGTCGTTGATCACGCGCTTCATCGGGCGGCGCTCTCGGTGGACGGCGTCCTCAATGAGGCGCATCACGTCTGGATCCAGCGTCAGTGTCGTCCGCATGTTGCCATCATGATGCCAACTGTCGAGCGCGTCAAGATGCTACGACACACCACAGCCGGTAGGCTGTACCACCCCACACCCGCAGGCGACGACGTGCGCAACTCCATGATCGAACGTGCCACAGGCGTGCCACTAACCATGCCACAAGCAGTCACCAACGGGCACGAGCGGACAGCCAGCAGGCGCCATGACCAGCCCTTCCGAACGATCGACGCAGCCGGATTATGGCCTTCCAAACTGACGGTGAGGGTTCGATTCCCTTCGGCCGCTCGTTGGGAAGGCCCAGGTCAGGCTGTGTGTTGCGACCCGGGCCCTTCCTTGGTGTTGACTGTGGCCAGGTGGCGTCCCCGTTGTGTGTCCGATGGCGGTCGCCGTCGATGCCTGCGCTGATGGCGTCGGCGATGTCCCGGTTACATTCGGCGGTGGCGTCGGCGAGGCCGGCACCGCTCGGGGGCCGGCTCAGGCTACGGCAGCGGCGCGCCCGAGCCGTTCCCGTTGATCGTCGTTACGCGCCCCACAGCACGGCGTGGTAGTCGCCGGTGGTCGCGGATAGCGCGCTCCAGCCGACCACCTGGCCGCGGTTGTTCATTCCCCAGGCCATGCTGTTGCCACCGGCGAGGCTGGGTAGCAGACGGGGGTGCTGCGGGTCCTGCCACAGCACCGCGTGGTACCGGCTGTCCTGGCCGCTGAACCCGGCCACCCGGCCCCGGTCGTCGATCGCCGTAGCCATCGCGAACTGCGCGCCGGCCGGCGTGGTGAGCGCGGTGAGCACCCCGATCCGCCAGACAAAGGCCTGCTGCGACGGGTCCGACACGTCACCGGCCAGCATCCCGGCGCGGTTGATCGCCACCGCCTGGCCGAACCCGCCGGCTAGGTCGGTGACCTGGCCGTCGCGCCACAGCGCCGGGGTGGGGAAGCCTTTGCTGTTCACCGCGCCAGCGATCAGGCCGTTGTTGTTGATCGCGTGTGCCACGAAGTCGATGCCGTCCGCGGTGGTCAACTGGGTCATGACCCCGCCGAACCACCGGAAGCCGACCAGCCGGCCGTCTCCGGTCACCGTCCGGCCCACCACCTCGCCCCAGTCGTTGATGCCGGCCGCGACGCTGTCCGCGCCCAGCGAGCCCAGGTCGTGCATCCGACCGGCCCGCCACAGGAACGCGTGCGTGGTGCCGTCCGGCAGATTGCTGTAGCCGACCACCTCGCCCCGGTTGTTGATTGCGGTCGCGGTACTGGCCGCGCCGCCGAGCGTGCCGAGGTCCCGCATCTGGCCCCCGCGCCACAGGAACGCATGGCTGGGCGGGTTCTCGCCGCCGGCCACCGCACTTTCTCCCACCACCACACCTTGGTCGTTGACGTCCAGCGCCTGGCTGCAGCAGAAGCCACGCAGCGTCCCCAGGTCGACCGGACCACGGGCAGTCGCCGGCGCCGCGGTCGCGGGTCCGACCACCCCGATCACCACGCCAGCCAGCGCGGCGAGTGAGATCACGACACCTCGTGTAGGTCGAGTCACCATGTGCTTACTCTGCTCCCGTGGGCGCGGCCCGGTCAGCCCTCCAAACGGGTTTCGCCACGCCGCCGATCGACTGCACCGCCGCGCCGGTCGCGACCCGCGACGGGCTTGTCCGAAGGGCAGCGGGCTTCACGACCATGTCGATGTGCGGACGGCCGTCGTCGACATGCTGCCTCACTGCTTCTAATCCCGCGCAACCCGCTGAAGGCCCAGGTCATACCGCGGTGTTACGACCTGGGGCCTTCCCCGGGCGGTGGCGTTGTCAGACGGCGTGCCCGTTGCGTGCCCGATCCCGTTCGCGGTCGTATCCGATAGTACGAGCGGCACCCGAGGCCGTCACGTCCCTTCGCCGCGGTCGTCGTGAGGGCGGACGACCTCCGGCGGCGGGCGTAACACTCTCGCCGCCGACGAGATGTCGGGACCGGGTGCCCATGCCAGGTCGTCCTCCTGGACCCGCCGGGCCAGGTCGATCTTTGTGTACGCGGGCCGTCCTGCCCGTTGGTACTTGGCCTTCACCCGGTCGAGGTAGGTCTTGGCGGTCTCGGGGCGGATGCCGACGTGACGCGCGGCAGCCTTGAGCGTCATGCCTGAGGCGTAGGCGAGCAGCACTGACCGCTCCTGTGTGGACAGTACCGGCCGGCGGGCGCGGCGGTCCGCCAGCATCGCGTGGGCCAGCTCCGGTGAGTAGGCGGTGCCACCGCGGGCCACCTCCCGGATCGCCTCGCCGAGCGCGTCCAGGTCATGGTCTTTGGTGACGTAGCCCTGAGCCCCAGCCACAAAGGCGTCAAGGATAAGGTCGGGTCCGGACCAGACGCTCACCACCAGGACCGGGCGGCCCGAGGCTACGCACCGCCTGATGTTGGCGGGCGGCTCCGACCGGTCCTGCAGCAACAGGTCGAGCAGGATCACATCGACCTCCGGCGGTGCGGGGTCGAGCAGGTCGGGCACTGTCGCGGCGCTCGCCACCACGCACAGGTCCGAGGTGCCCGCCACCCAGTGGTGGATGCCCTCGACAAGCATCCGGTCGTCGTCGACGACGCCGAGCCGGATCATGCGTCCGCCCCGGCGCATCGCCTGACCGGACCGCGCTCCCCGGCGGGACTGCCCGCCCTGGCAGTACCGACCGCCGCGACATCACCCTGCTTCGGCACAGTCACAGCCGCCACCTCAGCTCGAGACAGGTGCCGTCGCCGACGCCGCTGGTGACGCGGGCGCTACCGCCAACAGCGCGCATCCGGTGCTCGACCGACCAGACAAGCCCGAAACCTCGCTTAGCCGTCGTCGGGTCGAAGCCACATCCGCGGTCGACCACCCGTACCACCACATCGTGGTCCTCGCTCAGCGCGGTCAGCCAGGCCACCCCGTCGCCGCTATGGGCGAGGACGTTGTTGAGCCCCTCCCGGGCGGCTCCGCAGAGCGCGTCCACCACGTCCGGTGGCAGGTCTGGCAGCTGGCCGAGCCGGTAGTGGACCCGCAGCCCGAGCGCCTCGGCCGCGCCCACCACCTCAGCGAGCTCGGCCTCGATCATCGAGGTATGCCCGGTGCCGGCCGCACGGCACGGGGCCGGCGGGGCGCGGCGAGCCGGGACACCGGCGCTTCCCAGAACGCCGCTGAGCAGCCGGCGTAGGTGCTCAGCCTCCTGCGCGCAGCGGTGGCGCACCTCGGCGGTGCGGTGGTCGAGGCCGCCACGGGCGATCGCCGTCATCGTGGACAGGACCGTGTCGTGCAGCGCCTGCCGGTGCGCCAGCACTACCGCTGTGCTGGCGTGTTCGGCCGCCTCCCGGGCCTCGACCTCTAGATGGGCCGACATCGCCTCATCCAGCGCCCGGCCCTGGCGCCGCAGGTACCACGCGCCCAGGCCGAGGACGAGCGCGAGCCCCGCGATGCTCAGGAGGCCGGTGAGAAGCGTGGGGGTGGTTGGCGGTGGGAGGCCGTTGGCGGGCCGGGCCGCCAGGACGGTGCCGGCGTGGCCCCCGAGCAGCACCAGCACGGCTGTCGCGGCTCGGGTGACCGGGTAGAGGGTTGCCGCGGCCAGCACTGCGGCTGCCTGGCTCAGGTGCGTCGGCCAGCTCCAACACGCCAGCCCGTCCCCAGCGCCGGCACTGACAGCACCGAGGACGGCTGCGTCCAGGGCGGCTATGCCGATCACCAGAGCCACATCGGCCCACACCATCGAGGAGGGCACCCGCCGCCGTACGGCGGTGGCCGTGAACAGCGTCACGTTCCAGCCGATGGCTACGGCAAGTAGGGTCAACTCCGGCAAACCGTCGCGCAGCGTACCGACGGATATGGCCACTAATGGCGGGGCGAGGTAGCTGAGACGCTGGATGGCTAACAGTGCCAGAATAAGCTGGTTAACGCGCCGCTCGGCGCTGGGATATGACCGTATCGCCCCAGCGCCGTTGTTGCTCAGCCTGGAGTGAATGGGTTGCCACATCTACCCCCCTATCATCCTGCGGACCCGGGTGCAGATCGCTATCTATACGACCGCATTCACCGATTTCTGTCAAGAAACTCACGCTCTGTCGCGCTGGCCGCCTAGCGCACAGTGACCACCGGACCGGTGATAGGGCTGACGCGTTACCTCCCATGTAATCGACACGACGCCCGGACGGCGCAGATGGTGGGCTGACCTGGCCGTCGGTCCCCCTGCGGGCGGGCCGCGCGGGCGACGGGCCCCGACGACGGGCAGCGGAGAGAGGAGACATCATGGACACGAACCGTGTTGGACCGGCTCAGATCCGGCCTGCCCCGGCGGACGGCGGCCGGCTGCTGCGCCTGGCGCTCAAGCTCGACGCCCTCGCTACCGGCGCGCTCGGCCTGCTGCTGGCCGTCGCCAGCCCGGCGCTGGACTCGGCACTCGGTGTACCGACATCAGTCCTGGTGGGTGCCGGGCTGTTCCTGGCCGGGTACGCGGGCTGGCTGGCCTACATCGGCACCCGGCCGGCGGTGAGCTACTCGGCGGCCTGGGCCGCGGTCGCCGTCAACGCGCTCTGGGTCGTGCTCAGCGTGCTGCTCATCGGCGCTGGCTGGTTCAGCCTGACCGTGCTCGGCGTGGCGTTCGTGCTCGTCCAGGCCGCCGCAGTCGCGATCTTCGTCGACCTCCAGTTCCTCGGGCTGCGCCGGGCCGGCCCCGCGCTCAGCTGAGACCGTCAGCCCGCCGTCAGGACCGGGTCAGCCGCCTCCGTTCCAATCAATAGCAAATATGGCAGCCGGCCTTGCCGGAGACCTTTAGGCTATGGAGGCGCAGCCGTGACGCAGCCAACCCCGGAGAACGCAGTCTCCACCGCCGGACCAGACGCTTGCGGGCAGCCTCCAACCACGCTGGAAACAGGACCGACCCAGACTATTCTTCACCTACGCGAGCTACCTCTCTTCGAGCGACGGGAAGCATTGGAGACACTACTAACGAACGAGTTCAAGTCCACATTGCTGATGACTGATGTGGATGAGCTGCCGCTCGATGCCAGCTTCTTCGACCTGGGTCTCACGTCGCTGCGGCTCAGCGAGATCAAGCAGGGGCTGGAGGCCCGGCTGGGCTGCGGGATCAACGCGAACGTCCTGTTCAACCGGCCTACCGTCGCCCAGCTGATGGCGCACCTCACCGATGACGTGCTGGCCGACCTGTTCACCGCCGGCGCCGAGCTGGGCGACGGCCAGCTCGTCAGCACCAACACCCATCCGGCGGACGGCACGAAGACCGGGACGGCCAGCACGAAGACCGGGACGGACGGCACGAAGACCGGCACGGCAACGGAACAGCTCTGGGACTCCGTACTCGACGGCCTTTACAGGGCCTGACCAGGCCACGCCCGCCGCTCGCCGAAGGAGGCACGCCGTGCCGCAGACGTCCGCGGACCCCACCGACCAGCTGCGCAGCGCGCTCGCCACCGTGGCGGAGCAGCGGGAGACCATCCGGCGGCTGCTGCTGGAGAAGTACGAGCCGATCGCGATTGTCGGCATCGGGCTGCGCTTCCCCGGCGGCAGCAGCACTCCGGACGAGTTCGCCGAGTTCCTGCGGGAGGGCCGCTCCGGGATCCGGCCCATCCCGGCGGACCGCTGGGACGTGGCCGCGTTCTCCCCGGACGGCGACCCTGAGGCCAGGGGCCGAATCCGTACCACGGGTGGCGGGTTCCTGGACCAGATCGACCAGTTCGACGCGCACTTCTTCAACATCTCGCCGAAGGAGGCGCCCTACGTCGACCCCCAGCAGCGCCTGCTGCTGGAGACCGCGTGGGACGCGCTCGAGCACGCCAACATCGACCCGACCTCGCTGCGCCGCGGCAACGGCGGTGTCTACATAGGAGCCAGCTCCATCGACTACGCGCTGGAGATCGAGGCGATCCCGTACGAGGAGCTTGAGGGCCACCTCGCCGCCGGCATCACGCTGTTTCCCATGTCCGGCCGGCTGTCCTACTTCCTCGGCTGGCACGGCCCGAGCATGACCGTGGACACCGCGTGCGCGTCCTCGCTGACCGCCCTGCACGCGGCGGTGTCGGGGCTGCGCCGCGGCGAGTGCGACATCGCGCTCTGCGGCGGCGTGAACGCGCTGCACCATCCCCGTACCCCGGTGGTCTTCTCGCACGCGAACATGCTCGCGCCCGACGGGCAGTGCAAGACCTTTGACGAGGCCGCGGACGGCTACGTCCGGGCAGAGGGCTGCGGGGTGCTGGTCCTCAAGCGCTTCTCCGACGCACGCGGCGCCGGTGACACTATCCTGGGCCTAGTCCGTGGCACCGCGGTGGGGCAGGACGGGGACAGCGCCGGCCTCACCGTGCCCAACGGCACCGCGCAGGCCGCGGTGATGCGCGCGGCGCTGGCCAGTGCCGCGCTGCGTCCGGAGGACATCCAGTACGTCGAGGCGCACGGCACCGGCACCCCGCTCGGCGACCCGATCGAGATGGGTGCGATCAGTGACGTGTTCGCCCGCTCCCACAGCCGGGCCGACCCGGTGCTGGTCGGGTCGGTGAAGACCAACCTCGGCCACATGGAGCCGGCCGCCGGGATCGTGGGGATCGTCAAGACCGTGCTGCAGATGCGGGCCGGCACGGTCTTCCCGCACCTGAACCTGAACACCCCGTCGGCGCGCATCCCGTGGGACACCTACCCGGTGGCGGTGCCGACCACGTGCCGGCCATGGGTGGCGCCGACGCGACGGGCGCTGGTCAACAGCTTCGGCTTCGCCGGCACCATCGCGGCCGTCGTGCTCGAGGAGCCACCACCGGCCGTACGCGCGCAGGCTCCTGCCGGCGCCGACGCTGCCCTGCGCTCCACACTGGAGGGAGCCGGCGGGCCTGGTGACGGCGGTGGCGTGTTCACGCTGTCGGCCAAGAGCCAGCGGGCCATGCTGCGGCAGGTGCAGCGGTACCGGAGCTTCCTGGCGGAGCACCCGGACGCCGATGTCGCCGACCTGTGCTACACCGGCAACGTCGCCCGGGCCCATTTCAGCCACCGCCTCGCCGGGGCGGTGCGGGACCTGGCCGAGGTGGCCGACCTGCTGGCCAAGCACGAGGCGCGGCTGGGGCGCGACCGGGTCCGCCCGGGCGAGCTGCGTAAGGCGGCGTTCCTCTTCACCGGCCAGGGGTCGCAGTACCCGGGCATGGGCGCGCCGCTGTACCGGCAGTTCCCCGCCTTCCGGGAGGTCGTCGACGAGTGCGACGCCCTGTTCGCGCCGTACCTGGACCGCTCGGTGAAGGCGCTGCTGCTCGACGAGGACCCGGACCCGCAGGCGGTGCACCAGACCCAGTACGCCCAGCCGGCCCTGTTCACGCTGGAGTACGCGGTAGCCAAGCTCTGGCTCTCCTGGGGGGTACGCCCCAGCGCGCTGGTGGGGCACAGCGTCGGCGAGGTGGCCGCCGCGGCGGTGGCCGGGCTGTTCTCGCTGGCGGACGCCGCTGCCCTGGTGGCGGCGCGGGGCCGGCTGATGCAGTCGGTCTCCGCCCCGGGCGGGATGGCCGCCGTTGACGCGCCGGCCGACGAGGTCGCCCCGCTGCTCGCCGGCCGGGCGGACCTGGCGCTGGCCGCGGTCAACTCGCCGCGGCAGTGCGTGGTGTCGGGCGGCCGGGACTCGCTCGCCGAGGTGGTGGCGGCCCTGCGGGAGCGCGGGGTACGGGTCAGCCCGCTGTCGGTGTCGCACGCCTTCCACTCGCCGCTGATGCACGAGGTGCTCGACGACTTCCGCGAGGCCCTGCGCGGGGTGCGTTTCCGGGAGCCCACGCTCACGCTGGTCACCAACCGCACCGGCGAGGTGGCGCGGCCGGCCGAGGTGGCGACCGCGGACTACTGGGTACGCCACATCGCCGAGCCGGTGCAGTTCGAGGCCGCGATGCGTACCGTGGACCGGCGCGGCCGGCACGTCCTCGTGGAGGTGGGCCCCTCCGCGGCGCTGCTGTCGCTGGCCCGGCAGTGCCTGCCGGCCGGGCGCCACCATCCGCTGGCGAGCCTGCGCCGGCAGGACGTCGAGGCGGCCACCATCCGCCGCTCGGTCGCGCAGCTCTACGTCGCCGGCCTGGCCGTGTCCTGGGCCGGGTTCCACCGCGACCGGGAGCGCCGCAAGACGACCCTGCCCACGTACGGCTTTGACCGCAGGCGGTACTGGCTGCCGGTGGAGGGCAACCGGCACGGGTTGGGCGCCCGCACGGCCGGCGGCCCCGGCGCCAGCCTGTCCGCCGGGGACGAGGCGGCGGCCCTGCCTTTCCTGCACCATGTGCGCTGGGTGCCGCAACCGCTGCCGGGCCACCCAGCGCCGCCGCGGCACGTCCTCGCGGTCAACCTTGAGGAGCCGCTGCTCACCCCGCTCGCGGCGGCGGCCGACCGGGCCGGGGTCGAGGTCTCCCTGGCCGTACGGGCTGAGGCGGCCGGCGAGGTACTGCGGGACCGGCGGGTCACCGACGTCTGCTGGTTCTGGCGGCCGGAAGGCCCGGACCGGGGTTCGGCGGCGGAGAGCCCAGGGGCCGGGGAGCCAACGGCGGAGAGCCCAGGGGCCGGGGAGCCAACGGCGGAGGGCCCGGGGGCCGGGGGCCTGGCGGTCTCGCCGGTGAGCGCCGCCAGCCTGCGGGCCGGATGCGAGCGCAACTACCGCGGCCTGCTCGACCTGCTCGGCGTGCTCACCCGGGAGGGCTTCGGCCGCAACCAGCGGCTATGGCTGGTGACCGCACGGGCGCAGTGGCTGCCTGGCGACGCCGCTGGCACCGGCGAGGACCTGGCCGCGGCGACCCTGTGGGGTTTCGGCCGGGTCCTGTTCAACGAGTACCCGACCTACCGGGTCACCCTGGTCGACCTGCCCGCGGCCGGCGGCGCCGAGCCGCTCGTCGCAGAGCTGGCTGCGGCCGACAGCGGCGAGTACCAGGTGGCGTTTCGGGAGGGCGAGCGCCACGTGCCACGGCTGCTGCCCGGCACAGAGCACGACACCAGCACGGAGCACGACACCAGCGCAGAGCACGACACCAGGACGGAGAGCAACAGCGGTGTGGATGGCAACGGCGGTATGGCGGGCAAGGCGCCCGGCGCGGTCACCGTCCACCCTGACCACACCTACCTGGTCACCGGTGGGCTGGGTGCGCTGGGCCTGGCCACCGCGGAGAAGCTGGTCGAGCTGGGCGCGCGCCACCTGGCGCTGGTGAGCCGGAGTGGCTCGCCGGCTGCCGACGCCGGTGAGCTGTGGCAGCGGCTGCGCGAGCGGGCGCAGGTCACCGTCTACGCCGCCGACATCGGCGACCCCGGCGCCGTGGGCAAGATGATGAGCGAGCTGCGCGCCGGCCCGTACCCGGTGGGTGGCATTGTGCACGCGGCCGGGCTGCTCGACGACAAGCCGGTGGCGGCGACCACCTGGGAGACCCTCGACGCCCTCTTCCGGTCCAAGGTGTACGGCGGCGCGCTGCTCCACGAGGCCGCCCACGACCTGCCTGAGCTCGGCTTCTTTGTGGCGTACTCGTCCGCCGCCGCGGTGCTCGGCGGCGCCGGCCAGGCCAACTACGCCGCGGCCAACGCCTTCCTGGACGGCCTGGTCCACTGGCGGGTGCGGCAGGGCCTGCCGGGGCTCAGCCTCAACTGGGGCCCCTGGTCCGACGCTGGCATGTCGGCGCGGCTGAGCCGCCAGCACATCAAGGCGCTGGAGGCCGAGGGCATCCGGTTCTTCACCCCGGCCCGGGCCCTGTCGACCCTGGCGTCGCTGCTGGCGCAGCCGGTGACCCAGGTGGGCGTCGGCGAGTGCGACTGGGACCGCTACCTCGCCGGCAAGCCGCTGGTCAACGCGATGCTCGTCGATCTCACCAGGGGCGGGGCGCCGGCCCGCGCGGTCGACCTGGACGCGCTGCTGGCCGCGCCGAGCGGCGAGCGGGCCGCGGCCATCGAGGACCTGGTCCGGGCGAAGGTGGCCGGCGTGCTGCACCTGGAGGACGTGGACGCGGTGGAGCCCGACATCGAGTTCGTCGACCTGGGCCTGGACTCGTTGCTGGCGGTCGAGCTGAAGAACGCGCTGGAGGCCACGTTCCGGGTGCCGCTGCCGGCGTCGGCCCCGTTCGACCACCCGTGCGCCGCGCGACTGGCCGACTTCCTCCACCACCAGCTCGTGCCGGAGCACCACCAGGTCGCGCCGGAGCGCCACCAGCCCGTGCCGGA
>Ga0075430_100001314_pt1 | contig 20061 bp, 12 predicted proteins | sample RhiMetdeltSRZDD4_FD_75294 | JGI IMG/M metagenome (GOLD analysis project Ga0075430, IMG submission 75294) | Populus rhizosphere microbial communities from Tennessee, USA - Rhizosphere MetaG P. deltoides SRZDD4 | ecosystem: Host-associated > Plants > Roots > Rhizosphere > Soil | place: USA... | reverse complement strand
TCAGTGGCGAACGTCGATGTTGCCGCAGGACCAGCGGTTCACGTACTTCGTGACGCCGTCCACGACGCTCACCGGCCGCATCGGGTCGCCGATGGACCCATGGAGTCGTTATGCGAGCCCGCAGGCGCCGCTGCCGGTCTACTTCCCGGACGAGGCCCTGTTGATCAAGGCGGAGGCGCTCGCGAACCAGAACCAGCTCGCGCCGGCTCAGGCCGCGCTCGACTCGGTCCGGACGGACTGCACCGGCGGCCGAGGTATCGACGACCCGAAGGCGTGCCTGCCGCCGCTCGCAGGCCAGCTGACGCGCGAGCAGCTCCTCGCGGAGATCTACCTGCAGCGCAAGTACGAGCTGCTCGGGACTGGTTCGCGCTGGGAGGATTCGCGCCGTCGAAACGCGATCGGTGGTCCGGTTGCTGCGCCGGCGATCCCGACGACGGGACAGCGATGCTGGCTGCCGTATGCCGTCGGCGATCGTAATGCGAACCCTAACGCGAGAACGGACGTGCTGCCCGATCCGACCGAGCCGTCCACCTTCCCAGCGAGCTGCCCACTGTGAGGCCCATCGACATGATCGTTTCGCGCATCGCACGTGGCGCTCGCTCCGGTCGCGGAGCCAGCGCCCGTCACCTTGCGTTGGTTGCCGCGGCGACGCTCGTTGTCGCGGGGTGTGGCACGAAGGACGCCGCCGATCCACTGCAGCCGAGTGGTCCTGTCGGGCGTATTCGGTTCGTGAATCTCATCACGGACCCGGCTCGCAATCCGGTGAACGCGATTCTCGAGGGCATCCCGTTCGGGGTGAACCTTGCGTACACCCAGTCCACACCGGCCACGCTTCCCGCGCCGTCGACCGCGAACTACGCGGCCGTTCTCGCGGGAGATCGCTCGATCGTGCTGAAGCGGACGGCCGACACTACGGTGACGGTCGGAACGCTCAACGTGAGCATCACGGCGAGCAACGACTACACGGTATTCGCGACAGGCGGCACCGGCGGCAGCGCGGTTTCGGCGTTCGTCACCGGTGACGTGAACACGGCGCCAGCGACGGGCCAGGCTCGCATTCGGGTGGTGAACATGAGCCCGACCGCAGGTGCCGTCGACGTATTCATCACGGCCGCGAATGCGGATCTCGCGACCGCGACGCCCGTCGCGACGGCGTTGGCGAACCGTACGATCTTCGCGGGAGCGTCGGTGGCGCCGGGTACGTATCAGATTCGGACGGTGCCGGCGGGAACCGCCGCGGCGGCGCGCACGGCAGCCGTGAATACGAACCTGACGGGCGTGGTCGTCGCGGCGGGCAACGGCCGCACGATCATCATTGCCGATGCACCGGCGGGTGGAGCACCGCTCAGGTCGTTCCAGTTGACGGATCAGTAGTCGAGCGGCAACCAAGTCGAAGATCGGTGCGGGCGGGCATCTCACGAGATGCCCGCCCGTTCGTTTGCGCTCGTTGCATCGCCGGCAAAGTCCGATGCGGCATCGCCACCCGACAGCAAGCCGTATTATCGACGATTCGAATCCTCCGCGACGGGCGGCGATCGCCGAGGCGCGGTATCCGGCCGTTTTGTCGTTGATCGGTTTTGATCGTTTTTCCTCCTTTAGAGGTGGCCCTAACGAGGAAGCCGATCCATGCGGCGCCGCATCCATCCCGTGCAACGGGCTCATCGACAGCAGGAACAGCGCGATAAGATCCGATCAACGACAAAACGGCCGGATGTCATACCGCGCTGGCGTCGGGGTCGACACCCCGTCAAATTCGCGCTGTCCCTTGCCCGTCCAATCACTCTCGCCGAGTTCGCAATCCCATGGTCCGTTCCCTCACTGCCATCCCCCTCATGGCGCTCGTCGCCGTTACTGGCGGGTGCGCCAGAACTGCCTCACAGGCTGCTGCCAACCAGATCGCCGCCAGCGAAGCGCCCGGAGCCGGCACGCACAGCGGCGCGTTCGTCGTGCGGCTTGGCGCCGACACGATCGTGGTCGAGAAGTTCGCGCGATCGGGCAACACCTACAGTGTCGAGCAGGCGTTGCGGAGCCCGACGGCGCGAATGTTCCATACCCACATCGCGATCACGCCTGCGGGCGACGTCACCGAGATGAACTACATGCAGCACCGGATCGGCGCCGCCATGAACGCCCCGCTCCTGGCGAGCACGGACGTGAAGGTGGCGGGCGACAGCGCGACGCTCGTCGGCAAGCGCGGCGACAGCACCGTCGTCAATCGCAAGGTCGCCGTTCCGGCCGGCGCGATGCCCACGCTGCCCTCCTCCTACCTCGGCTACGAGCTGGCATCGATGCGACTCGTCGCGTCAGGACGCGACAGCATGCAGGCGCGACTGCTCGGGCCTAACGGGCCGACCGGGTACGCCGTGAAACGCGTCGGGCGCGACTCCGTGTTCTTCATCCTCGACCCGTCGACGATCTACCGGGCGCACGTCGATGGCCAGGGGCGAATACTGCACATGCACGCGCCGTTCACCACGTTCAAGATTCAGCTTGCACGGGTGCCGAGCGCCGACATCGCGCAGCTCGCGTCGGCGTGGTCCGCCGCACCGGCAATGGGCATCCTCTCTCCGCCCGACTCGATCATCACGCGCGTGGGCGCGGCGAACGTGGCGATCCGCTACAGCCGGCCGGCGAAGCGTGGCCGCGTCGTCTTCGGCGATTCGTCGGTCGCGATGGAGCCGTTCGGGAAGGTGTGGCGCGTGGGCGCGAACGAGGCGACGCGTTTCAGCACCGATCGCGATCTCATGATCGGCAACGCGACGGTGCCGGCCGGCAACTACACGCTGTTCGCGCAGCTCGACCGGAGCGGGTGGAAGCTGATCGTGAACAAGCTGCTCCTGCGACCGGACAACAGCGGGCGTCTCTTGTGGGGTACGATGCACGACCCGCAGCACGACCTCGTGCGCATTCCCATGACGATGTCGACACTGCCATCGCCGGTCGAACAGATGACGATTGTGCTCGAGCCTCAGGGGGATGGGGCGACGCTCAAGGTCATGTGGGATGTCACGCAGGCATCGGTGCCGGTGCGAGCCCGCTAGCGAATGACCGTGCTACCTGAATCGAATACACACTGGAGTCGGCACAGTGACCGTCGAGCCCGTCGGCGTTAGGCGACCGGACTCGGCATCGATCCGGAAGCTCACGATCATGTCCGAACGCTGATTCGCCGCGAGCAGGAACCGGCCAGTCGGGTCGAGCGCGAAGTTCCGTGGCGCGCGACCGCCGCTCGGTACCTGCTCCACCGGCGTGACTTGACTGGTCGTCGTGTCGATCGCGAACACGGCGATCGTGTCATCTCCACGGTTCGACGCATAGAGAAACCGACCCGATGCCGCGACATGCACGTCCGCCGGGTGATTCGCCGGCGTCGTGCCGCCGGGTGACGCCGCCGTCACCTGCACTTCGTTCAACGCCCCGCGGTCGGCGTCGTACGTGAACACCGACAGCGTCGAGTCGAGCTCGTTGACGACGTACACGAACCGCCCGTTCGGATGGAAGGCGAGGTGTCGCGGACCAGCGCCCGGGTTGGTCGCGGCACCGGGCGTGACGACGGTGATCCCGCCCGTGCGCTGATCGAGTCGGTACGTGAGGATCGCGTCGGTCCCGAGATCCACGGCCAGGACGAAACGATTCGCCGGGTCCGCGAGAATGCAGTGTGCGTGCGGGGCGGTCTGCCGAACCGGATCGGCGCCACTGCCCGCATGACGCACGACGCTCTTGGGTGTCTGCAGGCCGCCGTCACGCCTGACGGGAATCGTCGCGATGCTCCCGCCACCGTAGTTCGCGACGAGCACCACTCGTCCAACGAGGGCCACCGAGACGTAGCATGGTGCCTTGCCATACGACGACCGCTGATTGATGAGGGACAGCCGTCCGCTCGACCGCTCGACGGCGAACGCGCTCACCGCGCCGGTGGCTTCCCCGCGAAACTCCGACAGCTCGTTCACCGCGTACAGCACGCGGCCATTCGGATGAAGCGCGAGGTACGAAGGGTTGGCCGACTTCGCGGCGACGCCGTCGAGTCGCATGGCCCCCGTCGTCGTGTCGACGAGTAGGCGATAGATCCCCTCGCTGCGACCGTCGGTGGTGTACGTACCGACGTAGGCGAGTCGCTCCGCGGTCGACCATCGGGACCCACTCACGCCAGCGACGCCGACGGCTCCGAGCGCGGCGGCGGAAAGAAAGTCGCGGCGGGTCAAGCGATCGTCGAGTGTCACGTCGCGAGTGCACATCCGTCGGCGCGCCGGTCGCTCCCACCGACGAGCGTACCGTCCGACTGTTTGAGAATGACCTGACCGCGCCCGAACATCGAGCGGCCATGGGTCGGCGGGTCGACCACGACATTGTGCCCACGAGCACGCAATCCCTCCGCAACGCCGGAAAGCCCTGCCTCGACGTTCACTCGCCCGCCATCGACCTCGGGCTCGATGAAGAATCGCGCACGATCGAGCGCCTGTTGCGGCGATGCCCCGTCGTCGATGAGCGCGGTCGCAACCTGAAGGTGCCCCTGCGGCTGCATGGCGCCGCCCATCACGCCGAACGGCCCCCACAGCCGGCCATCGGCGTGTGTCAGCATTCCCGGGATGATCGTGTGGTACGGGCGCTTGCCGGGCGCGAACGCGTTAGGGTGTCGTGGGTCCAGTGAGAATCCGCAGCCACGGTTCTGAAGTGGGAAGCCGAGCCCCTCCGGCACGATCCCGCTGCCGAATCCCATGAAGTGCGAGCTTACGACCGAGCACGCGTTGCCGAAACCGTCCACGGCGCAGAGATACACCGTGCCGGGAATGCCAGCTGGCGTGCCGTGATGGATGTCGGCGATCGCTCGCGCCGGATCGATGAGCTCCCGCCGCGATGCGATGTACTCCGCATCGAGCATCTCGCTCACCGGAGCGGGTACGAACGCAGGATCGGTGACGAACCAGCGTGCATCGGCGAATGCCAGTCGTAGCGCCTCGATCTGGAGATGCACACGACCGACCGTGCCTGGCGCGTCCAGCGTCATGCCGTCGAGAATGGCCAGCCCCATCAGTGCGGCGATGCCTTGCCCGTTAGGCGGACACTCCCACACGTCCACACCACGATAGCCGGCCGAGACCGGCTCTTCCCACGTCGACGTGTGAGCGGCGAGGTCATCGCTCGAGAGCGCGCCGCCGGCACCCTGTGCAGCAGCGGCGATGCGCGCCGCGATCTCGCCGCGGTAGAATGCGCCGCGGCCGCCGTTGGCGATGGCGCGAAGCACGCCTGCCAATCCCGGATTCCGGAACGTCTCGCCGACGCGGGGAGCACGGCCGTCGATGGTGAGCTCCGCCGAGTGGAGCTGAGGGAGGTTCCTGTCCCACATCGCCGCCGCGACGGGCGCGACCTCGAACCCCGACTCGGCAATGTCGATCGCGGGGGCGATGAGATCCGAGACGCGCATTCGGCCGTGGCGTTCGACGAGATCGAACCAGCCGGCGCACGTCCCAGGGACCGTCACGGCATCGCCGTGCCGGGGCAGAATCGTGCCGCGCTCGTTCCGTGCGACATCCTCGAGCACACGGCCGCGGGGCGCGCGACCAGAGCCGTTGAGCGCCGAGATGCGCGCTGATGTCGCGTCGTAGTAGAGCGCGAACATGTCGCCGCCGAGCCCCGTCGACGGCGGCTCCGTCACGTGCAGGACAGCGTCCATCGCAACGCACGCGTCGGCAGCGGTGCCGCCGTCACGGAGAATCTGCGCGCCCACCTCGCTCGCACGGCGCTGACTGCACGCCACCATACCGCCGGTCGATTTCGTCATCGGTCCTCGCCTGCCTCGAGGGCGCGACGCAGGAATCCATCGGCGCGCGCGAGAATTCGCTCGGCCGCCGCGCGGTCCACGCGCCGGCGGATCATCACCACCGCGATTTTCGCGCGATAGTCGGCTACCTCGAGCGCCGCTCGCGCCTCGCTCTCGCTCGCCTCCGTGAGCGTGCGGACGATGCGCGTCGCGCGCGCGATGAGTTTGTCCGACCGCTTCGGGACATCGACGCTGAGGTTCTCGTAGATCTTTCCGGTCTGCAGCATCGTGCCGATGGTCATCATGTTGAGCACCATCTTGCATGCCGTGGCGGCACGCAGTCGTGTCGCACCCGTGATGACCTCGGGGCCGACGAGTGGCGCGATGATCACGTCAGCCGCGTCAGCCGCGACTCCCGTGAGGTTGCACACGAGCAGCACGCGCCCGGCACCGCGCCGCTTCGCCTCCGCGAGCGCGCCGTGGACGAACGGCGTCGTTCCGCTCGCCGCGATCCCCACGACGACATCGCGATCCCGAACGTTCGAGCGCCGAACCTGCTCGGCGCCATCCTCGAAGACATCCTCGGCTCCTTCGCTGCTGCGAAAGACGCACTCGGGGCCCCCGGCGACGATCGCCTGGTAGATCGGGTCTGGAACGTCGAGCGTCGGCGTCTGCTCGGCCGCCTCGATGACGCCGAGTCGTCCACTCGTGCCGGCACCGACGAAGTAGATGTGGCCATCGCGCCGACGCCGCTCCACGATCAGCTCGATCGCGTCGGCGATGCGATCGATCTGCTGCCTGACGACACCGGCAACCTGCGCGTCCTCGTCGTTCACGATGCGAAGCGCGTCCCGAAGCGGCACCGCGTCGAGGTTCATCGTACGCGGGTTCCGCTGCTCCGTGAGAAATCGCCCGAAGTCGCGCGTCGGTGGTATCGTCTCGGAAGCGCTCATGCCCGGGCCTCCCTCAGCGCCGCTGCTCCAGTCGGTGAGCCGCGGAGCTCCGCGGGTGATTCGGCCGCCATCGGCTCGTTAGGTCTCCGGCCGAGTGCCAGCCCGAGGCCAAGGGTGAGCGCGGCACCGAGGGGGAACGTCCAGGGAAATGCCAGCTTGATCGGTTGCGCCACGCCACCGACGTCGATCCGTACGAACGTCGCCGCGAGGACGATCGCCGCGCCGAGCACGACCCAGCCGAGCTTCGGCCATTCACGGCGCAGCATCGGAACGGACGCGACGAGAATGATGCCGACCGCCGCGACGATCACCCACCGCGCCCAGGCCTGATGCTGCCAGTTCAACGCGAACACCAGCAGAATGGTGAACGGCACTCCCCACATGAGCCCGCGGCCGTCACGCCTGACGGGCAGCAGTGACAGGAACAGGATGCCGAGCATGGCGCCGTACGTGTAGCTCGCCATCGCCATCGCGAGACGAAGGAGATCGCGATACTGCTGGATCTGCGAGCAGACTACAGCCATGCACCCGATGATGATCCCGGCGGTGACGACCATCCCGCGTGACAGTCGGAGCAGCTGCCGGTCGCTGCCACCCGGGCCTCGCAGCCGCTCGTACAGCGACAACCCCGTCTGGGCCATTGCCGAGATCGCAGCCGTCTGTGTGGCGGCGGCGAAGATCGACGCGAAGAGGAGTCCCTTCGCCACCGTCGGCATCGCCTGAAGAATGAAGATCGGAAAGATGTAGTCGGATCGCTCGCTCACCTTCGCGAGCTGTGCCGGCGTCATGGGAAACTGCTGGAAGTACGCGTACAGTCCGACGCCGACCGTGAGCATGATCAGCGGAAGGATCATCGCCACGCTCGACCACAGCACCGCCTTTCGTGCTTCACGCGCATCCCGGCAGCAGAAGAACCGCTGCGCCATGGTCTGGTCGGTGCCGTGCGAGCCTAACGTGAGGAAGGTGAATCCGAACAGACCGCACCAGAACGTGAACTCGACCGTGGGTGAAAGCGAGAAGTCGAACAGCTGAAACTTCCCGGCTGCTCTACCCATCGCGACGATGCCGTCGACGCCACCGGGGACCGCGACAATGACAGCGACGAGCGATGCGATCGCGCCGAGGGCGATCATCACGAACTGCACGACATCGGTCCACACGACGGATGTGATCCCACCGATCCACGTCCAGCCGATGCCGATGAGCGTCAGGAGAAGGATCGCCGGCACCGCGCCGATGTTCGTGATCGCATCGAGCACGATCGCCGCCAGAAAGAGGCGCGCACCCTGTCCGAGCACGACGCCGATCAGGAAGATCACCGACGCCCCGCGCACGACGCCCGCGCCGAGCCGCCTCCCCATGAACTCGTACGGGCTGTACACCTCGTTGCGGTAATACGCCGGGATCAGGAAGTACGCGATGAGAATGCGGGCGAGGATGCTCCCGATCGCGAGCATCATGTAGGTGTAGTTGCCACCTTGCGCGAAGGCGATCGCCGGCAGCGCGACGAACGTCACTCCGCTCACCTCGCTCGCGACGATCGATCCGCTGACTGCCCACCACGGCAGCTTGCGGCCTCCGAGGAAGAAGTCGCGAATGGTCTGGCCGCGGTCCGTGAGACGGTCCGCGAGCCACGACGTCCCCGCGATGTAGAGCACGAGGACGATCCAGTCGAGCCAGTGGAACTGTCCGGTCACGATCTCATGAGGTCATAGCGTCGCTGGGATCCGGACGGACGCCTCGGCGCGCTGGGCACTCCATAATGCCGCCCCGATCCAGCCGGCGTCATTGCCAAGGGCCGACAGCTCCACGCGTACGGAGCGAAGCCAGGACGCTCGAACCCGTCGCGCGACGCCCTCGCGGACGCGATCGAGGAGCGCTTTACCCGCCGCGGCCATTCCGCCGGCCAGTACGACGACGTCCGGCTGAATGATGTGAACGACGTTCGCGATGCCGGCCGCGAGCCCGTCGCAGCTCCACTCGATGGCGGCGATCGCTGCGACCTCACCGCGCGCCGCAGCCTCGAACGCCTCTCGCGCCGAGCCCTTGCCGTAGCGGTTGGCGAGCGACGTGGCGGATGCATACACCTCCACGCAGCCCCGTTGACCACACCGGCATACGGGTCCGCTCGGATCGACAGCAATGTGACCGAATGCGCCGGCGGCTCCGTTGGCGCCAAGCCAGAGTCGCCCATCAACGACGGCGCCACCGCCCACACCGGTTCCGAGCGTGAAGCAGGCGAGGCTACGCGTGCCGCGTCCGGCGCCGACGATGAACTCGCCCCAGGCGGCGCAGTTCGCGTCGTTCTCGAGCGTCGTTGACACGCCGACCGTCGCTCCTAGGCGTTCGGCGACCGGAACGTCGGCCCAACCGGGGAAGTGATTCGCGCGCACGAACCGCTGCCGGTCGGCGTCCAGCTCGCCAGGCATGCCGATCCCGCCCGTCGCGACCGGTCCGTGAGCGGCGATCAGCGTCTGCGCGGCGGCAGCAATGCGAGTGATCGTATCATCGGGCCCCCTGGCCGCGTCGGTGGCGATGGTGAGACGTCCCCGGACGATGCCCTCACGATCACACACGCCAAGGTTGACCGTGGTGCCACCGACATCGATTCCGAGGTGCTGATCTGCCATGCGTAGGGGCGGAGGGAATCGCAAGATTGGGTCTTTGTCAGGCTCGGCACAAGCAACGCTGTGGTCCGCCCCGGCGCGCGTGGTTGCCGAGCGGCGATTCACGCTCCACGTTTTGCGCACTCCCGAACCCGTCTTCAGTGACTGACACGACCTGCCTCGTTCGCGCGGCGCGAACCGCCGCGCTCTTCGCGACACTTGCAGCCGTTCCGGCGACATCGGCACTGCCGCAGGTGGCGATACCTAACGTGGCCACGGGGCGGCTGGTTCGCGCCGCCCCGCGGACCGTCGGGATGAGCAACCGGCTCGTCGCTCGCGTCGATTCGGTCATCAAGGCGGCCATCGCTGACAAGGCGACTCCCGGCGCGACCATCGCCGTCGTGCGCCGCGGCAAGCTTCTCATGCTCAAGGGGTACGGTCGGACCGACTGGGCGTCCGGCGCACCGGCGACGAACGACAGCACGATGTACGACATGGCGTCGCTCACGAAGGTCGTCTCGGCGACCACGGCAGCGATGATCCTCGAGGAGGAAGGGAAGCTGGACCTGAATCGCACGGTCGGGAGCTACCTGCCAGAGTACGATGTGCCCGACAAGCGCGACATCACCGTGCGCATGTTGCTCACCCACACGAGCGGGATCCGTTCGAATCATCCGTTGTGGAAGGAGGCGAAGGGTCGCGAGCAGTATTTCGCGGGCATGGTGAAGCAACCGCTCGAGAGCACGCCGGGCTCGACGGCGCTGTACACGGATTGGAACATGGTGCTGCTCCAGTTCATCGTCGAGCGGTTGACGGGGCAAACGCTCGACCAGTTCGTCGAGGCGCGCGTGTTTGGGCCGTTAGGCATGCGCGACACGCGCTACAACCCGCCCGAGTCACTCAAGCCGCGAATCGCCCCGACGGAGATCGAGGACTTCCGCGGCGGCCAGGTGTGGGGCGTCGTCCACGACGAGACCGCCTGGGTCCTCGGCGGCGTGTCGGGCAACGCGGGGCTGTTCTCGAGCGCGCGCGACCTCGCGGTGTTCGTGCAGATGCTGCTCAACGGGGGCTCGTACAACGGTGTGCAGATCCTCAAGCCGTCGACGGTGGCGCGGTGGACGGCCCGGCAGCGTCCCGATGCGAGCCGAGCGTTAGGCTGGGACACGCCGTCGCCGAATTCGAGCGCCGGTCGGTACTTCTCGGCGCGGAGCTTCGGTCACACAGGCTTCACGGGGACGTCGATCTGGGCGGATCCCGAGCGGGAGCTGATCGTTGTCCTGCTGACGAACCGGGTGAACCCGACGCGTGACAACCAGAAGATCGGTCCCCTCCGCCGCGCCGTCGCGGACGTCGTCCAGGAGTCGATCACGGACTCTCCTCTGCGCTTCTGGGAGGAACCACCACCGCCTCGGCGGTGAAACGGGGCACGGGCCATGGGGTCGGTGAGCGGCTGCCAGCGCGCGCCATCGGCTGTCCTCCATGGACGGGCCGAGCGCGCTGTGAGTCATCAGTCGTGAGTCCTCAGTCGAAAGTCTGCAGTCATCCAGTGAGATGCCGCTTCAATGCGCTGGGGTTCGGTCCGCGTTCGCGCGCGTCAGCGCGCGGTCCGCGTCAGTCCGCGTTCGCTTTTGCCGCCACTCTACTTGCGATGATGCATCGTTGGGGCACGGTGCCGGCATAGCACCCCTCGCGGAAGGAACAAGTGTCGTGAAGACCTGACGCGGACTTGCGCGGACGGCGCGCTGTCGCGCGCCGGCGCGGACTGCTCCGTGATTGATACCGCGGCGCTCCGCTACGGCGAGATCGTACCGGTGTTTCCACTCAGATGGAACGCTAGCGGGTCCGGGATCTGACCACACGCTTGAACTGCGGTGACGGACCAAAGTTGAGTACGAGCCCCACCTGGAGCTTCGAAGCTTGCAGGTAATTGAGCACCTGATCTCGATACGACGCATGGATGGTGCGCGCTGCCTTGATCTCGACAATCACCTTGGACTCCACGACGAAATCGGCGATACAGCGACCGACGAGCGTGTCCCGGTAGTAAACCTCGAACGCGACGTTCCGGTCCACCCGAAGCCCGCGCTTGCGGAGCTCCACGGCGAGCGCGTTGGCGTAGACCGATTCGAGAAACCCCGCGCCGAACGTCCGGTGACCGGTGAACATCCCGCTGAGATCACGTCGGTGATCTCTCCGTGCGGAAGGCTGTCAATGTTGCCATTGCGAGGCCGACGTGGTTCGGGCCCCCGACTGCCAATGGTTTCCATGGCAACGAACGTACGATCAGAACGCGGCCGGCACCGCATCGATGCCATGCAGACATCATCGCGATAACGCGGAGAAAGTAGTCAGTCATCAGTCATCAGTAAGACCCTCGGGATGCTCATCGTGGCATCCCGAGAGTTCCTTACTGATGACTAACGACCTATGACTTGAGACTGAGGACTGACGACTCGCTATGCCCGATCGCGATGGTGGCCCCACGGGTCCTCCGAAGGAAGACCACGTGAGGGCGCGTCCATGTCCAGCCGTCAGAAGTCGTACCGGATACCAACCTGCGCCTGCCGCGGGGCCAGGGCACCGCTGGGCAATCCGAAGTCGGCGCGGCGATTCCCGGCCTGGTCGTTCAGTGTTCCGTTATACCCCGACCAGTTCACCCAGTTGAACAGGTTGAACACCTCGGCCGACAGCTGAGCACGCGTGCCGCCGATCGTGAAGTTCCGAGCAAGGCGGAAATCGACGGTCTTGTACATGTCGTCCCAACCACCATCCGTTACCTGGGTGCGCTCCCCGTTCGGCCAATCATCCGTCGTTAGGCCCGACTGATTCACGTCGCGCCCATCCGTTACCGCGAACGGGCGCGACGAGGCGAAGATGCCGACGCCCGAGAACTGGAACCCGAATGGCAGCGGATAGATCCCCGACAGCACGATGCGGTGCCGCTCATCGCCCGACGTCTCCTGCATCGTGAACTGCGACGGATCCGCATACCCGCCGAGCCCCTCGAACTGCGCCTCGTAGAAGCCAAGCGTGTACGCAACGCTCGCGCGCGTCGGACGCAGCGGGTTCGCCGAACGATCCCACGTTAGGCCGGCCGTGAACGCCCGGAAGCTCGCCTCGCCGAAGTCATCCCAGATCGTGACGTTGCCGAAGTTCGGGTTGATCTTGCGTCGCGCCGCCTGGCCGCCGGAGGCCGGCAGGAGCGGGTTCGCGTTGTAGTTCACGTACAGATCACGACCCTGCTGATCGACGAAGTCGAGGTTGAGCACGAGCTCATCGTTGATCACCTGACCGAGCCCGATCGACGCCTGAATCGTCTTCGGCTGTTTGATGTCGTTCGCCACGAGCGTGATGTTCGGGCGAAGCACGATACCGCCGTTGATCACCTGCTGGCGCAGCTGCTCGGCCGTGGCGTTGCCCGGATTCTGGATCGTGTAGCTACGCCACCCCGCCGCCTGGACCTCGGCGAACGCGTTCGTACTCGGGAAGCGACCGTTCATGATGCCCCAGCCGCCGCGCAGGAACGTGCGATCCTTGCCCGTCACGTCCCACGAGAAGGCAATGCGAGGGGCGATGTTATCCAGATCGTTCTTTCGGTCGCCGTTGTTGATGAAGCCAGGTAGCGACGCCACGAGCTGGGCATCGCTCGACCACGGATCCTTGAAGTCGTTGGCCAGCGTGTTGATCTCGGCGTCGTACCGCAGGCCTAACGTGAGCGTCAGGTCATTGGTGGCCTTCCACTCATCCTGGAGATACGCGCCCGCGACCCATCCGGTCGCCTCGGCCTTCGCGTCCTGGTCGGTGGTCGGGTTGAAGAAGCCGACGCCGATCGTGGCCCGGAACGGCACCGTGCTCGAGTCAGCCAGATACTCGAAGAACCCGTCTCTATTCGACGGGAGGAAGCTCGATGTGGTGACGTGAGTCAACTCGGCGCCGGCGCCGAGGATGTGTTTGCCACCGGGCAGCGTGTACGTGAGCTTGTCGATGAAGCGCAGGTGCCGCTCCCGGAGCACGAGCGGGAACGTGTTACGGCCGAAGTTGAGGCTGGGATACGCCCGGCGCGGGCCTGGGAAGAGCGGCTTCTCATCGTGGTTCCACGCGAGCAGGTGAACCGACGCCTGATTCACGACGGACCCGGTCGGCGTATAGGTGTCGCGCAGCTGCAGGCTGTGAATGTTGTATTTCGCCGTGAGGCCCGACTCGCGTGATTCCGTCGCACCGAAGAACGTCTCGGAATCGTAGTAGCGGCCGGCGTAGATGAAGTCGCCGGTGTGCTTCTCGGTGAACGGCGACGTCAGGCGCAGCACGCCCGTGTGGTTCTTCGTCGGCGCGCTGAACGTGCCCGCGAACGAATCCCACTTGGTGGGGTTGTACGCCGGACGGCCCGGCACGACTTCGATGTTGTCGTTCGTGTTGCCGAGCTCGTAATTGGCCGCGAAGAACAGCTTGTCCTTGACGATCGGGCCGCGGAGGTTGAACCCGAACTGCTGGCGGTCGTAATCCGTCCGCTGGTACGTATCCGGAGTGCGCGCACGCGTTCGGCGCTGGAACTCGTCGAGCGCGCGGAGACCGTTGTTCTGGAAGTAGAGGAACGCCGATCCCTTCATGTCGTTCGTGCCGCGCTGCGTCACGCCACTGATGATGTATGAGCCACCGCGCGTGAGCTCGGCATCATACGGGTTCAGGTAGACGCGGAACTCCCGCAGCGCTTCCTGCGGAATCGGCGAGCCGGTCTGCGGAATGCCGACGAGGTTGCCGTTGAACATCGATTTCCACTCGACACCGTCGAGATAGAAGTTCCAGAAGCGCAAGTCGGCAAGCGATCCGGCCGACGGCAACGAGCGACCGGCCGTCGGCGCATACGTTTTGATTCCCGGAACGATCGCCGCGAGGTTGATCGTGTTGCGTGTGTTGAGCGGCAGGTTCTGAATCTCCGCCGTCACGACCGGCGTCGAGATGTCGGTGCGCTGCGCCTCGAACGTCGCGCGCGTCTCCCCGGTCACCTGCACGCCGCTCAGTTCGGCCGCCGCTTCCTGCAGCGAGAAGTTGAGCGTCGCGCGCTGCCCGACGAGGAGACGCACTTCCTGACTGGCTGGCGCAAACCCAATGCGCTGCACGCGAACCTCGTAGGTGCCTGGCTGCAGGCCGACGACGGAGTAATCGCCACCGGCGGACGTTCGCGTTCCGCGAACCTGATTCGTCTCACGGTCGGTGACCGCGATCTGGGCATCGGGCACTGGCTGTCCCTTCGACGTGACGCGCCCGGTCAGCGAGACCGTCGATTGGGCCGCGACCTCCGTCGCAGTCGCGGCCGCGACCACCGCGGCCCCGGCGGCGAGCCTGGCGAACGACGAAACGAGTCGCCAGGCGGTGGACACGAGCACGGAACGAGGCCGGAAAACGACTTTCGAATCGAGCTTCACACTCGCCTCCGATGTGACTGTCGAACAACGGGAACGTGCTGTTGGCAGTGTCGCCATCACCTGTACAACAGGAACGGCTCGCGGATGCCTCGGAACGACTGGGCCTGCTGGTCCCACTCGTCGAACAGCGCCCGCAGCGTTCCGGCATCGACCGCGCTGCGAAAGCGATCGGTGCCAGCGAGCCGATCAACGGTCTGCATGCCCGGCTCGCGTCGATTCGCGCCAGCCCATGCGAACTCGTTAGGGTAAAGTCGCCGGATCGTGTCGATGAGGAGCATCGCCGTTCGCACCGCGCGGAACGACCCACGATCCGTCACCACCAGACGGACACCGGGAATCGTCTGACCCGGAAACCGCCGTCCGTCGGGCGCCACCGGAATGCTCACCGCCTCGAAGCGAACGCCCGGTAGCGCGAGCGCCGTCATCTCACGAATCACGTCGTCTGGACGAAGCCACGGCGCACCGGTCTGCTCGAACGGCATGTCCGTTCCTCGGCCCTCCGATAGATTCGTCCCCTCGAGAAGCACCGTTCCGGGATAGAGCACCGCCGCCTCGAGGCGGCGCAGATTCGGCGACGGCGGGATGTACCTGAGCCCTGTCGCATCGAGTGTCATCTGGCGACGCCACCCCTCGACGGGAACGACGTGCAACGTCGCGCCGATTCCGAACCGCGCGTTGTACATCCTGGCCAGCTCGCCGACGGTCATCCCGTGTCGGAGCGGGATCGGATACATCCCCACGAACGATGCGAATGCCGGATCCAGCACCGGCCCCTCCACGATCACTCCGCCGATCGGGTTGGGCCTGTCCAGCACGGCGAACGGAATCCCCCTCGCCGCCGCGGCTTTCATCGAGAGCGCCATCGTCGAGACCCGTGTGTACGGCCGGGCTCCCACGTCCTGGACATCGTACATGAGGACGTCGATGTTCCGAAGCATTTCCGGCGTCGGCTCTCGCACTTCGCCATAGAGCGAATAGATGGGAAGCCCGGTCTTCTCGTCGGTGCCGTTCAGGATGGGCTGGCCGGCGGGGGCGTCGCCGCGAAGGCCATGCTCGAACGCGAACAGCGCCGTCAGCCGGATGCGCGAGTCGCCCGCCAGGAGGTCGATATTGTTTCGGCCCCGCGAGTCGATCCCGGCGACGTTCGTGATGAGCCCGATTCGCTTGCCGCGCGCCCATTCCGGCGGGTTCGCGACGAACCGATCGAGCCCCGGACGAACGGCAGGAGCGCCCGGCATCGCGGTGGAGCCGATGGCCGTCGACGCCGTCGTCGATCGAGAGGTACAACCGAGCACGGCCAGAAGGGCCAGAAGAACCCGGTGTACCGCGAATTGCCCGGAACGCACGCGCCAAAGGTGCGGACAAATGCGCAGCCAGCGCAAGCCGTTTGGCCCACCGAAGCTCGCCCTGGCAGCCCCGTCCAGCAGGGAGCGCCACGTGCCACCTGCGGTGACCCACAAACGTCAGGTCACCTGGGGTCGGCTATTGCGCTCGCAACGCGACCAGCGGATCCACCCGCGTGGCGCGACGTGCCGGAACCGCGCTCGCGGCCGCGCCAAAGACGAGAAACACCCCTGCCACGAGCCCATAGACCCCGGGAAGCGACGCCGAGCCGCCTTCCAGAAACGCTCCGGTGACACGCGCCAACGCCCACGCGACCGGCACGCCGATCGCGAGGCCGATGGCCGTTAGGCGAAGGCCCTGCCGCACCACTGCCCAGCGAAGCCTGCGCGCGTCCGCGCCGAGCGCCATCCGAACGCGATCTCGCGTGTGCGGCGGGCCACCGAGTAGGCGATCACGCCACACAGCCCGATCGATGCGAGCACGAGCGCGCCGGCGGCGATCACCGAGAATACGACGCCGATCCAGAGCGTCTGTTGCCGCGGAGATCCCATCTCGTCGGAGAGGCGAGAGACACGACCGAGCGACTGGTCTGGATCCACGGTGAGCAGCGCACGGGCCACCACCGTCGCCACTGCCGTCGGGTCAGCGGCGTGCATTACCAACTGCTCGTTTCGCGACGTCGCCTGGCTCGCCGGAAAGTACACGGCCGGCTGCAACCGCGTTCTGGTGCCGCGCGCGCCGCCGATCATCAGGCGAACGTTGCCCACCACGCCGACCACGGTGACCCATTCGCCGCTCGCCGCCAGGCGAAACTGGCGGCCGATGGCGTCGGCGTTAGGCCAGAGCCTGTCGGCGACGAGGGCGCCGACCACCGCGACGCGGGTCGATCCCGAATCATCCCGCGTGGTGAACACCCGCCCCCGGACGATCGGAAGCTTCACGGCATCGAAGTACTCGGGGGTCACGACGTAGCGTCCCACGCCCGCATTCGCGCGCGGCGACGGATCGGGTTGGCTCCCGCCGAGCGGGACGAGGATCGCTCGCGGCAGAAACGAGTCGGTGGTCCACGCGGCGCCGCGGAGGCTGTCCAGATCGCCCCGTACGGCGGCAGGGCCGATCCCCGGCACGCGCCTGACACGGTCGAGGGCCGCCTCGAAGTACGTGGCACGGCGCTCCGCCGTCGGGTACGACGAGGCGCTCAACCACGGCCGCGCGACCAACACCCGCTCCGCCTGTAGCCCGAAGTCGATGCGTTGCAGCGACCGGAAGCTCTCGAGCATGAGGGCCGAGCCGGCAAACAACACGAACGCCGCGGCCACCTCGACGATCACCAGCACGCGACTCGCCCGCAGCTCTCGGCGCGATCCCGTCTCCCCCGCCGCTCCGAGCTTGAGCGAATCGGACAGCTGCACGCGTGTCGCCGTCAGCGCCGGCCCGACTCCAACCGCGAGCAGCGCGACGATCGAAATGCCGGTCGTGAACGCGAGCACGCGCCAATCGATTCCGAAATCGAGCCACGATGGCATGTTCTGGGTGGGAACCGCCGCCCAGGCGATGTCCAGCATCCACGTCGCGAAGACGACGCCAGCGACGCCACCGGCCACGGCGAGCAGCATCGTCTCGGTGATGTGCTGCCTGACGAGTCGCGCTCGACTCGCTCCGAGCGCGGCACGCACGGCCATCTCCGCGCGGCGTCCCGCCGCGCGCGCGAGCAGGACCGTGGTCACGTTCGCGCAGGCAATCAGCATGAGAAACGCCCCGGCGCCCATCACCATCCACTGAAGAGGTCCGGGAATCGCGCGCCGCTCGATGATCTCCGAGCGCAGTGCGAGCGACCATCCTTCCTGGGTGGCCGGGTGCGCACGCGCCAACGACGCTCCGATCGTCGCGACGTCCGCACGTGCACCCTCCAGTGTCACGCCGTCGCGCAGCCGGCCCGCCACGGCGACCGATCGCTCGAGCCACTCCGGGGAGCCCGCCCGCCACACCAGCGGACGCCAGTAGTGCTCGCGCATCGGGAAATTGAATCCGGGCCCCATCACACCGACAATGGTATGGGCCATACCATCGATCCTGGCTGTCGATCCGATCACACTGTCGCTCGTGCCGAGCCGAGTCGTCCACAGCTCGTACGAGATGACGATGACCTTGGCGTCCTCTGTCGCCTCATCGGCGGTGAACACCCGACCGCGGAACGGGCGCACGCGCAGCACGCGGAAGAGATCGGCCGTGACATGAACGCCGGTGATCCGATCCGCGCCGGTCGCGGCGCCAAGAGCGACGTTCGCGCTGCGCACCTGATACGCGGCTACTGCATCGAAGCTTCGATTTCGCTCGTGCACCGCCTCGAACGCCGCCGGCGACATGACGCTGTACGTCGAGTACTCGCGTGGATGGTCTTCGCCGAGCGCAACCAACCGATGGGCGTTGTCGTAAGGCAGCGGACGAATGATCGCGGCGTTGACAATGCTGAACACCGCCGTCAGCAATCCGATGCCGAGACCGAGTGTGAGCACCGTCGCGGTCGAGACGACCCGTGCGTTGCGCAGCGTCCGCGCCGCGTAGCGAACGTCGCTCGCGATGTCGTGAATCACCGGCCTCCTGGAGGAGCCGCAGGGCGAACGCTACGCCGACACGTTACCGATCGCCATGGGGATACCACCGTACGACCGTAGCCCTCGCCACGTGGAGCACCGTGAGGGACGAGCCGTCGAAAGGCACGGGCGAATGACGCGCTCCCTCGTTGACGTCCCGCTATCTTGCCGTATGCTCTAGCCCGCCCTTTTTGCGCTGATTCTCATCGTGACCGAGCTGCTCGCCGACCTCCAGGCCCACTTCGCTGACAAGTACGTGCTCGAGCGCGAGCTCGGGGGCGGAGGCATGTCACGCGTGTTCGTGGCGAAGGACGAGCGGCTCGATCGGCGTGTCGTCATCAAGCTCCTGCCCCCAAGCGTCACCGCCACGATCTCCGCCGATCGGTTCAAGCGCGAGATCATGCTCGCGGCCGGCTTGCAGCATCCGAACATCGTGCCCGTCCTCAGCGCTGGCGAGTACGGCGCGCTGCCGTACTTCATCATGCCGTTCATCGACGGCGAGTCGCTGCGCGCCCGCATGATGCGTGGACCGCTCTCGGTCCGCGAAACGGTGACGATCCTCAAGGACGTCGTCCGTGCGCTCGGTTTCGCCCACGGCCGCGGGATCATTCACCGCGACATCAAGCCCGACAACGTGCTGCTCGCGTCAGGCACCGCAGTCGTCACGGACTTCGGCGTCGCGAAAGCGCTGTCGGCATCGCGGCAGCAACAGGGCGTGCGGACGTCCGCGCCTACCATGACTGGCGTTGGTACATCGCTCGGCACGCCGGCATATATGGCGCCCGAGCAGGCAGCCGCCGATCCGTCGACCGATCACCGGGCCGATCTCTACGCGCTTGGCATCGTCGCGTACGAGATGCTCACCGGCGCCCCACCATTTCACGGCCGGACGCCGCAGGCGCTGCTGGCCGCGCAGCTGTCCGAGATCCCGGCGCCACTGACGTCGCGCCGCTACGACGTCAGCGTGCCGCTCTCGACGCTCGTTATGCAGTGTCTCGAGAAGGAGCCCGCCAAGCGACCGAAGACCGCGAACGACGTGCTGCGCGCGCTCGACGATCCGGGCATTCTGGTGAGCGATGCCTTTCCGGCCGCCGAAGCGCCGAGGCAGCGGCGACGACGGTTCATGGAGCTCGGCGTCGGTGTGCTCGTCGTCGCCGCGGTCGCCGCGGCGTGGGTTCTCACCGAGCCGGAGCCCACACCTGGGACGGCCGCTGACTCTGCCCGCATCGCGTCCGCTCGCCGGGATTCGCTCGCGCGCGCGGCAGCGAGCGGCTCGGCGCCAGCCGCCGGCCCCCGGTCGGTCGCGGTGTTTCCGCTCGTGAGCGTCGGCAACGACGCCCAGGCGAGTCAGGCAGCGGAAGGGATCACGTCCGAGCTCGCGAC
>Ga0075430_100001311_pt1 | contig 20068 bp, 15 predicted proteins | sample RhiMetdeltSRZDD4_FD_75294 | JGI IMG/M metagenome (GOLD analysis project Ga0075430, IMG submission 75294) | Populus rhizosphere microbial communities from Tennessee, USA - Rhizosphere MetaG P. deltoides SRZDD4 | ecosystem: Host-associated > Plants > Roots > Rhizosphere > Soil | place: USA... | reverse complement strand
CTCGGCGTGGTGAACCCGCGGACGGACACGGTGGAAACGAGCGATGAGATTCGGCGGGCCATCGAGCGGGCTCTGCGGCTGTATGCGCCCGACCAGATCTTCCTGAACCCCGATTGTGGTTTCGGCACGTTCTCGAGCCGGCCGATGAACAGCACCGAGATCGCGGTGGCCAAGCTGCAAGCGATTTCGACCGCCGCACGCGAGCTTCGCGGCCAGCACTTATAGCCCAGCCTAATCAGCCTGGGCACCTGTTCGCGGACAACGAAGGACGGCTGACGAGTGCCGTGCCCGGAACGATCGCGACGACCACGACGCAAAAAGAGTGACGTCGCGGCCGCCGTGAACGTTGCCACTGCCGTCAGCACCGTCGCACCGAGTCTCAGCGTGCTGGGTATGCTACTGATCACAGGATGGGCCCCAATAGATCTGTACCAAGGCTCAGCTGGCATCTCTGTTTGTTCGTCTTGATCGCGGCTCTCTGCGCCTCGTGCGGTTCTCCCGAACGGAATTCGCCGAATCCACCAGTCGCCAAAGAGTCTGTCGTTCCTGAACGGCCTGCGGTGACCGTCTCGACTCCAGAAGACGACCTCGCACTCTGCGTCGCCGAGACCAATCGGTATCGTGCGATGCTGGGCTTGCCCGGGCTCACGCGATCGAGCGAGCTCGAAGCATGTGCGGCGGCCGGGGCGCGGCAGGATGGGCTGGCACACCAGGCGCATTTGCATTACAAGTCGGCCAACCTTGCGGCCGAGGGCATCGCAGAGAACGAGCTCCCGTGGTGGCCCGGCTCGTCGGTGCGTTCGGTGATCCAGAAAGGCCTCGCGATGATGTGGGCGGAAGGACCGGGCGGAGGACACTACGAGAACATCCGCGGTTCCTACACTCAACTCGGATGTGGGGTGTTCGTGAACGGTAATGAGATCACCGTAGTTCAGAATTTCAAGTAACGTCTTTCAAATACCGGCAGGATGTCGCGTCATTCCGGCGGGCCGGCAGTTGTTGCGGGCCGCTCAGGTTGCGCGAGCGTTCCTGGGGCGGGTAGCGTGGATTCATGGATGTGAGACCTGCTGAAGAAGCGGACCTCGAACAGCTCACCAGGGTGTGGCACGACGGCTGGTACGATGCGCACGCGCAGATTGTGCCGGCAGAGTTGACCCGTCTGAGAACGCTCGACAGCTTTCGAGACAGGCTTCGCGCGTTGCTCCCGAATGTCCGCGCCGTGGGATCCGTGGGCACGCCTGTCGGCTTTTCCATTGTCCGAGACGACGAGCTCTATCAGCTCTTCGTTGCGTCCCAGGCACGCGGTTCGGGTGTTGCGGCCGCACTGATTGCCGATGCAGAGGCTCGACTTGCCGGAAATGGTGTCGAGACCGCGTGGCTGGCCTGCGCGATCGGAAACGATCGCGCCGCACGGTTCTATGAGAAGTGCGGCTGGCGACGCGCCGGGACGATGGTCAATCTGGCCGAGACATCGAACGGCACGTTCTCCCTGGAAACTTGGCGCTACGAGAAGACGCTCAAACAGGCGCCATAGCTGAAGCCCCCGCCCGTTTTCACGCTTTTTTCCAGTATCGTCGAATGCGGGTTGATTGGGCAGGTCCAGCCTGGCCTGCCCCTTTTTTGATCGTCTGTTCGGTTCGCGTCCGGTCGTCGTTATAGTTGTAAAAGCCGATGATCGAGCCCGTCCTGCTTCTGTGGGTCGTCCTGGTCGCCGTCGGAGTTTTCGTGGCGGTGATGCTCGAGTTGAGTCACAGTCAGATCGAAACCGACGAGGAAGTCGAACAACCGCATCTGTCAGGCCTCAAGCAGTCCGAACACTACCAGGCGACTTGGGCCCGCGTTCGCGAGTACATCGACGGCTGGAAACACGTCAACAACGGCCGCTGAACTCCATCAGCGTATTTTCCGTTTGCCGTGGTTCGTCGTTCGTGGCTCGTAGCTCGAAGAGCATCAGACTCGCTCCAGGGTCTTCGAGCAACGAGCGACGGACCACGAACCACGGCACGCTATCTGGTCTCATCTTGTCTGGGGATGTCAGCGTCTGCCGGCTTCCTGACCGAATTTGACGCGCACCCGCGCGTCCCCAAGGACAATCTCGTCCGCCGATTCGAGGCGGACGCCTCGCGCTCCCCGCGGAACCGTGAGACTCCGCCCCTGTCGAACGATGCCGGTCCCATGCTCGCTGCCATCATCATGCAGCCGAAACGATCCGGTGAGCGGCTCGTACGAGATGTGAGCATGCCGGCGCGACACGCTCTGATTCACCTCACCCGATCGCTCGAGGAATGCGACATGATTGGTTCGGATCAGGCGGTGGCGGCTGTCGCGCACCTCCGCGCATCTGCCGATGTCGATGCGTATGGCCGTCAGCGCGTACGAGCGCCGTTCCGCTGTCCCGTTCAGCACCATCACGTCGACACGCAATGGCGTTGAACCGTTTGACGGCGCCGCTCCTCCCGCCTTCGCCAAACGATCGAACTCGATATCGAAATTCGGGTTCCGCCAGCCCTTGCGCGGGCGCGTGTCGTAGTTGACCACGACGTCCAGGTGCTCGACGAAACACCCGCCGGACGCGAGGTGCGCGACGATGCGATCGCGAAGAGAGGGGCCGTCGGCGAACACCGCCTCGAAACGTGCGCGGACGTCGCGAGAGGGGGCAAGGATCGTCACCGTCACGGTATTGAAGGGAAACACACGGCGTCCGCGGCCGCTCGATTGAACCTCCGTCTGGGCCGCTTCGACGACGGCGTGCACGACCTCGAGGGGTTCGCGAGTTCCGGATCGGACGAATTCGCCGACGGTGCGATCGAGTGTGCCGGAGAGCTTCGCTTCGAGGTCTCTGGCCTTTCGCAGGAAATCCATGTCGTTCACTTTCCGATCAGACCCGCGGCAACCGCGGCGCTGACGATTTCGCCAGCCGCCGGCGCGGCCGTGATGCCCCCGTAGCCCGCATGCTCGATCACGATGGCGAATGCGATCCGCTTCTTCGCCACGCTTGATGGTCCGTACGGCGCAAACCCGACGAACCAGCCGTGCGAATCGCGGCGAGAAACTTCAGCCGTCCCGGTCTTGCCCGCGATCGGTACCGGGTGACCCTTCAGGCTGCGTGCGGTGCCTTCGAGGACGACGTCCCGCATGAAGCCGCCCAGCCGCCGCGCAGCATCAGGATCTACGATGGACTCGACCTTCGAGATCTTCTTCGCATCGTCGACGTACGGCGCCCGCAGCCGGCCGTCGGCTGCGACGGCTCCCGCCAGCGCGGCCATCCTCAGCGGTGACGCGACGACCTGGGCCTGTCCGTAGCCGATCTGCGGAAGGGCCTCGCGCATATTCCTGGTGGTGCCGCCGTCCGCGGTCAGCGAGATCTTCAATCGCTCAGCAAGCGTAGCAAGTGGTGATGGTCCGAGACCCACCGCGAGCTGTGCGAAGTACGCGTTGCACGAGTGAACGAGTCCATCGTGCATGTCGATCGTTCCATGCGGGCGCGTATCCAGCACATCGTCTCGAATCGGCCGTGTCCAGCCGGGGATGCGTGCGCCGACGCGACCATCCGGCAGGCGGGCGCACGTATACCGTGCGCCCTGGTGACCGTCGCGCAGCGCAGCCAGGGCCACCAGCAGCTTGAATGTCGAGCCGGGAGGGTAGGCGCCGTAGCGCGCGCGATCCATCCAGGCCTCGGAGTCCTGGCCATCGCTTTCGACGGATCCCGGCGTGTCCGACAAGGAACCGGGCCAGGGGTAGCTGGCGCTCGCGAGGATCGCGCCGGTGTCCGGATCCAGGACAACAGCCGCGGCCTTACCCTTGGCCCTGAGGGCCTGGCTTTCGACGATCGCGGCCACGCGGCGCTGAAGATCAGCATCGATTGTCAGGCGGACGTCGCGCGGACGATCTCTGAACGCAACGACGGCAGGATGAGTCGGCTGGTGTCGATGACGCAGCAGCGGCACGAGCTCACGATAGTCGCGGTAGATCGTGTACATGGGCCGGCCCGCGCGATCGAACGTTCTCACGTTCGACTCGTGATCGTCGAAGCCGCGGAGTGTCGCGTCGGCATCGCGCTCGATGTAGGACGTGTTCGCAGCCGTCCAGTTGGCCAGGGTCCGCGCATCGCCGAGGATGTGGAAGGCCTCGCCGCCGAGGGGATAGCACCGCTCGTTCGGGTTGGAACACACGCCAGCCAGCGATACGCCGAAACGCTCGTAGGCCGGACGCGCATCGGCGAGCACGCGCGGATCGTCCGTAGCGAGCGGCAGGCTCCGCCGGTCGTAGATCGTCCCGCGCGGGATCGTCCCGATGATGTCGACGACCCTCGGGTTGTACTCGAAACGTCGTCCGCCATCGGCATGGATGCCAAGATGCGGTTTCACCACCAGGTCGTCGGCGCGGAGCACCTGGACGCGGACGGCGACCGCGATGAGCGCGAGCGCGCAGACGCCGAGCACGGCGCCGAGATTCCGCAACGGGATTCGGAAGGGCGCGAAATCGATGGCGGGCCTGCGGTCGGCGTGGATGGCGGTCAGGAGTCCGAGCGCGGCAAAGTTCGCCAGCATGGCGGAACCGCCGTAGCTGAGAAAGGGCGTGACGACGCCTGTCAGCGGCGTGACGCCGAGCACGCCCGCGGCCATGATCAATGCAGGAAGAATCAGAAACAGCGTCAGCGAGACGGCCAGGAAGAACCCGTAGTCACTCGCGGCACGCCGGCCGATGCGGAAGCCCCGCCACGCCACCGTGCCAAACAACACGGCGACTGCTACGAGTCCAGCCGCGCCGAGCTCTTCTCCAATTGCCGCCAGAATCAGGTCGGTGTGGCCGGCAGGAAGGTAGCGGGTATCGCCTAGACCAAGCCCCGTCCCAGACATTCCGCCCGTGGCCATAGCCCATAAGGCGTGAGTGATCTGATCGCCCCCGGCAACCGCGTTGTCCCAGGGTGATTGCCACATCCGCACGCGATCGGCCAGCGTGGCCGACACATTCAGACGATAGCCAACGTAGAAGCCGGACGCGAGCATGATCAATCCGGCAGCCGCCATGGCGACCCTGCCACGCGCGACCGCATAGACGGCAAGAAAAACGCAGCACAGGAACAGCGCGGGGCCGAGGTCCTTCTGGAAGAAGAAGAACGCCAACGCCGCAGCCACACCGATGAGAACGGGCAGGACATATTCCCCGCGCGGCAGATTGAGCCACTGTGGCAGCCGCATGTCGCGAATCGACTGGCCACGGACTTCCCGGAGCAGTTCCCATCGCCGCCCGAAGTACCCGGCCAGGAAGAGCGCCAGCAGCAGACGAATGCCTTCGATGGGCTGCACGGGGCCGAGATTGACCTTCGCCGAACTGCTGCCGGGTCCGGTGCCGAAGAGGATCAGCAGCACCGAGAGCGAGAGCGCCGCAGCCAACGGCAGATAGCTGAACGACGCGAACCCCAGCGCGGCCACGTCGAGCATCGAGATCGCCGTCATCACGCCGAGACCGAGCACGATCGTCTCGGCATACCGCACGAACAGCAGGCTGTCACGCAGGGGGTCGGGACGGCTCAGAAGAATGGCGAACCCGATGGCCGTCAGCAGGTGGGCGGTGACGAGCAACAGATGGTCGCCGGAAATGCGCCGCCAGCGCCAGACGAGCGCGACAGCGTGAAACGCGATCAGGTAAAGCGCACCGAACAGCCAGACGTCCTGCTTGAACTGATCGCGTGTCCGCACGCTCAGCGACGGCTTCAGCTTCGAGATCTCGGAGGGAGTGAAGAGAGCGATTTGCTCGCCGGTCGCACGGCTATCTCTGGCGCGAACACGCTCAGCAAAGGCCGGCAGGTTCTTTGCCTCAGTGATCGCCTGCGTGCTGACCGTCGCGCGCGAGATGTTCCCGACGTTCGGCAGCGTCCTGCGCTCGCCGGAGTTGCTGCTCAGGAACCGGAACAGCTGTGCGGCCGCGAAGCGTCGATCGCGCGCGTTGGTGAAAACGGTGGCCAGCGCTGGTTCGAGCGCACCCGGATCGCGGACCGCATTCAGATTGACGACCTGCCGGCCGCGTTCCGTGGCATCGAAGACGCGAAGGCGGCCGACGCACGCCAGCGCGATGGCAAGTACCGCGACGCACGACGTCGCCATCAGTAGCGGTTCGGGCAGCCCGTACCGCGCGATCGGCTGCTGGCGATACGCGTCGCGCTCCGCGGCCGTCGTGTACGTCACGCTCATGCCGTCATCTCACCGTTGACTGAAACGGGAGCCGCTCGAGGCGCTCCTGAACGTCCCTGAGACCGCGTTGAGCATCGCGGAGCCTGCGGGAGGCATTGCCGAAGCCGATCGCTTTCGTGAAGAAGTCGATTGCCTGGGCGTACGCATCCGCTGCACGATTCATCGGTTCCAGTTCCTCGCTCTCGCCCAGCTTTCGGGCTCGCGCCAGGTAGCCTTCGCCCAGCATCGCCCAATCGCGGCTGCCCGCGACGTAGCCATACCGCTCTGCCTGCGCCAGCGCGTCGGCGCCCTGCTCGATGTCTTCCAGGGCGATGAAGGTCCGCATCAACCCCAGAAAAGGATCCGGCCAGGACTGCCGCGCCTCGGCTGCCTGCCGGAACGCCGTGACCGCGGCGGTCAGCGCGTCGCGCGCTTCGACCGTCTGATTGCCTCGGACCCTCGCCTCACCGTCGATGCGCGAGAGGTGGCCGTCGGAATACCGCAAGGCCGCCTGGATCCGCGAGTCCGAGCCGTTGGCCCGAGCCGCGAACCCGAGCGCGTCGCGGGTCAACCGCCATTCGCGCTCGAACACCGTCGTGCCGACGGTGCGATAGCGCGTGAACGTACGATCCGCAAGCTGCATCGACTGTCGCGTCAGCGCGCGGCGCAACGACTGCACGCCCATGTTCAGACTGGGTTCTGTCAGGTCGGCGTACTGGTTCCACAACTGCACCACGTCGCCCAGTTCCGACGGCACGTTCGCCGCAAGCGCTCCGGCGACGAGGTACACGCGGATCTCGTTCAGCACCATGAAAATCGCAAGCAGGGTCAAGGCCCGCCGAATGAACGTGCGAATCCGTCGTCGCGGTTTGGCGGGAACGGTGGGCGAATTGCCGTTGGCCGGCACCGGTTCCGCCGCGGGTGCGACGCTGACCACGGCTGACGCCTGCCTTGGTTCGCGAACCGTCCGCCGCGTGACATCCGGGTCGAGTGCGGCTGGCGGACCGCGGTGCGTGCGCCGCGTGGCCGCCTCGTCAACCGGTGGCGCGGACAAGCGCTCCTCGAGCGCGAGCACCGGTTCTCCCGCTGTGAAGCGCTGGAGGTCTTCCCTGATCGCGGCAGCATTCGGGTAGCGATCGGCCACGTTCGCTGCGAGCAGCTTGGCGACGATCGCCTGCAGCGCTGCGGGACATCCGCCGTCCAGCGTCTCCGGAGGAGTGCGGCCGCGGATGCGGTGCTCCAGGCGTCTGGTATCGGCTGCCCGGAAGGGCTGTACGCCGCTGATCATTTCGTAGAGCAGGACTCCGACCGCCCACAGCTCTGCCTGCGCGTCGATCTCCCCCGACTCGAGCCGCTCGGGCGACAAGTAGGCGATGCTGCCGAAGTCGTTTCGCGTTACCTTCCGGCTGAGCGACAGCGCTTTCGCGATGCCGAAGTCGAAGATCTTGATCTCGTCGCCCTCGAGGACGCGGATGTTCCTGGGTTTGAGGTCCCCGTGCAGCAGCAGATTGAACTGCCGCCCGTCGAGCGTCCGCTCGAACGCGTCAGCCGCCTGCAGGAACTCACATAGCTGGGTGGCGACGCGCACGGCACGTGCGACGGGCATCGGTCCCTCGCCGATGATCTCGGAGAGGTTGCGCCCGCTCAGGTGCTCCATCGCGATGAAGAAATAGGGGCCATGCGTGCCATGTTCGAACACGCCTGGCACGTATCGGCTCTCGCGACAGAACTCTTCCTGCAGCTTGGCGCCCCACTGTTCCGCTTCGAGCACCTGCTGGCCGTCGCGATCGGATTCGATCGAGACGAGCTTCAGCGCGACCTGCCGGTTCGTGCGGCTGTCGGTCGCCAGGAAGACGACCGCCATGCCTCCGCGGCCAATCTCCTCGTGGATTTCGTAACTGCCGACCCGATGAAAGACCGTCGTCATCGTCACGATCAGCGGCTCCGTGGCGCCGGGCGAGAGGCCCCGGGCGTTCGTGCGTCGACGAGCCAGTTGTCCCGGACGAACGCAGCGCGCGCTTCGCTCGATCCGCGGTACACATTTGCGCCTGTGCCCACGAAGACGTTGGCGGTGAATTGCGCCGTACTCCCGTCGTCGAGAATGAGTGTTTTCTGATCGCGGCCGGCAGTGCCGTTTCGTGTGAACACGCTGTGCGACACGGCAGCGGTGGCGCCGGATCGGACGGCCATCGCTGCGCCGGGGTTGTCGCGAACGTCAGCCGCCACGACACGCACATGCGAGCCCTTTCCCGCATCGATGGCCGCGCGTGCTGCGCCGGCGATCTCGACGTGCGAGATGGTCATCTCCGAGTCCACGGCGAGCACCCCTGTGCCCAGGGGAGTTGCCGCATCGCCGACGATTCGGAAACCGTCGATCGAGGCGTCCGTGACGCCACGAGCAATGATGGCGGCCGCTTCCGCTGACGCGGCGCCCGGAAGGCGAATGACCGCACCACGCGGAAGGCTGCTGACCAGCCGGACGCCACTCTTCAGGATCAGCGTCTCCCGATACTCGCCAGGTTCGACGACGATTGTCGTGCCAGCCGCTGCGCGCTGCAGCGCCTGCGCGATCGATTGCGCCGGCGTGACGACAATACGTCCTGCGTCGCCGGCCACCGGCGGCGGACCGTCCGGTACCGCAGCGGGCGGGCGGACGGTGTCGGAGCTGGCGAAGGCCAGGACCATCAGTGCCGCCAGGAGGACGATGTTGGCGAAGCGGACGGATTGGCGGCGGCCGGGCGGCGGCTTGTCAACCGGCCCGAGACGCCTGGTGATTTCGGTCGCCGACGGCGGATCTTCCCGGACAGCCGCGGCGAACTGTTCACCCTCGACGTAGACAACGGTTACGTTGTCTTTCCCGCCTGAAGCATTGGCGGCGTCGATCAGCGCCTTGACCACCTGCTGCGGACGGCCTGCCCATCGCGCCACGATCTCATTGATGGACGACGAGTCCACGAGGTCCGTCAAGCCGTCGCTGCAGAGCAGGAAGGCAGCGTTCGCTTCGAACGGCAGCTCGTGCACGTCGATGAAATCGGGGTCGCCCGGCTCGTGGGGCTCCGAGCCGACATCGCGATACACCTCATTGCGGCGCGGGTGATGCATCGCGTCGAGCTCGGATAGCTCGCGCGCATCTTCGCGCTCGCCAACGGGCGAGTGATCGCGAGTGATCTTCTGGATGCGGCCGTACCGGAGCTTGTAGAGTCTGGTGTCGCCGACATGGCCGACGACTGCGCGGCCATCGGCGATCACGGCGGCGGTCAGGACGCAGGCCATCCCGTTCCATTCCGGGCGCAGTGCCGCGAGGCGATGGATTTCGTTGTTCGCGATCGCAATCGCTTCGCGGAGGCGAGAGACGATCGGTCCGGTCTCCCGCTCCAGGCGAGCGCGGAGCATGCTCACCGCGGTGTCTGCGGCTCTTCCGCCAGCAGCCTGACCTCCAACGCCGTCGATCACCATGAAAAGACCGCGCGAGAGGTCAATGTGGAACCGGTCCTCGTTCACCTCGCGCTGCAGTCCGGGGTTGGTGTCGCCTGCCGCACGCAGCGCGCTCACGGCTTCCATCAGGCCGCTCACCGCTCCGGGCCCTCGCTCGTGCGGTATGCCGTCCACACGCAGACGGCAGACGTGGCGACAAGGGCCGTCAGAAACAGCAGCCGTGCCCAGAGTAGCACCGTGATCATCGAACCACTCCGAACTGCATGAAGACCGTGTCTGCGAGCCCTATTTGTGCGGAGTCGGGCAGCATCGTCTCGGTGCCGTTCTCGCGCTTCGTGCCGTCGACCTCGTCGTAGCCTTTGGGCACGTGCCGGCCGTTCAGCGTGGTGCCCAGCGTGCTCAGGTCAATCAGGTAGAAGCAGTTGGTGGTCGAATCGCGGCGCAGGCGAATGTGCTCGCGCGAGACGTCGGGCGAGGAGGTCACGCGAATGTCGACCGGATAGGCGATACCACCGCGCCCGATCGTGACGGTGTCCTTGACGATGTCGAACGAATGATGCCCCGCGTCGTCGTCGTAGACGATTCTGGCGAAGACCGGTCCAGTCTGGACAGGCGTCGTCCGGTTCACCGATTGCTCGTGTGTCGTCGTCTGTTGTCCGGCATGAACCGTCGTAATGCGCCGGGTCCGCTCGCCTACGCCGAGGTCCGGGCTCGCCGGTAGCACGAGCTCGGAATCGACGAGCAGGTCGCCCTCGTTCATGTCGCCGTCCGGATCCGCCAGAAAGTCCACTTGCCAGTCGGACGCCGCGTTGCGGATCTCGGGCTCGGAGCGGCGGCGCCAGCGATCCACCCGGCGCCTGAGCAACGATTTCCGGTTCAGGGAGCCAAGCTCATCGTTCAGCGCCCGCATCGTCTGTTCCTTGAGGATGGGGATGATGCCCTCGAGCCTGGCGTATTCGTTGGCGTGCAGGTAGACGGTGTAGCGGCTTGGCGCGAGCGTCGAATACCGCAGCGGCTCCAGGTTCTTGCGCATGTTTTCGATGACCGCGTCGATAATGTCGCGGGCCGGACGCCTGGGTGGCGGCGCGGCGCCGCCTGCTCGGGACACAGACATGGGTTCACCTGGGGGGCGCGGGAACATCGGCCTATACGTATCAACGTAAAATCGCCCTGTCAGGTTGCGCATCCTTATCGTGGTTAATGTGGCAGACACAGGGATGCCGAGTCCTAAGGAATCCCCAAGGAATTCATAGATTGACGTGAGAGTTCGATTCGGACCGTTTACCGTCGATGCCGAGACCCGCCAGCTGCTTCGCGAGGGCTCGGAAGTCCATCTGTCGCCGAAGGCCTTCGATCTGCTCTGCGCATTGATCGAGCACCGGCCCAGGGTCGTCGAAAAGACCCAATTGCTGGGCCAGATCTGGCCCGACACGTTCGTGGTGGATGCGGGGCTCAACGTGTTGATTGGGGAGATTCGACGGGCGCTGGCGGACGATGCCCGTCAGCCGCGTTACGTGCGGACAGTGCATGGCGTGGGATACGCATTTTGCGGAGAAGCCGGAAGTGCGGCCGAGGCGCCTGCCCCGTCACGGGCCGTCCCGTGCTGGCTAATCAGTGCGGACAGGACGTTCCGGCTAGAGGAAGGTCAGAACATCGTCGGGCGGGACCCGGGATGCGCCGTATGGATCGATTCGCCGAGCGTATCGCGGCGCCACGCCCGGATCACGGTAGAAAGCCGGGGCCGGCGCGTGGTGCTCGAGGATCTGGGGAGCACGAATGGGTGCCTTGTCCGCGGTGCTCCCGTCCACGCGCCGATGCCCTTGTCCGACGGGGATCCAATCACGATTGGCTCGGTCGAGTTGAAGGTCTACCTGTGGAACGCCGAAAGGGCGGCGGAAACTGCACGCATTCCGCGCAAGAAGCGGTGAGCGGTCGTGATCGGCACTGACTCCACGGTGACGCTGCGTCCCACGGGGCAATGGCGCTACCTCAGTGCTGCTTTCCTTGCGCTCTGGCTCGCCGGCTGGGCGATCGGCGAGGTCGTTGGGCTCGGTGCCATCGCCGGATTCATCGCATCAGCGATCCCCGTGCTGAACACCATCGCCCTCGCAACCCTCGTGGAGAAGCTGTCCACGGGTGCCGCTATCTTCGTGTTTCTCTTCCTGCTGGTGTGGACGACTTTCTGGACCATCGGTGGTATCGCCGCGTTCACCACGCTCTTGAGGGATCTCGCGGGGGAGGATCGCCTTCGCCTGGTGCCCGACGGCATCGAGTTGACCCGGCGAGCCGGCCCGTTCCGGCGCTCTCGGACGATCGACCGCGGCGGCATTCGACGAATCCGCGTGCGCCGTCACGACAAGGCGCTGGTTGCCGATACGTACTCCGGCTCTGAATTCCTGACGCAGTTGGGAACTGTCGACGAACGTCAGGTCATTTGCCGCTGGCTTCGCGAAGGGCTGCACCTGAGTGATGTCACGGTCGGACCCGATCTTGCGGCAGCACCACCCGGTTGGGATGCAGCGCTAGCGGTGGACGGCAGCACGCGACTGACGCGGCGGGCACAGCGAATGCGACCGACCCAGGCGTTCATTCTCTGGTGCGTGACTGCTGTCGTGACGCTCGCATGGACCGCTGGCATGCAAGTGGAAGCACTCACAGGCACGGGCATCGCCGCCCTGATCCTCACACTTCTCCTCATCGCCGGTTCGTCGTGGTTAACCTGGGAACGAAGCGCATGGCTCGCGAGCCCTCGGCGGCTCAAGTTTCGGCGGCAGTTCGGGCCATGGGTTTCAGAGCGTCAGTTCGAGTTTGCGCAACTGGCCATCGAGACGAGCACGGACGGCGACGGCGACGATACGTACACGCTTATCGTGCGAACGGCCGGCGAGCGCCGTACCATCCAAACCGCTTTGAACGATGAAGGCGAGATAGAGGACTGCGCGCGCTGGCTGGCCGCACGCACGGGATTTCCGCTGTTTCCGGGGCGGTAAGAACAGTGGCCTAAGACTACCGTGAGCCTCCTCGCGAGAGTTCCTCGAGCGTTGCTGGCCAGCGCGGATGCCGGGCGTTGCGAACGGCATCGAGCTGACCGATCAGGACGGTCACGAGCTTGTCAGGGTGGATGTACTTCGCCGCGGCCGCCTGCACTTGCTCGCCGGTCACGGCGCGGACGGACTCCGGCCACCGATGCAACCGGTCGAGCGAACCGTTCTGGACCGTCTCGACTGCGAAAGTCGCGCTGGCTGCGCGCGCGCCATCGAGTGAACGCTGCCACTGGCTGAGCACGAGCCCGCCCTTCGCTTGTTCGAGCTCGTCGGCTGTCGGCGTTCCAGCGTATTCGCGAATCCGCGAGAGCTCTTCCTTTGCGTACTTCACGATCGGCGCGATGGACTCGGACCGCGCTCCCGAGCGAACGTGTAACAGGCCGGGCGTGCGGGTTGTCGCCGGCACCTGCAGTACGGCCTGATTCGCGAGGCCGCGGATCTCACGAATCACGATGTTCAGCCTGATGTTCAGGATCTGAGCCATGACGGCAACCGGCGCCTCGTCGGACGGTGCGAGCGCGGGCATCGGGTGTCCGACGGCGAGCCACGTCGTGAAGCCGGGCTCGTCAATGGCGAGGAACCGTTCGCCTGTCTTGGTCACGGTTTCGATCGGAGACGAGTCCGCGACGGCGGGAGCGCCTGACCATTTCGCGGTCAGCTCATTGAGTGCCGCCTCGACATCCGGGCGGGCTATGCCGCCACCGATACCCAACACGATGGACTGCGGCCCGAGGGCCCTCGACCTGATTGCGTCGACGGCTTCGGTGCGTATCTGAAGACCGGCGTCCGGCGGCGCGATCGGGCGGCTGGCTGAGAGGCGCGCGAGCTCCACAGCGGGGCGAAATCCTGCGCCTCCGAGGTTTCTCGTCGGGCGCGTGTAACCGGCGCCGGTGCGATACGCGTCGATGGCTGCGGGATCGAACCGCGCGTCGCTGAGAGCGCTGACGATCGCCGCGAGTGCCGGCCGCCAGTCGTTTGCAAACGTTTGCACGGATATGCGGGTGACGTCGGCATCCTGCTCGACTTGCAACCGCCCGACGAAGTCCGGACCGAGGCGTTGACCGATGTCTTGCTGCAGTAGCCGCGAGATCAGTTCCGCCGCGCCCGCCTCGTCGGCACGCTCTCGGGCAGGCCCGATCGGAATGGCGGCGACGATCTGCGTCACCGGATCGCCATCCGCAGCGACGACGTAAGCGCGGAGCCCGCTCGCCGTGGTCATCAGCGATGACTTTGCGTCGGGCGGCTGAAAGTTGTTGGCAGCAAACGCCAGATCGCGGGGATGCGCCCATCCATGCTCCAGCAGCGGGCGCGAGCGGCCAGGCAGCAACTCGCCGGTGGGCGTCGCGGCTTTCCGGCAACCGGCAGCAACACTCATGACGATGACGACGATGACGAGTCTGAGAAGGGAAGTCATCGCACACCGCCTTGCACCGGCGTGACCGGCGTGAGCTGCGCGTGAGGATGTCGGCGCGTCGTGGCGATCAGCTGATTCGACGGCACGAGGTACCGCTGCGCCACGCGCTGAATGTCGCCGGCTGTGGCGCGGTCGCGCGCTTCCATATAGGCCCCCAGCGTTCGCCACTCATCTGACGTGGCAAAGGTACCGAGTTGCGTGGCCAGGCTGCCGCGTTCGGTTCGCTGCAGCTCCCAGTCGAAGCGCAGCTCGCGTTTGGCGCGCGCGAGCGCGGCCTCATCGATCGGGCCGCTCCGCACGCGCTCGACAGCCGCGAGTGCTGTCTGTTCGATTGCCGCGAGATCCTCATCACGCGTCGCGCGGGCCTGCAACGTCAGCGTCGAGGGCGATCCGTTCTGCGACGCGCTAACCTGCAGAGGTGCGCTGCGCAGCAGGCGGGCCACGAGGTCGAACACGGGACGATCGGCATGCCCGACCCCCGGAATGCGGTAGCGCACGATGACCTGCGGATCGAGCGGCTCCATCCAGTCGAACCTGATCGCTCCACCCGGCGGCGGCTCGACCTCGACGTCCATCTGGGCGGGCGGTGACGGCCCCCGCGGCACTCGCCCGAAGTATTTCTCCGCCAGCGTTCGCACGCCGTCCGGCGTCACGTCGCCAACGAGCGTCAGCGTGGCGTTGTTGGGGACGATGTACTGATCGTAGAGGCGAAGCATGCTGGCGCGGCTCCAGTAGGCGTGATCGCGAAAGTGGCCGCCGGTGTGGATACCGATCGGGTGCGCCACGGTGGCCACACCGTTGAGTGCCTCCTGGAAGCGGCCGCCGTCGTAGCGCTGCAGAACGAAGAACTGCTCGAGCACGGTGAAACGCTGCGCCTCCCATCCGCGAAGCACCGCGTTCACCATGCGGTCCGCTTCCAGGCGGAAGAACAACTCGAGGCGTTCGCGCGGCAGATCCACTTCGATGCGCATCATTTCGTTTCCAGTGTTCGCAGGGACCGGATCCGTGTGCCGCATGATGCCGCCGTGGCGCCTGTACCAGTTGTATTCCTCCCAGAAGATGCGGTTCTTCGCCTGCTCGTCCTCGAGCTCATAGAGCCGCTGCCGGAGCTTGTCGATCGAGGCGTTGCTCGGCCAGTCCCCTTCGTCGAAGAACACGCCGCGCTCGCGAAGGCTGTTGCGGTGGCTGTTCCGCTCTTCGAGCAGCGCCTGCTCCGTCTCATAGATCGTTCGAAGCACTGCGCGGTCAGCCTTTACGTCTTTCACCCCGACCGTCGTCGTTCCCTGATGGATGGCGTGTTCGAGGAAGTGAGTCGAGCCATGCTCGCCGTATCCTTCCTGGAGGGCGCCGATGCGGTAGTACAAGGAGGCCGCGACGCGGGGCACCCGGCGATCCTCGACGACGAGAACCCGGAATCCGTTGTCGAGGAGGATCTCCTGGACGTCGATCCCGAGGTTCGGCCAATGCTCCGTCGCCAGCGCGCGGCCTGCCGTGCTTTGTTGCGCCTGATACGTCGCGCCAAACGCAACCGCCGCCGTCAGCACCGCGGCTGTGCACACACGAATGCCTTGCATCGCCCACTCCTTGATCTGGTCGCACGGACGGTCAATGGGCGTTGTATCCGGACTGGCGCCGGCCGTCAAATCGACTGTGGTTATGCTGGTATTAGCGCGTCGCCGGGGTATCCATCGGGGCCTCGGCATCCGGCTCCGAATCCGGGCGTGGGGTCGCGCGCAATTTTCTGGTCGTCAGGAACGAAGGGCACTCAGAGCATCACCGAGGGGCCCCAGACGATGGTCATTGATCGTCTCGACTACGCAGTACCAATCCTCATTTACCGAGTCAGGGAAGCGCGCACCGAGAATCCCGCCTGCGATGGACGCCACCGAGTCACTGTCTCCGCCGATGTTGGCGGCCAGGAGGATCGCCGATTGCGCCGACGTCATCACGGTCGCCAGGGCAATCGCGAGTGGCACAATCGTCAGCGGATCCCTCGGGAAGTACGTCGCGGCGACATTCGTGGCCGTGAGCTCCGGCCAACGGCACAAGTCGTTGTGGATGGCACGAACCGCGTGTTCGAAGACGGCATCCATTGATCCTGTCCGTTCGAATTCGGCCCGCGCGGCTGCACGCCGCGCGAGATCGACGATCTCGTCCGCGCCAGCGCCATCGATCGCAGCGGCGACGGCCGCAGCCGTCGCGGCCGACGCGGCGAGCGCCAGCGGACCTCCGTGGGTCGACATGGATGCTTCACGAGCACCCGCGACGATCTGCTCGAATTGCGCCGGCCTGAACAGCATGCCCACAGGCGCCACGCCAATGGCCGCGCCGCAGCCGTCGTGGTCATCGGTTACCCGTGCCGCATCGCCGGACTGGTGGAATTCCCAAAGCGATTCAACACCAGGATGGACACTCTTCCGGCACGTGAGCAGTTCCCGGCCCACGCTGGCGTGCCGGACCTCGCCATCCTGGAGAATCGCGCGTGCGATGGCTATCGTCCGCTCGGTGTCGTCAGTCGTTTCACCGATCACCCACTCGTGCTTGCTGTTGCCGGCATACCGTGGGATGACAGCGCCTGGCACTCCTTCGAATCCACGGATGCCGTCGGGATACCAACGGGCGACGTCCCCGCGCGAGAGCATCTCGGTTTGCTTGCCGATCGCGTCGCCGGTTGCAATGCCTTTGAGGCAACCGAGAATTCGTTCCTTCACAAAGTCTCGCCTCACATCGCGATTCTGTCCTTAGCCTGTTGAGGTCGCCACACTCCTGCCGGAGTCGTGACGATTCCACGCTGAGGCTTTCCTTCAGTTCGTCTGCCAACGCGTTCGCTAACTAACGCTCGTCGCAGGTTACGACGAATCCTGGCGTCTGACCCCGATTGGATGCTGTGCGGTGAACGCCGCTTCTTGATTCGTATCGAATAGGGACGCTATCTGTCCGTGGTCAGGCGCGGTGCTGCAAAGGCCCGGCTCGATTGCGGGTCGTTGTCCGGATCGAGATTGCCCCTGGGCCGAGAGTACGCAATCGCCGCGTGATATTGCTCGGCCGGCGACAACTGGCCGGATGGACAGTTGCCCGGTATGAAGGGGTTCATGATGGTATTCCTATCGGGGACGTGAAAGAACCCCAGGGCGTGTCCGACTTCGTGCATGACGAGCGCGCCAGGGATCTTATTGCTGCCGCACGAGCACACGTCGTTGTTCAGTGTGATGGATCCGGGATTCGCACCGATCGTGGCGAATCCGCACGTGCGCCGCTCGTTCGGATCCCGGCGGATGTTTACGAGTATCCAGCCTGGTGCTTCTGGACGCGTCTCGGTGCCTGTTTCGAGGGCGGCGACCGACAGCCGTCCTGCGGAGAACGCGGTCACAGCCCTCCCGATCGAGTCCAGCACCACCTGCAGCACTTCTGGCTCGACGGGCCGGCCGTTTTGATCGACCGTCTTCACGTAGAAGCGCGGCGAGTCCATCCATCGCAGCACGGCAAACGGAGCATCCGGGTGATCGAACGTGCCCCGCACGAAGGCGCGATAGAACTCCATCGAAAACGGCGGGGTGTCGCGAATGGCATCGAACGCTACGCCCGTGCGCGCCCCCGTGTGACCGTTCAGCCAGACATCACGCCTCACGAGGTTCGATCCCGAGATTGCCAGACGATACGGATTGGCGAAAGGACCGGTCGACGAGGACAGCGAAAAGGATCCATCACCCGCCGTCGTTACCGCGGCGAGATCCCACGTGGGCTCGATTCGCGCATCCGCCACCGGTTGTCGCGACGCCGTATCTACGAGCATGCCTGACACAGACCACGTCGTCGCCGGCGGTGCTGGTGCATTTGGAGTGGGCGTCGGAGAAACCGGCGGAGAAGAAGATCCGCCGCCGCACGCCGCCGGCCCAAGTATCGCGATCGTAGCCGCCACAATCCACCGGTAGCTCGTCGGCTGTAAGCCCATCAGTTAGACATGTTACGACTGGCTCATCCATTTCGTCAAAACCCAGCAGAAGACTTAGTAAGAACTGGAATTACAAATGCGGCTAGGAAATGTCGGAACGAGTCCATCTATGAACGATCTTGCATGGCTTGGCCGACTAGGCGGCCGATGACGTGGAATCTAACTCGCGTACGCGAGGAACTTCGCAGGCGGGCAAGGGGTCATACGCGAGAAACGTCGCAGGCGGGCAAGGGGTCAGGTCTTGAATCGCCGCTTTTTTCACGTCCCTAGGGTCAGGTCCTCGTTCCAGCGGGTTTCGCGGCCCCGACCTGCCCCCGGTCGTGAATTTTTCTGACATTCAAGACCTGACCCCCTATCTCGGCACGTCGAGGGCGGGATTGCGCGAGAAGAACCCGCCTGGGATCATCTTGAACCCGACGTGGGTGACCGGCATCACCGGCCATTCCTCCGGCCGCGGGATGTGCGTGATGCCCATCGTGTACCAGACCACAACGTCCTGCCTGGACAGCGGCTCGTTGTTGGCGACCCACTTGGGAAGCCCGGCGCCGCCGCGACTCTGGTTGGGATACGAACCGGCGGCATACATCTCGTCGCCGTGGTAGCGTGTCGCCCAGAAGTGACGATTGATGAAGGCGGCACGCCGCCGCACCTGCGACGTCGCTGCGATGTACGGAATTGAATTCACACCCGGCACCAGGATGTAGCTGGTGTGATGGCCGAGCGCGTTCTGCGCGTCCGGATTCTTGATGGCCCACGTCCGCGCCGATCCCATGTGCATCTGACGCTGCGCTTCGGCTTCGGTTCGAAGTGTCGTTTCCTCCATGATCATCCCGTTCAGCGACGGGTTCGCGGGTCCCGCCGGTAGCGCGCGGGTGTTCATCTCGTAGATCGAGTTGATCGGTCCATCCACGTCGAAATCGAGCCTGAAGTTGAAGAAGTGCTGGTGATGCGGCGCCACGACGTTGGCCGACACGAGATGCGCTGACTTCTCGGATGCGCCGTGGCCGGTCGCTTTCTGCTCGCGTACACCTTTCGGCAGCATGATGCCGGTCAGCGCGGCGTCGAGCTCGAGGACGCCGTCCTGGTGGAAGATCCAGTTGATCGCGTAGTCGTAATTGCCGATGGTGGCGATGAAGAAGATCACCAGTTCCCGCGCGCGGCGCGACTCGTTGGTCTTCGAGTACGATTCGTAGTGCTTCCACAGTATGCCGCCGTCCCGCTCGTAAATGCCGACGGCTCGCGGCAAGACGTAGGCACGGCCGTTGTCTCCGGCGAATGTGACGTCGATGAGCCTGGCGTTCGAGGGCGCGTCGGTATTCGCTTCGATGGGGCTGGCCAAACGCCCCATGCCATACTCGCCGACGTCGAATGCGCTGCGCCAGCGCCAGTTCCGGTCGGGATCGCCGTACGGCACAGCCATCTCGGAGATGGACGCGCGATACATGATGGGACGAACACGTCCTTCATCTTCGTAGCCGACCGTGTGGAGGACCAGGCCTTCGCGCGGGTGCATCGTGTAGCGGAAGCGCCATTTCTGCCACCGAATCTCCTGGCCTGAGACCGTGAAGCTCGCGCCATCGGGTTGCGCGATGGTCAGCGCCTTGGGCGCCTCGCGCACTCCAGTCGATTTCTCGTCCAGCTCTTGACTCGCCGGAGGGAGCGGCAGCGCCCCGGTGTCGACGAATTCGACGACCCTCTCCGCGTTCATGTCCACGAGGACGCCGACCCCTTCAATCGGGCGGCCGTAGAAATTTGTGGAGTTACCCTTGAAGTAGGACACCGCACGAAGCAGACGCCGGCTTTGATACTGCGGTGCGACCTGTCCTACCGCCCAGTAGTCGATCTGCACATCGTCCGGATTGTTGATGCCGCGTTTGCGCATCGATTCCAGCCAGCGCGCATCGCTCTTCACGACCCGAACGAGCACTTCGTGCTCCGCCTCGAGCACGACAGGCTGGACCCCCTTGACCTCGTTCCAGGACGCGACGCGAGTCGCCTCGAGATCGACGACCGCCTCGATCGTCCGGTTTTGCCGGCGATCCAGAATCAC
>Ga0075430_100001308_pt1 | contig 20082 bp, 14 predicted proteins | sample RhiMetdeltSRZDD4_FD_75294 | JGI IMG/M metagenome (GOLD analysis project Ga0075430, IMG submission 75294) | Populus rhizosphere microbial communities from Tennessee, USA - Rhizosphere MetaG P. deltoides SRZDD4 | ecosystem: Host-associated > Plants > Roots > Rhizosphere > Soil | place: USA... | reverse complement strand
GGCGACGGCCAGTGCGCCGATCATGGCCGACAACGCGAGCGTCCGGCCACTTACCGCGCTTGCGTCGAGACGGACGGTGCGCCAGCCCGGCGAGCCGGCCCACCGAAACGTCAGCACGTGCGCGAGGACCGCGGCCGCCAGCAACGCCCACGGAAAGAGCACGATCCGCACGCCCGCGAGCGCAAGCGCCGAGCTCACGAGCGGCACGACCGCCTCGTTGATCACGACCAGCGACAGCGCGGTCGAGCCGCCGAAGATGACGAGTCGCCACGGCGGTCGAAGCGCCCCCGATTCGTCCCGAAAAAACTCGCGCGCCGTCAAGCCGGCGCGCGAGTGGTCGATTTTGGAGCAAGAAGTGCCGCGAGGAGGGCCTTGACCGCGTCGAGCGGTACGAACGGGTGAAGGCCGAGACTGAGCGCCTGGCTCACGCTGCCCGTGAGCACGGCGAGCTGCACCAGCCCGCCTAACAACAGAACCGCCGTCCCGCCAAGCGCCGCAACCCAGCGACCCAGCAGCGACGGGGCGCGGCGCGCGACGGCGCCGGCCACGAACGCGGCGAACGGATAGGCAAGCAGGTAGCCGCCAGTCGGGCCCGCGAACCGGGCGATGCCCGGCGCACCGAATGGCGAGAACACCGGAAGCCCCGTCGCGCCGAGCGCGAGATACAATACCATGCTCGACGCTCCCGCCACGGGCCCGAGCCACAGCCCGGCGAGCACGACGACGAGCGGCTGCAACGTGATCGGCACGGGGGTGCCGGGAATCGGCACCGCCACCTGCGACGCGAGCGCCAGAGCGATCGCGAATCCGGCGATCCCGATCGCCAGCGTGCGGGCCGGACGTCGAGCCTGCGTGAGTGTCGTCGTCGTCATCAGTTCACTCTCTCCACGCTGAGCGCCACCGCATCGCCGCCACCGAGGCAGAGCGTCGCGAGTCCGCGTTCCTTGTCACGATCTGCCAGCGCATACAGCAGCGTGGTGAGCACGCGCGCACCGCTCGCACCAATCGGATGGCCGAGGGCGATCGCCCCGCCGTTGACGTTCACCCGATCCCACCCCCATCCAAGTTGATCGCCGTCGACGAGCGCCTGCGACGCGAATGCTTCATTCGCCTCGATGAGGTCGAAGTCACCGATGGCCGTCCTCGTCTTCTCCATCAGGTTTCGAACGGCGGTGACCGGCGCGAAGAACAGGTCCTGCGGATTGACAGCGCCGGTCGCGTATCCCGTCACTCGGGCGAGGATCGTCAGGCCGTGAGCGCGAGCGTACTCCTCGCTCGTCACGACGAGCGCCGCCGCGCCGTCGTTGAGGCTCGATGCGTTGCCGGCCGTCACGGTGAGGCCGTCGCCCGAGCCCGACTTCGGCGGGAAGGCCGGACGGAGTTTCGCGAGCGTGTCCAGCGTCGTGTCCTTTCGCGGGCCCTCGTCCGTATCCACGGTCGTCGGCCCCTTACGGCCGGGAATCTGCACGGGCACGATCTCCGCCTTGAACCTGCCCGCCTCCTGGGCGGCGACGGCCTTCTGATGTGACGCCACCGCGAACTCGTCCTGCCGGTCGCGCGTGATCTCACCCTTTCGTGCCGTATACTCGGCGTGCGACCCCATGTGCACATCGCAGAACGAGCACCAGAGCCCATCCTTGATCATGCCGTCCACGAGCGTCTGGTCGCCAAGCTTCACGCCGTTGCGCATGCCGTACATGTAGTACGGCGCATTCGACATCGACTCCTGGCCGCCGGCGACGGCCACCTCGATGTCACCGGCCTTGATCGCCTGCGACGCGAGCATCACCGCCTTGAGCCCGGACCCACAAACCTTGTTGATCGTGAGCGCGGAGACGGACGACGGGATGCCACCCTTGAGGGCTGCCTGACGAGCGGGCGCCTGCCCGACCCCGCCTTGAATCACGTTGCCCATGATGACTTCGTCGACGTCATCAGGGGACACACCGCTTCGCCGAACCGCTTCGCGGATGGCAATGCCGCCCAGGTCGGGAGCGGCCAACGAGGAGAGCCCGCCGAGGAACTTCCCGATCGGCGTGCGAACAGCCGACACGATGACCGGCGAGCGAGATGTATCAGCCATGACTGTGGTTCGAGAAAAACGAGGCCGGCGCACTTTCGCGCCAGCCTCGGAAAGCTATTGAGAGGGACTGGAATGTGGAATCCGCGTGACCCGCCACCGGCCTCCTAGAACGCGTAGGCCAGGCGAGCGTAGTAGAAGCGCCCGTTGAACCCGAACGGCGAGATGCCGTTATAGGGGAAGATCCCGAAATTCGAGTTGCCCGAGTACGTCGTGCCGTTCCCACGATCGCTGTTCTCGTCGGGATACACGTCGAAGATGTTGTCCGCGCCGACGGTCAACTTGAGCCGGTTGATGAACGTGTAGCCGACGCTGGCGTCGGCGATCCACTTCGCCGAGAACGTTTGACCAGGTGGCTGCGGGTTCAAGATCGGCTGCTCGACCGTCACCTCGCCGAATCGCTGCGTCCGGGCCGTGATCTCGAACGCTTTGCGCTCGTAGGCGGCGTTGAACAGGAAGTTGTTCCGCGGCTGTCCCTTCTCGAGACGCGTCACTTCTGTGCGACCGAAAAGCACTTCGGTGAGGTCACCGAGCTGGGGCGGCGTTGGCACCACGATCTTCGTGACTTCGCTCGTCGAGCCGTTGTAGCCGGCGGTGAAGCGGAGCAATCCGTCGGCTCGCAGGTTCAGGCCATAGTTCGCAACGACGTCGACGCCGTCCGTCCGCGTGTCGATCGCGTTCGTGAAGAAGCGTCCGCCGCCGGCGCCGGTCAGACCCTGACTCGCGAGATAGTCGCGGATCGGCCCGCCCACGAAGTTCTCCGACAGCACGATCCGGTCGGAGATGTCCACGCGGTAGAAATCCACGGTGATCGCGAGGTTGCGGAGCGGCTCGCCCGTGACGCCAGCACTGAAGTTCACGGACTTCTCCGGCTTGAGCGGCCGCGCCCCGAGCGCCACGGCTACCGGGTCGCGCACGGGAAGCGTCTTCACTTCGAACGGCTGGCCGCCAATGAAGTTCGTTGCCGTGGACGTGAAGAACGACTGCGCGAGTGACGGAGCGCGGAAGCCCGTCGCGACGGCGCCCCGAATCGCGAATCGCGCGGCCGGTGAGAATCGAGCCGTCACCTTGCCAGTCGTGGTGGAGCCGAAATCGCTGTAATCCTCGAACCGCCCGGCCACGCCGATCAGGAGCTGTTCCGTAAGATCGCTCTCGACGTCGACGTAGAGCGCGTAGTTGTTCCGCGACTCGTCGGTCGCGTCCGCGGGCCGGAATCCCGGAAACACCTGCGCCCCGACGGCGGCTATCCGCGTGGTCGGGTTTCCATTCGCGTCGAGCACGCGGACACCGCCGTCGCGATAGGAGTCGGGGTCACCCTCCTCGATCTGGTACTGGTCGTAGCGGAACTCGGCACCGACACCGACGCGAACCGGAAGCGACGCCGCGGCCAGCTCGCGGAACAGGTCCAGGTTGGTCGTGGACTGCGCAAACTTGAGGGTGCCGGCGTAGAACTCCGTCGGGCTGGCGTTTCCCATCGACGCGTTGTTGCTGTTGGACACGTCGAATCGGAACGAGTTGCGGCCATAGCCGGTGCTGAAATCCCATCGCCAGCCGGCGACCGTGCCCTTCACTCCCGCCGTCGCCGACCCGTCCCAGATGGTGCTGCCGATCAGCGGAAGGAATCCGTCGGGATGAATCGACCGCACAGTGCGGTCATCGTTAGGCCGACGGAAGAATCCGGCGGCCTCCCCCTCGCGCCTCGAGACGCCGCCGAACGCGTAGAGCTGCATCGTATTCCTGAGTGTCGCGCCGAAGTTGAGGAAGCCAATGGCGTCCTCCGTCGCCGCATCACCCTGCCGGTGATTGAGACGGTTGACGGTCGCCTCACGCGGGTCACCCGCGAAGTACTGCGGCCGCGGGTCGAGCCCGGTCCGGTTCGTGAACGCGCGATCGCGATACTCCGCGCCCAGCTGGAGGAATCCGTCATCGGCGAACGGCACGCCGAAGGTCAGACTCCCGTGCCCGACGTCGCCGTCGCCCTCACTCGTCTGGCCGGCCGTGACGGCGAACTCGTTGCCGGTCTGCTTGAGGATGATGTTGATGACGCCCGCAATCGCGTCCGACCCGTACTGCGCGGCCGCGCCGTCGCGGAGGACGTCAATGCGTTCGATCATGCTCGCCGGGATGGCGTTCAGGTCGACGCCCGTCGAGCCGCGGCCAATGGTGCCGTTGACGTTCACCAGTGCGCTGTTGTAGCGCCGCTTGCCGTTGACGAGCACCAGCATCTGATCGGGTCCGAGCCCGCGCAGCGTGGCGGGGCGGACGTGGTCGGTGCCGTCAGCGACCGTCGCGCGCGGGAAATTGAACGACGGCGCCACCATCTGGATCATCTGGGCGGTTTCGGTTCGCCCGCTCGACCGGAGCTCCGCCGCGCTCAGCACGTCCACCGGCACGGGCGACTTGATGACCGTGCGCTCCTGCGCCCGCGTCCCCGTGACGGCGATTGCCTCGAGGGTCGTCGGCGCGCGGCGGATCGTGAAGTCCTTCACGACGTTCTGTCCGGCGACGACGGTGACACTGTCGAACGTGCTCGTGAACCCGATGAGCCTGACGCGGAGCTCGTACCGGCCGGGCCGTAGCGACACCCGATAGGTGCCGTCCGACCGCGTCAGCGCGCCGAGCTGCGTCCCCGTCACGAAGATCGTGACGCCGGCGAGCGGCGGCCCGCCGTCGGCGGCCGTCACGCGTCCGGTCACCGTCCCGATCGTTGTCTGCGCGCCCACTGTGAGCAGAGGCACGACCATAGTGAGCGTGAGCGCGACGAGGACGCTCAGCGAGCGATGTCCAATCCGAGCGCGAGTAGGATGAGCCGACGTACCGGACACATGCATCGAGACCTCCGCTTGCGAGTGAGCCGTGGGCGAGCGCCGCGATCATCGCGGGTTCGCGTGGGTCAAAGTTCGAGTGCTAGACTGGACTCAGGGCGTGCCACCCGCAAGCCAGTCGCGGGCAATCGGCCAACCCCGCTCGCGTGCCGGCTCACGGAAGAATCCGAAGTGGCCGACGCGCGAGAGGCCGAGCGAGGCTGCGGCCAGATGGCGGTGCGAGGAGCGGGCGTTCGCGTAGAGATGCAGAAGAGCGTCGACCGCTCGTGGAGGGGCGAACTGGTAGTCGTCGTCGAAGCTGAGCGCGAGAATGGGGCCGTCGTAGCGCGCGAACCGCTCCCGCGCGTCTTCTCCGACGACCTCCACGAGCGCCCCGGGAGCGCGACACCAGCGCGCCCACTCGAGCGCGACGCCCCGCGGCAGATCCTCACCGAGCGCGAGGAGCGAGCCGGGGAAGTACCCGAGCGCGCGGGATGCAACGGGCATGACCAGCGTCCACAACGCCCACAGGACGACGCGCTCCTGCATGCGCCAGAGCCCGTAGTAGTTGTGCTGCGCCGCGACCATCAGCACGCGTGCGATCGCCGGAGGATCGCGGAGCAGCCCGAGGATCTGGCCACCGACACTGTGGCCGATCACCATGAGCGGTGCGGCCGGCTCCGACCGGTGGGCGTAGTCGAGCACCGCCGGCTGATCCAGCTCACCCCACTCGCGCATCGAGGCCTCGATCTTCCGCAACGGTGCGTGCCTGGACTCGCCAACGCCGCGATAGTCGTACGTCACGACCGCAAAGCCATCGTCGGTGAGATACCGGGCGAAGCGGTCGTAGTACCGCCGCTTCACGGCGGTCGCCGCGTTGATGACGACGACCGCGCGCGGCGTCCCCTCGGGCACGTAGTGCGTGGCGCCCAGTGGGTAGCCGTCGAGCGCTTCGATACGGATGGGTGTGGCCGATGGCTCCGCGCAGTCTGCGGCGGCCCGGGTGCGTGAGACCTCTCCCCCGCCGGCTCGCCCGACGCCCGTCACGTGCACGACGTTAGGCGCCGGCGCCGAGGGTCAGCGAGCGCGCACGTACCTCGGCCAGCACTCGACCGACGAACGCATCCACCGCCACCGGCGCGGGCTTCTGCTCCTTCCCCGCCCCGCGGACGTTGATCGCCACCGTGTCCGACTCCGCCTCGCGTTTTCCGATCACCGCGAGGTACGGGACCTTCATGCGCACACCCTCGGCGATCTTGTACTTGAGCGTCTCGGAACGCGCATCGGCGTGGGCACGGATGCCCGCCGCGCGCATGCGCTTCGTGACGGCCTCGGCGACCGGCGCCTGATCGTCGGTGATGGAAATGACGCGCACCTGCTCGGGCGCGAGCCACGTCGGAAACGCGCCGGCGAAATGCTCGATGAGAATCGCCATGAACCGCTCGAAGGAGCCGCTCACCGCCCGGTGGATGATCACCGGCCGATGGGCCGTGTTGTCCTCGCCGGTGTAGGTGAGGTCGAAGCGTTCCGGGTTCGAGTAATCGAGCTGGATGGTCCCGAGCTGCCACGCTCGGCCTAACGAGTCGAGGACGTCGAAGTCGATCTTGGGGCCGTAGAAGGCGCCGTCTCCTTCCTTGAGGTCGTACGGCCGGCCCGTCGCTTCGAGCGCGCGGCGGAGCCCGGTCTCGGCCGCGTCCCACATCTCGTCGGTGCCCACACGCACTTCCGGACGCGTGGCGAACTTGATCGTCGCCGTGAGTCCGAACGTGTCGTAGTAGCCGAGGATGAACTGCATGAGCCGGTGCACTTCGTCGGTGATCTGGCTCTCCATGAGGAAGACGTGGCAGTCGTCCTGCTGGAACTGTCGAACTCGCGTCAGGCCGGAGAGCGCGCCGGACAGCTCGTTGCGGTGCAGCACGTCATAGGTGCAATACCGGAGCGGCAGCTCGCGATACGAGTGCTTCTTCGCCTGATACAGCAGGTAGTGCGACGGGCAGTTCATCGGCTTGAGCGAGAAGTCGTGCTCGCCCGTCTCGTTGTCGAGCACGAGAAACATGTTCTCGCGGTACTTGCCCCAGTGACCCGAGATCTCCCACAGTCCCTTGTTGAAGAGCAGCGGTGTCTTCACCTCATGGTAGTCGTCGCGCTGCAGCTCCCGCAGGTACTGGTTGATCTCGTTGACGACGATCGTGCCGCGCTCCGTCCAGAACGCCGCGCCGGGAGCGAACTGGTGGAAGAGAAACAGGTCGAGCTGGCGCCCGACGACGCGATGGTCGCGCCGCTTCGCCTCCTCGATCCGGAAGAGGTACGCGTCGAGGTCTTCCTTCTTCCACCACGCCGTCGCGTAGATGCGCTGAAGCTGCTGCCGCGTCACGTCGCCACGCCAATACGCGGGCGCCGTGTTCACCAGCTTGAAGTGCTTGAGGTACGACGTGTCGGGCACGTGCGGGCCGCGGCACAGGTCGATGAACGGCCCGTCCGTGTACGTCGAGATCACCTCGTCGTCAGGGAGGTCCTCGATGCGCTCGAGCTTGAGCGGGTCATCGGCGAACCGCTTCGTCGCTTCGGAACGCGAGACCTCTTCGCGCTGGAACGGAAACTTCTCGGCGACGACCTTCCGCATCTCGTCCTCGAAGCGGGCGAGATCGTCGGAGGTGAACGGTTCGGCGACCTCGAAGTCGTAGTAGAACCCGTCGTCGATCGCGGGACCGAACCCGATCTTCGCGTCGGGGCGCAGCCGCCTAACGGCGGTCGCGAGGATGTGAGCGCCGGAATGCCGCAGGACCGCCAGCGACCGCGGATCCTTCTCCGTGATGACCGTGAATGCTCCGCCCCGCCGAATGGGCGTCATGAGATCCTGCACATCACCGTCGATGGAGACGGCGATGGCATCGCGGAGCAGCCGGGCGCCGATGGATGCGACGACGTCGCGCGCCAACGTCCCGGGCTCGACCTCGCGCGTGGCGCCATCGGGCAGCGTGAGGACGATCGTCATTGGCGGCTGAACGGCATCTTGGATCTGACTCGACATACAGTATCGGGGAACGGCGCTGGTTACTGGAAGCTGGAACTGGTTGCTGCCGGGTGAACTGCCTCAGGAAGCTGGAGCGTCCCGAGGTCGTTACCCTGCAGCAACCAGTTCCAGCTAACAGTAACCAGCGATGTTATGTCCGTCGTACCTAGCGGGTACCGTCGAGCAGGGGCGTCACGTCGGACCCGTAGCTGAAGTAAAGCACCAGGCCAGCGATGAGGAGCACCACCAGAATCACCCAGGGGATCACGCGACCGATCGGCACGCGGTCTTGCGGCGGCATCGTGTGAAACACGCTAAGTTCTAGGTGGCCTTCTTCTTGCGACGGGCTCGCGGAACTACGTTGCTCAAGTTATCCTAGGCTCACTCCCTCCGCCACAGGTGTGCGTCAATGTCTCCGCTTCGGTACCGGGACGACGAACAAACGAGTGGATTGCTGTTCCTTGCCGCTGGCGCCGTTCTCGGACTCGCGGCCGGGCTCGTCGTCGCGGATCGCTTTGGAGGCTTCTCCGCGATCACACAGAAGGTGCGCGACCGCGTCGCGCGGCGGCTGGACGAGGACGCCGACGAGGATGACGAGCTCGAAATCGACGAGGACGACGAGGCACTCGAGGAGCGGGTTCTCGAGGCGTTCCGAAACGATCCCGTGCTGAGCGAGCGCGCGGTCGACATCGGCGCGATCGGCGACGGCATCATCGAGCTCACCGGTTGGGTGCATGAGCCGGACGAGGCCACCCATGCCGTGACCATCACGCGCGGTGTGCCCGGCGTGGAGACCGTCGTGAATCGCCTCGACGTCCGCACTGCCACCAGTGAGGACGCTATGGAAATCGACGACGACCCGAGCGCACCCAGCGCTGGCGGGCGATGGGAAGGCCAGCAGGTCGGCACCGGTCGCCGGCGCCAGGGCAATTCGTCCGAGCCCGACCGGCACGCGGACCCGAAGCCGGAGCTCGAGGATCGCTGGCTGAGCACCGACGAAGCCCTGCGCACATCCGCCGGCGACACCGAAGGCCTCGCGGAGCGCCGGCGGAGCACGAAGAAAGTTGCCCGCGGGGATCGCACCGGCGGGTCGCCGATATCGCCGTCCGGCGTACCAAAGGCCGATCACGTAGCCGACCCTGATTCGGCTCCGGACTCGATGCGCGCGGACTAGGCGGATCACACCGCCCCGCGAGGCCAACGAGCCGCGAGCCACACGCTCGCGGCTCGTTCTGTTTCCGACGAAGTCGATTCCCGATTCCCGATTCCCGATATAGGCTCGTCGACTAACTTCAGGTCCCATGGGAACTACCGGTACTTCGCCCCTGTCATCGCCAACGACCGACCTCCCACCACAGTTCGATTTCGCAGCCGCCGAGCGCGAGATCTACGAACGATGGGAACGGTCGGGCGGATTCGGCGCCGGCGTGTCGCAATCGGTGCGACGCGGCGGCGACCGCGAGCCCTTCACGATCGTGATGCCGCCGCCGAACGTCACGGCGGTGCTGCACATGGGCCACGGGCTCGACAACACCGTCCAGGACGTCTTGATCCGCTGGCGGCGCATGGCCGGCGATGAGGCGCTCTGGGTGCCCGGTACGGATCACGCCGGTATCGCCACCCAGAACGTGGTGGAGAAGCAGATCGCCGCCGAAGGCCTAACGCGGTACGACGTCGGGCGTGACGCGTTCGTGCGGCGGACGATCCGCTTCGTCGAGGAAACCGGCGGCGCCATCCTCGGCCAGCTCCGAGCGCTCGGCGCGTCGTGCGACTGGTCGCGGACGGCGTATACGCTGTCCCCTGAGCTCTCCCGCGCGGTGCGGGAGGCGTTCGTCCGGCTGTACGAGAAAGGGCTCGTCTACCGCGGCCATCGGGTGATTCACTGGTGCCCGCGCTGCCTGACCTCGCTGAGCGACGAGGAAGCGGAGTTCCACGATACCCAGGGCAAGCTCTATCACGTGCGCTACCCGCTGAGCGGCGATGCGGAGCGCTCGATCACGGTCGCGACGACGCGGCCAGAGACGATGCTCGGGGACGTTGCCGTAGCCGTGCATCCGGACGACGAGCGGTATCGCGACCTCATCGGTCGGACGGTCGTGCTGCCCATCGCCGGCATCGAGATCCCGATCATCGCTGACAGCTACACCGATCCGACGTTCGGCAGCGGCGCAGTGAAGATCACCCCGGCGCACGACGCGAACGACTTCGAGGTCGGACAGCGACACGAGCTTCCGATGCCCGTGGTGATCTCGCCAACGGGCACGATGGGCGAAGAGCCGCCGCGCGACGGCGAGACGCGCGACGGGCCCGAGCGCGTGCCGGCGGAGCTGCGCGGACTCGATCGCTTCGAGGCGCGCAAGCGCATCGTGGCGATGCTCGCGGACGCCGGGCTGCTCGTGAAGGCCGAGGATCATCAGCACGCCGTGCGGCAGTGCTACCGGTGCGACACGGTGGTGGAGCCGAGGCTGTCGGACCAGTGGTTCGTGAAGATGAAGCCGCTCGCGGAACCGGCGCTCGCCGCCGTGCGCGACGGCCGCATTCGCATCGTGCCCGAGCGGTGGGAGGGCGTGTACGTCCACTGGCTCGAGAACATTCGCGACTGGAACATTTCGAGACAGCTCTGGTGGGGACACCGCATCCCGGTGTGGTACTGCGATGGGTGCGGGCGCATCACCGTGAGCCGCGATGATGTGGCGACGTGCCCGTCGTGCGCCGGACCGGTGCGTCAGGACGAGGACGTGCTCGACACGTGGTTCTCGTCGTGGCTGTGGCCTTTCTCCACGCTGGGCTGGCCGAAAGACACGCAGGACCTGCGCGCGTTCTACCCGACCGACGTGCTCGTGAGCGGACCCGACATCCTGTTCTTCTGGGTCGCGCGCATGATCATGTCAGGGTTCGAGTTCATGGGCGAGACGCCGTACCACACGGTGTACCTCCACGGCATCGCGCGCGACACGAAGCACCGCAAGATGTCGAAGTCGTTAGGCAACGGCATCGACCCGCTCGACGTGATCGCCCGGTTCGGCGCCGACCCGCTGCGCTACACCGTGGTGGCTGGCATGGGCCTCGGCGTCGACATCATCTTCGACCCGGACGACCTCGAGAAATCGTTCGCCCCGGGCCGGAACTTCGTCACCAAGCTCTGGAACATCGGACGGTTCCTGCTCTCGAACCTCGGCACCTCGCCGGTGCGTCCGCTCGTGGAGATCGACTCCGACCGCTTCACGCGCGCGGATCGGTGGATCCTCGCACGCCTCGACGTCGCGGTGGCCGACTGCGACGCCGCGCTCGGACCAGCCCGCCCCCACGCGGGCCACTGGACCGAAGTCGAGAGAACGGCCGGGCTCCGGTTGAACGACTACGCCGAGACGGCGCGTCGGTTCGTGTGGAACGAGCTGGCGGACTGGTATCTCGAAGCGGTGAAGGCGCGCCTCAACGAGCCTGGCGACGACGCCGAGGTCGCGCGCGCGGTGCTCGTGCACGCATTCGACGGCGCGCTGCGGTTGTTGCACCCCATCGTGCCGTTCGTGACCGAGGCGCTGTGGCAGCGCTTGCCGGGCCGCGCCGACGACGAGCTCCTGCTCCGCGCATCGTGGCCCCGCCAGCTCGGCATTGGCGGCGCTGCCGCCGAGGAGTTCGAGCTCGTGCGTACCGCCGTGAGCGCGATTCGCCAGCTTCGCGGCGAGTACAACATCAACCCCGGCAAGGTGCTGCCGGCCATCATCGTGCCGACGCCCGACGCGCGATCGGCGTTCGCGGCCGAGTCCGCCCTGATCGGGCGCCTCGCGAAGGCGACCATCTCGCTGGCCGACGCCGCACCAGCGGGCGAAGCGGCCGCGCACCAGGTCCTCGCCGACGGATCGGAAGTGGTGCTTCCGCTCGCCGGTACGATCGACGTCGCGAAAGAGTGCGCGCGACTGCAACAAGAGCTCACCGGACTCGAGAAGCAGCTGGCCGGTCTCCGCGGTCGCCTCGCGAACGAAAGCTTCGTGTCGCGCGCGAAGCCCGAGATCGTAGAAGCCGAACGCCAGAAAGAACGCGAATGGTCGGCACGCCGCGAACAGCTGTCGGCCAAGGTGAAGACGCTGTGCGGCGGTTGATCGTGCTCCTCGCCGTCGTCGGGTGCGCGCAGCTCGGCGCACCCCCCGGCGGCCCGGAGGATCGGAACGCCCCGCGCCTCCTCCGGATCTCCCCCGACACGAACGCCGTCAACGCGCGCCCGCGCAACGTCGAGCTTCGGTTCGATGAGGTACTGAACGAGCGACCGTCACGCGGCGGAGAGCTTTCGAATCTCTTTCTCGTGTCACCGCGCCGGGGGCGCACCGAGGTCCGATGGCGTCGCAGCCGGATCGAGATCCGCCCGCGGCGAGGCGGATGGCTCCCGAACACGACGTACACGATCACACAGCTCGCGGGCGTAGCGGATCTGCGTGGGAACGCCGATTCGCTCGAGCATCGCTACATCTTCTCCACCGGGGCCGCGCCAGCCCCGTCGTTCATCGCCGGGCAGGTGTTCGACTGGGTCGCCGGACGACACGTCCCGAAAGCCTACGTCGAAGCGATACGCCTGCCGGACAGCCTGACGTACAGCGAGTACGCGGATTCCCTGGGGCGTTTCGTCATCCGACACGTTCCGCCTGGACGATATCATCTCGTCGCAGTGGTGGACGCGAACAACAACCGCGTCCTCGATCGACGTGAGGTCTACGACAGCGCGACGATCGCGCTCACCGATTCCGTGCGGCGAGAGATGCTCGCGTTCGTGCACGACAGCATCGGCCCGGGCATCTCGCAGGTCGAGCCGCGCGACTCCGTGACGTTGCGAGTCACGTTCGACCGGCCGCTACATCGAGGCGATTCGGTTTCGGCCGCGCGGTTCAGCGTCAAGGCGGCCGACTCGAGCGTCGTCCCGATTGCCCGGTTCATGCTCGGGCGCGCGTTCGAGCAGGCGGAAGCGGACAGCGCGCGCGCGCGAGCGGTGCGCGACTCCATCGAGCGAGCGCGCGTCGCCGATTCGATTCGACAGGCCAACCCGCAACCCCCGGCGGCGCCGCCGCGCGCTGTCGCCCCGCCGCCGCGGCGCCCGCCGGGAACCCCGCGCGACACGACGCCGCCTCCACGACCGAGCCTGCCGCCACCAGAGACGTACGCGGTGCTGCGGCTCGGTCAGCCACTCGCGCCGGCGGCGTCGTATCGGGTTCGCGCGGACTCGCTTCGCAGTCTGCTCGGCATCGCTCGCTCGTCCGAGCGTGTGTTCACCACGTCGCGCGGCCGCGTCGCGCCTGATTCGCTTCGCCCGCCGTCCGATTCCACGAACCCGGCCGCGCCGCCGGTGCGACGTCCGCCTCGCGACCGATGACGGACGCGAGGCGGACGTTGCCGTCGGTCGGCGTCCTGCTCGACAGTCCCGCGCTCGAGCCGCTCCTGGCGCGCGCGCCGCGTTCGCTCGTCGCCGACGCCGTCCGCTCGGCCATCGACGCGGCGCGCGTGGACCCGTCGCACGCGCCTAACGACGTACAGGCGTGGGCCGTCGAGGTCGAACGGCAGCTGTCCGAGCGCGAGCGCCCGTCGCTGCGTCCGGCGCTGAACGCGACCGGCGTCGTGCTCCACACGAACCTCGGACGTGCTCCGCTCGCGGCGCGAGCCATCCAGGCGATCGCCGAAACCGCATCCGGGGCGTGCAACCTCGAGTACGATCTCGAATCCGGAGAGCGGGGCTCGCGCTACGTGCATGCGGTCGCCCTGCTGCGCGAGCTCACGGGCGCAGAAGACGCGATCGTCGTGAACAACTGCGCGTCGGCGCTCGTGCTCGCGCTGAACTCGCTCGCCAACGGACGCGAGGCGATCGTGTCGCGCGGAGAGCTCATCGAGATCGGCGGCAGCTTCCGCGTGCCCGACATCATGGCGAAGAGCGGCGCGACGCTCGTCGAAGTCGGTACGACGAATCGCACCCATCTCGCTGACTACCGGGATGCCGTTCGCGACGCCACCGGCGCGATCGTGAAGGTCCATCGCAGCAACTTCGAGCTGCGCGGGTTCGTCGCCGAAGCCGAGGTGAGCGAGCTCGCGCCGTTGGCGCGCGAGCGGTCACTGCCGCTCCTCTTCGACTTTGGCAGCGGCCTGCTCATCTCGCTCGACGAGTTTGGCCTCCGCGGCGAGCCCACCGCGCGTGACGCCGTTGGCGATGGCGCGACGCTCACGCTCATGAGCGGCGACAAGCTGCTCGGTGGGCCGCAGGCGGGGATCATCGTCGGCACCGCGAAAGCGGTGGCAGCGTGCCGGAAGAACCCGCTCGCCCGCGCCGTTCGCGTGGACAAGCTGACGCTCGCTGCGCTCGAGGCGACGCTCGCGCTCTACCGCGACCCGAAGGTCGCGATCCGCGATGTCCCCACGCTCGCGATGCTGACCACGGCGGTTGCCGACGTTCGTCGGCGCGCAGAGGCGGCGTGTGTCACGCTTCGCGCCGCGGGCCTGACGTGTGAGGTCGTGGAGACCGAGGCGAGCGTTGGCGGTGGCGCGTTTCCGACCGCGCGGATCCCGTCGCACGCGATCGCGATCGACGGGCGCGCGGACGACATCGAGCGACGCCTTCGACTGGGTGCGTTACCGGTGATCGGCCGGATAACCCACGGGCGCGTGTTACTCGACCTGCGGAGCGTCCCGGCATTGCAGGACGCGACGCTCGTACACAGCATCGTCTCGGCGCTCGCGTGACCACCCTGTGAGCGGGCGGCGCGCCGCGTTCCTCGACCGCGACGGCACGATCATCGAGGATGTGAACTACATCGCGAACCCGGACGATGTGCGGTTGCTTCCCGACGCGGCCGATGCGATCCGACTGCTGAACGAGCACGATGTCGCCGTCGTCGTGATCACGAACCAGAGCGGGCTCGCCCGCGGACTCGTCACGCCGGCGCAATACGAAGCCGTGCGGCATCGGGTCGACGAAGCGCTCGCCGATCGCGGCGCGAGGCTGGACGCGACGTACCATTGTCCCCATTACCCGGCCGTGAGCGGTCAGTGCGACTGTCGGAAGCCCGGCACTCGCCTCTACGATCAGGCCATCGCGGATCTTGGACTGGACGCGCCGGCGTCCATGTTCGCCGGTGATCGTGCGCGTGACGTGCTACCTGCGGCGAAGTATGGCGGTACGGCGTTTCTGATCCGGGCACCGTCGGTGCAGCCTGACGAGGACGCGCCACTCGGCACGATCGTCGTGCCGTCGCTCGTGGCCGCCGTCCGTCGCTATCTGGCGACGGGCACGGGCCGGTGAGTAACATCGATCCATGACCGCGCGCGTCGCCGTTCTCGCTTCCGGTGGCGGATCGAACCTCCAGGCGATCCTCGAGTACTTCGACGCGCTCGGCCCTCGCGCAGGTGCGTCGGTGGCGCTCGTCGCGTCCGACCGCCCGTCGGCCGGGGCGCTGGACCGGGCGCGCGCGCGCGCCATCCCGGCCGTGCATCTCGACGCCGAGCGACGCGGCGATACAATGGCCGAGGTGCTGGAGGCTCATGGCGTACACGTCGTCGCGCTCGCCGGCTATCTGCGGTTCGTACCGCCGGCAGTCACTCGCCGGTGGCTCGGTAAGATCGTGAACGTGCACCCGGCGTTGCTGCCCGCGTTCGCCGGCGCCGGCATGTACGGTCTCCGCGTGCATCAGGCGGTGATCGATGCCGGGGTCCGGGTCACCGGCGTCACCGTGCACTTCGTCGACGAGGAATACGACCGCGGCCCGATCATCGCGCAGTGGCCCGTGCCGGTGTTGCCGGTCGATACGGCCGAGAGTCTCGCGCGCCGGGTGCTGGCCACGGAACACGCGCTGTACCCACCGGCGTTGCATGCCGTGGCCACCGGCGCGGTCACGTTAGGCACCGACGGGCGGGTCGTCGGCGTTTCCGATGCGCTGCCCGATTGCACCCGGTTCGCCCTGTCTCACTCCGATGCCGCGCCTCGCGTCGCGGAGCTCTTCCCAGGATCTCACACCGTGTAGCGTTCAATGCCACGCGCGCTGCTTTCCGTTTCAGACAAGTCCGGGCTCGTCGAGTTCGCTCGCGGCCTCCGCTCGCTCGACTGGGAGATCATCTCGACGGGCGGCACGGCGAAGACCCTCCGGGACGCGGCCATCCCCGTTCGCGATGTCGCCGAGGTGACACGATTCCCCGAGATGCTCGACGGGCGCGTGAAGACGCTGCACCCGGTCGTGCATGGCGGCCTTCTCGCGCGGCGCGACGTCGAAGAGCACATGACCGCGCTCGCCGACCAGGGAATCGACACGATCGACCTCGTCGCCGTGAATCTGTATCCGTTCCGCGAGACCGCATCGCGTCCGAACGTTCTCCCTGACGCCGTGATCGAGCAGATCGACATCGGCGGCCCGTCGATGCTCCGCTCGGCCGCGAAGAACTTCTCGTCGGTGTTCGCGATCGTGGACCCGGCCGACTACGAGCGCGTGCTCGCCGCACTGCAGGCGAGTGACGATGACCTCGATCTCCGGCGGGTCCTCGCAGCGAAGGTGTTCGCGCACACGGGCGCCTACGATTCGGCGATCGCAATGTGGTTCGCCGAGCAGCGGGGCGAGCCGTTTCCGTCGGAGATCTCGCTCTCGCTCGACCGCGCGCAGTCGCTGCGCTACGGCGAGAACCCCGGGCAGCGCGCGGCGTTCTACGTCGAGCGCGGCGAGTCCGGGCTCGCGTCGCTGCGGCAGCTCGGCGGCAAGGAGCTCTCGTTCAACAACCTGCTCGACCTCGAGGGCGCGCTCATCGCGAGTGACCCGTTTGCCGGCGAAATCTGCTGCGCGATCGTGAAGCACACGACGCCGTGCGGACTTGCGACCGGAACGAGCGCCATCGATGCGTACCGCAAGGCGCTCGCGTGCGACCCGGTCTCCGCGTTCGGATCCGTCATTTCCTTCACGACCGCCGTCGACGCTGACGCGGCGGAGGCCGTCTCGAGCTTGTTCGTCGAGTGCATCGTGGCGCCCGAGTTCTCACAGGACGCGCTCGACATCCTCGGCCGCAAGAAGAACCTTCGCGTGCTGGCCGGTGCGGCTCGCTGGGCGTCCGGGTCGCTCGACTTCAAGCGCGTCCGAGGCGGCTTCCTCGCCCAGGAGCGCGCCCCCGTCCTCGTCGATGACGCCGCGTGGCAGGTCGTGACGAGGCGCCGTCCGACCGCCGAGGAGTACAAGGACCTGCTCTTCGCCTGGCGCGCGGTCGCATCGGTGAAATCGAACGCGATCGTGCTCGCGCGCGACGGTGCGACGATCGGCATTGGCGCGGGGCAGATGTCACGGGTGGACGCGGCGTTCCTGTCGGTGCACAAAGCGCGAGGCGCTGGCCACGAAACGGCCGGCGCGGTGATGGGGTCGGACGCCTTCTTCCCGTTCCGCGACGGGGTGGATCAGGCGGTGGAGGCGGGCGTACGCGCGATCGTGCAGCCGGGCGGGTCGATTCGCGACACGGACGTGATCGCCGCGGCGGACGAGCACGGCGTGGCCATGGTATTCACCGGCCAGCGGCAATTCAGGCATTAGTGGAGCACGTGTGAGATGTCGATGGCAGCCGCTCAGCGGCCGTGCGGCCAACCGACGCCGCCAGGCTGACGACTCGCCGACAACCGGTCGTGGCTGGCGCCTACGCGCGGGCATACCTTTCTGCGGCCCGTGACTTCATAGTCGCGGAGCAAGTTGTAATTGCGGGGCGGCCGCCCCCGACTCGGACCGTTTCTCCAGACCCAAGCGATAGACTGATGGCTGCTGCCACGCTTTCCGCCGACCTCGACTACCGTCCGTCGTACCTCGCGGCCGGAGTCGCCTCGGCGATGGTGCTTCTGCTGTACGTGATCACGCTCGCGCCGTCCACCGCCATGTGGGACACGAGCGAGTACATCGCGGCGGCTTACACCATGGGGCTCCCCCACCCACCGGGGAATCCGTTCTTCGTGCTGATCGGGCGCTTCTTCTCGCTGCTGCCCATCGCACCTTCGGTGGCCGCCCGTATCAACATTCTCGCGGCGGTCTCGAGCGCGGTGTCGGCCGGGATGTGGTTCCTGATCACCGAGCGCGTGCTCGTGAGCTGGTTCCCGCAGCGCTGGCAGCGCATCGTCGGCGGCTCCCTCGCCGCCCTCATCGGCGCCACGGCGTTCACGGTGTGGAGTCAGTCCGTCGTGAACGAGAAGGTATACACGGTGTCCCTCGTCGGGCTCGCGCTCGTCGCCTGGCTCACCGTTCGCTGGTGCGACGACCCCGACGGTCGGAAGGCCGACCGCATTCTCGTGCTCGTGGCGTACATCCTCGGCCTCGGCTACGCGAACCACATGGCGGGAATGCTCGCGGCTCCCGCCGTCGCGATCGCCGTGCTGATCCGCCGTCCGAAGACGCTGCTACGCTGGAAGCTTCTCCTGGCATGCGTCGGCGCAGCGCTCCTCGGGATCACGCCGTTCGCCACCCAACCCATTCGCGCCGCGTACTTCCCCGCGATCAACGAAGGTGAGCCGACGGCATGCCGCACTGAGCTCAACTGGGACTGCACGTTCTCGCGCGGGACGTGGGAAGCGTTCAAGTACAACTTCAATCGCGAGCAGTACGGCAAGCCACCCGTCGTGGAGCGCCAGGCGCCGATCAGCGCCCAGATCGGCATGTGGTGGATGTACTTCAAGTGGCAGTGGCTGCGCGACGCGCACGGCGAACGACCGGCGCTCCAGATCACGCTCGCCACCGTGTTCCTGATCCTCGGGCTGCTCGGAGGGTGGGTACACTGGCAACGGGACAGACGCTCGTTCTGGTTCTTCGGCCCGTTGATGTTCACGATGACGCTGCTGCTCATCTACTACCTGAACTTCAAGTACGGGTATTCACAGGCGCCGGAGCTGGGCGACAACGTGCCGCGTGAGGTGCGCGACCGTGACTACTTCTACCTCTGGAGCTTCTCGGGGTGGAGCGTCTGGGCGGCCCTCGGTCTCGTCTATGTCTGGGAGACCATCGCCGCACTCGTCGGATCGGAAAACGTTAGGCTCGGCCGCGAGACGCTGCAGCTCCCGAAGAAGCGGAGCTGGCTCGTCGCGTCGCCGGTGCTCGCGCTCGCGCTCGTTCCACTGTTCGGCAACTGGGCCTCGTCGACGCGGGCTGGTGACTCGACGACGCGCGACTTCGCCGCCGACTTGCTGAACTCGGTGGAGCCGTACGGCATTCTCGTGACCGTTGGTGACAACGACACGTTCCCGCTCTGGTACGCGCAGGAGGTCGAGGGCATCCGGCGCGATGTCGTCGTCGCCAACACGTCGCTCCTGAACACCGACTGGTATACGCGGCAGTTGATTCGCGCCCCGGTTCGTGAGTACGACGCGGCTCGCGGCCCGGCGATCTACCGCGGCGGCACCTGGAAGAAGCCGTCCGGCCCGCCGGTGTCGATGACGATGGAGGAAGCAGACGCGATCCCGCTCGCGTACGATATGCCGCAGGCGCAGCAGTTCGTCGCCGGAAACATCCAGGCGACGATCACGCCGCGGACGCTGACGCGCGCAGACATCTTCGTGCTGCGAATGATCAAGGACAACGTCGGTCGCCCCATCTACTTCAGCCGCACGTCCGGCGGCTACGGCAGCCACGAGCTCGGCCTCGGCCCGTATCTCGTCACGCAGGGGCTCGCGAGGAAGCTCGTCGCCGACGTCCCGCGCGCTGGCAGCCGGGACACGATGCTCGTGCCGGGCGAGGGCTTCGTGGACGTGCCTCGCACGACGGTGCTCTGGGACAGCGTGTTCCAGGCACCGCGATCGATCGTGCAAAAGAACGACTGGGTCGATCGCGCGTCGGTTGGCATTCCCGCGCTGTACGTCTCGACGGGCTTCATGCTCGCCGAGGCACAGCGCAACCTCGGCAACGATGCGGTGGCGCAACGGGTCCTCGCGACCACGGAGGGCGTGGCGCGCGCGACGCGGCTCAACGACCTGTTCGAGGCGGTGCGCCAGATTCCGCCGATGGGGGCGGAGGGAGACTCGCGATCGTCGCCGATTCCGCTCCCGGTACAACCGGAGTCCGCGCGGCGACCATAGGTCATTCCGATCCGTAGCTCACGGAGCCCTCTACCGTTTGCGTTGCGGAACAGCCGTTGAACGCCGACGACGGGAGAGGAGCTGCTCGCGGAGCGTCGCAGAGGGCGGCTGCGCCGCCCCTGGTTGGTCCGACTCTGAG
>Ga0075430_100001305_pt1 | contig 20093 bp, 18 predicted proteins | sample RhiMetdeltSRZDD4_FD_75294 | JGI IMG/M metagenome (GOLD analysis project Ga0075430, IMG submission 75294) | Populus rhizosphere microbial communities from Tennessee, USA - Rhizosphere MetaG P. deltoides SRZDD4 | ecosystem: Host-associated > Plants > Roots > Rhizosphere > Soil | place: USA... | reverse complement strand
CGCGTAGGCCATGAGGGGATTTCGTATTGCATGAATGTACCGGTAGTACTATCATAGCTGCCGAGAATGCCACGTTTTGTCGATACATACCAAATCTTTGAGCCATCGACAGCAATGCCGACTGGCATTTGACATTCTGAAGGAAGAGCAACTTCGTTTATATATGCATTCAAATTTGGCGATGTGTTCGGACCGCAAAATTGTTGCTCAAATAGCTGCGCTCTAGTTTCATCATCTAGTGCAGTTGTTGCAGGGTTATTTATTTCTGGCGCGCTGCGCCAGGACATCGAAATATAGACTGCGGCGATAGCCACAATGCCAACTATAGCATAAATGATAATCTTTTTTGACGATTGGCTCGTTTTTGTTTTCCGAGGTGAATCTGGCAATGGCAAGAAACAGAAAGATCTTTTCCATCTTATATCTCTTGTCGGAGATATAGGCAAAAATAGCGATGAGGATTACTAGGAGATTTGCTTGGTTGCAGAAAAAGGAGAAGAAGAGAGCCACGGGCACCAACATTTCAAAGGATACCTATCGGTATTGTTTGCCGCTGTTCTGTTTGGCTCTGTATTCAGCCTAGCCAAGGTTCCTCTTACTACTGTAGATCCTCTTGTTTTAACAGCAATTGTTTATACTATCTCGGGATTGGCGCTCATCCCAGTTGCAAGGGCCTCATTCACATTTGAGGCAAAGCACGATTACCTCTACGTTGTAATCGTAACAATCTTTGGAGGCATATTAGCTCCAGTGCTTTTGATGTATGGGCTTCAGCAGACAGCAGCCTCCACCGCAGCCATATTGACAAACGGAGAAATCGTATTTACAATAGCGCTCTCATCCGTATTTTTTGGCGAAAAGCCCCATGGACGGGTCGGATTGTTTGCAGTTTTTCTAGTTGTTATAGGTCTAGCGATCGCGACCACGGAAGACTTGACAGCCTTAGAAAGCATCCTTGAATTAAACCCTGGTAATATATTGATACTAGCATCAATGTTAATGTGGGCCATAGACAATAATGTCAGCAGACGTCTCACATTAAAAGTCAGCCCAGCCAAGATAGCGATGGTAAAGTCACTTACTGGTGGTCTTGTCCTGTTAGTCATAGCTTTGGCAATGGGCAAAGGAGAGATCATCGCAGGAATAAATTTCGACATGTGGATGCTAATAATTGTAATGTCAATCTCAGGCTTCGGCGGGGCGCTTCTATTATTTCTTGAAGGTATGAAGAGAATTGGAACTGTAAAGACCATGTCTATGTTTTCAATGACACCTATTTTTGGGATAGTGATCGCAGCTTTGGCCCTAGGCGAATCTATTACTGTATTTCAAGGTATTGCTACAGGTCTCATTATTTTTGGTATAATTCTGATCGGTCGACATTAGAGAAGCTTTAGCTCAAATGTCACTTTGTCAATAAGATTAGAAGGAGCTGGTCCTATTCCAATACAAGTAATTGTGCCTGACGGAATTTGTGTCAAACCACTATCTTGCACTTGCACCACCGGTAGGCAAAACTCCTCGGCCCGCTTTTTTACCGCCATCAATTCTTCAAAGTTCTTTACTTTCACCACGACTTTAGCCTGACCAGCAGCAAACCATGCCCTGAACCATTCTCTTCTAGATGTTTTTACCTTCTCTGCCCCCATAACTGCAGCGTGTGCCACCTGCGCCGCTATTTTGCCAGTTCCCATGTTTATATCCCGCCTGACAATAATTACTTGCTTAAAGTCCATATCCCATACTAGATTGCTTATAGTTTAATTAAGAGGCAGAAAAATACATTACTAGTATTTTGTCAGATGCCAGATTATGATGTGATAGTGGCAGGAGGAAGCATCTCCGGACTGCTTGCTGCTCGTGAAATCGCTGCTGGGGATCTTTCCGTTGCTGTACTTGAGGAAGACTCTGAAATTGGCACGCCTGAGCACTGTGGCGGCCTTGTAAGTATGTCTGGCATACATGATCTGGGCATAGTACCTGATAATAAGACAATAGAGAACTCGGGTATAACACAAGCCAAGATTTTTTCCCATTCAAGTTGTTTTGAAATTTGTTCAGCAAAACAAAAAGTCATCGTGTTAGATAGGCGTGCGTTTGATAAGCAGATCGCATATCAGGCACAGAACAAAGGAGCAGAAATCAGAGTAAAATGCTCAATGCGTTCGATTGGAAAACAAGGAGATGAATATCTGGTGAAGACATCTGAAGGAGATCTTTCATGCGAATATTTTGTGGACGCAAGAGGTGTAGGACCACTAATTAGTAAAAACAGGGATGGAGTTCTTCAATCAGCACAGTATGAAATTTACGCTTCATGGATAGAACCTGATACCATTGAAGTAGCGTTTGATAGTCAATTGTATCCAGGTTTCTTCGCATGGATAATTCCTACAGGTCGGGCAAGGGGAAAAGTAGGCGTTGCTGGTAGGAGGATCAATGCTGCAGGTGCGCTACAATATTATCTCGATAGCAAGGGAAAGCACTCGGTTGTGCGAAAAGTTTACGCTCCAATATGGATTGACGGCCCACTAAAAAGTTTTGTCACTGACAGGACCATAATAGTCGGAGATGCTGCAGGCCAGAGCAAGCCTACAACTGCAGGAGGCATTTACAGCTGCGGTATGGCAGGTGTGCTAGCAGGGCGAGCTCTGGTTAATTCAGAAGCTCCCAGCAATAGTGATCAAAAAGAGAAGCAGTTGTTGTTGCAAAAGTATTATGAAAGCAATTGGCTATCTATGTTCAAAGCAGAATTCGACAAGATGTTGCTTGCTCGACGACTCTTTGAGCGGATGGACAACAGAGCTATTGATGATCTGATCAATGCTATTCCTCCTGAAGTAATCCAAGAAGCGTCTACCGACGGTGACTTTGACTTTCATTCCAGTGCTGTTGCTAAGATACTTGGAGCTAAAGGGGCAGCTAGAATGGCCAAGGCATTGTTTGGCAACGAGATAAGGCGCTTGTTGCCAGAGAGCTAAGGAAGATATAAATTCCCTTATTCTTAAGAAGCAACACTGATGTCCAAGCCATTGCAGTTGCCCGTGTGTAGTTCGTGCGGCAGACCAATCATGCCTAACGACGAATGTGTTAAGTATTACTGTGCAAATTGTGGCTATGTTCTGATGTGGCGATGCGAAAGCTGTCGCGAGTTCGCAAGACCGTATAAATGCATAGGTTGCGGTTTTGAGGGTCCATAGGCATGGCACGACTGGTAGTTAGGATAAGAATACTTCCAGCTGAGGCTGAATCCGATCTTGAAGAGGTAGTTAAATTGATAAAGAAATCAGTACCAGAGGGGATGGAGCTGAAAAGCAGCTCCATGGAGCCGATTGCGTTTGGATTAAAAGCAATAATAGGCGACTTTTTGTTAGACGATGCTGAGGGGCAGATGGACAGACTTGAAGAATCTATAAAGCAGGTCCAGGGAGTAGGTGAGATCGAGGTAATGAATATCAGTAGGCAGTCAGTAAGAATGAAGTAAAATACTATTGCTAATTATAATAGCGGAGGCTCCTGAGGATTGAAAAAGATGCGCGCTGGAAGCGATGAATCATCGCCCGTACAGCTAAGAATCGCTGAAGCAAAACATCGGGACGTAGGTAAAAGGCGAGCTCGAATGGATTTACGACATATGGAGCATCTGGGAATTCAGGCAGGCGAAGTCATTGAGATCACCTGCAAGCGAAGCACTGCAGCGACAGCTTGGCCCGCGGACGAGGAAGAAAAAGAAACAGACATTATTAGGATAGATGGACAAACAAGAAAGAACGCAGGTGCAGGATTAAATGACCTGCTAAGTGTAAAAAAGATTGATTGCAAGCAGGCAAAAAACGTCACATTGATGCCACTAGGCAATAACAATATTACAGTCGATAAAGAGTTTTGTGATTTTGTAAAGCATAGACTCAAAGGTTATCCACTGAACGAAGGAGATGAAATTTCAGTAGTCATATTGGGAAACCAAATGGACTTTAGTGTTCAGAGGTTGTTACCGAAGATCATTTCGACAATCGAGCAGTCGACAAAATTGACTATTATGGCAGACGTTACAAGTGACAGAAAGCCACGGGTTACATACGAAGAGATAGGCGGAATGAAAGAACAGATAAAAAGATTGCGAGAAATAGTTGAGCTTCCTATGCGCCATCCAGAGGTTTTTGCAAGGCTCGGGATAGAGCCTCATAATGGAATTTTGATGTATGGATCACCGGGATGTGGTAAGACCCTTATAGCGAAGGCATTGGCCTCTGAGTCTGAGGCAAACTTCTTCATTATCAATGGACCTGAAATCATGAACAAATATTACGGCGAAACTGAGGCAAGGTTACGTGACATTTTCAAAGAGGCGCGTGAGTCTGCACCCAGCATAATATTCATTGACGAGATTGATGCTATCGCCCCAAAAAGAGAAGAAGCATTTGGTGATGTTGAGAAGCGCGTAGTGGCACAATTGCTAGCGTTGATGGACGGCATGTCTGATCGGGGTAAGGTTATTGTTCTAGGGGCCACGAATAGGTCAGAGAGCCTTGACCCAGCTTTGAGAAGGCCAGGCAGGTTTGATAGAGAGATAGAAATCGGTGTACCAAATGTAGAAGGCAGGCTTGAGATATTGCAAATTCACACTAGAGGCATGCCGTTATCTGAAGACATTAATTTGCAGGAACTTGCAGCCCGCCTTCATGGATATACTGGTGCAGACATCAAGGCACTTTGCAGAGAAGCCGCCATGAAAGCACTGAGACGTTGCCTTCCCGAGATAGAACTTGAGGGTGAAAGCATTTCACCAGAGATCCTTGAGAGCATGATGATTAGTGATCGTGACTTCGAGGAAGGCATGAAAGAAATCATCCCGACAGCGATGAGAGAATTTTACGTAGAGGTAGCAGGCGTCAAATGGGATGATGTGGGCGGATTGTATGAAGCGAAGCGGACTTTGCATGATAACCTCATTACAGGAATAAAAGAGCCAGAGAAGTTTGCTAAGATGGGTATCAGACCCTCAAGAGGTGCCTTGCTCTATGGTCCTCCAGGGACAGGTAAGAGTTTACTTGCTAAAGCCCTAGCCACTGAGAGCAATGCTAACATTATCGTTGTACGAGGACCTGAAGTGCTCAGCAAATGGGTAGGCGAGTCTGAAAAGGCAATACGGGAAATCTTTAGAAAGGCCAAAGCTTCTTCTCCCTGTATAGTCGTGTTTGATGAGCTTGATTCTCTAGCTAGACCAAGGGCTCATGAAGATGAACTTTTGGGTAATGAGAGGGTTCTCAGTCAGATACTAACTGAAATGGATGATGCGGGGAGCGCTGGAGTAATAGTAGTCGGCATAACAAACAGGCCAGATCTAATTGACACTTCTTTGTTGCGCCCAGGCAGGCTTGACCTCCTATTATACGTGGGACCCCCTGATGAGGGAGCAAGACTCGAAATACTGAGGATAAATTCAAAGCCTATGCCTCTCGCATCTGACATAGACTTGGAAGTGATTTCTCGGTCTACAAAGAACTTTAGTGGAGCAGATCTGGTTGCTCTTTGCAGAGAAGCTGGTGTACATGCTCTTCGAAGCGGATCAGATGTCATATCGAATGTGGACTTTGCCGGTGCGGCGAGGCTGGTACGTCCATCAATAACAAAGGATGTTGAGGATTGGTACGAATCGATGAAGAAGAATATTACGTATGCCATGCCTAAGCCAATAGACAAGATCTTTTACGGGTAATCATTAACTAAAGTTTTGTATACTCCCCGGAGTCATTTTGTATGTAGTTAAAAGCGTCTACCTCTACTCTGCAGTCTAACTGAGAGGGATATGTTAATTATTCACTCAGTGGCAACTAATTATACTGGCTTTGATATTTCGGATCAAGCCCAATCGAGTATGACAACAAGATATCCGTTTATGAACATACTATACAGGATCAGCTCTTGTTCTAGATAAAAGATTACCAATATATGCTGAGATGGGATGAAAAAATGACAACATAAAGGTTAAGAACCCAATTCGTTAGCTATTTGCTCCTCTTGGGCTCAAGCCTATCTAGACACGTCATTTGAAGGCATAAACTTATTACTATGCCACTATATCAATGCCAGCAAGACTTTTTCTATCACTTGAGATTTTGCATTTTCTGAAAACATGATTTATGCGCCGAAATACTTATCTAGCGTAATGCCTCTATCTTCCTCTCTCGTCTTGTTCGAAAATCATGAGGATGAATAACGATGAAATATCCAATTCGAAACCTTGTATATGAGAAGATTAGTCAAGCTGGCACAATGACCGATACTGACCTCATGAATGCGTTGCAAAAAGAAGGTCTCACGATTGCAGATTCTGACTTCAATAAGACCCTGATGGATCTCGAGATATACGGTCTTGTAAGGGTCTCGTGGCTAACTAAGGATAAGCGAAGAATTGAACTCGTTGCCGATCACAATAATAACCCCCCTTAATTTGTAACCGGATGAATAAGAAGAGGAATAGAAAATGGCTGCGTTATCGGATAGTAAAATAATGCGTCGAGTGCCAATGCGATAAATATCACAACAAGATAAGGCGCAGTGACCTTGTATGCTTTCCATGCGAATTCGGCTGTGGGATTCTTTGTTAGCTTGTAGTGGTAAAGTAGCATTAAAGAGCCAGAGATTGCTGCAACTGTAGTATATACCAATCCAAGTCCAAAGAATGAGAGGGCAATTGAATACGGCAGCAGGATTGCGGTATTAATCATGATATAGCTTGCTGTTTTCTGGTTTCCAATTAGAACAGGTAGCATAGGAACATGCACGCTTGCGTATTCTTCCCTTGCCTTTATTGCGAGGCACCAGAAGTGAGGAGGTGTCCACATGAAAACCAGCCATCCTACGAGAAAGCCTAAGAGATCAATTGATCCTGTCGCGGTAGCCCAGCCTGCCATAGAAGCGGCACTTCCTGCAAAACCTCCAATTACGATATTTGAGGGGTTACTCCGCTTGAGCCATACTGTGTATACTATCACGTAGAAAAAGATGCCAATAGCAATCATAGCTGTGGCTACAGGATTAAGAGTATAGAACGCAATAGCAACTGAAAGGATGCATAGCGCAAATCCGTATGCAAAGACCTTTTTTGCCGACAGCCTTCCGCCAGGTATAGGACGGTTCGCAGTTCGCTCCATTATTTTGTCTATATCTCTATCGTAATAATGATTAAGAGCACTTGATCCCATGGATGCTAGAGCCCCTGAGATAATCAGGAAGCCGATCTGCCAAGCATTTACATCCCATGCAGAATTTGGAGTGGCATCAAACCTGCTTCCTGCCAAAAGTGAAGCAACAGCTGTAATTACAAGCACCACCACGATTCTAGGCTTTGAAACCTCTATGTAATCATGTAACGCCACAGGTTTGACTCGATCGGAGTTCTCACCTTGCTTGCATTTAATTTATTCGTTCACACGTTGTCAATATATGAAATGTTTCAAGTTGGCCACCTGTAATTTAAAGAATCTCAACATCTTTCGCTTTAATAAGGCATGCTCACTATCTGACAAACCACACGCGCATTTCTTATCCTTTTTGTCTATGGCATGAGATTCTGCAAGCACGTAGATCTTTGCTATTTTATCACGTGCCTGATGAAAGTCGTAATAATAGCTGATATGCTCAGAGTTCTCCAATATATCGACTAAGGTCACGGTGTTAAGCCAAGCATCCCAGACTGTGTCGCTCTCATTTATATCGAAAAGATCTGCCACGGGCACGGCCATTTGTACTCCATGTATTCTTAAGAATAGATATCAATATCTATAGATCTGGAGCTAGTTTTAATACACTTGTTGAAAGGTGGGGAGCGTGAAATAGTGTTCGGCTCTTTGTCTTTTTATATTATTGAATTCGATTGACTAATTCACTTCTTTTGCTGCACAGTAACTAAGATAGTTCTTTGATTTAATAATTTCTTTCCTAACTAAAAGTCTCATTATCTGAAGTATCATTCGAAAGGCACTTGAAATGATGTTGCATAAAATGAGAAATTAATACATTCTAACAAAAATTTTGATTGCATTCACAGCAGTCGAGGAAACGATTAAGTATGCCAAAAAGGTGCCATTAAATGTACAATAATATGACTGACTGGGACCTTATGACACCCGGTATTGGTCTTACTTCGATAGGGATCGTCGGTGTCGGAATTTCTCTCTCGGGCATTGCCAAGACATTCATCGATGGAATGCATGCAGTTACCCTTTTGACTATGTTCATTGGCATGATCTTTCTGGCTGCAGGTCTCTTCAAGGATGGCTTTCCCACTTCGGGTAGAGCGAAATCTGCGACATTTATCACACTTGGCTTTTTGGTTACCTTTGGTTTTGCAGCGGCTGTGACAGTAAGCACTCAGGTTCCCAGCATATTTGCATATATCGGTCTTATGCTAATAATCTCAATTCCCGCGACGGTTCTTGCGGTTGCATCATATCGTGGCACACAATACCTTAAGGCCATGGCTGTTATATTTGTCGGCGCTGCAGTTGTAGGTGGATCAACTTTTTATGCATTTGGGCTGGTAACCCCAAAGCCACCGGAACCTGAAGAAGAACAGCAGGGGGGCGCAGGAACACCCCCCGCTGAGGAACCCTCAGCAGCGCCGCCTGCCAATATCATCGCTGCTAGAATATTGCCTGGAGCTTCTGCTGAGGGCAATCCAGACTATGAGCCAGATCCTGTAACAATACAACAGGGGGAGGGAGTTGAGTGGGTGAATGAGGACAACGCACCCCATACTGTCACCAGCAGACAGGAAGGTATATTTGATTCTAGTTTAATCAACCCAGCAGCTTCATGGGTGCTAAACTCAGCTGAAATTGCGCCTGCAGAATATGAATACTACTGCACACTTCATCCATTCATGACCGCGACGCTAGTAATTTCGAGTGGCACACCCGCGCAAAACCAGAGCTCGTCAAATGCCACTGCAAGCCAAGGAGCAACTATGAATAATCAGTCAAGTACATCTGCCAACGACACGGCATTATCATCATCAGCCAACAATACAGCAGCTGGAGAAACTGCTAATGTAACAACCTCAAACAGTGCTGCAGTAACCGGTTCGATAACGACGGTGTCAATTGTAGTTGGATCATCCGTTCCAAGCAACGGCCAATTTTACGAACCTAACCCTGCTAGAACTAGCGTTGGCAGTATGGTAACGTGGGTTAATGACGATACTGCACCCCATACAGTAACGTCGGGGACGGTAGAAAGGAACGCTCCTACACCAGATGGAAGGTTTGATTCTGGGATCATGAATCCTGGAGACAGCTTTCCATTTGTCTTTGATAGCCCTGGAGAATACCCCTATTATTGCTCTATTCACCCATGGATGACCGGCAAGGTCACCTCAGACTGAATGAAAGCGTTTCTCTCTCTTGCTTCAGCACAGATTAGACAGCTCGCAAGAATCGCCAAAGACGCACTTCCAAATGAGTCTTGTGCATTTCTTCTGGGTGCTAATGACAAGGTGGTCAAGATACTGCCAATGCGAAATATTGACGAATCGCCTGTCACATTTAGCATTGAGCCTGAAGAACTTCTACACGCCTACACCCTTGCTGAAAATAAAGGGATGGAGGTGATTGGAATATTCCATTCGCATCCCACAAGGCCATGGCCATCCAGTACCGATATGAAATTTATGGAGATAAACCCTGTCATATGGCTTATTTATTCAACCACTGAGAGCCAGCTTAAGGCTTTCGTCTATAATGATGATATCGTCAAAGAAATTGACATAAGAATTGCTGACGCTAAGGTGTAAGCCTTTCAGTGTCCCTCGGGTACAGAACAACCTCCCTCACGTTCTGATGATCAGTAAGAACCATCATCAAGCGATCATAGCCAAGCCCCCACCCAGAATGTGGAGGCATGCCCCAGTTGAAAGCTCTGAGGTGCTCCTGAAAAGAGTCAGGATTCAAGCCTTGTTCTGCGAGTCGTTTACGCAGCTTTGCAGGGCTATGCAAACGCCTACCCCCAGAGGCGAGTTCTAAATAGTTGTACTGTAAGTCAAACGACTTTGAAACTTTAGTATTTTCCTCATTTTCATGTATGTAAAATGGTTTTAACTTAAGTGGCCAGTCTATAATAAAGTAAAAACCAGGATGCAAGACCCCTAGTTTTCTCAAAGCAGAATCTGACAGATCGTCTCCAAAGTCGAGCTGTTCACCCTCTTTAGCAAGTTCGTCTATACATTGCTCATAAGTCAATCTGTCTATCTTAGTAATGGAAATTTCCTTTGCGCCTGCTTCCTTGAGGTCTACCTTGTGCTTTTCATTGAACTCCGCCGCGACTTTTCTTACTAGCTGCTCCAGGATGTCCATAACCTCGTCGTAGTCAAGGAACCCAGCTTCAATGTCGACACTCGTAAATTCCGATAGGTGCCGCACCGTGTGAGAGTTTTCTGCACGGAAGTACGGTCCAATTTCAAAAACCCTGTCGAGCCCAAGTGTTAGTTGTTCCTTGTACAATTGTGGACTTTGTGCAAGGTACGCCTTTCTGTTAGCGAAGTATTCAAACCCAAAAAGGTTTGCTCCTCCCTCACTTGCGCTGCCGATTATTTTAGGAGTATTCACCTCAATAAAGCCCTGTGAATGAAGTGCATCTCTTATGATCTTAAGTCCTGTCGAGCGCAGGCGGAAAATAGCTGATACTCTGGGGTTCCTTAAATCGAGTGCACGCGCATCGAGGCGTTTATCTATTGCAGATTCAATCCTACCAGTAGGGTCTATCGGTAGAGGATGAACTGCTTCAGTAAGAACGATAAATTCGCTTGCCTTTAATTCGACTGCAAAGTCTCGAGCTTTACTTTCTTGTATAAGACCTCCAACAGCAACCGCACTCTGCCTTGGGGCCTGCAGGGCAGATTGGAGATTGTTACCTGTTACAACGACTTGACATATGCCCGTGACGTCCCTTATCGTTGCGAAAGCAAGTTTACCAATATCGCGTATGTCCTCTATCCATCCTCCTATTCGTACCTGTTGTCCAACCAGTGTAGAGTCGATCTGACGCGCATAATGGGTTCTATTGATATTGTTCAGCGCGACATTTCCTCCTACTTCCTCTTTTGATTGTTATTGGACTCTACTAGGAGTTCAATACCCCTTACAGCTTTTGCGATTTTTTGAACCTTCTCCAAATTGAATTGCACATTTTTGGCATCGTCTGCGACAATTACTTTTGTAAGCTTGTTCGCCTCAGGAAGCCAGAAGAAGTTAACTGATAATACTTTAACGGGATGGAAAAGACTTTCGATGAAACGCCTGTCAGATGCCTCGGTTTCAACAAACCAAACCTTCTGTCCCATTTCCTTTTCGATCCTGTTAGCGAGCTCCTGATTACCCCGAAGTACACTTACATCATGTCCCCGGAGAACGAGCACAAAGTCGCCATTGACCCTTGTACCACGAATAAGGGTGAACTTGTTAATTTCTTGGCTGCCATCTGCTAAACTAATCAGCTTTTTTGCAGCATAAATATCATCTTCTGTAATGTTTCCCGACTTGAGTTTTGCTTCGCATGTTCTGCAAAGCACCCCAGATTTAGCATCAAATGAGCAGATCGGTGTTTTCAATGGTTATAAACTTACAATGATTTATGTTTTGGGTTATATAACCATATATGCAGCCACATGTTTCCTCCAATAAATTAGGGATTGTGAAAAATGAAACGACTGCAGTGGAAGAGGAGATAAAGGACCGGATAGCTCAAGGCGAAGTACAGGGAAGAGATGTAGAGTATTGGAAGGTTCTTGACAGAATCAAGATAGTGCGGATTAAAGGCTAATGAGAAGCTAAGTTCATACGTTGGAGAATATAACTGATGCATGGATGCTGATGAGGAGTACCGGAAGAGCCGGCTGACAAAAAAAATAGTGTGTGTGTATGTATGCATGTATTATGTACGTGCGTTGAATACATGTATAGAAATAGATACATCACACAACTGATGATGAAAATTATGAGATCCTGAGGCATCCATCCAATGATGTCACATTCTCCGAGCTCTAACGTTCACTATGTTATCAAGCGCGTTTCCAATAAGGACGAACGCAAGGCCGGTTATTGCTATCATCATACCAGGCGGCACTATCCACCACCAAAGGCCCCTCGATATAGCTCCAGCAGCGTAAGCATCATGCAAGATCTGGCCCCAGGTTGGGATGGAGGGATCTCCGAGACCTAAAAAAGAGAGAGCGGCTTCACCCAGAATTGCGGCTGGAACGGCTATCGCAATGCTGGCAAAAGTCAGTGGTAGTAGCTGCGGAATTATGTGTTTGAAAATTATCTTTGTATCTGATTGGCCCATAAGTCTTGCTGCTTCTATATACTGAAGGCTTTTTATCTGGAGTGCAATACTTCTACTAATCTTTGCCATACCTACCCAGCCAAATATCACCAGAAAACCCGTTATCAAAAATATGCTACGGCCTACTGTTACTGACAAAATCACGAGAAGGGGAAGAGTGGGGAGAGAATAAAATACATCGTTTATGCGCATTAAACCCTCATCGGTACGATTACCCTTGTAACCAGCCACAACACCATATATCAGGCCGATGAACACTGCTGCTACTGATACAGTAAGGCCGATAAAGAGCGCAACTGGTGCACCCCATAAGAGGCCAACCGCCAGATCCCTGCGCAAGTCGTCTGTACCGATAATACCATATACTTTGCCACCCAAGATTACTCCTGAATCGACAACGGTATCGCTTGGATCAAACAGATAGAACGTGTTGCGGATGACATATGTCCCTTTTAGCACTTTACTTTCTTCTGTGTCCGAAAAAATCATAACTTCTGGACTAGTGGGATCTATTGTAAATGCAAAAAGATCGCTGTATTCAGTAAGGCTGTCTGCGATAAGCGTATCCGTGGAGAATATTCTGGCGGAGAATTCATTGCTCTCATTCTGAGACGGAGGAAGAGATGCAAAATAAATCGAGAATTCATTACCATCTGGTCTAATCACATCGATCTGAACTGCTGGTTGAATACTCCCGTACCTGGCGGTATACATAACCATAAAATCTGTTGGATAAGAATCGTAGTCGTAATTGAGTGTGTAAGAATGGGTCTCGAGGCGTACTCCATCTTCCAAAAAACTGGACTTATCAGCATCCTTAGAAGTCATAATCAAATGCTCTGGCATATTTAGTCCTAGAATATTTACCCATACAGGCATGGCTGACTGGGGATGGTTAATCCAAAAGTTTGGGTTATTCCATTGTGCAAAGGATTCAAGCGGAATAGCTGCGACTGCATAAATCGTTATCATGATAAGCCCAAGTAATATCGCAACACCTGCGAGGCCGCTCTTGGACCGCTTAAATCCCTTGAAAATATCTGACGTAGAATGAGCTGTTAGGGGACCTGTCAGCTGATCTTCACCCTTGGATCAAAATAAGCGTAGACTACGTCAGTGACAAATATTGTGAAGACGAAAATGAGTGTGGATATATACGTCAATCCAACTATGACTGGTATGTCCAAGAACCCTATTGCCTGGTAATACAGGCTCCCTATCCCGGGCCAGCCAAAGGTTGCTTCTACAATAATGGCACCGCCAAATGAGCTAGCAAGGCTCAATGCCACGACAGTAATGATCGGTGGTGCAGCATTCTTTAGGGCATGAGAATAGAGGATCTTCTTTTGTGGTATTCCAGCGGCCCTCTTGGCCATGATATAGTCTTCTCCCAAGATTCCAATTACAAAATAACGTACGATATATGCCCATGCGCCAAAGCCAACTATCACTATTGTGATAAGAGGCAAAAGCATATGATAAAGCAAATCCAGTATATATCCTGGATCGGATGGCGCAGTAAGAGGTGTGGCCCTTGCAGGAAAAATATGGTAGGTAAATGCAAAAACAAAGATCATAAGCATTCCGATCCACCAAGTGGGAAAACTACTGCTAAATACTGCAAAAGCAGAGTTGGTTTTGTCCCATACGGAGTGCGCGCGATTAGCCACAAAAGCGCCAAGGTAAAGGCCGATTATTGTAATAATCAGAGTTGAAGTAGTGAAAAGCAATATTGTCTTTGGTATCTTTTCTAAGATTATGTCCCGCACGTTTGCTGAGCCGCTTTCGCTTGTAAGATAATTAGACTCTCCAAGATCTAGCACCATCACTCTCAATACAGTGTTTGTAAACCGATTTGGAGAATACCACGGCTGGTCAAGCCCGACTGCCTTGATTTGAAGATCGATCCTTTGGTTTATGTAGTTCTGGCGCTCCTCAATATTTTGGAACTTAATATTACTACGATTTGTTTCCTCAACAACAGCGGACCTCGTTGCATCAAGTAATATCTTATCCATAGTAGATCCAAGCAGTGCCAAAGTTAGTATCAAGGTAGAAAGTAGTACTATGACAATGTTCAACGAGCGTTTTACAACAAAGCGGCCAAAGTCTCCCAACTACAGTCAATCACCTTCTCGCCAGTTATATTTTTCTACCAGTTGCCCGCTGCTGAGGTATATGTAAGTCTATTATAAATGCTGTTATGGCGATGATAAAGACTTATCCTTGTCGAAAAATAATCCATCATACTACTGAAACTAAGTTCTTGCTTGTTGCGAGGAATTTGCATGTTACTATCCGGAACCATAGTCACAATCGCTGGTGGCCAACGGAGCAGAAAGCTTCAATAATACACAAAAAAAGTGCGCTCTCATGCTACCATAGTCTAGTGTGCAGAATTCAATGAGGGTTGATCGCTGCTCGTCTGATTGTTATCATTCGTACTCTGGCTGGAGCCGAGTGCGCCTGGAGCAGCAAGAATAGTGCCTGAGTAAATGTCAGGTCGAAGAGCCTCGTTACTTGTTGCGAAGATCCTGATCTGATTTGGCCCTGGAGATAACTTCCCAGTCATGTCTGACGTCAGATCAATACTGAATTGGCCAGGGGCTTCAGGCCGGGCTTCTCCCCTTATTACCACTATTCCATCCTTGTTTGAAACAAAATAGTTCACAGTCACATTGCTGCTTGGCTTATCGGCTAGCTCAACATTTACCTTGATCGGAGTATCCTGGCCCATTGCTACTATTCGAGGTACGTCAACACTGTTAATTTCCGCAAGTAGGGGCGTCTCATACTGAGACCAGTGGCCAGCTTCAAATGGATACGAGGAGTCTCTGAATGCATTGATAGTAATAGTTCCACCTGCCACATTGAAGTTGTCAAGGTAAAATGGACCATTGCTAATTATCGCATGCCCATGGTTTTCGATCCAGCTTATACTCGCATCGTAACGTCTGATAGCATCTTCGACAGTTACTATATCTTTTAGCGGAGGTGGCACAAATTGCTCATCCTTCATCTTTTGAAGTTCTGCCATGATAAGTTCTGCATGCTCTCTTATGATAGGGTCGTACCATCCAATGCCTTTGGTTTGAGCATCGCTTCTCGAATAAGCAAGTCTACCGTCCATGACAATTCTTTCAGACGCAGCAACAATTTCCCATGGCTCATTCGCAAAGAAAACGCCAGCGTCAGCAATCTCTTTGTCATCGTAATGCCAAATGTCAAAGTAGGATTCAATTCTATCAGGTGCAACGTACCTCGACCCCTTTGAAAGCTTGAGTGCTTCGTTTGCTATGGGTGTATATTCTGGATCCACTGTTCGATCTCCTGAGCCGGTATCAGTGCCCCATTCATAGGCAAAATAATCAGAATACATCATGTCAGAAACATCCATTTGGATGCCGTGGTGCCACTTTGAATAAAGTGGAGTAAAAGTGACCGTACTCATGGCAGTAGATCCTTCTCCCGCTGGGATCCACTGCTGCATTGTTTGATTCCATTTTATTGTGTCAGCTGGCACATTTAGTTTACCCAGAGGGCCTTGTGTGGTGATATCTGTCCAGCGGCTGCGAAAGGGGAGCACATCGCCCGTATAAGGATGTCTAAGGGTGTCAGTGTCTGAAACCAGAAAATAGATACTCCGGCTGTAAAGATCCTGAAGACCTGCTATTGTGTTCCAAGATCCTTGATGGATCTGCTTAACTCCTACGTCAAGCGAACTATTTCCATCACCGGATCTTGCATTTAGTAGAGAATACTTGCTTGTTATACCTGCTCCAAAGTCATTTACCAAACCCTGTACATCGATAGAAGACACATAGGGGTCAGTCTTTTGTGCAACAAAGATCCTTACAGATTCTTGAATGCCTAAATTTATAGCATCATTTACAAGCTGGTTCCTTTCGTCTTCGGATGTGAAATTGAAGAATGCTATATTTTGGGTAATCTCATCAAGAGTGGCATTTTGATAGTTCCAGTAGCTCGGATTCTGAGATCCAGGCATTCTGCTCAACCAAGGAGCATACATTTGGGCTGGAATTATTGGATTATATCTCACAAAAGCACTGGTGCCAGCAGTCTCTTCAGTGTATATTTGCCATTGCAAATTCTTGGGATCTGAGCCGTATACTACAATGTTTGCCTTGTTCAAATCACCGTATTCTCTCTGGACATTAAAGCCAATTTTTTCAAGTTCCGAAGCCATCATCTCTCCCATCGATTGTTTTTTTGCATCGTCTTGTCTTATTAGCATCTTAATGCCAACAGGATTGCCATTGAACTCCCATATGCCATTGTTATTTGTAGCACCAGCAGCAGTCATGGCTCCAGAAATCATGCTTGATGCAATTGAGGGATTATACCTAAAACCAAATGACTCGACTGTGTCGACAATGTTCAGATATTCGGGTGAATATATTCCGAAGGGACCAAAAAGTGAGCTACCCTGGCCTTTGAGAATCTCATTAACGATGAAATCTCGATCTATTAGGTAGTTTAAAGCATAACGGACCTCCTTGAATTGAAAGGGATTGAGAATGTTCGGATCTGCTGAAGGAGCAGGATTTACAAAGAATCCTAGTGAGCCAGCTGTTGTATCGTATATCTTTATCCTAGGATCATTTCTCGCATCATTTGCAGCTTCAGTAGGAATTGGATAAAAATAGATGTCAAGTGATCCTGATTTGACATCTTCAAGTGCAAGGTTATCATCGGTGCGATGGATAAATCTTGCCTGATCTATATAAGGACCTTTATCTTGCATCTGTGAGAATGCAGGAAGTTGAAATGTCGCAGAAGTAAACAAGAGCAGCACGACCACAGAAACAATTGAAACCTGATACTCTAGTTTTCGCAACGATATCTCAATTTGACCCAGTTTAATATATATTTCTAAATAGATGAAAAAAATTCTAGCTTTCTAACTTCGGGATCGAATCTATTAGCGCCTTAGTATAGGGGTGCGCTGGATTTGAAAGAATCTTATCTATTGGACCTAGCTCGACTATTTTGCCAGACTTCATAATAGCTAGATCGTCTCCGATATATCGCGCAGTAGATAAGTCGTGGGTGATATAAAGGTAGGAAATATTAAATTTACGCCTTAGGCTATGCATAAGTCCTAATATTTCACCTCTAACAGATACGTCCAACATTGATACTGGCTCATCAGCAACGATTAGTGAAGGCCGGAGTACCAGGGCCCGTGCCGTTGCCACTCTTTGCCTTTGACCTCCTGAGAGTGTATATGGGAGCCTATCCGCAATTTCTTCTGGTGGCTCAAGCCCTACTTCTCGTAGCGCATTTAGAACACTATCTAATTTATGTGACTTTGAGTTTTTCCTATCGTGAATATTGAGTGGCTCTAATATTATGTCTTTGACCTTCATACGGGGATTTAGTGATGAGTATGGGTCTTGATATACCATTTGGACCGCCTTTCGGAAATGTCTTAGTTCGCTTCCTTGGGAGCGAGTGATATCATTTCCATCATAGATTAAGGATCCACCATCTGGGTCTATCGCACGCATGACAAGTCTTGCCACCGTAGTCTTACCTGAGCCCGATGCACCCGCAAGAACCAAAACCTTACCCTTATCAATGGTAAAGGTGACGTCGTCTACCGCGTTGACAACCTGGCTCAGCTGTCCTGGCATGAAGAGCTGACGAAAGCTCTTTTTTATTATAAAGTATTTTCGCAGACCTTTTGCCTCAAGCAGAGCACCCAACTAATTCTAAGTTGAAATGTTGGTAATATAAACACAATTACGTAGTCACACATGTGCTGTGCCAGAATCCTCATATAACGCACGATTGAGGTGTATTGTTGTAATTGCCTAAAGTAAAAGTTTCCGGCCTCAAAGCATATTATTTCACAGAGTACGGGATAATCAAGGCAGTAGACGGCATTAACTTCCAGATCTCTGAAGGCGAGTCGCTTGGAATTGTTGGTGAGTCAGCATGCGGCAAAAGCACACTTGGGGCAGCGCTTCTGAAATCAATACAATTACCGGGCAGAATAGTTGAAGGAAGTGCGTTCCTTGGCAATGATAACATTATGAAAATGTCACCATCGGAATTTGACAGAAAAGTACGATGGAAGAGAATAGCGATGGTTTTTCAAGGTGCCATGAATGTGCTCGATCCAGTATACACTATCGAAAGCCAGTTGCGCGAAATTCTCAGAGAACATGATTTTCAAGGCAAGATTGAGGATAAAGTTGCAGAATCACTCCAACATGTTGGCCTTGATCCTTCAATTGCAAGGCGCTATCCTCATGAACTCTCAGGTGGCCAGAAGCAACGTGTTGTGATCGCTATGGCTCTATTACTGGATCCTGATGTCTTGATAGCGGATGAACCAACAACTGCACTCGACATGTTGGTGCAGTCGCAAATAATAAACTTGCTCAAGAAATTACAAAAAGAAAAAGGAATAACAGTACTACTAATAACTCATGACCTTGCACTTGTTTCACGAATAACGGATAAAATAGGCATTATGTATGCAGGACAACTGGTCGAATTCTCCTCTACTATGGATATCTACAAAAACCCGCTACATCCCTATACTCAAGCGTTAATTGAAGCTATCCCACAATTGAGATCAAAGGACAAAAAAATACACTTTGTCAAGGGAACCCCGCCATCGTTGCATCATCCACCCCTCGGATGTCGGTTCCGTGACCGTTGCAAATATGCGATGGAAGTATGCAAGCGCGATCCTCCAGAGTTTAACACCGAAACAGGGTACGTGCGCTGCTGGCTGTACGATAACAACTCTGCGGAGAAACCCCCAACCTTAAATAGCGTGGGATGATAAGTACACATCACAGTTTGTAGGTAATTTCAAAATGTCAAGTTCACTCTTAGCGCATTTTCCTTTTCCTGCAGTCAGAGAAAAGCAAAAGAAAGTCCTTGATTTAATCGAATCTGCCGTTAAATCGGGCTACAGACAGATATTCCTTGAAGCTCCTACCGGTTTTGGCAAGACACCGGTTGCAATAACACTTGCGCGGTACCTCGGAAGCTCCCATATCTGCACAGCAACGAAAGACCTGCAGACTCAGTATAGGCGAGACTTTCCTTTCGTGGCCGATGTGAAAGGAAGAAGCAATTTTGCTTGTATAGTCAAGGAGGATATGGGCCTTGATGAGAGCTGCAACTACGGGCCCTGCATCAAGGACGATTCTTACGATTGTTCGTACAAGACTCGACTCGGTGATTACAAAGTCGAGGGTCAAGGTACCCTTCGCGAGCTGGTTAGGATTGATCCGTTTGCAGAGCGTAGATATGAGGATAAGATTCGCTTAAAGCCAAAGTTGGTCGAGCTAGATTGGCGACCATGCCATTATTACCATCAAAAATGGATAGGTAACCTCTCTTCCCATACTGTGTATAATTATAGATACTTTTTATCAGACATATTCTATGCTGGTGCAACACAGAAGCGTAAACTGCTAATTCTGGATGAAGCACACCAGCTTGAAAATGAAGTAGGTGACTTCAGGAGTTTCACAGTCAGGAAGAATATGCTACCGTTCTTGAAGATGAATATGCCAGATAGCAATACTGACGAGATTGAAACTTGGCTTGATCTCTGCATCAAGCTAAAGGAACGACTATTTGAGTTCACAGAAAAAGCTCAAGGCATCATAGAGCGCAGCAACCAGAAAGTGGCTTTAGAGCCATACACTGAAAAGAATTTGATAGATGCGCTAGAACTTGAGAAGAACCTTGCAGCGGTAATT
>Ga0075430_100001303_pt1 | contig 20103 bp, 20 predicted proteins | sample RhiMetdeltSRZDD4_FD_75294 | JGI IMG/M metagenome (GOLD analysis project Ga0075430, IMG submission 75294) | Populus rhizosphere microbial communities from Tennessee, USA - Rhizosphere MetaG P. deltoides SRZDD4 | ecosystem: Host-associated > Plants > Roots > Rhizosphere > Soil | place: USA... | reverse complement strand
CTGCGGGAAAACGCGGTTCGTGCAGCACATGGCCTTCAAGCTGGGACGTCCTTTGATCACCGTGGCCTGCCATGAGGATCTGACGGCATCGGATCTCGTAGGCCGCTATCTTCTGAAAGGACACGACACCGTCTGGGCCGACGGTCCGCTGACGCTGGGAGTGAAGCACGGAGGCATCGTGTATCTGGACGAGATCGTAGAAGCGCGCAAGGATACGACTGTCATTATTCATCCTCTCAGCGATGATCGGCGGTTGCTTCCACTCGAAAAGAAAGGGCAGATCCTTGAGGCGGTCGATGACTTCATGCTCGTGATTTCCTACAACCCCGGCTATCAAAGCGTCTTGAAGGACCTGAAGCAGAGCACCAAACAGCGATTCATCGCGATTGAATTCGATTATCCGACGCCGGAAATCGAAAGCCGGGTGGTGGCGCACGAGGCTGGGGTGAGTCCCGAGGTGGCCGGCCGTCTGGTCAAAGTGGGGCAGAAAGTCCGGAACCTCAAAAATCATGGATTGGAGGAGGGCGTCAGCACCAGATTGTTGATCTATGCCGGCACATTGATCCAACAGGGAGTCCCGCCTGACCGGGCCTGCGAAGTGGCCGTCGTGCGTCCGATCACGGACGATCCCGACATGCAACGGAGTATTGTCGAGGTGGTGAAAGCGATCTTCTGAAAAGGAAATGGGCAAAAATATAAAGGCAACAGACAGGCGGATCATGCAAGGATCGGCTGGAGGTCATAGATGAACATGAAACAAATGCGAACCGGTTCTTCTCCTCTTTTTACTATTACCTTTTGCCTTCTCATTTTTACCCTCGGTGGGTGCAGCTATCTTTTCTATCCAAAGGCCAGCACCTATCTCGATCAGGCGAAGGGCTCATCCGAAGTCGAGACGATCGACAATCTGATCGGGATGTTGGAGAAAAGCGCCAAGGCAGCCAGGGGCCCGCAGAATTATCAGGCGGGAATGGATGACCTCCACAATCAGCTTCATGCGCTGGACGATGCCTTTTGCCAGGTGACGAAACCACAAACGGAAACGGCCGCCTATTCCAAGGCGACGACGCTACGGAAAGAACTGTGGACCATATTCAAACCGCTGTGGAGGCATCGCGACGATCAACCGGTCCGCGAGGCGCATCTCGATCTGTTCAACGCCAGGTTACAGGACCTTCGCGAAAGCCTCCGTGCCCTCAAAGGATGACCGATGCCGGGGCAGCATCGGTTCGCGTACGACTCCGATGAAGGCGCGATCGTATTGATTCACGTTCAGCCGAATGCATCGTCCACGGCATACGCCGGAGAATTTGGGGAGGCATTGAAAATCAGAATTGCCGGACAACCCGTTGATGGCGCAGCCAACCGAGAACTCACCCGTTTTCTGGTCGACCAATTCAGCATTCCTCGACAGAACGTGCGCATCATCAAAGGAATGACCGCTCGACGGAAGAGGGTTCTTCTTCGAAGCATATCCGCTGGCCGTGTGTATCAAGTCTTCGGAATCCAAGGCGGCCGGGGTCACGCTGAATGAAACAGTCCCTCCCGTTCCGGCGGCTGTACGGAGTCACAAAGGCTGTCCTATGCGGCTGCGTTGTGCTCATGGTTGCCTGCTGCTCGGGGCCGGCCCCTGTGCTCTACCCGAATCGTCACCTCAAGACGGTCGGAGAAGCCTCGGTGAAGGAGGATATTGCCGCGTGCCGCGAGATGGCAGAGGAGGCAGGAGCAAGAGAGGGCGCCGGGAAGGGCGGCCAAGTGGCGAGGAATACTGCCGTCGGTGCAGGCGCGGGAGCGGCGGCGGGCGCCGTCGGAGGCGCGATCTCAGGAGGCGCAGGGATAGGAGCCCTGGTCGGCGCGGTGTCCGGCGCGGTCTGGAGTTTTCTCATAGGACTGTTCAGCGCGGGGAGTCAGCCGAATCCGGCCTACGTCAATTTTGTGAATCGGTGTCTCGAAGAAAAAGGTTATGAGGTGTCGGGGTGGCAGTAGACTACCAGCAGGCTGAGTGTCCGGGACAAGCGTTTCCAGTCTGCCCCGCGTGTAGAAGGTGAAGATTCGCGTTGCGTTGTTGAAACAGGTGCCTGGCAAGAATCGCTGTCATCTGCAACTTGTGCGTCGGGCGAAGAGTGCCGTAAGGCTGGCTTCCCTCCTGCTGGTAGTGAACCTCATGGCCTGTGCGGGACCGGAACCGATTCTCCGGTCAAACTCGCAGCTCCTCTTTTACGGAAAAGAGATGGGGCAAGAGACGGTCGCGGCCTGTGAGACCAAAGCGGAACGGGCAGGTCTACGGCACGGGACCAACCGTAGTAAGAATGCCGCGGGCGGAACGATCATCGGTATAATCGGTGGCGCAGCGGTGGGCGCGTCTACCGGATTAGTCGGTGGGCCGGCCGGTGTCGCCATCGGAGCCGGCGCCGGAGCCGCCCTCGGAGGAATCATAGGGTTTGCCGCCGGGACCTATAAGCCGTTGGAACCTGACCGCGGCTATAGGGAATTTGTGGAACGGTGCCTGAAAGAAAAGGGTTATGAAGTGTCAGGGTGGCAATGACGAACCGTACGTTGTCCTGAACATACCGATCATCGCCGTCTGTCGGGGTCCTGCTAAAAAAGAAAGCAGCCGGAGTAATCCGCGAGCAAGCACTGAAACCGAATTGAGACCCTTTCCAACCGTTCGCGATCCTTCCCGGTCGGTGATGTACCGGCAATCGCCTCCAACCACTCCGCGTCTTCCTTAAGCTTGTGCAAGCTCCACCGTGAGGTGCCTGGAATCAAGGTTCGCTCATCGATCGCATGACCGATGATGGTGCGGAAGGCAGCGACTTCGTCGCCGAACTCGATGCGCTCGCCGTCGAAATCATACGGTTGAAGATCAGTGTCGATCGCATGAAGGAGCGTATCGAGCCACTGGACCGTGGCGGCCATGCGTTCGTAGTGAAGGGTATCGGACCGGTCATGCGGGGTATGGTAGCGCGGAGTGCGTGCGCTTGAGAGGAATAGGAACGGGATGTGTCGATTTCTGAACGCATCATAGTCACTGACTGCTTCGTGTCCGTGATCGGGAATTTCCTCCACGAGATGCATCCCCACCGGCAGGACTGTGAGATGTGAAGCGTGAGGCGTCATGTGTCCGTCTTCGCGATTGACGAATGACGGCTGACGAGCAATGGCTTCCTTGACTCGTCGATACAACCCGAGGCTTTGTTCTGCACCGGCTGCGAAGACTACATCGCGGGTCGGCGCCCACTGGACGCCGCCCATGAGGTCCATGATGACGACCGCTTGAAATACGTCCTGGGACCCTATTTCCGGCGGCAAATGACGGAGGAAGTATTCAGACCCCATCATGGGCGTCCCGAAATAGGGATGCTCCTCGGTATTGAATGCGACAAAGACCACCGAATAGTTCGAAAGCGACTGGAGACGCCGCGCCAGTTCTATGATGATCGCGACCGAAGAGGCATTATCGTCTGCGCCTAAGTATTGTCCGCCAAGATGGTCGAAGTGCGCACCGATCAGGATCCACCGGTCCGAGCCTCCCTTTGACGGCAAGAAGCCAAGGACATTGTCACCAAGGCGAGAAGAGATGATTTGTCGAAAGCCGGATATCGAGGGAAAGGAATGGAGGCGGGTTTCGCGGAATGTGGCCTCGATATAATCGGCTGCTTTCCGATTGCCGATGGTTCCCGGTTCACGTCCGGTCAAGTCAGGACTCGCAAGGAATTGAACGTGCGCGCCGAGGCGTTGAGCGGCTTGGCTGGAAAGAGGAAGTTCGGAGGGATTCAGTGGCTGCATGGTTTGCAAGCATCCCGCCAGGATGAGGATGAGCAGCAGTGTCGGGCTGAGACAGAGAGCGACGCGAAGGTATGAAGACCGGAAAATGCGGGACCAGCGAATCAAGATTCCGACTGCTGGCCGGTCGGCGTACCGTCCGGAGATCTGGATGTCTCCGTTTGGGCCGGAGTCTTATGGCGAAGGGCCCGGCCTTTGTCCGGTGTGGGGTCCGTCACCAGTCCATAGCAATGCCGGCCCTCGTGGTCTTCAGGCAGGTACTCCGTGATGGGCATGCCGTCGTCCCGGACGAACAGCAGACAATGGCAGTATTTATACATCTGCATCTCGTCGCAGGCGCAGATCCACCTCCGTAACTTGGCCTCTACTTTCTTGTCTTGGTAGAAATTGCACGGACAGAGCGGCTTGCCCAACTCGTCCACGTTCGCTGCCAGCCCCTTGACCACGGCCTCCGTGACGGCGGGGGTGGGATGGAATGTCGTCCCGCTTTTTTCGGCAAAGCCCCGCACAAATTTCCACATCTTTTCGAGGCTTTCCTTGCGCGGTTCATCCATCATGCACTCCCCAAGAGTTTTGAGTCCTGAGCTGTAGAATTCTGAGTTCCTGAGTCTGCATTAAGCTCTGAAAAGCTCAGAACTCTCAACTCAGAATTCAGAATATGTGAGTGTTGTGCACATACCGCTAGTTTACAAGCGAAAATGGCTCGTTTACAATCGGCAACTTTCAGTCGTCGACAACACATCCCTCTATGCCATCAGAAATAAAACATCAGCTCCAGGCCCGCTTGTCCGAGCATCTCGAAGCAACCCTGGTCGCCCGAGTCGTAGAGGGTCTTGTTCGATCCTCAGAGCGACCCGACACATTGCAGGCCGTCCTGGTTCTCCTCAAGGAATTAGACGATGTGTCCGGTAAAGCCACCATGCTGGCGAGTGAGACGTTTTCTGAGCTGGAACGTCGCGGTCTTCTGGCCCATGCCGTGCCTTGGCTGGATCTCGGGCTTGCCATTGCGCAGGCTTCCGGTGCCGCCGCCCTGAGATATTTCAAAGAAAGTGCGCTGCTGCTCAGCCTCATCGAGCCACCACGTGCGAGAGAGACCGTTTTGCGGCTGGGACTCGAGCTCTCCGAAGAGGATCATACGGTTGCGCTCGAATTTCTTCGCGTTGCGCCGGAATGTGTATCGGTCATTCCTGCGGAAGAACTGGAGCGATGGGCTATCATGGGCGCCGAACTTGCGCGGACGAACCACGTGGTCGGCGTGGAATTTATTCGCCAGACTGCCGCTATTGCTCGCGTGCTTGCTGCTGATGAGATTCGTCCCTGGATCGAGTTGGGTCTGAAACTCGTCACACGGAACAGTTTGGGGAACACCGATTACTTCGGCACAGCGGAATTCTTTCGCACGAGTCCTGCGATGCTGGGAGAAATCTATCCTAGTACCGCCCGGGCTCTGACCCTTACCCTTTGTTCCCACCTTGCCGACAGCGCATTGGAAATCGGCACGACATGTCTCGCCGAGGCCGCGCCGCTGCTGCGGCGCATGCCATCCGACGAGTGGCGTATGGCGATCTTGCAATACGGCTTCCTCGTTGCGGAACGGGATGCAGAGACAGCTTTGGCATATCTCAGGCGGAGCCCGGAAATGCTGTCGCTCCTCGGGTCTCACAATCAGACACGGGCGAAATTTGAAGAATGGTTCAAGGCTGGTATGGATATACTCGGGTACAGCCTGGAGGCGGGGCGTGCCTATTTCGCCGTGGAAACCCAACGCGCCATTGCGGCGGTCGAGCAAGCGTTGAGCGGCGTGCCTCTCCGGAGAGTCGCTCGATCGTTGACCTTGTTTGCGCAAGCCCTTTCCGGAACCGGCGTTAGTATACAAGCCCTCCCTGAGATCGAAGGGCAGCAGAGCCGGGCAACCGTGAGCGTCGATGGGCGTACGATCAACCTTCCATCTCTCCTACGGCGGTACGGATCATTCGACGAGAACGTGCATCTCTATATGGCAATGACAGCGCATGAAGCTGGCCATTTGGAATTCGGCACCTACAATGTTCCGATGTCCCTGTTGGCGGATGTTGTTTCCGACCTCCGGTCGCGCTTTGTAAAGCCGAACCTCACAACCCCTGCATCACTCGGTGACCTGTTTGCATTCTATCCTCAACCCAATCTCATTCGCGACCTGTGGACGCTCCTGGAGGATGCGCGAGTCGAGTTCTTGCTTCGGCAGGAATATCCGGGTCTTGCACGTGATCTCACCGCCCTGGCGAGAGAAGCGGTCCAGGCGAGGACGTTGTCACATGGGTTGACGATTCGGGAAATGGTCATCGATCTTCTCCTGCTTCTTTCTACGGATGAGCCAGGAACGGTGGCGATTCCGGAGGGGGTGACGGACGTGGTGTCGGAATTGTGGACTCTGTGCAGACCCGTCATGACCATCGGCGCCACAGCCGAAGGTGCCATACGGGTTGCCCACCACGCCTATCTTCGCTTGGAAGAATTGCTGGCGGCTCGACAAGAAACCGTGACGGATGAGAATCGTGATTCTCCGGATATGGAAACGGGAGCGGGTCCACGCGCGTCTGAAGCCGTGACCGAGGAGTATCAGCCTCTGACGAATTGGGACTACCGAGGGGCGATGGATCCGGATCTGGTGAAGGACCGGTCCGCGTCCTCGTCATCGACTGCAACCGATCAAGGCCTGGAAGGCGGGCTGTCCGGGTCTCCTGGACGGGGAGCGTCGGAGGCGGGGCCCTCGCGTCCGCAAGAAACCTCCAATGAGGAACTCGTCCCTGGTAGACAGGTCCCATCGCTTGTCGATGAGGTGCTGGCACTCGAAGGGGAAAGGCCAAGACAACAGTCGGACCCGTCTAACCGATTGCACGTCACCCGGTATCCTGAGTGGGATTGGGTGATTCAGGACTATCGACACAACTGGACCCGGGTACTCGAACGTGAGGCGGAAGAAGGCCCATCCGATTTTGTCGAACAGACCCTTGCCGCTCACAGCGGAGCCGTGACATTACTTCGCCGATATTTCGAGAGTATCTTCCCCACAGGCTACAGAAGAGTGGCCGGACAGCTCGAGGGCGACGACATCGACATTGATGCGGCCGTGCGGCGGATTGCCGACATGCGGGCCGGTGCGGAGCCATCGAACCGGATTTACATCAAAGGTGAAAAACATGAGCGGGAAGTAGGGGCGGCCTGTCTGATCGACGTCAGCGGGTCTACCAGCCGCGAGGTGGCAAACGGCCGCCGGGTCATCGACATCGAAAAGGAAGGGTTGGTCTTGTTGTGCGAGGCCCTCGAAGCGATCGGAGATCAGTTTGCGATGTACGCATATTCGGGACAAGGGCGGAACCGCGTGGATTTCATCGTCGTGAAGGATTTCGACGATCCGATCGGCGGGAAAGCCGCTCACAAACTGGGGGGAGTGGCGCCATTGCACCAGAATCGCGATGGTGCAGCAATCCGTCACGCCACGCAAAAACTCCTGGCACGGCAGGTGAAGACCCGGCTGCTCGTTTTGATCAGCGACGGCCGGCCGCTGGATGAAGGGTATAAGGACGATTATTCCCTGGAAGATACGAAAATGGCTCTGCGGGAAGCGCGGATGAAGGGAGTCGAACCGTTCTGCATCACGATCGATCGCGATGCCGATCACTATGTGCGCCGAATGTATGGCGATGTTCGGTATATGGTGATTGATTGCATTGAGGGGTTGCCCGAGAAGCTCCCGCGGATTTACCATCGGCTGACCGCGTGAGGACCGTAAGTCGTGAAACGTGAGGCGCTGAGTTTTCCTATCGGACGCGGAGCGGAATGCATATAGAAGGTGAATGCCGTGGACATGTCCCACTCAGAGCAAAAGCCGATTGTGCCGCCCTGGTTGTATAAATTATTTACGGGTCATCAATATCCGTACGTGCGCAGGCAGGCGAAATTCGCCAATCGCGATATCAGGCCGGGAGAAGAACGACCTGAACCGAGCAAGCAGGAAATCGACAATAAGTTCTGGGAAATCTTTCCGAACTGTTCGGCCAAGATCCTTCAGGAAGTAAAGTCCGGGATGATCGTCACCTTTATCGAGCTCGGAGAGTATGCGCCCGGAACGTACCAGGCACTGGTGGACAAACCCGAAGAGTTTTTGGCGGACACGTATGGGAAGAAAAAGATCAAGGTCAATTTCTATGATGGCGACAACTTTGTTTGCACCATCAATTTTAAAGTGGCCGGCTGGACCGAGCATGAACACTCATAGGAAGTGATGAGTTCCGAGTGATGAGTTGTGAGTTGTCAATCAGAGGACTGAGATTGAAGAGAGAAGATTCTGGACCGTAACTCATAACTCAACACTCCCAACTCATAACTGAACATTGACGGCGGAGGCGACATGGGAAGACCCAAGATCACCGTTGTAGGCGCAGGCAATGTCGGAGGGACGGCTGCGCAACGGTTGGCGGAAAAAGATAGTTACGATGTGGTCCTCGTGGACATTGTGCCTGGTATTCCACAGGGCAAGGCCCTCGATCTCACGCAGGCCGGACCCGTGTGCGGGTACAGCACTCGTGTCGTGGGAACGAACGGGTATGACGCAACGGCCGGATCGGCCGTTGCAGTAATCACCTCCGGAATGCCGCGCAAGCCGGGAATGAGCCGTGACGAACTGCTCGCAACGAATGCCAAGATCGTTCAGGGTGTGGTGAAAGAAATTGTCTCCCGATCGCCTGACGTCATTCTTCTTCTCGTCACGAACCCACTGGATGCCATGGTCCATGTCGCGCTCCAGGCCAGCAGGCTTCCGAAATCCAGAGTATTGGGCATGGCAGGCGTTCTGGATACCGCTCGTCTCCGGTCGTTTGTCGCAGAAGAACTGGGAGTCCCCGGGACCACGGTCGAGGCGATGGTCTTAGGAGGACACGGCGACACCATGGTGCCGTTGCTGCGTCATACGACTGTGGGCGGTACGCCCATTACTGAACGACTGTCCAAGGAGCGGATGGATAGTCTGATCAAGCGCACACAAGACGGCGGGGCGGAAATCGTCGGCCTGCTAAAATCAGGAAGTGCGTTCTATGCTCCATCGGCCTCGGTGGTGGACATGGTCGAAGCGATCATGAAGGACCAAAAGCGCGTCGTTCCCTGCGCCGTGCTGTGCGAGGGCGAATACGGGTTGCAGAATGTCATCGTGGGCGTTCCCGCGAGGCTCGGCCGGAGCGGCGCAGAAGGTATTGTCGAGTATGATTTGACAGCTGAAGAGCGCTCGGCACTGTACACATCGGCTGGAGCGGTGCGGGAATTGTGTGCGGTCGTCGATCGTCTCCTCCCACGTTAGACCACAGCCGGACTTCCCTTCCTTGACAAGAACGCGTAGGCTGCAGTAGACAATTCAACTTAGCAATAAACTGAGAAGGTGAGGGAACTATGAAATTTCTAGAGAATCCGTCCCAGACTATGTGGGTAGGATTTGGGTTGGCGATCGTACTCATAGTGCTGTATCTGGGAATAGTCGGAATCAGCGCGGGCGAGGCGGACTGGTTTGGGTTGGTGTTTCGATGGATTCACCTCCTGGCAGGTATTACCTGGATTGGGTTGTTGTATTTCTTCAACCTCATCAATGCCGCCTTCCTGAAGAGTCTCGACGGACCGACAAAAAACATCGTGATCCCGAAGCTCATGCCGTCGGCGTTGAACTGGTTCCGCCACGGGGCGACGGTCACCGTGCTGGCCGGTCTTGTCCTTTACTTCCATCTGTATTCCAAAGGGGGAACGGGAGCCATCGCATTGGGTATCGGGGGTCTCCTGGGCATCATCATGATGGCCAATGTGCATGGGATTATTTGGCCCAACCAAAAAAAGATCATCGCGGCCGTATCTCAAGCGGCAGCTGGAGGGCCACCGCCTCCTGCCGAGATGGCACAATGGGGTAAAACCGCCCTCATGGCCTCACGCATCAATTTCATGCTCTCAATTCCCATGCTGCTGTTCATGGGGGCTGGTAGCCATCTCAAGTAAGCTTGTCGGAAGGATCGGGGCTGACGTCATTATGGACTGCAGTCCCGATCTTTCCCTTCAGAGAACCGATATTTAGTCCGCTTCACCTTACAAGTTCCCTTTAGACCACCTTCCTCCTAGGTCCATGGTCCTAAACGCTTGAGATTCAGGCCTAATCTCGTATAGCTGGCTTGACGATCCGCAGGGGCGGCCTTATAGTACCGGTGTTATGTTCCAGACCATCTCCTAAAAGGGCATCATGGCCATTGCAGCCGAACCAAGAGTTCTGCAGAAGTTCGAAGGAGCACCCTGGGAGATTGACCCGTATCTCCGCTCCGGAGGTTATGATGCCTGGCGAAAGTGCTTAGAAGTTCTGACCCCAGATGACATCGTGGGAGAAATCAAGCGCGCAGGTCTTCGCGGCCGAGGGGGCGCAGGATTTCCGACCGGCACCAAGTGGGATAAGGTGCTGCATCACCGCGTCAAAGAGCGGTATTTTGTCTGTAATGCAGGAGAGCATGAACCCGGAACCTTCAAAGATCGGCACCTGCTGAAACTCATCCCGCATCAATTGATCGAGGGCTGCCTCATTGCCTCCTTTACGGTAGGAGCGAAAGCATCGTTTATCTACGTCAATCACGAGTACACGGAAGAAGAAGCCAATCTCAGAAAAGCTATTGCTCAGGCGAGGGAGCGTGGGTTGCTCGGCAAGAATATTCTTGGAACCGGCAGGGATCTCGACATCGAGGTATTCTCGGGACACGGGAGCTATGTGGCGGGAGAGGAGACCGCCATGCTGGAGTCCATGCAGGGACGGCCGGCTATGCCACGGCAAAAGCCGCCCTTTTATCCGACGGACTTCGGATTGTATGGCAAACCGACTCTTGTCAATAACGTGGAAACGTTATGCAATATCCCCCGCATTCTCAAAAAAGGAGCAGCCTGGTTCGGAGAAGTCGGTACTGAAAAGTGTCCGGGAACCATGCTGTTCTCGCTCAGCGGCGCCGTCAATCGGCCCGGTGTGTACGAGATGCCGATGGGCATTACCATTCGAGATCTGGTCGAGAAATGCGGAGGCGGGGTACCGAACGGACGCGGCATCAAGGCGGTATTTCCCGGAGGGCCGGCCTTCTCCATGGTCACGGCGGATCAATTGGACTTGCCGATGGATTTTGACTCGCTCAAAAAAGCGGGAACTGGACTGGGGTCCGCCGGCGTCATCGTCGTCGATGATGCGACCTGCATGGTGGCTCAGACGCTCAAGTTCTCCAGTTTCTTTAAAGAGGAGAGCTGCGGACAATGCCCACCGTGCCGGATGGGAACTATCAACCTGGCGATGCTGGTCGATAAGATCGAACGGGGAGAGGGCATGCAAAAAGATCTGGACACATTGTTACAGGTGTGTGGATTCGTCAAAGGCACGGGGTATTGCACCCTTGTGACCGGAGCCGCCGTCCTGGTGCAAAGCAGTCTTCGATTGTTCCGGCATGAATTTGAGGAACATATTCGCCTGCAACGATGTCCGTACAACCCGGTCCCGGCCGTCGCGGGCGTACCCGCGTAAAAGGTGAACAAGATGCCGCGCGTCACGTTTGTGCATTCTCAAGGCAAGAGTGGAGAAGTCGAAGCCAATGTGACCTTGCTGGAAGCGTCGAAGGCCTTGGGGTTTTCCTTGAATCATGACTGCGGGGGTAATGCGTCGTGCACGACCTGTCGGGTGGAAGTTCAGCTGGGTGAAGAAAATCTTTCAGAAATCGATTTTGAGGAGCAGGACCTGCTCGACCGCGAGGCGTTGTCCGAACCCTGGCATCGTCTCGGGTGTCAGGCCCGCGTGCTCGGTGATATCATTGTTCGGGTGCCGGAGGCCAAATGGACGGCCCCCACGACGGCCGGGACCACGTCCGATTCGATAAATAATCGTGCTGGTCTTTCTTAAGATGGTATAGGGTGGTACACTAACCTGAATTGTATCGATCGTGCCGATACATGTAGCCTAAATGGAGGGAGGGAGAGTATCTTATGGTAACGATTTCAACGATAGCCGAGCAGAAGATACGAGAGCTGATGACGGAAGAGAAAGATGTTGTGGGCCTCAGGATTTATGTCCGTGGCGGAGGGTGTCACGGGTATCAGTACGGAATGGCGTTTGAATCGAAGATGGCGGACGATGACACCATCATCGAAAAGGGCGACGTCAAGGTGATCATGGATTCTCAGAGCGCGCCCTTGCTTCAAGGTGCGGAAGTGGATTATGTAGATAGCCTCCAGGGGTCCGGGTTTTCCATCAAGAACCCACAAGCCAAGACGACATGCGGCTGCGGCAGCTCGTTTAGCGCCTAAGGGTGGCAACGCCCGGCGTCAGGCCAGGGCTCTTTCGTATTCGAATCTAAAATAGGAAGCCGGGATCGCTTTACAACGAGTGGTCCCGGCTCATTTGTTCTACGGGGATTTGGTTATGTCATCGGCCAGCGTGACACGCCGCTATCGGTTTTGCGCCGCCCATCGGCTGCATTCCGACTTCCTGACATCGGAAGAGAACTGCACGGTATTCGGCAAGTGCAACAATCCGAACGGGCATGGTCACAATTATGTGGTGTTCGTCACGGTGAGTAGCGGGAATGATCTACAGCAGCTTGGCATGACGGACATTCAGAGTCTGGATGCGGTGGTGACCGACACGATCATCAAACGGTTCGATCATCGGGATCTGAATCAGGATCCGCTGTTTACCGATCAGACCACAACGGGGGAGAATCTGGTGGTTGTCATGTGGGATCTCTTGCAACGACGCTTGTCAACCGCACGACTGGAAAAAGTGGGGGTCATCGAGACCCGGGATAACTACTTCGAATATGCCGGCGCTGTTCAGCCTGGACTGTCCTCGGGTGAGGTGAATCGTGGCTAAAGAGACGAGTCGGCCCGGAATCGCGCGGAATCGGTCCGTCGCGGGCAACGGTCGGCCTGACGATATCGATGGGCTTTCCTCGCTGGTCAGCAGGATCCTTGTCGATCTCGGAGAAGACCCTGATCGGAACGGCCTTCTGAAAACGCCGGAACGTGTCGCAAAAGCGCTGCAGTTCATGACGCAAGGCTATAAGCAGGATATCGATCAGTTGCTCAACGGGGCGATGTTTCCGATCGAATACGATGAAATGGTGATCGTCAAGGACATCGATTTCTTCAGCCTGTGTGAGCACCATCTGCTCCCTTTTTTCGGTAAGTGTCACGTCGGTTATCTGCCGAACAAGAAAGTGGTCGGCTTGAGCAAGATTCCTCGTGTGGTCGATGCGTTCAGTCGTCGTCTACAAGTACAGGAGCGTTTGACCACTCAAATTGCGGAAACGCTAAAAAAGAAACTGAATGCGCACGGGGTCGCGGTTGTGATGGAGGCGCGGCACCTCTGCATGATGATGCGGGGGGTTGAAAAGCAGAATACGATCGCGGTCAGCAGTTCGATGTTAGGGGCCTTCCGGACCCAGCAGCAAACCCGGGAAGAGTTCCTCACGCTCATTCGGGGAAGCAGCATTCGAGAGAGTGGATAAACAAGCACATCCCACCACGCAGGTTCTACAGTAATTCCGTAACGAAGTTTGTAACCGCCTGATTGAACCGGTCCGATTGTTCGAGATTGCTCAGATGGCCCGCACCGGGAATGATGGAGAGTCTCGCGCCGGGGATTCCCTGTGCCATGACCCTGGCTTCTGATGGAGGAGTGGTACCGTCCTCTTCGCCGACGATGACCAGCGTGGGACACGTGATCAGTGAAAGCAGAGACATCGAGTCAGGCCGTTCCGCCATGGCCATGGAATCGACGACGATTCCACTGACTTCGCATGTTTCGATCATATGCCTGACTTGCCTGACTATTCCGGGTCGTTCCGCCATCGATGTGGCTCCGAGGAGTTTGGGTAGCATGATCTCCGCAACCGCCCCCGCTCCTTTCCTATAGGCCGTTTGCACGAGATTGAATCGGCCCGTGCGGGCTTCGGCGCTATCGGCCGCAGCTCGGGTATCAGCCAGCACCAAGGCCTGTACGCGACGGGCGTATTTTCTGTAGAATGCGAAGCTCACATATCCGCCCATGGAGAGCCCGATTAGGACAGCCTGCTGAATCGCGAGATGATCAAGCAGGCCATTGACATCGCCAGCGTACTGCTCCAGGGAGGAATGCCAGAGAGGCGCATCCGACTCACCATGACCGCGAAGGTCGACCGTGACGACCCGAAACCGTCGTGACAGGTGTGTTTCTTGCGGTGCCCACATCGTTCGATTCAAAGGGAACGCATGAAGGAATACCAGGGCAGTCCCCGCACCGTTGTCACTATAGGCAATCTGGGTTCCATTGATGTTCGCCAGCATCATGCACTCCTTTCGACGGCGAGTACGTACCACCGCTCTCCAATGCCCGTCAAGCACTTCGCGTTCGCTCGATCATAGAAAGACGGATTTGCGGCCTTGCCGTCCGACGTATAGAATAAAGCCTTTGCAGCGAAGTGATCATGCCGCACCCTCGCACGCAGCCGCCGGATTTGTTTACGCGCCCTGCCGGGGAACCTCCGTCCGCCCCCTTGGCCGAACGGATGCGTCCGAACATGTTCGAAGACTTTGTCGGCCAAGCCGAGATTGTCGGGGCGGACCGTCCGCTGCGCAAGGCGATTGAGTCGGACCAATTATCCTCCGTCATCTTTTGGGGCCCGCCAGGCTGCGGCAAGACCACGCTTGCCCACCTCATTGCACGCCATACGAAATCCCAGTTCGTCTCTTTTTCCGCGGTCACGGGGGGAATTCCAGAGCTCCGCGACATTATCAAATTGGCCGAGCACCGTCTGGCGATGGGACAGCGCACCATCCTGTTTGTGGATGAAATTCATCGTTTCAATAAGGCTCAACAGGATGCCTTCTTGCCGCATGTCGAACGCGGGACGGTCATTCTTGTCGGTGCGACGACCGAGAATCCTTCCTTTGAAGTCATCTCCCCGCTGTTATCCCGTTCCCTCGTGGTCGTTCTCCAACCACTCTCTCAGGAGGCGCTCCGGCGGATTCTGGATCGAACCCTGTCCGACGAGGAGCGGGGACTCGGCAAGGTGAACGTTCGGGTCACGGCCGGCGCACGGGAGCGACTGGTAAGATTCGGGAATGGCGATGCGCGTGCTCTGCTCACGGCTCTGGAGTTCGTTGCCAACCAGGTATCGACGGGAAATGATGGGATCCGACTGGTCGACGAAGCCGCGCTGGACGCCGCACTCTTAAAGAAGTCGCTGCGATACGATAAGTCCGGCGAAGAACACTACGATCTGATCTCCGCGTTTATTAAGAGCATGCGTGATTCCGATCCGGATGGGGCCCTGTACTGGCTGGCGAGGATGTTGGAGGGAGGAGAGAACCCGAGGTTTATCGCGCGCCGTATGGTCATCTTCGCTTCCGAAGACATCGGAAATGCCGATCCGCTCGCACTGGTCGTCGCCAATGCCGTGGCGCAAGCCGTAGAGTTCGTCGGCTTGCCTGAGGCCCAGATCAATCTTGCTCAGGGCACGACTTATCTCGCGTCCCGTCCCAAGGACAATGCTTCTTATATCGGGCTGTTGGAGGCGTTACAGGACGCGAAGGAGTTCGGCAATCTCGGGGTTCCTCTCCACCTGAGGAACGCCGTCACGTCTCTCCTGCGCGACCTTGGGTATGGGGAAGGCTACCGGTATGTGCACGACGAGCCTGCGGCCAAGATGAGTCAAACACATCTGCCGGAATCTCTACAGGGGAAGCGGTATTTTCGGCCCAAAAACCCCTGAAATTATCTGTAGAAAGGGTATGGACAAAGTTTTGTAAACGGTTATACTTAGCACGAGGAGTGCCAGATGGGGAAGACCGGGTCGGTAGAGAATCCCAGCGACAGACGCAAGTATGTCCGGGCGACCCTGGTCGGGTCGGCGTTGGTATCTCCCAAGAGCGGAAGCAAAGCCTTCACCGCCGTCCTCGATAACGTGAACAAAATCGGCGCCGGCCTCCACGCCAAAGAGAAGCCTCCCGCGAATGAAAAGGTCACCGTATCGTTGGCGTTCCTCGATCCCGACCGGGTCGAGCAGCAGGAAAAGCTTTCGGGCACTGTCGCGTGGGCGAAGCCCTGGGAAAAAGGCTATCTGATCGGTGTGGTCTGGGACGAATTGGTGACGAAGGAAAAGAATCGCTGGTTGTACTACTACCTCGAAGAGACCCTCAGGTCCACCGTTTAATTCCGCACGGTTAGCTTCTGTCTGATCTCCTCCAATTCTCCTGACAACGATTCCCAACGGGCCGTTATTCGCTCGAGTTCTTTCTTCCATTGGTCCTGCTCTTTTTGTAGTTCGTGCCAACGAGCGAAATCCTGATAGAGCTCCGGATTGGCCAATTCCTGGTCCCGGGATTTAATTCGCGCCTCGAGACCTGCGATATCACTTTCCGAACGGGTGACCTGTTTTTCGAGGCGAGCCTGGGTCTTCGTCAGTTCCCGCCGATTTCCCTCCGTGACCTTCGTTTCAGTTTGCGAGAGCATGGCCTTGGTCGGCGCGGCGGATCTACCGGACTTGGAAGACAACTCCTCGCTGGTTTCCTTGATCGATTCAAACTCTTGAGCTTTCTTCCACAGAAAGTATTCGTAATCGCCGAAATAATTGCGGGCATGTCCCTCGTCGATTTCCACCACACGCGTCGCAATGCGTGTTAAGAACGTGGGATCGTGAGAAATGAATAGGATGGTACCGGGAAAATCCGTGAGCGCATCGGTCAGCATATCGACGGACGCAGGATCAAGATGGTTCGTCGGTTCGTCGAGCAGCAGGGTATTGGCCGGTTCGACGAGCATCCGTGCCAGGGCAACGCGATTTCGCTCGCCACCGCTCAAAGCTTTGATCGGTTTCTTTTGATCCTGTCCCGAGAACAGAAAGGCTCCGGCAATGCCGCGTAGAAAATTCGTCTCGGCCTGCATGGACACTTCGGCCAGCGATTCGAGAATCGAATGCTCCGGGTTGAGCGATTCCGCCTGGTGTTGTGCAAAATAATGGAGCGTGACGCCATGACCGACCGTGCGATTTCCCTTCTCGAACGGCAGCACCCCGGCAAGCATCTTGAGCAACGTAGATTTGCCGGCTCCATTCTCGCCGACAAGAGCGATTCGTTGTCCCCGCTCGACTGAAAAATCGAGCGACCGGTAGATGACCTTCTCGCCATAGCTCTTCGCCACGTCCCGCAACTCGAGGACCTGGCGCCCGCTGGTAGAGGGCAGGGGAAATTTGAACCGCATGCGTTTGGTGTCGCGCTGCCGCTCGATCAGTTTGACCTTCTCCAATTGCTTGATGCGGGATTGAACTTGGCTGGCTTTGTTCGCTTGGTAACGGAAGCGGTCGATAAATTTCTGGACTCGCGCGACCTCTTTCGATTGGCGGTTGGCGGCGGCTTCCACTTGCGCGTCACGAGCGGCTCGCAACTCCTGAAACTTCGTGTAATTGCCGCGGAATTCCTGAATTGTCCGGTCACGAATCTCCCAGATATGAGTGGCAATCCGATCGAGAAAACGAGTGTCGTGGCTAATCACAAGCAGGGTCAGCCGGGAGTTCAGGAGAAAGGTTTCGAACCAGGCCTGCGTCGGTTTGTCGAGGTGGTTGGTCGGCTCATCGAGCATGAGCACATCCGGCTCGGTCAGCAACAGGTGCGCAAGTGCGACTCGCATCCGATAGCCACCGGATAGATTCTCGATGGGTCGGGAGAAATCTCCTTCAGTGAAACCGAGCCCCATCAGAATGCGTTCCGCCTCGTGTTCTGGGTATTGATCGCGATGGGCGGCATCGAGAACCGTCTTGCCGGTAATCGCTTCCAGTTCTTGCGGCAGGTATCCGATGCGGAGTCGAGGGCGTTTGCGGATCGATCCTTTGTCCGGCGAATCCTCGCCCAGAATCATGCGGAATAGGGTCGTCTTGCCGACGCCGTTCGGACCGACCAATCCCACACGGGTTCCGGGTCGAAGGTGTGCGGACGTACCTTCTAAAAGAACTTTCGTGGCGAATTGTTTGGTGACCGATTCGATCTGCAGCATGAATTGTTTCGTGAAGCGTAGAATGTTCGGTGTTAAACGAGAGCCAAGAAGGAAGAGACGGCTAGGAGTTTGATCTCATCACGCCTGACTCTTCACGAGCAAGACAGGTTTGGTGGAGCTGGCCGGGATTGAACCGGCGACCTCGTGAATGCCATTCACGCGCGCTCCCAACTGCGCCACAGCCCCACGGGACAATTGAAGTTTGATTTGAAATTGAGGCCTTCTGAAGACCGCAACGCATGCTATCATGCAATCTTTTGAGCAGTCAAGGAAACAGAAGAGCGATGCTTGACAAACCCATAGGCTGATCCTACCATGATGCGCCCGCAGCTCTGGTCTTTAAAAGGACCAGAGCTATTTTTTTCCAACAGTACGTGTCAGATACCACATGGGAAATCTTGTCATCATCGGAACGCAGTGGGGGGACGAAGGCAAAGGAAAGATCGTCGATATTCTTGCCCGTGATGCAGATATCGTTGTTCGGTATCAAGGTGGTTCCAACGCCGGGCACACGGTGATCAATTCGCGGGACACGTTTATCTTCCATCTCATCCCTTCAGGCATCCTCTACCGCGGAACGCTATGCATTATCGGTAACGGAGTGGTGGTCGATCCCGGGTCCCTCATTGAAGAAATGGACCATCTGCACGCCAAGGGCGTCAACATCGGGAAGAATTTTGCCGTCAGCGACCGGGCGCATCTCATTTTGCCCTACCACAAGGCAATCGACAAAGCGGCGGAACAATCCAAGGGAGTGCGTCGTATCGGGACAACCGGCCGTGGCATCGGCCCGTCTTACGGGGACAAGATGGCACGCATCGGAATTCGGATGGGCGATCTCCTGAATCCCGAACTGTTCAGGCAGAAACTGGAAGAGAATCTGGTAGAGATGAATTGGCTGCTTGAGCAACTCCACAAAGTGGAAGTCTTTCAGTTGGAAAAAGTGTTTGCCCAGTACATGGGCTATGCCGATCGCCTGAAAAGCTACATTATCGATACAAGCACCATGCTGAACAAAGCCGTGGATGCCGGAAAGTCCGTTTTGTTTGAAGGAGCGCAAGGCACCCACCTGGACGTGGACTTTGGGACATATCCCTATGTCACCTCGTCGAGCGCGGCTGCAGGTGGCGCCTGCACGGGGACTGGTATCGGCCCCACGAAGATCGACGCGGTCCTGGGCATCACCAAAGCCTACACGACCCGGGTCGGCAGTGGACCGTTCCCAACGGAGTTGACGGACGAGGTCGGCGGCGGCTTGCAGGAACGTGGCAAGGAATTTGGTGCGACTACGGGCCGAGCACGGAGGTGCGGATGGTTCGACGGTGTGCTCGTGCGTCATGCCACCCGTGTGAATGGATTGGCCTCGCTGGCGGTGACGAAATTGGATGTGCTCGACGGATGCAAGGAACTGCAGCTCTGCAGCGGTTATCGCTACAACGGCAAACGGTACCGGGATATGCCCTCTGACCTGGAGATATTGATTGGATGTGAACCGATCTATGAGAAGATGCGTGGCTGGAATACCCCGACGACCGGCGTGACCAGTTATAAGAAGTTACCCGCTGAAGCGAAGCGATATCTCGATCGTGTTGAAGAGCTAGGGGAGTGCCGGATCGATATGATCTCGACCGGTTCGAAGCGAGATGAGACCATCATCCTGCGGAATCCACTGAAGTCCGGCCGCCGCACCAGGAAGCGCTGAACAGGCAAGACCCATCGCTCGTGAAGTGTTTGTCGCAATAGCGAATCGTGAACCGTCAGTGTTATGATCGCCACCGTCACGACCGGTCGAGAGTGCGGACGGGCACGAGGTTCACGACGCGGCGAAGAAGGCGCGTCACGGTTGTGAACGCCGGCGAGACGGTGAGCCGGCCGTGTCCCGCGAGCGCCCAGTGTCTTTTTTGAGCATTGAGAACGCAGGTGGCGGCCGTTTTCAACATCCATCAGTGAGCCGGTAGCTCAGTCGGTAGAGCATCGCCCTTTTAAGGCGAGGGTCCTGGGTTCGAATCCCAGCCGGCTCACCAAAAACAATCAATGATTTGGGAGACGTTCAGTTCTTCCAGTGAGGTCCAAACGAGCCCCTTGTGCTAAATTTGTGCTAACTCGGCTTTGGTTCATCCAGCACCGTCACACCCTCTCTCAAGCTCTCCGGCGAATGATGCGCATAACGTTGCGTCATCGTGCTCGTCTTGTGGCCAAGAAGTCGCTGCACCTTGTACAAGTCAACGCCGCGCTGAACGAGCCGCGTGGCGAAGGTGTGCCGC